>LULJ01000225.1_pt1 | contig 21918 bp, 20 predicted proteins | sample 728171 | NCBI WGS metagenome assembly LULJ01 (sample SAMN03860292, study PRJNA289734) | marine metagenome | biome: seawater column; feature: ocean; material: water; isolation source: Red Sea water column Station 169 - depth 25m | place: Saudi Arabia: Red Sea | collected 2011-10-15 | depth 25 m
CTCGCGGATCTACGGCGGCACCACCGAGATCCAGAAGGAGATCATCGGCCGGACCCTCGGCTTCTGATCGTCGTTCCGAGGCCACGGAGCCGGCGCATCCTCCCGCGCGACGAGGCGCCGGCTCCTCGGCACGTCAGCCCAGTACGCGGTCGTGGTGCAGCGAGCTGTGACGGGTCTCCTTCGCCGCCAGCACCGCCGCCACCGTGATGACCGAGGCCACGACCAGGTAGATGCCCACGGCCGCGGTGTTGTCGCCGTCGCCCGAGGCGAGCAGCTTGACCGCGATGATCGGGGCGAGCGCGCCGGCGAAGATCGACGCCAGCTGGTAGCCCACCGAGGCGCCGGTGTAGCGCACCGAGGTGCCGAACAGCTCGGAGAAGAACGCCGCCTGCGGGCTGTACATCAGCGAGTGGAAGAACAGGCCGACGACCACGGCGAGCAGCACCTTGCCCGGCTCGCCGGAGGAGGCCAGCCCGAAGAACGGGAAGATCCACACCGCGACACCGACCGCGCCGAGGAGGTAGAGCGGGCGCCGACCGACCCGGTCCGAGAGCGCACCGATGGCGGGGATGAGGAAGAACTGCACGGCCGCGCCGATGAGGAGCATCTGCAGGATCAGGTCGGTCCCGATGTCGGCGAAGTCCTTGGCGTAGGTCAGCACGACGACGGTGAACAGGTAGTAGGAGATGTTCTCGGCCATCCGCATGCCCATGGCGACGAGCACCTCGCGCGGGTAGCGGCGCAGCACCTCGAGGATCGGCAGGTGCGCGTCGTCGGCGCGCTCGGCCATCTCGGCCTTGGCCTCCTGGTAGACCGAGGACTCCTCGAGCTGCAGGCGCACCCAGAGGCCGATCAGGACCAGCACGGCCGAGAGCAGGAACGGGATGCGCCAACCCCAGGCCTCGAAGGTCTCGTCGGACTGGACCGCGGCCAGCACGAAGAGCACCGCGGTCGCGAGCAGGTTGCCCAGCGGCACACCTGCCTGCGGCCACGACGACCAGAAGCCGCGGCGCTCGGGGTCCCCGTGCTCGGCGGCCATCAGCACCGCGCCGCCCCACTCGCCGCCGACGGCGAAGCCCTGCAGGAGCCGGCAGACGAGCAGCAGGATCGGCGCGGCGGCGAGCGCCACGCTCACCGCCAGTGCAAGCGCGAAACAGGCGATGATGACGCGGCGGCGGTCATAGCGGTCGGAGAGGCGTCCCAGCGGCCATTGCAGCGCCACGCCGCCGAGAATCACCGTCATCATGAAGGTGGCGATCGCGCCGAGCCCCAGGCCGATCCCGCGCGCATAGATCGCAGCCATGCCGTAGAAGGCGCCGAGGATCAGCCCGGTGATCGCCGCCCCCGCCAGCCCGAGCGGCGAGGCGGCAAACAGCCGTGCGAGGGGAAGGTTATCGGCTTCGCCCAGGGTTGGCGCCGCGCTGCGTGTCAAGCAGACCGGCAGGATGGCGAGCGAGATGAGGATCGAGGCGATCTGAAAGGGGACGGCCGGCGTTGCCGCACCGGTGCTCAGGAAAAGCTGACCGACGGCCTGCCCCGAATAGAGCGCGACCATATAGGCGGCGAGGATGCCGCCGCGCGTCTCGGGTTCGGCGCGGTCGTTGAGCCAGCTTTCGACGCAGATGAACATGCCCGCGACGCACAGGCCGTCGACCAGCCGCAGCAGGGCCCAGAGCAGCGGGTGCTGGACCAGTGCATAGGTGAGCGTGCTCGCCGAAAGCAGCGCGACGAAGGCGGCAAAGGCGCGGATATGCCCGACGCGGCGGACGATCGCGCCGGCGCGCAAGGCGCCGAGCGTCAATCCGCCGAAATAGGCGGTGGCGACCAGCCCGATCAGGATCGTGTCGCTACCCGCCCGTTCGAGCCGCAGGCCGATCAGCGTCGACAAGAAGCCGCTGCCCGCCATCATCACGAAGATGGCCAGCAGCAGGCTGCGAACGGGGGCAAGGGTGGCGAGCATCGACGGGGTGCGGGTGCCGCGCGTCAGGCGGCGCGGCGCCCTTCTGCCCCGCCGGAATCCTCTTCGACCAGCGTGCGGTGCAGCGCGCGGACGGCGGCATCGAAATCGCGGCTTTCGACGATGAACTGGACATCGACGTTACGGATCTGATGCTGCATCGCGATCATCGCGACACCGGCGTCGTCAAGCGCGCGCAGCGCATCGGGCACCAGCCCCGGCCGCGCGATGTCGCTGCCGATCACCGACACCATGGCAACCGGATGCGCCGATATTGCGGCGTCGGGATATTGTTTTTGCAGATCGGCGATCACCTTTTTCACCGCGCCTGCGCTCGCCGAAAGATAATGTGTGATGGTGTTGGCATTCGACGCCTTGCTGACGATCCAAAGGCCGTGGCGCGTCAGCACGTCGAGGATCGCGGCGTCATAGCCCTTCACACCGACCATATCCTGTTCGAAGAATTGCAACGCCTGCATCTGGCGGATGCCGGTGACGATCTCGACCCGCGGCACGTCGGAGACATAGGTGCCGGTGACGAGCGTGCCGCCATCTTCGCGGTCGAAGGTGTTGCGCACGCGCAGCGGAATGTCGGTCTGCCTGAGGCCGCGTCCGGCGCCCGGATGGATCGCCTCCATGCCCAGATTGGCGAGCTGGTCGGCGACATCGTAGTTGGTACGGCCGATCTTGCGCGCCTTATCCTCGCCGACCAGCTTGGGGTCGGCGCTCGACAGGTGGAATTCCTTGTGGATGATCGCCTCGCGCGCGCCGGTCAGCACCGCGATGCGCGAGAAGGTCATTTCGGTATAACCGCGCGCAAAGCGTTTCACCATGCCGCCCTGGCAGCCGGCATAGCCGGTGACGATCGGCAGCGTCGTCGCCAGATCGATGTCGGCAAAGGCCTCCGTGATCCGCGCGTCGAGCGTGCGCAGATCCTCCTGATCCCAGGGGGTCAGATCGACGAAGCGCGCGTTCACGTCGCGATCGCGCAGCAGCAGCGCGGTGCTGTGGGCGCTATGCGCCTCGCCCAATCCGGCGAGCAGTTCGCGCGCGGTGACGAGTTGTTCCTTGACGCAAAAGCGCCCGTGGCTGCGCAGCCGGGCCAGATCGTCGAGGCAGGCCGATACGGCATCAAGCCGCATGTCGACGAAGGCATCGGCCTCGTCACGGCTCTCGCGGCGCGCGAACATCGCCTCGTTGCGCGCATGCATCGCACCGCGCACCGCCTCCATCGCGCGGCGCCAGCCGTCGCTGTCCTCGTCGTCGGCGACGAAGCGCCCGAACACGCCGGGTTCGCCGGTCTTCTTGTCCTCGAGCAGCAGGTTGGTGATCCCGGCATAGGCCGACACCACGAAAATGCGATTGTAGAGATCGGCGCCCGAGCGGCCGGCGATCAGCACATTGTCGAACAATGTCGCGGTCGCCGCCATCGACGTACCGCCGATCTTTTCGACGCTGTGCCCACCCTTTTTGACGTCCTGTGTCATGCCGCGATCCTTTCGGTGAGCGGACCCGCCTCGATGGCGAGCGGTTCGGGCGCGCCGCGGTGCGCGAGGAACCAGGGGCGCGGCTTGTCGACCCCGAACGGCTTTTCGAGCCGGTTGCTCACCGCATTATAGACGAGGAAGGCATTCGCGCGCGGGAAGGGGGTGATGTTGCCGTTCGACCCGTGCATCAGGTTGCAGTCGAACAGGATCACGGTTCCCGGCGCGCCGGTCGGCGCAACGATACCGTGATCATGCGCCAGTTCGGCGAGACTGTCCTCGTCGGGAACGCCATATTCCTGGCGCTTCAGCGACTGGCGATAATGGTCGTCGGGTGTTTCGCCGACGCAGGTCAGATAGGTGCGATGCGACCCCGGAATGACCATCAGCGGGCCATTGTGCGGCGTGTTCTCGGCGAGCAGAACCGACATTGAAAGCGCGCGCATCCGCGGCATGCCGTCCTCGACATGCCAGGTTTCGAAATCGCTGTGCCAGTAGAATTCCTTGCCCTTGAAGCCGGGTTTGTAGTTGAGGCGCGACTGGTGGATGTAAACCTCGTCGCCGAGCAGGAAGCGCGCGATCCCCGCCAGCCGCTCGTCGGCAGCAAGCCGCGCCATGATCGCGCTCTGGTTGTGAATGTCGAAGATCGACCGGATTTCGCGGCTCTGCGGCTCGGTGACGAGCAGCAGATAGCCGTCGCGATCGAAGCCCTCCGCCTGCTCGCGGCTGATCGGTGCGTCGGGCGTCCACGCGCTGCGGACGACCGGGTCGAGCCGCGGCCGCATTTCTGGCGCGGCCGCGTGACGCGATGGGTAGATGTCGGTCATGGGACTTCCCCCTGTTGATATGGGTTTTACGCTGCGGGCGCGGCCTCGCGCGCCGGCTCGCTCGCCATGTCGGCCTCGGCCGGATAGGCGCCGCTTGCGTCATGCACTTCCTTGCCGGTGACCGGCGGATTGAAGGCGCAGGCGGTCAGTATGTCGGTTTCGGGGCGCACGATGTGGCGGTCGTGCTTGTCGAGCGCATACATCACGCCGGGTTCGAGCCGATGGATTTCGCCGCTGTCCAGATCCTCGATCGTCCCCGTGCCCTTGAGCACGAACACCGCCTCGAGGTGGTTCTGATAATGCATTTTCAGCTCGCTGCCCGCGAACATGGTGGTGACGTGGAAGGAAAAGCCCATCCCGTCGTCCTTGAGCAGCATGCGCGCGCTGGCCCAGCCGTTCGAGCGGACGTTGCGGTCGGATTTGCGGATCTGGTCGAGATTGCGGATGATCATGGTCGGTCTCCTGTCTTCATTCGGCGGCGACGGCGTAATCGTCGGCCATCGCTTCGCGGATCTTGGTTTCGAGAATGTCGAGCCCTGCCGAGAGCAGGGCGTCATCGATGACGAGCGGCGCGAGCACCTTGACGATTTCGTCGTGCGCGCCGCTGGTTTCGATGATGAGGCCGGCGTCGAAGCAGGCGGCGGTGATCGCCCCGGCGCGTTCTCCCGACCCGACGTTGATGCCGCGCATCATCCCGCGGCCGCGCGTTTCGAAGCCATGTTCGGCGGCGATGCGCGCAAGCCGCTCTTCGAGCAGCGCCCCGCGGCGGCGCACATCGTCGGCGAAAGCGTCGCTGCTCCAGAAATGGCCGAGCGCGGCGGTCGCGGTGACGAAGGCGTGGTTGTTGCCGCGGAACGTCCCATTATGTTCGCCGGGCGACCATTGGTCGAGCTCGGGGCGGAAAAGGGTTAGCGCGAAGGGCAGGCCCATGCCCGACAGCGATTTGGCAAGCGTGACGATGTCGGGGGTGAAGCCTATTTCCTCGAAGCTGAAGAAGCTTCCCGTGCGGCCACAGCCCGCCTGAATGTCGTCGACGATCAGCAGCGCGCCGTGGCGCTTTGCGATGTCGGCGATCTTGCGCAGCCATTCGGGCGAGGCAGCGTTGAGGCCGCCTTCGCCCTGCACCGTTTCGACCAGGATTGCGGCGGGGGCGTCGAGGCCGCTCGACGGATCGGCCAACCGCTGGTCGAGCAGTTCGGCGGTGTCGACCTCGGGGCCGAAATAGCCGTCATAGGGTTCGTGCGCGACATGGGCGAGCGGGACGCCCGCGCCGCCGCGCTTGGCGGCATTGCCGGTGCAGGCAAGCGCGCCGAGCGTCATACCGTGAAAGCCGTTGGTGAAGGCGATAACCAGTTCGCGACCCGTCACTTTGCGCGCGAGCTTGATCGCTGCCTCGACCGCGTTGGTGCCGGTCGGGCCGGTGAACATGACGCGATAGTCGAGTGCGCGCGGCTTCAGGATCACATCCTCGAACGTGTCGAGAAAGGCAGCCTTGGCATCGGTGTGCAGGTCGAGCCCGTGGGCGATGCCGTCGGCGGCGATATAATCGAGCAGCGCCTGCTTCAGAATCGGATGGTTGTGACCATAGTTGAGCGTCGAACAGCCCGACAGGAAGTCGAGATAGCGACCGCCCTGATCGTCGTGCATCCATACGCCTTCGGCCTTGCCGAACTGACGCGGCATCGCGCGGGCATAGCTGCGGACCACCGATTCGCGGCGTTCGTAAATGCTCCGGTCGGGAATGGACCCGGACGGTTTGGGTGCGTTGATCATGTGAATACCCCTATTCTGCCTGTGTCATTGTGCCTGAGTCATTCAGGCGATGTCGTATCGGTCGGTGTCGTATCGATGGCGAATGGCCCGATGCGGGCTTGAAACTCGCTGGGATGGACGCCCGCGAAATGGGCGTCGCGCTCGAAGACGATACTGCGGTCGAGCGTCGTATCGTGGCGCCGGGCAAGGCCGTGGAACAGCGCCCACGACGCCGCATTGTCGGCGGTGATCGTCGCCAGAACGTGCGTCACGCCCGCCTGCGCCGGCCGCGTGAGCAGTTCGTCGAGCATCTGGCTGGCGAGCCCCTGGCCGCGTCCTTCGGGCGCGACCGCGACCTGCCAGACGAAGAAGGCGCTTGGTTCGGCGGGCGGGCGATGCCCCGAAATCCAGCCGAGAATGCGACCGCCGCGTTCGGCGACGATGCAATTGTCGGCGAAATGGGTGCACTGGATCAGATTGAAGTAGCGCGAATTGCGGTCGAGCGGCGGGCAGGCCGCGATCAGCGCGGTGATCGCCGGGCCGTCGGTGGCGACCGGCTTGCGAAATTGCAGCGACGCGGCGGGTCGGCCGGACGGCGTGTCCTTTGCGGATGGCGCCGTGTCCCGTTCCTGTGGCCGGTCAAATATCTTTCATCTCCTGAAATATTGCTATGCGCACATTCGAGCCAACCGGCCCAGTATGCCGCGAAATATAGGATGTTCGTCGCCTCGTTCAACCCCGCGGCGACCATAATGTTTCATATAATGAAATAAAATTCTGCATCCCGGCGGGCGCGACTTTGCAATTGGCGCCCTCCGCGGGCGCGGCTAACAAGGCGGGATGGAGTCCGAAATTGCCAACGCCACCCTGCGCGCGCTGCGGCGCATCCTGCGCGCGACCGAGACGGGCAGCCGCAAGCTGGGCGCGGCGACCGGCCTGACGCCGTCGCAGCTGCTCGTGCTGCGCGATGTGGCGGGGGCGCAGGGCGCCACGCCGGGGCAGGTCGCACAGCGCCTGCAATTCAGCCACGCGACGATCACCGCCATCGTCGATCGGCTGGTTGCCATGGAGCTGGTGACGCGGACGCGAAGCGAGCGCGACAAGCGACAGATGCTGCTGACCGCGACCGACGCGGGTCAGCGCCGCGTCGCCGAGGCGCCCGATATGCTGCAACAGATATTCGCCGACCGCTTCGCCGCGCTGCCCGCATGGGAACAGGCGATGATCCTGGCCGCGGCCGAGCGGCTGGCGATCGTGCTCGGCGCCGCCGACATCGACGCCGCGCCGTTACTCGATACGGGCGCGATCGATCGCGCCTAGCGCACTCATTTCCGGATCGATCTTTGCCCTACCGCCGCAGCGCGGCGATGCAGCTGTCGACATTCGCGTCGCGCCCGTCGGGGGTGCGCGCGTCGACATGGGTGGCAAGCGCCTCGGCGCCTGAGCGCTGGGCGTAATAATAAACATCCAATATGCATGCCGAACCGGCGAATTGCAGCTTGCGACCCGCGCCCTCGCTGACGTCGAGCCGCGGTTTGCCGAACAGGCGCAGCGCGCTGTTGGCATCGCGCCCGACGAGCGCATTATTCTGGGTGATACGCGGCGGGTTGAGCGGCGCCGGGGCGCTGTTCGTCGGCGGCGGTGTTACACGCGGAACCGCGGTCGCGGCGCAGCCGCCGAGCATCAGCGAAAGGCCGGCGAGCGCGGCCAAGTTGGTGGTGCGGGTCAAGCCGGTTCCCCTTTATCTGTCTGCCCGGCGCAGATGGAGCATGTGGACGGCCATAGCCGCGCTCGCGATGGGCGCCAACAGATTGGCGACGGGAACCAGAAAGCTTGCGGCGGACAGCAGGCCGAGCGACCAGCGCGCGCGCCGCTCGCGGCGTGGCCGGCCGGGATGGCGCGCGAGGACCATCGCCTCGAGATCGCGGCCGAGCAGCAGCGCGTTGACGAAGAGGGCGAGGATCGGCGTGCCGATTCCCGTCACCAGGAGGAGGACATAAAAGGGCAGCGCGGCAAGATTGCCAAGGATCAGGCGCGCGAGCGATGCGAGCGCGAGGGCGGCCGACTGCCGCCAGCCGACATCGACCGCGCCTGCCGCGGCGGCGGGATAGTGGCGCCCCTCGACATCGGCGACGATGGCGTCGGCGAACAGCCCGACGACGACAATCGCGACGGCGCGAAACAAGAGCCAGCTCCCCGCGATCAGCAGCAGCAGGATCAGCACGCTCGCCATGTCGATCCCCGCCGCGCCCAGCCACTGCCAATGCGTGAGCGCCCAGCGCGCCCCAGCCAGAAGCGTCGCGCCCGCCGCAATGAACAGCAGCAGGGTGAGGGCAAGGCTGATCGCCAGGATGCGCAGCACCCGCGGGCTCGACAGGTCGCCGATGGCGAGGAACAGGGCTTGGACGGCACGGGCCATGCGTCCGAATGGCGCGGCGGGCGCTGCGTCGTCAAGCGTCGCGCTTGCCTTGGCGCGCGCGGCCCCCTAAGGCGCGCGGCATATTTTCCCACGCATCACAGGATTTTTCATGGCCTCCACCGCCCGTTTCGAAGTCGTTGCGATCGGCAATGCGATCGTCGATGTCATTGCCCGCGCCGACGACGCGCTGATCGAGGCCGAGGGCCTGACCAAAGGGTCGATGCGCCTGATCGATGCCGAAGAAGCAGGGCGGCTGTATGCGGCGATGGGTCCGGCGATCGAAATGTCGGGCGGATCGGCAGCGAACACGCTCGCCGGCATGGCCGCGCTCGGCCGCCGCTGCGCCTTCATCGGCCAGGTTGCCGACGACCAGCTCGGAAGCGTCTTCACGCACGACCTGCGCGCGCTCGGCGTCGCCTATGAAACTCCGGCGCTCAAGGAAGGCGCGCCGACCGCGCGCTGCCTGATCCTCGTCACGCCCGACGGCCAGCGGACGATGAACACCTTTCTCGGCGCAAGCCATCTGCTCGAACAGGCGATGATCGCCGAAGATTGGATCGCCGACGCCGACATCCTCTATCTCGAGGGCTATCTGTGGGATCCGCCGCTGTCGCGCGCCGCGATGCGCCGCGCGATCGACGTCGCGCGCGGGGCCGGACGAAAGGTTGCCTTCACCCTGTCCGACGCCTTCATCATCGACCGCCATGGCGATGATTTCCGCGCGCTGATCGGCGAAGGATTGTTCGACATATTGTTCGCCAACGAGGTCGAGATCTGCGCGCTCGCCGGAACGCAGGACTTCGAAGCCGCGGTTGCGGCGATCGCACCGCGCGTACCGCTGCTCGTCGTGACGCGCAGCGAAAAGGGCGCGATCGCGGTTGCGAACGGCGAGCGCGTCGCGGTCGGCGCTGAGCCGATCGATACGGTCGTCGACACGACGGGCGCCGGTGACCTGTTTGCGGCGGGTTTCCTTGCGGGTCAGGCCGAGGGCCGTTCGCTCGCCGATTGCCTGACGATGGGTGCGGTGTGCGCGCGCGAAATCATCGCGCAGGTCGGCCCGCGCGCGCAAAGCGATCTGAAAGCGGAGGTCGCCGCGCGCCTCGGCTGATGCGGCGGTTCAGCTTGCGGGGGCGGCCGCGTCAGGCTGCTTGCGGAACAGCGCCCGGTCGGCCGGACCGAAGCCGCGCGTCCAGATCAGCCACGCATAGATGCCGAGGATGAAGGGGACGCCGATCAGCAGCTCGGCCCATTCGGGCATCTGCGTCGCGCCCCAGCCGAGAACCGTCGCCCCGGCGGTGGCCCAGACGAGCGCCCAGCGCAGGCTGTTGACGGGCGCCCCGAGAATACGCGCGAGCAGCCGCGCCTTCACCACCGACGCGAAACCGAGCGCGAGCATCAGCGCGAGCGCGACGGCGCCGGCATAGGCGATCGGCGGTAGCCCCATCGACTTGGCGGTGAGAATCAGCGCGACGCTGAGCACCGCCTGCAGTGCGAGCGTCGCGATGCTGATGAGCAGATTGCGGTGGCGCGCGACATAGACGAGCGCGGCTTCGCTCACCACCGCCGTCGCCGCCACGACCTCCGCCGCGAGCAGGAAGGCGAGTGCGACATTGCCCTCGACGAACTGCGGGCCGACGAGGCCCATCACCGCTTCGCCCGGAATGCCGAGCGCAAGCGCGATTCCTGCTTGCGCCGCGATGATCCAGAAGCCGACCTGGCTGACCTGCGCGGCGACCGCGGCGAGGCGGTTCTCCGCCAGATTGCGGGTGATGACGGGGCCGAGGATCGGCTCGAAGCTGGTCTTGAGCTTCTGCGGCAGCGAGGCAACCTGCTGCGCCATGTAATAGATGCCGTAGATCGCGGGCGAGGTGAACTGGCCGAGGATGAACAGGTCGAGCCGGCGGGTTCCCCATTCGATCGCATCGGCAGCGGCGAGCGGCGCGTTGCGGCGGGCGAGCGAGATGAGCTGCGCGGGATGCGGGCGCCAGACGCCGGGGCCGCCATAGTGGCGAATCATCGGAATGAGCGCGGTGAAGAAGGTCGCGATCATCGCGGCGGCGTAGGAAAGGATCAACCCGTCGCGCAGCGAATAGAAGGCGAAGCCGAACGCGGCGGCGCTGATCGCCCAGGGTTCGACGATCGAACGCGCGCGGACCGTAGCGCCGATGTCGTAGCGATAGGCGCAGGCGGCGAGTGCGATGTCGGCCCCGGCGATCGCGAAGACGGTGATCGCCACCCAGCGATCCCAGCCGTCGATATCGCCCGAGGGGAACATGAGCTGCGGAAAGGCGAAGAGAATCGCCGAGCCGAACGCCGAGGCGAGGAAGGCGACGAACATGCCGTCCCACACGATATGGCGATGATCGGCGCCCGGCTTGCTGAGCTGTTCGGCGAGGCCGCGCTTGAGCCCGAGCGTCGCAAGCTGCGCGATCAGCTCGATCACGAGCACGGCAAAGGCGAAGCGGCCGACCGCTTCGGGGCCATACCAGCGCCCGGCGAAATAGAGAAAGGGCAGGCGCGCGACGAGGCGCAGGATGAAGCCGAAGAAATTGGTGCGGCCGCCCTTGGCGAGCGCGGCGGTGTCAGCATCCTGCCCGACCGGATCGGCCACGGTGGATGCGGAAGGGGGCGCGGCTGCGCTGTCCGTCTGGCTCAAGCCTGGCGCCCCTTCTGCTGCTCCCCTACACGCTGTTTAGCGCGCGGAAAAGGGCTAGGCAATCCGGGCAATCCGGGCAATCGGCGGCGGTGCATCATCGGCCTTCGGGTCGCAGCGGGCGGCTGAGCAGGGCCTGAATGGCGTCGGCGACGCGCGTTTCGCCCGCGACGAGCCGCGCCACCGCGTCGGTGATCGGCATGTCGATCGCATCGGCGCGCGCGGCGGCGGCGACCACCGGGGCGCTGAATGCGCCTTCGGCAACGGTGCGGCGGTCGGCCATCAGCGTTGCAGCGCTTTCGCCGCGCCCCAGCCCCTGGCCGAGCGCGAAATTGCGCGAATTGGACGAGGTGCAGGTCAGGACGAGATCGCCCAGCCCGGCGAGCCCGGCGAGCGTTTCGGCCTGCGCCCCGCGCGCGAGCCCGAAGCGCGTCATCTCGGCAAAGCCGCGGCTGATCAGCGCGGCGCGCGCGTTGAGCCCCAACCCGGCGCCATCGACGATGCCGCAGGCGATGGCGAGGATATTCTTGATCGCCCCGCCGATTTCGGCGCCGATCATGTCGGTCGATACATAAGGACGAAAATGCGGCCGGGCGAGCGCGCGGGCGAGCGCCTCGGCAAGCGCGGCGTCCTCGGCCGCCAGCGTGATTGCGGTCGGTAGCCCCGCCGCGACCTCGTGCGCGAAGGTCGGCCCCGACAACACGGCAAAGCCGCGGCCGGGAAAGATTTCGCGCGCGATGTCGATCGGGAAGTCGAAGCTGCCCGCCTCCATCCCCTTGCTGCAGAAGATCAGCGGCGCATCGCCTGCGGGCAGCGCCGCGAGCACGGCGCGCAGATAGGGCACCGGCACGACGACGAGCAGCGCGTCGAGTCCCGACAGCGCGCCAAGGTCGCTCGTTGCCGTGAGCGAAGGCGACAGCGCCGCACCGGGCAGGAACAGTGGATTGCGATGCTCGGCGTTGATCGCCGCCACGACGTCTTCCTCGCGCGCCCACAGGCGCACCGGTGCGCCCTCGGCGGCGAGAAGCTGGGCGAGTGCCGTGCCCCAGGCGCCGCCACCGACGACGCCGAACTTTTCAAATGACGTCATGCAGTCGCGCGTCATGCCTTTACTCCGGCGCCGCGCACGGCTTCGGCGGCGGGATCGAGCGGCCAGCGCGGCCGCGCCGCCGTGTCGAGCGGATCGCTGAGCCCCGCGGCGAAGCGCTCGACGCCCGCCCAGGCGATCATCGCGCCATTGTCGGTGCAGAGCCACAGCGGCGGCGCGACAAACAGCTTGTCGAACGCGGCGGCGAGGCCGGTGAGCGCGGCGCGGATCGCACCATTGGCAGCGACGCCGCCCGCGACGACAAAGGCGGTGGCTTCGGGGCAGGCGGCGAGTGCGATGCGGCTGCGATCGATCAGGCAGTCGACGACCGCTTGCTGGAAAGACGCGGCTACGTCTGCGGGACGGTGCGCGCCCGATGCGACCGCGCGCGCCACCGCGCTCTTGAGACCGGCGAAGGAGAAATGCGGTTCGGCGCTACCGACCAGCGGGCGGGGGAGCGGCACCGCATGCGGATCGCCGTCCGCCGCAAGCCGTTCGACCGCCGGACCGCCCGGATAGCCGAGCCCGAGCAGCTTTGCGGTCTTGTCGAAGGCCTCGCCCGCGGCGTCGTCGATCGTGGTGGCAAGCCGCCGATAATCGTCGACACCGCGCACGAGCAGAAGCTGGCAGTGCCCGCCGGAGACGAGCAGTAGCAGATAGGGAAAGCGAAGGTCGGGGTCGGCGAGCCGCGGGCTGAGCGCATGGCCTTCGAGATGGTTGATCGCGATCAGCGGCTTGCCCGCCGCATGGGCGAGCGCCTTGCCGGTGACCAGCCCGACCATGACGCCGCCGATCAGCCCGGGGCCGGCGGTCGCGGCGATGGCATCGACATCGGCGAGCGTCACCCCGGCATCGGCGAGCACGCCTTCGACGATCGGGGCGAGGCGGTCGACATGCGCGCGCGCCGCGATTTCGGGAACGACGCCGCCATAGGGCCGGTGCTCGGCCTCCTGTCCCGCGACCCGATGCGCGAGGATGCGCCGGTCGTCGGTGACGAGCGCTGCCGCGGTTTCGTCGCAGCTCGATTCGAGGCCAAGGATGAGAGACATAATGTTGCGCCCCCTTACCCGTGCCAGGGGGGCGGGGGCAAGCGGCGGACGATCGAGTCCCTGCAAGACCGTGCGCCACCTTTTCTTTCGCGCGCCGAAGCCCTAGCAGGCGCGCATGGCATCGATTCCGCTTCCCACGCCCGACCGCCCGCTCCGCCTCGGTACGCGCGCCTCGCCGCTGGCAATGGCGCAGGCCAATATGGCCGCCGCGGCGCTGATCGCCGCCTATGGCATCGCGCCCGAGGCGATCGAAATCGTTCCGATGACCGCCACCGGCGACAAGATCCAGGACCGCGCGCTCGCCGAGGTAGGCGGTAAGGCGCTGTGGACGCGCGAGCTCGACGCGGCGCTCGACGGTGGGCGGATCGACATCGCCGTGCACAGTCTGAAGGATGTCGAGACGCTGCGTGATCCGCGCTTCGCGCTCGGCGCCATGCTCGAGCGCGCCGACCCGCGCGACCGGCTGGTGGTTCGCGACGGGATCGCGGCTGAGGCGATCGCCGACCTGCCGCACGGCGCGCGGCTGGGTACGAGCAGCCCGCGCCGCGCCGCGCAGGTCCGCCGCCTGCGTCCTGACCTCGAAACGACGCTGCTGCGCGGCAATGTCGCGACGCGGCTCGGCAAGCTGGCGGCGGGGGAGGTCGATGCGACCCTGCTCGCCGCGGCGGGGCTCGAACGGCTTGGCATGCGTGCGGTCGGAACGGTGCAGCCGGCGGAGATACTCTTGCCCGCCGCGTCGCAGGGCGCGATCGGTATCGAATGCCGCGCCGACGATGCGGCAACGCTCGCGCTGCTGCGCGGGGTCGATCACGAACCCACCCACCGCGCGGTTGCGGCCGAACGCGCGTTTCTGGCTGCGCTCGGCGGCGATTGCCGGTCGCCGGTCGCGGCCTATGCGCGCTGGCTGGCCGACGGGACGCTGCGCCTCGATGCCGAAATCTATTCCGAAGATGGCGCCGACCATGCGCTCGGCGAGACGCTGGTGCCCGATCCGGCTGCAGCCGAAGCGCTGGCGCGGCGTCTGCTGGTCGAGGCGCCCGAATCGGTGCGGCGCCTGTTCGCGGCATGACCGAATCGCTGCCGCTACTCGTGACGCGCGCCGACCCCGGCGGCGCGGCGACGGTGGCGCGGGCGCAGGCGCTGGGGCTCGACGCGCGCAGCATGCCGCTGTTCGCTGCGCGCGCGATCGACTGGACGCTGCCCGATCGCGCCGGGTTTGACGCACTGCTCGTCACCAGCGCGCAGGCGGTGCGGCTGGCCGGTCCCGGTTTGCAGGCGCTTGCCGCGCTGCCCGTTCATGCCGTGGGCGCCGCGAGCGCTGCAGCCGCGGAAGCGGCGGGCCTGCGCGTCGTGGAAGTCGGTACGCGCGATGGCCAACAGCTTCTTGATGGCATGACGTCCAGAAATTATCGCCATATCCTGTGGCTTTGCGGCCGCGATCATAGCGTGCTGGCGGCGCGCGATGCTGCGTTGACCCCGCTGCCCTGCTATGCGGTCGATCCCGTCGAGCCGCCCGCCGACTGGGCGGCGCTGATCGCTGCGCCGGCGGTGCTGCTCGCCCATTCGGGGCGCGGTGCGGACCGGATCGCGGCGCTGACCGAAGGGCAACGCGGGCATTTGACGCTTGTCGCGATAAGCCCCGCTGTGGCAGCAAGGGCCGGGGGGGATTGGCAGGCGATCGCGCTTGCCGACCGGCCCGACGATGCGGCGATGGTGGCACAGGCCCGCGCTTTGTGCCACAAGAGCCCCAGACAGGGTCGTGCGAAAGAATAATATGGCAATCGAAAACGACAAACCCGTGCGTATGGACGATGGCGTCCGCAGCAGGGGGCTATCGTTCCGGACGTTGATAATTGCGGCGCTCGCGCTGCTCGTGGTCGGGATCGTCGGCGGCGGCTGGGCGATGAGCCGGCTGCTGACCGGCAAGGATGTGCCGCCGGTCGCCAAGGTCGCCGATGTCCCCGCGACCGGCACGGCGCCGGCCGCGGCGCCCGCCGGAGCGGCGCCTGATGCCGGGCAAGGCGGGCAGCCGGCGCTGGTCGTCGCACCGGTCGATGGCGCGAACGCGCTGTCGGCGCGCGTGGCCGAACTGGAACAGCGGCTGTCGCGCCTCAATCTCGAAGCGGCGTCCGCGTCGGGCAATGCCTCGCGCGCCGAAGGGCTGCTCGTCGCCTTCGCGGTGCGCCGTGCGCTCGATCGCGGTCTGCCGCTCGGCTATCTCGAGGCGCAGCTGCGCCTGCGCTTCGGCGACGACCAGCCCAATGCGGTCAAGACGATCATCGACACGTCGCGCGATCCGGTGACGCTGGAGCAGTTGCGCGCCGAACTCGACGCGCTGGCGCCCGAACTCGTCGGCCGCAGCGACGGCGGCGGCAGCTTCTGGACCGGCCTGCGCCGCGAGGTCAGCGAATTGTTCGTCGTGCGTCCGGCGGGCACCCAGTCGCTGCGTGCATCCGAACGGCTCGACCGCGCGCGCCGCTATCTGGCGGGCGGGCAGGTCGACAAGGCGATCGAGGAGGTGCAGGCGATGCCCGGCGCCGCCGAAGCGAAGGACTGGCTGATCGCGGCGCGCCGCTATCATGAGGCGCGGCGCGCGCTTGACCTGATCGAGACCGCGGCGATATTGGAGCCGCGCGACGGACCGGCCGCCGCGATGGCCCGCAAGCCGGGCGACCCGACCTCCTGAGCGGGCCTGCATCGACGGGTCCGCGCTTTTGAAGAAAGCTGACCCATGGCCCTCGCCGATCCGCAGCGCATCGAAGCGCTCGACCCGTTCGATCCTCTCGCGCTCGACGCGCAGCTTTCGGAAGAGGAGCGGATGGTCCGCGATGCGGCGCGCGCTTATGCGACCGGCGAGCTGTTGCCCCGCGTCACCTCGGCCTTTCTCGACGAACGCTTCGACCGCGACATCATGTCGGAAATGGGTGCGCTCGGTCTGCTCGGCGCGACGATCGATCCCAAATATGGCGGCGCGGGGCTCAATTATGTGAGCTACGGCCTGATCGCGCGCGAAGTCGAGCGCGTCGATTCGGGCTATCGTTCGGCCTGTTCGGTGCAAAGCTCGCTCGTAATGCACCCGATCAACGCCTATGGCAGCGAAGAGCAGAAGATGCGCTTCCTGCCCGGCCTCGCGTCGGGGGAACTCGTCGGCTGCTTCGGCCTGACCGAACCCGACGCCGGCAGCGACCCCGCCGGGATGCGCACGCGCGCCGAAAAGATCGCGGGCGGATACCGGATCAAGGGCGCGAAGATGTGGATCACCAATTCGCCGATCGCCGACGTCTTCGTCGTGTGGGCGAAGTCCGATGCGCACGATGGCGCGATCCGCGGCTTCATCCTCGAAAAGGGCATGAAGGGCCTGTCGGCTCCGAAGATCGAGGGCAAGGTCAGCTTGCGCGCGTCGATCACCGGCGAAATCGTGATGGACGGGGTCGAGGTCGGCGAAGACGCGCTGCTGCCGCATGTCTCGGGGCTGAAGGGGCCGTTCGGCTGCCTCAACCGCGCGCGCTACGGCATCGGTTGGGGCGCGATGGGCGCGGCCGAATTCTGCTATGAGGCGGCGCGCAATTATACGCTCGACCGCAAGCAGTTCGGGCGCCCGCTGGCGGCGAACCAGATCGTCCAGCTGAAGTTGGCCAACATGCTCACCGAGATCGCGCTCGGCACCCAGGCGGCGCTGCGCGTCGGCCGGCTGATCGACGAAGGGCATCTGGCGCCCGACATGATCAGCTTCCTCAAGCGCAACAATTGCGGCAAGGCGCTCGATATCGCACGGGTGGCGCGCGACATGCACGGTGGCAACGGCATCTCGGCCGATTATCATGTGATCCGCCACGCGGTGAATCTGGAAACCGTCAACACCTATGAAGGCACGCACGACGTCCACGCGCTGATCCTCGGCCGCGCGATCACCGGCATCAGCGCCTTTGCCTGAGGCATCGTCGCCGGCGCCGATGGCCAAACCCCTCGCGGGCCTGCGCGTCGTCGAACTGGCGCGCGTGCTCGCGGGGCCGTGGAGCGGGCAACTGCTCGCCGACCTCGGCGCCGAGGTGGTGAAGGTCGAGCGTCCCGGTGCGGGCGACGATACGCGCCAATGGGGGCCGCCCTTCGTCACCGGCGCGGCGGGCGAAAATCTGGGCGCCGCTTATTATCACAGCTGCAATCGCGGCAAGCGCAGCGTCGCCATCGACATCGCGACCGCCGAGGGGCAGGCGGCGGTGCGCGCGCTGATCGCCGAAGCCGATGTCGTCATCGAAAATTACAAGGTCGGCGGACTCGTCAAATATGCGCTCGACCCTGCGACGCTGCGCGCCGATTTCCCGCGTCTGATCGTCTGTTCGATCACCGGCTTCGGCCAGACCGGCCCCTATGCGCACCGCGCCGGTTACGATTTCATCGTCCAGGCGATGAGCGGCTTCATGTCGCTGACCGGTGAACCCGACGGGCCGCCGCAAAAGGCGGGGATCGCCTATGCCGACATCTTCACCGGCATGTATGCGACCGTCGGCATATTGGCGGCGCTGCGGCGTCGTGACGCCACGGGGGCTGGCGCGCATGTCGATATGGCGCTGCTCGACAGCCAGATCGCGGTGCTCGCCAATCAGGCCGCCAATTATCTGGCGAGCGGCGTCGCGCCCAAGCGGATGGGCAATGCGCATGTCAATGTCGTGCCCTATCAGCTGTTCGCGACCGCCGACGGCCAGCTCGTCGTCGCGGTGGGCAATGACAGCCAGTATCGCAAGCTGTGCGCGATCCTCGGCGCACCCGAATGGGCCGAAGACCCGCGCTTCGTGACCAATGCGGCGCGGCTCGCCAATCGCGCCGCGCTCATTCCGCTGCTCGCCGCAAGGATCGCGACGTGGGACGCGCAGCCGCTGTCGCTCGCGCTCGAAGCCGAGGGCGTCCCGGCGGGACCGATCAACGATCTGGCGGCGGTGTTCGCCGATCCGCAGGTCATGGCGCGCGGCATGCGCATTCGGCCCGACGGCGCCTTTATCGACGGCGTGGCGAGCCCGATCGTGATCGATGGTGAGCGCATGGTTGCCGCCACCGGCGCGCCGCCGCTGCCCTGAACCGCCGAGCCTCGGTGCGGCGACCAAAAGAAAAGGGGCGCCGCAGCGGGCGCCCCTTTCCGTTTGTTTTGGCTGTTCGCCGGTAGGTCAGAATTTGACCGTGCCGGTGACGAAGACCTGGCGCGGATTGCCGTAGAAGGCGGTCAAAATGCCTTCGAGGCCGAGCGTCGAGGCGCCCGCCGCATTCTGATAATTGTAGCCCGACGTGATGTAGCGCTTGTCGGTCAGATTCTTGCCATGGAGGCCGATCGAATAATTGCCGCTGTCGGCGGTCCAGACGAGGCTGGCATCCCACAGCGTGTAGCCCGGCTGGTCGAGCGCGGGGATCGGCACTTCGAACTGGTGCGTCAGGCTGCGGTAGGACAGCGTCGTCGACACGTCGATATTGCCGCCCATCGCCGGAATGCCCGCGGCGAGCGTGCCCGACACCGTCCATTTCGGCGTGTTCTGGAAGGTCCGGATATTCGAGACGTCGGTCCCGGTGGGGCCGATGAAGCGCTTGTACTTGGCGTCGATATAGCCGAGCGATCCGTTGAAGCGGATGGCCGAACCGGCGCCGGCAAAATCGCGCGCAAGCACTGCATTGGTTTCGGCCTCGACCCCCTGGAGGCGCGCCTTGGCGGCGTTGGTGGTGATGCCGCAGAAGCTCTGCACCCCGCCGACGAGGCAGCCGACCGACCCCGGAATCTGCACATCTTTATAGTCCATGTAGAAACCGGCGAGGCTGAGCGTCAGGCGGCGATCGAGCAGCGATCCCTTGTAGCCGATTTCATAGCTGTCGACCTTTTCGGGGTCGAAGGCGAGGAAGTTGTAGATATCGTCATAGGTGCGGCCCGCCGACGGGTTGCTGATCGGCGCCGAGGTGCCCGAACCGCGCGGATCGAAACCACCGCCCTTGAAGCCCTTCGAATAGGAGGCATAGACCATATTGTCCGCATTGGGCTTGAAGCTCAGCGAGGCGCGCGGGGTGAATTCCTTGAAGGTGCGCTCGCCGCGGAAATTGGTCGCCACCGCGATGGCGATCGGGGTCAGCGTGCCGCCGAACTCCGGCGACAGGCCGGTGATGCGGTTCGCCTTGTAGACAAAGGCGTTGCGATTGTCGCTCGTGTAGCGACCGCCGACCGACAGGCTGAGCTGATCGGTGAAATCATAGGTGAAATCGCCGAACACCGACCAGGTCTTGGTCCGCACGTCGCCCGCCGTATAGCCGTTGAGGCCGGGCAGCGGCCCGCCGAACGCCGGCGGCAGCGCGGCGCCCGTCAGGCCGAGCAACACGTCGAACGACGTCGCGGCCTGCGCATCGAGATAATAGAAGCCGAGGAGGCCCTTCAGCTTGTCGCCTTCATAAAGCAGCTGGAATTCCTGGCTGATTTGCTCGTTGCGGTAGACCGCGGGCACGTCGACGTCGACCGACGGCAGCGAGTCGAAGTCGATCGGGGTGAAGCTGCGGTCCTTGCGCCACGCGCTGATCGAACGCAGCGTCAGCGTATCGGTGAGATTTGCCGTGACATTCATCGCCAGGCCATAGGCCCGGACGTCCTGCTTCGGATCGTTGAGCCCGGCGCGGGTGTCATAGACATTGTCGAGCACCGGCGCGCCCGAGAAGAGGCCCGGGATCAGGCGGTGGCCGTTGCGCGGCGATGATTTGTCGTGGGTATAGTCGCCCGAGATGCGGATAAGCACCGGCGCACCATTGCCGCCGAATTCCAGCGTGCCGCGGCCGGCCCACACATCCTTGTTGTAGTTTTCGAGGCCGGGGATGTTGAGATTGTCGCCGAAGCCGCCGCGCGACAGGCGCGCGACCGACCCGCCGACGCGGAGCATGTCGTTGATCGGCACACTGGCGGTGACGACCAGATCGGCCTGATTATAGCTGCCATAGGTGCCGCGGATGCGCAGTTCGGGCGAATCGGGGTTGAGCGCGCGCGTCACATATTTGACCGCACCGCCGATGGTGTTGCGGCCATAGAGCGTGCCCTGCGGGCCCCGCAGCACCTCGATCCGCTCGACGTCGTAGATGTCGAGCACCGCTGCCTGCGGGCGGTTGAGATAGACGTCGTCAAGGTAGATGCCGATGCCCGCTTCGAAGCCGGGGACCGGATCCTGCTGGCCGACGCCGCGGATGAAGGCGGTGAGCGTCGAATTGGTCCCGCGCGAATTTTCGAGCGTGGTGTTCGGCGTCATGTTCGCGACATCGGTGATGTCGATCGCGCCGCGCGTTTCAAGTGCTTCGCCTGAAATGGCGGTGACGGCGACGGGAACGTCGATCAGCCGTTCGTCGCGCCGGCGGGCGGTGACGATGATCTCCGCACTGTCGTCGGCGGAGTTGGCGCCTTCGTCCTGAGCGAAGGCAGCAGGGGTGAAAGCGATCATCGAGAGCGCGGTCGAGGCCAGAACGGCACGACGCAGCGGGCGAGCGAAGGAACGCATGATGTGTCTCCCATGTGACGGGTGACCCCTCGTCACCCTTTGCGTTTTTTTGGGCCGGTCCTTGCCAAGCCGCGCCGCACCCAATAATGAAACCTGAACCAAGTTTCAACTTGGAAGTTGTGAAGGCTATATTTTGCCCTCCGGTGATGCAAAAAGGCCACGCAAGGGGGCCGCCGGACTTTCGGGGCGGAGAGGGAAGGCACAAGATGGATCAGCCGCGATCATCGGCACCGCCGGGCGAAGGGGGCGCAGGCCCCGTCGATACGGCGGCGCCGGGCAATCCCGACAAGGCGCCGCGCACCGAACGCGGGCGGCGCACGCTGCGCAAGCTGCTCGACGCCGCGGCGATCGAATTCGGCGAGCGCGGGTTTCACGACGCGTCGATCAGCGGCATCACGCGCCGCGCCGGAACCGCGCTGGGCAGCTTCTACACCTATTTCGATTCGAAAGAGGAAATCTTCCAGGCGCTCGTCCGCTATATGAGCGAGCAACTCCGCGACCATGTCACCCCGCTGGTGCAGGCGGCGCCCGACGAAATCGCCGCCGAACGCGTCGGCCTTGAATCCTTTCTGCGCTTCGTGCGCGAGCACAAGGAAATCTATCGCATCATCGACGAGGCCGAATTCGTCGATTACGACAGCTATCGCCGCCACTATGAAACCACGGTCGAACGCATGCGTCAGCGGCTGGAAAATGGCGCGGCGCGGGGCGAAATCCGCGCCGATGCGGGCGAGGTCCATGCCTGGGCCATCGCCGGCATGAACGTCTTTCTGGGCATGCGCTATGGCCTGTGGGACGAAAGCGCCGACATCGCCGACGTCGCCCGGATCGCCAACGACATGCTGGCGAACGGGCTGAAGACGCGAGGGTGAGGGAGGCTGTTTCCTGGTCGGGGCGCCGCATCCTCGCAAGGCAGAGCGGCGGTTTTGGGGTGGGAAGCGGACATCTTCTGTAAACCCTGAGCCACTAGTAAGAACCGCATGGCCCGAAACAAATTTCCTGCTGTCATGCTCTATGCTTTGAGCTTACAATGGCATTGGGTCCCTTTCTTGTATGGGGTGTCAGTGCCCGGCCAAATCAGCGCGATTGTCTTTGGCGCTTTGTGGTTGATCGCTGCGACGGTCACATATCGTCAGGCCGTGACGTTACCAAATTTCGTGGCCGCCTTCATAGTTCTCTATGCCGTCG
>LULJ01000458.1_pt1 | contig 21865 bp, 24 predicted proteins | sample 728171 | NCBI WGS metagenome assembly LULJ01 (sample SAMN03860292, study PRJNA289734) | marine metagenome | biome: seawater column; feature: ocean; material: water; isolation source: Red Sea water column Station 169 - depth 25m | place: Saudi Arabia: Red Sea | collected 2011-10-15 | depth 25 m
TCAAAATATAAACCAGAGCAGTTAAGTGAGGAAGATATTACTGAAAAAGTAAAAAGTGCCATAGAAGAAACCGGTGCCGAGTCAATGCAGGATATTGGAAAGGTAATGGGAGTTTTAAAATCAACTTTAGCTGGATCAGCAGATATGGGACTTGTTAGCAAAATAGTGAAAGATCAACTTGCTTAGTAATATTTTTCAAAATCATGAAAAGAAATCACGATCGAACTAATAATCAACTTAGAGATATTACTATTGAATCAAATATCAATATTCATGCCGAAGGTTCTGTATTAATTTCGTTTGGAAATACGAAAGTAATTTGTAATGCATCAATAGAAAACAATACTCCTAGATGGATGAAAAACTCAGATGAGGGCTGGGTGACTGGTGAATATGGAATGCTTCCAAGATCTACTAATGAAAGAATGAGCAGAGAAGCTGCGAGAGGTAAACAAAGTGGTAGAACACAAGAAATTCAGAGACTCATTGGAAGATCATTGAGACAGGCAGTGAATCTTAAATATCTCAAGGGAAAAACAATAAATGTTGATTGTGATGTCATACAAGCTGATGGTGGAACCAGAACAGCATCAATTACAGGTGGCTGTGTTGCACTTTTTTTAGCTATTAAAAATCATCATGATGATCAACGTGCAATTAAATCATTTGTTGCTGCAGTATCAATGGGTATTAAAGAAAACCAAATTCTTCTTGATCTAGACTATGATGAAGATAGCACAGCAGACACCGATCTAAATATTGTTATGAACGATAAAGACGAACTAATTGAAATACAAGGTACCGCTGAAGATGCTCCTTTTTCAAAAAAGGAACTTGATGATATGCTTGTGATGGGAAGCTCAGCAATAGCTGATATTATTAAAAAACAAAAAGCTTGTATTGAATAAGTGAAAGATTATCAAAAGTCATTTTTAAATTTAGCAATAGAATCTCAACCCATATTTTTTTAATGCTGCAAATATGCTTAAAGGCTCTAATTTATTCCAGTTAGCACAATGTTATGTCGATACAATAATTGATAACAATATTGAGTTTGATTGCATATATGGTCCAGCCTATAAGGGTATTTTTCTTGGTTCTATTGTTGCTACAGTTTTAAGTAAACAGGGCAAAAATTATCCTGTTAGCTTCAATAGAAAAGAATTGAAAGATCATGGAGAAGGTGGAAATATTATTGGTGCGAATCCAACTGGGAACGTTTTAATTATTGATGATGTTTTATCGGCTGGAACTGCTGGAAGAGAATCAATTAATTCAATAATTAATCACAATGCGACTCCTTCCAGTTTTATTGTTGGTCTTGATAGACAAGAGAAAGGAGTTTCTAATGAATCAGCCAGTAAAGAATTAGAGAGTGAATTCAATCTGAATGTCACATCAATTGTTAATCTTGACTCTCTAATTGGATATGTCAAAAATGAATCTGAGCTTACAGAACATCTTGAAGGCTTAAATATCTATAGAAACACTTGGGGGGCATAAATGTTTTCAGGAATTGTTCAAGGTACAGGAAAAATATCTAAAATAGTTTCAAAAAAGAATCATATTACTTTGGAAATATCTGCTCCAAAGAATTTTAGTAAAAAACTTAAAAAAGGAGCTAGCGTCTCCGTAAATGGAATTTGTTTAACATCTTTAGACAGTGGCAAAAAGAACCTGAAATTTGATGTCATCAATGAAACTTTATCAAAAACAAACATTGGAAAAGCTAGAAAAGGTTCTTTAGTAAATTTAGAAAGGTCAATTACAGCATCAACAGAAATAGGTGGTCATCTAATGTCGGGGCATGTCCATTTTGCTGGGAAAATTGAAAAGATAATAACGAAAAATACTAATAAAGATATTCAAATTAAATTTCCAAAGAAATATAAGCAATATATTTTTGAAAAAGGATATATTGGGGTTAATGGATGTAGCTTGACTCTTGGTAAAGTTAATAATGACTCTTTTTATGTGCATTTAATACCTGAAACTCTAGAAATAACAAATCTAAGAGACTTAAAAAAAGGTTCTTTTGCAAATATTGAGATTGATCAAAATACGATTGCTATAGTTGAAACAGTAAAGAATTCTTTAGCTTCCCAAAAATCTTGATAATACAGCCATTCTTATAGCAACACCATTTGCCACCTGTTGCCTAATTACAGAATTTTCTGAATCATAAACAGCTTCTGTTATTTCTACATAATTGACTGGTCCTGGATGCATTACTATTGCATCACCTTTTGCAAACTCAAGCTTTTCAGAAGATAATTGATACTCTGACTTATATGTTTCGAGATCTAAATTAAGCTCTTTTTCAAATCTTTCATACTGAATTCTCAGAGCCATCACGACATCTGCATTTTCAAGTGCTGACTCTAAGTGACATTCATATTTACCAATCTTAGGATTTTGATACTTTTTACACATTTCAGGATGTCCACAAAATATTAGTGATCCTAAATCAAAATTAGATATACCTTCAACAAAAGAGGAAGTAACTCTAGAATGATCAAGATCTCCTACGATAACAATATTCAGGCCATCTAAATTTTCTTTATGATCGATAATTGTCTTTATGTCTAAAAGTGCTTGTGTCGGGTGTGAAATTGATCCTTCTCCAGCATTTATGAAAACCATTTTTGGCAAACATTCAGCCAATTCTCTAATTACAGAATCAGGATGTCTTAACACACATAAATCTACACCCATAAGATTGAGAGCATCTACAGTTTCAAAAATAGATTCTCCCTTTTGAACTGAGGAATTTTCAATATCGAAATCAATGACTGAGCATCCTAGATTGTTTGCAGCAATTGCAAAAGATGACTTTGTTCGTGTACTTGGCTCACAAAAAACATTTGCAACTATTTTATCTGGAAAAAGATTTTCTTTCCGAAAGTTGCCTTCATCATCAATGAAATTATTTGAAAATTCTATAAGCTGCAGTATGTCTTTTTTTGACAGATCGTTTATTGATAAAAGATTATTAGCCATTAATTAATACTATTGCCTCTATTTCAACATTTACTCCAAGTGGAAGACCTGAAACTTCCACAGTGGCTCTCGCTGGATATGGTTCAGAAAAATATTCCTTCATCACATCATTAACAACTGAGAAATTACTCAAGTCAGTAAGAAAAATTGAAATCTTTACAATATCATCAAGGCTGTGACCCGAAGCTTCGCAAATACTTTTAACATTATCTAAAACTTGTTTGGCCTGATCTTCAATTGATTCTGATACCAGATCTCCAGTATTAGGATCTAAAGGTATTTGACCAGATATAAACATTAAATTTCCAGCCTTTACAGCCTGTGAATATGGTCCAATTGCTTGGGGAGCATTTTCTGTTGAAATAATTTCTTTTGTCATTTTAATAATCTCCTGTGAAAAAATTAAAATCGATATTAGTAAAATTGTAAATAAAAATATTGATATTATTTTACTATTTATCATTAATATTTCTTTTGCAACTTGTTGTAAATTTTAGAGATCTAACTTTCTGCATAATATTTTTTAATTCATGTTTATTTTTTACTTCAATAAGAATCTCAAATCCTGCAAATTTTTTATCAATTGTTTTTGTGTTCACAGAGCCGATATTCATTCCTGACTTTGCAAAAACAGAGCCTAAATCTGATAAAACTCCAACCTTATCTTCGGTATTTACATCTAACTTGACTTTATAAAGGTGATCTTTCTTGTTCTCTCCCCATATCGCAGGTAAATATCTCGAATCCTTGTTAATGAATCGCATAACTTGTTTACATTTTTTATGATGAATGACAATTCCCCTCTCTGTATCTGAATGTGCCACAACATCATCTCCATAAACTGGATAACAACATCTAGCAAATCTAACAGTGACACTTTCAATTTTATTATCAAGAATTAAAACTGGTTTTGGTTCCTTAATACCTTCTCTTATCTGAAGACCTGAATAAAAACGTTCTGCAATAATGCTTCCAGTTCGTTTTCCTAATCCAAGATCTGTAAGTAGCTTGTTGAGGGACGTTACTCCAATAGAATCAAGAATTTTTTTGAGAGCACTGCCTCTATATTGTTTTAAACTTGAACCAGCTCTTTTCAATTCTGTTTCAAGCATAACTTTACCAGCTTTCCTGGCATCAGATGATTTCTGTTTTCTTAGTCTAGACCTTATTGCGCTTCTTGCCTTACTGGTGGTGACATAATTTAGCCACGAGGGATCGAGGTAAGACTCTTTTTTTGAAGTTATTATTTCAACAGTTTGGCCTGTTTCTAATTCAATATTAAGTGGAACTTCAGTTCTGTTCACTTTGCATCCAATGATAGTATCGCCAAGATCGGTATGGACTTCATAAGCAAAATCGATAGGTGTTGAACCTTTTCTGAGCGCATATATATCGCCTTTTGGTGAAAATAAATATACTTCATCAGAATTTAAATCTGTTTTAATTGATTGAGCAAATTCAGATGGATCATTTGATTTCTTTTGAAGATCTGCTAATCCAGATAACCATCTAGATGCTCTTAATTCTGATCCTGTTGCTTTATCTTTGGTTTTATATTGCCAATGTGCAGCAATGCCAAAACTTGCTATCTCTGCCATATTTCTTGTTTGTATTTGAACTTCAATTGGAAAAGCGTCAAGTGCTAAAAGGCTTGTATGAAGTGCCTGATAACCATTACTTTTTGGAATTGCAATATAGTCCTTGAATCTATTCTCTATTGGAGAGAAGTAGTTATGAATTATGCCAAGTGATCTATAACATTCATCAATGGAGTTAACTAAAATTCTAAATCCATAAACATCTAGAATTTCAGAAAATGGCTTATGTTTTGATTTTATTTTTTTATAAATGCTATAAATATTTTTTTCTCTTCCTTTGACACCAACATTTTCAACACCATTAGACTTTAATTTGCGCTTGAGTTCTTTCCTAATTTTTGTAATTATTTTTTTTCTTCCACCACTTGATTTATTTATTGCACTTTCGAGCATTGAGGCTCGCAATGGATGAATACATCTAAAAGCAAGATCTTCTAGTTCGGATCTTATATCTTGCATTCCTATCCTTAATGCCAATGGCCCATATAACTCTATAGTCTCTTTAGATTTCTTTATTTGTTTAGCTCGTGGAAGATGATCTATTGTCCTCATATTATGGAGTCGATCACATATTTTTAATAATATTACTCTTACATCTTTTGACATAGCCAACATCATTTTTTGTAAATTGTTAGCATCTCTATCAGTTTTGCTTGTTATATCAATTTTTCCTAAATTACTGACTCCATCAACAATTTCTGCAACATCTTCTCCAAATAAATTAATTAGATTTTTCTTACTAACATCTGAATCCTCTATAACATCATGCATTAGTGCCGCACATATAGAATCTGGATCCATTTTTAAATCCAAAAGTATATTAGCCACAGCTTCAGGATGAGTGATGTATTTAGATCCATCCATTCTATCTTGTCCATCATGAGCATAAAAAGCTACAGAATAAGCTTTTTGAATTTTCTTTAAATCTTCTTTATTGAGATATTGCTTTGCAGATTTGTAAAATTTATTTGGGAGCTTAACTAAGTTTGCCTCTTTGAAATTATCTTCTAATATATTTGGGAGCACATGTTCGCTCAAGATAACCCCCCTGTTATCATCTATCCTAAATTATCGTCTTCTTTATTATTGGGTATAGAAAACTCATCTAACAATAAATCTTCCTCAAGAGTCTGTTCTAAAGTTTTTTGATCTAAAAGACCCTCCTCTATTTCTCTTAAAGCAACCAAAGTTGGTTTATCGTTATCCCATTCAACAAGAGGATCACGACTTGTAGTTGATAATTGTCTTGCTCTTTTAGAAGCCATTAATATAAGATCAAATCTACTTGGGATCTTCTCTAAACAATCTTCTACTGTAATTCTTGCCATTTATTATTCTCCTGCGTCGGGTATTCTAATTCCAATTATCTTATTAATCCAATAAATTTTTTAAAATATTTTGTATATCAGTCCCATTATATTCATAATCTTTTGAAAGTATAATAGAAGAGATCTCTTCGAGCGCTCTATTAAAATCGTCGTTTAAAACTATATTCTCAAACGATTTAGCATACTTTAGTTCATTCTTTGCATTAATTAATCTTTTTTCAATAACATCTTCAGTATCAAGTCCTCTTAGCAATAGTCTTTTTCTTAGTTCATCTAAGGATGGTGGAATAATGAAAATAGAAATTATATTCTCAACTGATGCAGCAATTTGATTATAACCCTGAACGTCGATATCCAGAACAACTCTGATATTATTATTGAGTTTCTCCTCAACAAGTGATTTCAAAGTTCCGTATTGATAACCATGAACTGAGGCGTTTTCAATAAATGCTTCCTTAGTCTTCAAATTATTAAATTCATTATCAGATATAAAAAAATAATCTTTACCATGTATTTCTCCCTCTCTTGGAGATCTTGTTGTGGCAGAAACTGATAATTCAATATTCTCATTATTGCTGATGATTTCTTTTATAAGTGAAGACTTTCCAGCACCTGAAGGAGCCGCAAATACAATTAACTCTCCTTTTTTTAAATTATTCAACATTTTGAGTTTGCTCTCTCATTTCTTCAACTAGCAACTTCATATCAAGCGCGGCATTTTTAAGTTTTGAGTCATCAATCTTTACTGAAAGTGTATTTGACTCTCTAAAAAGCTCTTGCAATATAAAATCTATTTTTTTCCCATTTGATGTTTTCTTTCTTAGCTCTTCATTTATTGTTTTTGTATGGAAGAAAATTCTATCTAATTCTTCTGAAATGTCATGTTTCAAAGCTAGCATAGCAACCTCTTGATCTAATCTAGTTTCGTCAAAATCTTCTATAAGATTTTTTATTTTATTTTTATAATTTTTTATTCTTTTATTGAAAGTTTTTTTCTCCATATTTTTAATACTTCGAGCAATCTTTTCTATGCCCTTAGTCTTTTTTAATAACACGTTTTCAATTTTTTTTCCTTCTTTTATTCTCGAATCAATAAACTCTCTTAAAGCAATGTTAAAATTATTTTTTATTACTCTTTTGTTTATGATTTGAGAAGTTTCTATATTAAAAATTCCTGACACATCTTTTATATCTGAAAAATTTAAATACACTCTATTCCCAAGTGCTTCTTTTAAAGAATTTTCAAGCATCCTCAATAATTTTTTATTAATATCATATTTTGTTTTTGACGATGATTTTACTTTTATCTTTACTTCTATTTTGCCTCTATTTATATTTTTGGATATTGCTTCCCTAATAAAGTCTTCTAAATCATTACCTAAGTTACTTGATTTTATAGATAGTTCTAAAAATCTGTGATTAACGCCTCTAATTTCAATTGAGACATTGGAGGTTTTATCAAAAGATTCAGATAAACCGAACCCAGTCATGCTACTTATCATTTAATCATTGTATTTTGCAAAAGAGTTGAGTTCTAGTCGTATCCATCAAAAATAAAGCCTAAACTCTTCAATTTTGAATTTGAAATATTGCCTTGTTCATCACTTCTATCTTCAGCACAATTAAATACCTGATGTTCTTTTGAATTAAATTCATTCTCTATAAAGAATTTAATAATATTTGCAGCATTGTTTCTGTGTAAGTAATTTACAAATTTTCTTTCAGATACTGTTTGATAAAGACCAGCGAATCTTAAAATTATCAAGTTTTTGCCATAATATTTTATTTGGTTATTTTCATATTTAACTAGAGTTTTGCTCCTAAAATCATCCTCGCTCAAAGGATCTGATTCCATAAAGATGCCGGACTTATTATTTCCATATACTCTTGTTGAAGAGATAGTTATAAATTTTTTATACGATAATTCACTAGTCAATCTAAAAACATTTTCTGAGGAATTGATAAAGCCTTTTTTGTATCCATCTTCGTCAAACGAGCTTGGTTTTGGTATAAAAATTATTGAATCATATTCAGCTATATCTAATTTTGGTATTTCCTCTGATAACCAGTCCCATTTAAAATAGTTTTTTATATCTGATTTATGATTACCCCTCGAAATTGAGTACAACTCATAATCATTATCATCGATATTATGAGTAATTCTTTTTGCAATATCGCCAAAGCCTATTATGAGAACATTTTTTTTCATGTGGTGCTTACATTAACTCAAAAAAAATCCAGGGCTGCAACCCTGGATTTTATTACGTTTAAAAATTTTATATGCTTAACAATGGCGCAATTACAAGACTAACTATAGCCATTACATTTATTAAAATATTCATTGATGGTCCTGACGTATCTTTAAATGGATCACCTACTGTATCACCAACTACAGCTGCTGCGTGAGTATCAGAACCTTTACCACCAAGGTTACCCTTCTCAACATATTTTTTTGCATTATCCCATGCGCCTCCGGCATTCGCCATCATAAGTGCGAGAGATACACATCCTAGCAGGCCGCCAGCAAGCATGCCTCCTAAAGCTTGAGCACCAAGACCAAAACCAACAATAGCTGGCATAGAAACTGCAATTACTCCAGGCAACATCATTTTCTTTAGGGCTGCTTCGGTAGCAATTTCAACGCATTTCTCTGAATCAGGTTCTGCAGTGCCCTCCATCAAGCCAGATATCTCTCTAAATTGTCTTCTTATTTCATTAATCATTTCAAAAGCAGCGTCACCAACAGCCGTCATTGTTATTGAAGAAACTAAAAACGGTATGCAAACTCCAATAAACATTCCGACTAAAACAATTGGCTCTGTAAGTGCTAACGAAAATTCAGGATTTGCTACACCTACTACAGCTGAAAAAGCTGAAATTATTGCTAAAGCAGCTAAAGCTGCAGCTCCAATTGCAAAACCTTTTCCGATTGCAGCAGTAGTATTTCCTAATTCATCAAGAGAGTCTGTAATTTCTCTTACTTCCTTACCCATGCCTGACATTTCAGCTATGCCGCCAGCATTGTCAGCAACCGGTCCATATGCATCTATTGCCATAGTTATTCCAACAGTTGCAAGCATACCAACAGCGGCAATTCCTACACCATAAATGCCGGATAGTTGAGTTGAAGTAAGGATGATGCCGGCTAGAATGACAATTGGTATCACAACTGATTGCATTCCTACCGATAAACCTGAAATCATTACTGTTGCAGAACCAGTTTCTCCTGATTCAGCAATTTTCTTTACTGGGCCTCCACCTGTATAATATTCTGTAATAAGTCCAATCAATACACCTCCTACAGCTCCAGCAATTACACACCACCATACATTCATTCCAACTCCGTCAAAAGTATTTATAATGAAATAGGCCATAGCCACAAATATTACTGGCGCTAAAAGAGTTCCAGATCTCAATGCACTTGCAGGTGCTTTTGCAGACTGAAGCTTAACTATAAATATTCCAATTATTGAAGCTATTAAGCCAGTCGCAGCTAAAGCCAGTGGAAGCATCATCATATCTTGGTTTCCAAGCGTATAAGCTATTGCTATTGATGCGATCATAGAGCCGCAATATGACTCAAATATATCTGAACCCATTCCTGCAACATCACCAACATTATCACCAACATTGTCGGCAATAACACCTGGGTTTCTTGGATCATCTTCAGGAATACCAGCTTCAATCTTACCAACGAGATCAGCGCCAACATCAGCACTCTTTGTAAAAATTCCTCCACCTACTCTGGAAAAAAGAGCTACAACAGATGCTCCCATAGCAAAACCTTCAAGCTTATGAGGGTCAATTTCAGATGGGATGTAGAAATAATATAACCCACCTAAACCAATGAGGCCCAATGATGCAACACATAGACCCATTATAGAGCCACCATAAAAAGAGACCGATAAAGCTGCTGCTGGACCGTCTTTTTGAGCTGCAGTTGCAGTTCTAACATTTGCTTTAGTAGCTGCATACATACCAATAAAACCTGCAACAGATGAGCATATTGCTCCAACAACAATTGAAATTGCTGTATATGGTCCTAGCGCATACCATGCTAGCAATACTATTACCGCAATAAATATGGATAAATATTTATACTCTGTTTTCATGAAAGCAAGAGCTCCAGCATGAATTTGATCGCCTATTTTTTTTACGTTATCTTCGCCATCGGGATATTTCATGACAAGCTTATAAACAATAAATGCCATTACCATACCTAATATGCCAAGAGCTGGTGGAATGATTAAATTATCCATATAAAACCCCTTATTTTTTAATAAAGCATTCTAGCAAATTATTCAAAACAAAAACGTATTTTTTTCTCTATTTATTAAATATGTTTTTGTCTAAAAGTTCTTCCGAACTTGCAACAACGCATGCCACTGCTGCATCACCAGAAACATTTACTGATGTTCTTATCATGTCGAGAATTCTATCAACCGCCAAGATTAATCCTATTGCATCAAGTGGAAGCCCTAGTGAGCTCAAAATAAGAGCTAATGTTATAGTTCCAGCAGATGGGACAGCAGCTGCTCCAATAGAAGCGACCATTGCAAGAAGAACTATTTGAATATATTCAATCATGGATAGATCTACACCAACAGTGCTTGCAATAAACATAGTTGCTAGGCCCTGCATAATTGCAGTGCCATCCATGTTTATCGTCGCTCCAACAGGAATTACAAATGAGGAAACATCCTTTTTAACACCTAGTTCATCAGTTACCGTCTTAAGAGTTACTGGAATAGTTGCTGCACTTGATGATGTTGTAAACGCAAATAAGGCAACATTTCTCATTTTTTTAAAGAAAATAAATGGATTTAAATTAGCAAATATTTTTAGTACTAATGAATATGTAAAAAATAAATGAAATAGTAAAACAAAAATTAGTATCAAGACGTATTGAATTAAATCTCCAAAAATATTTAACCCTTTATCCATTACATAGCTACCCATCAAACAAAAAACACCAAAGGGCGCAAAACTCATGATGATTAAAACTATCTTCATAAAAACTATATTTAACCTTTCAAAATTCTTAGAAAGGTTATCAGTAAGGTTGTCAGTAAGATTTAGGGCGATGCCAAACAAAATACTTATGAAAACAATTCCCAACATATTGTTTTCAACAAAAGCTCCAAAAATATTATTAGGAAAAACTTTTAAAACAGTATCATATAAACTGGCTTCGCCTGAGGGCGCGTTAAATGATGTAACTTCACCTTCATAACCAGAAATGTTAAAAACCCATCCAAAAAATATTGCTATCACAACAGCAAAAGCGGTAGTTAATAAATAAAGCAGCACGGTTTTTGAGGCTATTGATCCAAGCTTAACCATATTTGATAAAGAAGAAATGCCAGAAACTAGAGAAAAGAAAACTAGAGGAACTACTATTAACAAGAGGAGGTTCTTGAAAATTTGTCCGCCCAAATTAAAAAGATATTTTTCTATTCCTAGAAAAACTGATTGAGAAATTGAGTCTTGAAAATAAAAGAATACAGAAGCTAAAAGTACACCTGAGAACATGCCCACCAAAACATTTCTTGTTAGATTTTTTGGAGGGTCTAATTGACTCATGTTATCTCTATCATATCAAAATCTTCTTTACCGACACCACACTCTGGACATAACCAATCTTCGGGAACATCTTCCCATGCGGTTCCTGGCTCAATTCCGTCATCAGGCCAACCTAATTCTTCATCATATATTAGTCCGCAGACAATACATTCCCATTTTTTATATTTCATAAAGTGCTAAAAATTAAGTTATTTCGTTTATAACAAGGAGGCTATAATATCAGATTTAACCATTAAATTAATGAAGCTAAAGCAAAAATCTTCTTGGATAACTTATAAAGAGATGTTGAATAAAGTCAAAAATGATTCCGTAAAGTCTTGGCTAACTGAGAATGGTCCAATTACAAAAAGGATTTCTGCAAATGAAGATTTCGAGTTAAGTCTAATACGTGACGAAATTGATAAAGTTGATGAAATTGATAAAAAGTATTTAGATAATGAAGTAGGAGATATCAAGGTAAGAGAGGTTATCTTATTAGGCAATAAAATTCCCAAAGTTTACGCTAAATCACTTATACCCGTTAATACGATTGAAAATGGATTTTCTAAACTAGGAAGTCTAGGAACCAAACCTTTGGGAGACATCTTATTTGAAAAAAATATTTTTAATAAGATTGAAGTTGTGTATTCTACTTTCTCAAATGAAATTAGCATATTTTGGGGTAGGAAAACAAAGTACCTAGTTAGGAGTCTTCCCTTTTCAGTCATGGAAATTTTTTTAATAGATGAATGAAAAATAAAATTTACTCTTTTATAGAGATTGCAAGACTTGATAAGCCGATAGGGATATATCTCCTACTTTGGCCATCTTTATTAGGGTACGTTTTAGCAGGAATAAATTCTGATCTTGAGTTTAAAAACTTTTTAATAGTTATCTTTGGCTCTATCTTAGTTCGATCTTGTGGCTGTGTAATTAATGATATCAGTGACTATAGGATAGATAAGCTTGTAAAAAGAACTTTAAACAGGCCTCTCGCATTGGGTTCAATTTCTTTAATTGAAGCGTGGTTATTTTTCCTGGCCTTAAGCGTTATCATTCTTGGAATTACATTTGGATCTGGTTCAATTATTGCTTATTCACTAGAATCGAATATCTTCTCTGTGTCATTAGCGATTTTATATTCTGGAATAATTGCATGGATAATAAGTTTTGATACTTATTACGCTATGGAAGATAAATATGATGACGAACAGATAGGAGTAAATTCTACAGCAATTTTATGGGGCAATAATTCAATAATATATTCGAAAATACTTCATATATTCTTTTACATGTGTCTTTTAACTGTAGGATTAATTAATAGTTTTTCATACCTTTTTTTCTTGTTCTTTTTAATACTCATATATCTTTTTTTTCGTCAATCAAAAATTATCAAAGAAGAGAACTATATCGAAGCATTTAAAATTAATAATTGGGTTGGCATTGTGGCTCTTGCTAGTTTTACATTTGAAATAATTTACTTGGGTTAAATGAGTACTGATTTAAATTTTGTTGATAATTTTGATTCAATTGATGAAGCTCAGTTTAGTAAATTAATACGAAAGAATGATGCTCCTTTTATCCAATATTCTTTTTTAAAGGCACTTGAAAATTCAGGATGTGTTGGAAGAGATTTAGGTTGGACTCCCAAACATCTAGTGAAATCAAATGAAAATGTTTTAAGTGGTTTCTTGCCAATGTACATAAAAAATAATAGTCATGGTGAGTTTGTTTTTGATCACTCATGGTCATATGCATTAAATAGAGCTGGAAGAAATTATTACCCTAAATTACTTACTGCTATACCCTTTACCCCATGTGAGACTAGAAAAATTATCACCGAATCAGATGCAAATGAATATGTTGAGAAAATAATTGAATTTATGGGAGAAAAAAATATTGAATCTTGGCATGTCCTCTACCCGGATGGAGATTTAAAAGAATTATTTCTTGAAAATAAACTTATAGAACGTTTTGGATATAAATTTATATGGAAAAATAAAGAATATAAGACATTTTATGACTACCTAAGTATTTTTAAATCAAGACAAAGAAAAAATATTAAGAATGAAAGAAAAAAAATATCCGACTTAAATATTACTTTCGAAATAAAAGAAAGTGATTCTTTGACACTAGAAGACTGGGAGGAGTTTTTTAAATTTTATAAAAATACATATGAAGAAAGGTTACAAAGACCCTATCTAAATATCGATTTCTTTACAGAAATTCATAATTTTAGAAAAACTCTTAAGCCTGTTATTTTTTTTGCAGTGCATGATGATAAAAAAATAGCTGGATCATTGTGTTTCATTGGCAATGACACCCTATATGGACGGCATTGGGGATCTTCCTTCAACATTGACTCACTTCATTTTGAAACCTGTTTTTATCAAGGTATAGAATTTTGTATTAATAAAAAAATAAAATACTTTGATCCTGGTGTTCAGGGTGAACATAAAATAAGAAGAGGATTTGAGCCAAAAAGGACTAGCTCATTCCACTATATAAAAGAGAATGATTTTAGAAATGCCATAATTGAATTTTGTGATAAAGAGGAAGTTGAAATTAATAGATATCTCAAAGCATGTGAGAGATATACACCTTTTAATAAAGAATATAAAATTTAAGAATGATTAAATCTCTACCAAAAACAAGTCATCAGTTAGCTGTATGCGAAGCTAACTTTTTAAGGTTAAAGAAAATTCTAAAAAATTTTTCTGTAAATAAATATTTGTTTGAAACAATTAATCATGACTCTTCATCTAATCCAATATCCTTCAACGTAATTCATAGAACAAAACATACATTAATAATTGAAGCTAAACAGAAAATTAAATTAAAAAAGATGGAAAGTCTTATTATCAGAATACAAATTTCTTTAGATGCTAAATTAGCTGAAGTTGTATCTTTTCAAGGAGAGAGAGCAGTTCCATATTTTATGAAAGTTCTTAAAACGCAATCACGTGACGAAAAAATACAACAAAATAGATTTTTAACAGAATGGCTAGAGAACATTTTTGCAAATGGAATAAATCCTCAATTTAAAATTTGATGTTAAAAACAATTTTATATTTTCATGGATTTGCCTCTTCTTCAGATTCAGATAAAGCAAAAATTATTAAGAGTTAAGCTATTCCTCCATTGAAAGGTTTTGAGGGATACCTTGGTGAAAATGAAAATTATTCGACTGGAGAAAAATTTATTATTACCAAAAATGATATAAAATTTTTGAGATCTCTTGTAACTGCAAAATTTAATAATCAAAAAAATACTTTAGTCTTTTTAGAATCAGGCGATGAAGTTCTTAATTATGTTGAGGCTGCTAAATACTTTTCAGGCTCAAATATAGACATAACATATGGTGGAAGCCATTCATACGAATCTATTGCAAATAAACTAGAAAAAATTTCCAAATTCATAGATATCTAATTTTTGAACTGAAATTGAACAAAAAACTTCCTTTTGCACAAAATTAATGCATAATATTATCAATATTAGTGCAAATATATCAATTTAATGCATTAATAAAACATTTAATCAAAATTAAATTTTACATTTGTAGGAGAAATAAATGAAAACATATGAATATATTTGGCTTGATGGTTATAAACCTGAGCCTTCGATGAGAAGCAAGGTCAAAGCAACAAAAGATGAAACACCTCCAGATTGGTCTTTCGATGGATCCTCGACACAACAAGCTGAAGGCGGCAGTTCTGACTGTTTGCTTTTACCAGTTCAGACATATGAAAACCCAAATGGTCATGATTTAGTTATGACTCAGGTTCAAGCTGCTGATCATACAACTCACCCATCTAATTTTAGAGCAGCTGCTGCAGAGGTTGTTACAGATGAATGGTGGTTTGGTTTTGAGCAAGAGTACTTCTTTACAGATCCTGAAACAGGTGAACCATTAGGATGGGAAAACGGAGAACCTGGACCTCAAGGTCCCTACTACTGTGCGGTTGGTGCTGGAAATGTTTCTGGAAGAGAAGTTTCTGATGCTCATCTTATGGCTTGCTTAGATTTAGGAATTCAATTAACAGGAACTAATGCTGAAGTTGCAATTGGTCAATGGGAATATCAATGTTTTGGCAAAGGAATTAAAGCTGCTGATGATCTATGGGTCAGTCGATATATGCTTTACAAAATAGCTGAAGAATTCGGAGTTGGTGTAAACATCCATCCAAAACCAAAAACTGGTGATTGGAATGGATCAGGAATGCATACAAACTTTTCAAATGAGGCGATGCGAACTGGTGGAAGTGAGGAATTATATTCAACAATTTGTGATAAGTTAGGCGAAGTTCATGAAGAGGGTATTGCCTCTTACGGTTCTGATAACGATATGAGACTTACCGGTCTTCATGAAACACAAAGTATTGAAAAGTTCTCATATGGTGTTAGCGACAGGGGTGCGAGTATAAGAATACCAGTTGCTACTGTTGAAAATGATTGGAATGGATATCTAGAAGACAGAAGACCTGCATCAAATGCAGATCCATATAAAATTTTGTCACATATTGTAGGTACTCTTACTAAGTAATTTAATAAATATTAACTGCCTCATTAATTATATGGGGCAGTCAATTTAATATGAATATTGAAAGCTCAGAATTAAATTTCCTAAACCAACTAACTACCGAAATAATTATTTTGGATAAAGATTACAAAATAATATGGTTAAATGACTCGGCACTAAACAAAGGTTGGTACATTAATTCAAAAATTGAAGATAATCATATTTCGAAACAGCTCTCTGAAGAAACAGCATCATCTGTAATGAATTTGCTAAATAAATCAACAGAAAAAAGAAGCTCTCAAACTAAAAGAGATTTTCCATTAATAACATCTAAGAATCAAAAACGTGAGATTGATTTTACTGTAAGATTTAGTGATTCTTATGAATGCATAATTATTGAAATTTCATGTGTGGATAATCTCAATAAAATTATTGATTCGACAAAAACATTTTCGACTCAAAAAATTGCTGCAAATCTTGCAAGAACATTAGCTCATGAGGTAAAAAATCCCCTTTCAGGCATTAAAGGTAGCGCTCAAATTTTGAACAAAAAATTTAAAGACGAGCATTCATCAAAATTTTTAAATATTATTATCGACGAGACAAATAGATTAAATTCTATCGTAACAAAAATACTTACCCCTCCGTCAAAACCAAATCTCAGTCTTTTTAATATTCACTCTGCACTAGAGCAAGTATATGCTTTAGCAGAAGCCGATAATAAAGAAATTAAACTTATCAGAGACTATGATCCAAGTATTCCTGAAATTAATGGGGATGAAGATCTTTTTGTACAAGCAATTCTAAATATTGTTAAAAATGCTCAGCAAGCAATTGAAAAGACAGAAGATGCATCCATTACCATTAAATCTAGGATTCAATACGGTAGGCCGGTTAATGGGACCGTTTATCCAACGGTATGCTCAATTGAAATTCAAGATAATGGGCCCGGCATTCCAAATGAAATTCATGATCAAGTTTTTTTTCCAATGGTATCAATAAAAGAAAATGGCTCTGGGCTTGGTCTTACAATTGCACAAGATATTGTTAGAATTCATGGTGGCGGTATTGTTTTCTCATCAAATCCAGGAAAAACTGTTTTCTCAATACAAATTCCAATAAAAGTTGGAGAAAAGGAGTCTAAAATTGCATAAAGTGTGGATCGCAGATGATGATGAAGCAATAAGGCTTATTCTTGAAGAAAGTCTCACTGGCTCTGGCTTTCAAACAAAAAGTTATTCATCCGGAGAAGACTTGTTAAAAGAACTTAATTCAAATCAACCAGATCTCATTATAACTGATGTCCAAATGCCTGGAATGCTTGGCTATGATCTTCTTAAACATATTAATAATAATTATGAAGATATTCCTGTAATTATTATGACTGCATTTGCTGATATGCAAGCTGCAGTAGATTCTTTTGGAGGGGGTGCATTTGAATATCTACCTAAACCATTTGATCTAGAAGATGCTACTGAAATAATAAATAGAGCACTTGAAGAAAAGCCCAAAACAAAAGGCTTAAAAACAGATACAAAGTTAGACATAATTGGTGAATCTCATGCAATGCAAAATGTTTTTAGAGCAATCGGAAAATTATCTACAACAATTGCTACAGTATTGATTCAAGGTGAGTCTGGCACTGGAAAAGAATTAATAGCAAAATCATTACACAAAAATAGTCCAAGAAATGATATGCCTTTTATTGCACTAAATATGGCTGATATACCAAAAGAATTAGTTGAGTCTGAACTTTTTGGACATGAAAAAGGCTCCTTTACAGGAGCAGTTGATAAAAGAATAGGTAGATTTGAACAAGCCAATGGAGGAACATTATTTCTTGACGAAATAGGAGATATGCCCCTGGATTCTCAAACAAGACTTTTAAGGGTGCTTTCAAATAAAGAATTTTATAGAGTTGGTGGTGATAAACCTATTAAAGTTGATGTAAGAATAATTGCTGCTACACATCAAAATCTAAATAATTTAGTATCTCAGAAAAACTTCAGAGAGGATCTTTTCTATAGACTAAATGTTATCAAAATAGAAGTCCCCCCTCTGAGAGACAGAAAAGAGGATATAGGAGATTTATCGAAATATTTTCTAAAAAATTACTCAGATTCACTTGATGAAGACTTAAGAGTTATTTCAGATGATGCAATGAATTTAATGAATAAATATGATTGGCCTGGAAATGTACGTCAACTTGAAAATGTTTGTTATTGGCTTACATTAATGTCTCCATCTCAGAATATTAAGTCTCAAGATCTGCCCACCGAGGTGAAAGAATTTGAAGTTGCAGATATTCCAACTTCATCATGGGAAGACGGAATGCAAAATTGGCTTAAAAATGTATCTATGAATGTAGATTCTGGACTTTCTGAAATAGCTATTACAAAAATAGAAAAAATGTTAATTAAAACTGCATTGGAGAGATCAAATGGTAAAAAAAATGATGCAGCTCAAATCTTAGGTTGGGGAAGAAATACTTTATCTAAAAAAATGAAGGAACTTGGAATTTAAATTAAAGGTAAATTGTTCAATCTCCACTCATTTATTCCACCTTTTAAAATCTTAATATCTTTCATGCCTTCTTTAATAAGAGTTTCTCCGGCATTAGGTGAAGAGCTTCCCATTTCACATACTAGAACAATCGATTTTTCTGTTGAACTCAATTCATTAGATCTTCGTAGTAAATCTTTCACAGGAATATTAATTGATGCTGTAATGTGGCCTGCATTGTATGATTCAGAATCTCTTAAATCAACAACTAAAGCTGAATCATTATTAGAAAGATTTATTAATGTCTGGCAAGATATCTTTTGGCCACCTTTTTTAGCATTTGATATAAAAAATAAAATAATAACAATTAATAAAGGTATAGATAAAAAATAATGTTCTATTAAAAAATTAATTAGTTCCATAACTATATTATCTATTAAAATGAGTTAGATTAATTAAAATATAAATGAAAAAAAGAAATTTAATTCTTGTAAGACATGGACAAAGTGAATGGAATGAAAAAAATCTATTTACAGGTTGGGAGGATCCAGGTCTTACAAAAAAAGGCTCTGATGAAGCAATAAATGCTGGTCTTTTGATAGATAAACTAGAATTAGAATTTAATTACTTATTTACTTCTGCCCTGATCAGGGCTCAAATAACTGGAAATATAATTCTTGAAAGTATTGATCAAGACAATGTTGATATCATAATAAATAAAGCACTCAATGAAAGATTTTATGGCGATCTTCAAGGATTAAATAAAGATGAATGTAGAAAAAAATGGGGCGATGAGCAGGTTCAAATATGGAGAAGGTCATTTGATATAGGTCCTCCGGGCGGAGAATCACTAAAGGAAACTGGAGAAAGAGTAATGCCCTACTTTCTAGAAAATATACACCCATTAATATTAAGAGGTGAAAACGTAATAATTTCTGCCCATGGCAATTCATTGCGATCATTGATAAAGCATTTAGATAAATTATCCGCAGAAGAAATTGTCAAATTAGAAATTCCAACTGGAGCTCCTATTCATTACCATTTTAATGAAAACGGAGAGGTATTAAACAAAAAAAATCTAATTGAATAATTTAAACAAAGATAATAAAAGCTTTTCTAGTGCTATATCGCAGTGGTATTTAACATCAGGAAGGAATAATCTACCATGGAGAGAAAAGATTAGCCCTTATAGAGTTTGGATATCAGAAATTATGCTTCAGCAAACTCAGGTTAAAACTGTGATCCCTTTTTTTAAAAAATTTATAAGAAAATATCCAAACTTAAAATCAATATGTGATGCAACAGAAGATGATATTTTGGCTCTTTGGAGTGGTCTTGGTTTTTACAGAAGAGCGAAAAATATCTTTAAAGCTAAAGAAATAATTAAAAATAAATATAACAATTGCTTTCCTAAAAAATTCGATGAGCTATTACTTTTACCAGGTATTGGAAGATCGACAGCTGGCGCAATAATGTCAATTGCATATGGAGAATCATATCCAATACTTGACGCAAATGTTAAAAGAGTGATTTCTAGATTCAATGATATTGATGTTAAAGACAAAGGAGCTATAAAATCACTTTGGTTGCTTTCAAAAACTTATACACCAAGTAAAAATATCTTTGAATATACTCAAGGAATAATGGATTTAGGTGCAACAATATGTCACTTAAGAGTTCCGAGTTGTTCTAATTGTCCTTTAAATACTTCTTGCAAAAGTTCCTTTAAAGAATTTGAAGTAATTAAAAATTATAAAAAACAAAAATTAAACAAAAAAATTAACTTTATGCTTGCTCATTCAAACCAATCATTTCTTTTATTTAAAAAAAATAAAAAAAGTTTTTGGGAAAGTTTATGGATTCCATATGAGAGACAAAATAGAGAAAGATCAGATTTTTTTAAAAGACCTTTAAGAAGTGAAACTAAAAACTTTAATCATGCTCTTTCCCATATCGACCTTAATATCACTCTTGAAATATTTGAATACAAAGAGCCTTTTAAAATTAAAACAAATCTTGAACATAAATGGGTAAAGAAAGATGAACTTAATAAATTTGGTCTACCGAAACCTATCAAGTCTATAATAGAAAACTATGTCTAAGAAAATATTCTGCAAAAAACTTAATAAAGAGCTACCGAGTCTGAGCGTCCCTCCAATGCCTGGACCAAAAGGAATTGAAATTATGAACTCTATTTCAGAGGAAGCATGGGAAATGTGGAAATCTCATCAGACAACCCTTATAAATGAAAGAAAATTAGATATGTCAGATCCTGAAAATAGGAGATGGTTACAAGAGCAGATGGATAAATTTTTTAATAATAAAGATTATGAAACTGCCTCAGGATTTAAAGCAATTGAGTGATATTTTTTATTAAAAAAATCACAAAATTTTTTGATTTACAAAATAAATAAAATAGAGTTTAATTTTCTTAGCAGAGTCTGAGAGTATATTTAATGACTGAAAATTCAAAATCAAAATTTCCATCTGAAGCCGATATAGTTATTGTTGGAGTTGGAGGAATAGTTGGATCCATGCTTGCATACTGGTTGGCAGATTTAGGGCAAAAAAATATTGTTGGACTTGAAAAATCAACTATCATTCCATCTGATATTGCATCAACTGCACATGCATCAGATTTTGTTTATAACACTACGCACGATAAGTTAGGCTGTTGGTCAACAGCATTTAGTAGAAAATTCTATGAAGACAATGGTTTCTTTTTAAAAAAAGGTGGATTAGAAATTTGTCGTATTGGTGATGATGAACGTTGGGAGGAGTTAAAAAGAAAAGTTGCATCAGGTAAGGCTTTTGGAACTAATGTAAGATTAATATCTGCAGCTGAAGCTGTTGAAAAGTTTCCATTACTTGAAGAAAAATCAATGATAGGTGCTATGTGGGATCCAGATGCAGGATTGGTTGTTCCGCGATCACAGGAAGTTGTAAACTTTGCTGTTGAGAGTGCTAAGGAAAAAGGAGCACTAAAAACTTTCACCAATACTCCCGCTACTGACTTTGAAATAGAAGATGGCAAAATTGTTGGAGTTATCACTGAAAGAGGAACAATTAAAACTAATAAAGTTGTTATTGCGTCAGGAATTTGGGGACCTTTAATGGGTGAAAAGGCAGGAGTTGGTGTACCTTTAATGCCTGTTGAGCATCCACTATTATTTTTTGGGCCATATGAAGAGATTCAAGATACAGAAGAAATGCTGGTGTATCCTCTGCTAAGAGATCAAGGTAATTCAGCCTATGTAAGAGATACAGGAAAATTTCATGGTGGCATGCTCGAATGGGGATATTATGAAGATAAAAATCCAAGATTAGTTGATCCTGAAGATATAGGAAATCCTGAT
>LULJ01000322.1_pt1 | contig 21697 bp, 20 predicted proteins | sample 728171 | NCBI WGS metagenome assembly LULJ01 (sample SAMN03860292, study PRJNA289734) | marine metagenome | biome: seawater column; feature: ocean; material: water; isolation source: Red Sea water column Station 169 - depth 25m | place: Saudi Arabia: Red Sea | collected 2011-10-15 | depth 25 m
ATATTTGGGCAGAGGAAGATATTACACCCTCTGCATTAATTTTAGTTTTAACAGCAGCATCTGTATAACTAACCTTTGCATCGTTAGTAGTAACTCTTGTACTAAATGAAGAGCTAGCGGCTATAAATGATCCTGAGATTCCTGCTTTAGTTAGTCCTTTAACTGTTGCGATTTCGGAAAGCTCTGAATCCATTAAAGCACCAGCAGATGTTACATTAGAAGTATTGGCAGTTAATTTGGCATCATTAGCTGTTACTCGCGTACTAAACGAAGAACTGGCTGCTGTAAATGCCCCCGAAATATTTGTTGCAATTTGGGCTGAACTAGATATTGCTGTTGAACCTTTTAATATATTTGCAACTGTTGCAGAATTACCTAATGTAATTGCACCTGCACCTCCAATTGTAATTGCATCTTCAGTTAATTTAGCAATTGGAATTGCATCATTACCAAGTCTAGTAATTACTGCAGTCGCTAAGGTACTTGAAACCGCCCCTGCACTTAAAGTCGCAGCAAATAACTGTCCACTTGAACTTATATTACCTGAAGCTGTTATGTTTCCATTAAATGTATGAGTATCGGTAGAAGCATCACCAAATATATTTGATCCTTCGGTTTGAACTATTGAAGAAGTTACTATAGATGACGTAATACTAGTTACGGTTAAGCTAGTTGCCTCTATAGTTCTAAATGTTACATCATCAGATGAACCAAACTGCGCTGAAGATGAAATTATACCAGCAGCATTAATTACACTTGTAACTGCTGCATCCGTATAGCTAACTTTTGCATCATTTGCCGTTACCCTAGTACTAAAAGAAGCACTTGTAGCTTCATTAGCAGTAACACGTGTGCTAAATGATGCACTTGTAGCTTCATTTGCTGTTACTCTAGTACTAAAAGAAGCACTAGCCGCCGTGAATGAACCAGATATTCTTGTTTTTGTTAATCCTTTAACTGTCGCAATTTCTGCGAGTTCTGAATCCATTAATGCGCCCGCCGAAGTTACGTTTGAAGTGTTTGCAGTTAATTTAGCATCGTTTGCAGTTACCCTTGTGCTAAATGAAGCACTGGCTGCTGTAAACGAACCACTTATATCCGAAGAGATTTGGGCAGAAGATGAAATTATACCTGCAGCATTAATTACATTTGTTACAGCAGCGTCTGTATAGCTAACTTTTGCATCATTTGCTGTTACCCTAGTACTGAATGATGCACTGGCAGCTGTAAATGAACCCGATATACTAGATGCGATTTGAGCCGAAGATGATATTAATGTTTTACCTGATAATGTATTAAAGCTTGAATTTAAAGCAGATACATCAACACCATCTACATTACCTACGCTAGTAATAGCGTTACCACCCATGTTTAAGTTTTGAGTAGCTGTGTGATTACCTAAATTATCACCACCCGCAACAGCTGCTGCTAAAGATGCTGATACATTATTAAATCCTGGGATTTTTAAAGTTGAGGATATACTTAAACTACCCGTTATTTGGGAGTCCTCTAAGGCTATTAGCCCTTTTCTTGCTATAAATTCGTTTGCCATACTAGTCCTTTTTCACTGTCCAAAGGGGTTCAGATATAAATATTAAAGCTTTTTAACAAATGCTTTAAAAGTATAACCACTTCCACTTGCTATTTTAACTTCAACATTAGCTCCGTTAACAGCTGTTTCAAAGAATGGTATACTTGTTTCACTTCCTAAAGTAGGAGTTGATGTATCTGTAAAGTCTGTATTGCCATTATGGTGTATTACCATGCATTGGCCTGCACGAGCACCGGAGGGGGCAGAAAATAAAGTATAATCGTATATAGCGCCGTTATTTGACGAAGTATTAAATGTATCTATATTAGTAGCGGAATTAGAAGCTAACGTAGTGTTAATAGTAGATCCGGCTTCAGCTATAATTTGACCACTTGCACTTATATTACCAGAAGCTGTTATATTACCATAAACATGAAATCGGTTGGATTGGGCCGTTATAGTATCAGATGAGACTTGAAATTCAGTATCCCCACCCGCAGCTTGTAATGCTACAGTATTTGCTGCAGGGAAAAATAAGCCAGTATCACCATCACTATGATAATGAATAGCGGGTGCGCTAGAGCCTCCTCCTTTTATAGCAATTTTACTACTTGTTACATTAGCAAATTCAACCGTTGAATCAGTATTTAAAGCTTGACCCACATTACCTTCAAGAGTATTTACTCTAGTACTAAATCCACCTGAAGCTGCCGCAAAAGCACCACTTATATTAGAAGAGATTTGTGCAGATGAACTTAAAATACCTGCTGCATTAATAACCGATGTAACAGCTGCATCTGTGTAGCTTACTTTTGCATCATTAGTTGTAACACGTGTGCTAAATGAAGCACTAACGGCTGTAAATGAACCAGATATTCTTGTTGCTGTTATTCCATCTAATTTAGTACCATCAGCAGCTACATCTCTACCGTCAACAGTACCAGTAACTGTTATATTTCCAGTAACTCCTAAAGCTTTACTTGTTGTAATTTGCTCATTTTCATCATCTACAGTTAATAAGGTTGAGTTTCCTACACCTTCTATATCTCCCGCAAATATTTTGAAACTACCACCAGCTAAATCACCACTAGCACTTAAATAGAATCCTGCATCTCCCCCTGATGGTTTTGGGTTTTTTAGTCTTATAAGACTACCTGACCCAAATATATTACCATGTACTTTTAAACCCGTATCTACTACTCCAGAAGCAGCATTATTAATTACTAATCCTCCTTGATTTGTAAAATTAAGAAATTGAGCTCCTTCAATAGTATCAGCATCAGTAAATACCGCTAATTGATTATTAGCAGGAGTACCTGTAGTATCTACAAAATCTAATTGTGCTGAAGAAGAAATTACACCCGCAGTGTTAATAACATTAGTTACAGCCGCGTCAGTATAACTTACTTTTGCATCGTTAGCAGTAACTCTTGCACTAAATGAAGCACTAACGGCTGTAAATGAGCCACTTATATTGGAAGCTATTTGTGCTGACGAGGATATTACACCTTCGGCATTAATTTTAGATTTAACAGCTGCATCAGTATAACTTACTTTAGCATCATTTGTTGTAACACGTGTGCTAAATGAAGCACTTGTAGCTGTAAATGAGCCGCTTATACTAGAAGCTATTTGAGCAGATGAGGATATTATACCTGCTGCATTAATGACTGAAGTAACTGCTGCGTCAGTATAACTTACTTTTGCATCGTTAGCAGTAACTCTTGTACTAAATGAAGCACTATCAGCTATTAAATTAGGGGCTATGACATTACCACTTGCACTTATATCACCTGATGCTGTTATATTACCATTAAAAGTTTGGGTATCTGAAATAGCATCACCAAATATGTTTGATCCTTCGGTTTGTATTATAGAAGAAGTTACTATTGAAGAGGTAATACTAGTTACATTTAAACTAACAGCTTCTATCGAACCTACAGTAATATTAGGTGTACCAGCCAAACCGGTAGCTGTACCTGTTAAAGTTCCGATGAATGAATTAGCAGTAATTACACCACTTGCACTTATATTACCTGATGCTGTTATGTGGAGAACATCTTTAATATTATTACTGTCTAAATCCAGATCTCTATTAGCTGTATGGTTACCTAAATTATCACCACCTGCAACCGCAGCTGCTAATGAAGCTGAAACATCAGTAAATTCTCCTAAAGATAAAGTACCATCTATATCTACATTAGAATTAAAAGTAGCACTTCCCGTAACTCCTAAACTACCCGACATTTCTACATCTCCATCATTTACTTCAAATCTTACTCCATCATTAAAATCTCTCATTTGGAGTATTGATTCTCCTGGAGCATTAAAGTCTTTAATTATTAATGATGCTGTTTGAACCGTAGCAAATAATGCCTGACCCCCTATATTAAACCCATATTGAAAAATATCATGGCTTTCGCTAAAACCTTTTGATAATTCAAATATTAAAGTTCCTTGTGCACCTCCTACTCCTACATTAGCGACTTTTGTTTTGATTTTAGCTAATGAACCAGATGTTTTTAGATTAGTAAATGATCCACTATCAATTACAAAGTTAATACTACCTCCTTCATCCCCTGTTAGGGCACCTTGAGTACTTCTAGCACTTCTTATAAGTAGTTCTGCTCCCGTAGTAGTATCTTCGACGTCTTTAAAATCAAATACTGTTTTTGGATTAGTAGTTCCAATACCAATTCTAGGATTATCACCTGATTTAGAAGATGCACTACCAGGTATTAAGCCACCTGAAATTGAAGCACTAGCGTTTGTTTCATTAAAAAAGAATATATTAGGGTTAGAAGTAATTAAAACACCACCCCTAACATCTTCAGAACCTGAACGTTTTTTTCCAATTGATAAATCTGAATCTTCAACATCAAAAAATGGTCTACCAGTACCCCCACCTACGCCTCCACCACCATTTAAAGTATATGTTACTCTAGGTGTAAATCTTTGTTTATTGTTAGGGTGAGTAGCTAATGTTCCTTGTTTAGTACCTATATTACCCCCAAAAAATATTGTATTATTATTACCAATAGCACTATTAAATACAGTAGGAGTAAAGTTTACATCTTGTTTAAAGTGGACAGCACTGTTAGCTGTGAGTGGATCATGGAAATAAACTTTAGTAGCTGAATCTTTGTTGTCATCTATATTTTGAACAGTAAGTCCTTTTCCTCCTAATCCTATTATATCTAAAGAATTATCATATATCATATAACTTTCCTCAGATCCACTTTCTCCTGTTTTATAAAGGGTATTCTTTCTACCTATAATATCAAAGCTAGAATTAGCAGGATTTGATGGTTCCGTTAGAGTAATTCTACCAGAAGCACTAGCAAAAGGTGTAATAAAACTACCTGAACCCGCATTATCGTAAGCAGAACTAGCACTAGGGAAATAAAAAGTACTACCATTTTCAGTTAATATAGCAGGTGATCCTGGGTGAGTAAGAAATCCAGTAGCTGCATAATAAGCTTGATTACCTTTAACATAAACATAGGCGCCATGCATTGCTAAACCTCCATTAATAACATCCCCATTAAGACCAACTGCGTTAATATAATTTGGATTAGAAGCAGAAGGGGGGAGTCCATTATTATGGCCTGCCCAAACTTTTTGGTCAGCTACTTCCAGAATATTATTATCAGCATTCCTTAATCGATAATTTTTACTACCATTCAATCCTACCACATAAAAACTATCAAATTGTTGAGCAAATTGAGCATTAGTTACTAAATGTTGGTTGGTTGCAATTATATGGCTACCTGATCTTAATCCATGGGCAGTTGTAGCGTTATTAGGTTCACTAGTACCTACATGGACGGTGGCTGTACTGGCACCATTGACGTTTGGGTTAAAACTAAATTCGTCAGATCCTGCGAAGTTTCCAGCACCATCATTAAATTGGACATCATGTATATTACCTCCGGGAGTACCAGTACCAGTACTACTCCCACCTCCTCCACCATAACTTCCAGTAAAGAAGAATTTACCAGAAGAGGTATCATACATTACTGTTTTAAAGTTACTACTATCTAAAGATAGGGAAGCAAATAACATACCACTTCCACTTATATGGCCAGAAGCAGTTATGTGACCGTCTGTAAAAATCTCTGATATTGCTTCGGCGGGACTAATAGTTACTGCTCCCTCTAAAAAACTACCACTCTTAGTGGTTCGTAAACTACCTGTAATATGTACATCTCTACTAGCAGTTAAATGTGTATTACTTAATATATGCCAATCTGCATCCTCAATGGCATTTAATTGGTTTTGTGGGATCTGTATAAAACCACCAGTAGTTGCATCAATAGCAAGAAGATTTTCGGTATTAATACCAGAACTTGGTACGTTACTTGCTGTAATTTCGCTTAATATGGCATTACTGCCAGAAAGTATGACTTTTTTCCAGTTAGGCATTTAATATTTTTCTATCACGGTTAGATACAGCACTATTGCTGCCTACTTCCCTTTCGGGCCAATAATAGGTTTCCTATAAATATATAATAAAGTTAAGTAATTGATAATTTTGCTCTACTAGTTACATGAAATTTTGATCTATCAATCACATGGAGCTTTCCTATAAATGGTGTACTATAATGTAAACGTATAGCAGGTGAAGGACCATTGCTATGGCTAAATAATCTTGATGCTATTCTTGAATCTACTCCTGATACTACCTCGGAAATAAAGGTAATTTTTAAACCAAGAGCATTATATTGATCATAGTCAAGAGAAGATAAACCTAATAGGTTATTAGCTCCCCCAAAAACAACATTAAAATTAGCAGGATCTGTACCTGACCCTGAGCCATCGTAGAAGGAAAGGGCTAGAGAATTATCATAAATAAATGCTGTGCCTGTTTCAGCAAAAGTATTACTTAAAGCATTAAGTCCGCTAGTTGCTCTTAAAACTTCAAACTTAGTAATAAGTGCAGAAGAGTTATTAAAGCTATTATTAAATGTATGTACTGCACCTACTTTTACTTCTATACCATGGACTGTGGCATTATTGGGGATTTGATCACTAAACTCTGATTCATTTGATGAATCATCATCTTCAGTAAAGGGAGCAACTGTTACACTATCATTTTCATCATCTAAAATAACAGTACCACTAGATTCAAAATTTGAAATGTCGGTAGGTGAACCAACTGAACTTACATGACCAGAGGCTTTTTTAAAAGCAGTTACATGTTGTGCAGGCATATAGGTATTAATTTACATTAACTTTGTACTGGTTTAAAGCTTTCAAGTTTGGTTTCAAATTTTTTTAAGGTTGAAGATACAGTATGAGCATCTTTTCCATAAAATTGAACTTGATGAATAGCACTGATAGCTAATTGAATTTCTTGGGGTTCTAATTTTAATGTTAACATAACTAATTATTTTTTAAATTTTATCCTAAATTACCAGGCAGGTATATATATAATCCTCCTTCATTATCAGTAGTATCTACAAACATTTGACCTAATTTATTGTCACCATCACCAATTAAAGGTAAAGTATGGAGCCTAAGTACTCATTTGGTTGTAGCACTAGCAAACCCAACGGATGCCTACTAAATCCCGAAGGCAGCAGAATGATCTTTTTCGAAGAATGCAAAAATTCTCCTAAACCTAATTTAAAAATTCATACTCATCTTTTCTACACAAATCACCTTGGAGAACCTGGAGGGTACAAAAAATCACCTTGGAGAACCTGGAGGGTACAAATCCTCTGAAAAACTCAACATAGATTCAGCATGGGAAAAGTGGCACGAACTTCACCAAAAAGGATGGACAGAAGTATCCCATAATTACGGATAAGTGATCCTGCCAAGAAAAAGTACTTATGTTTTTATGAGCTTAAGAGTTTCCTAAAATATGGAATTCGGTATCAAAAATAAATAATCAATATTTATTGACATTTGTATATGAGGAAACATTAAATTGTCTAAAATCTCATAAGAATAAAAGAATAAAAATTAATATGCAATATTATTTAAATGATAAAAAATTAAATAAGATTGAAAAGCAAAAGGCGGAGAAAGATGGTCTGAAAATTTTTGAAGAATTAGATGATTATGCTCTTAAAGGGTGGGAAGAGATGGATGAAGTAGATTTGCAAATGCGCTTAAAGTGGTATGGCCTTTTTTGGAGACCAAAAACTCCTGGAAGATTTATGATGAGGCTTAGAGTTCCCAATGGAATTTTAAACTCTAATCAGTTGAGAGTAATCGCTTCAATAGTTGCTAGATACGGAGAAGACGGTTCTGCAGATATAACAACTAGGCAAAATATTCAATTAAGGGGGGTTTTGATAAATGATCTACCAGATATTATTAAAAGACTTAGAGAGGTTGATATTACATCCGTTCAGTCTGGAATGGATAATCCAAGGAATGTTACTGGTAATCCACTAGCGGGAATTGATCCTGAAGAAATTATAGATACAAGAAAATATACTTCTGAATTAGAAAATTACTTAACAAATTCTGGTAATGGCAACCCCGAATTCTCGAATTTACCAAGGAAGTGGAATACTGCAGTTGCAGGAGCAAAAGATAATTTTCTTCTACATAATGATCTTATCTTTCATCCTGTTTTTAAAAATGGAATATTAGGCTTTGGTGTCTGGGTAGGAGGAATTTTATCAGCAACTTTGAATGCTTATGCTATACCTCTAGATGTCTGGGTAGAAGAAAAAGATATATGCAAAATAACTGGAATTATTTGTTCCCTTTGGCGAGATAATGGAGATAGATTTCTAAGAAATAAAGGAAGATTTAGATATTATTTGAACTCTATAGGTATCGAAAAATTTAGAGAACTTGTAGAAGAAAAATTTGGAACTTTATCCAACGATCCAGGCTCAATTTTCAACGAAAGACAAAGAAGTTTATTTGGGATTAATAAACAAAAACAGAATAATCTTTACTTTGCTGGATTACACATTCCGGTAGGAAGATTATGTGTAGAAGACATACAAGAAATTGCAAGATTAAGTGAAAAATATGGACAGAGTGAAGTAAGACTAACCGAAGATCAAAATCTAATTATTGTTGGCCTGAAAGATAATATTTTAGAAGAATTTGGTAATGAAGAAATTATTAATAAATTCAAATTAAATCCATCCCATTTTTCAGCGAGTACTGTTTCATGTACAGGGAGTAGTTATTGTAGCTTTGCTCTTGCAAATACCAAAGATATAGCAAGGAATATTTCTGAAAAATTAGATCGAGAACTTGAATTATCAGAGGAGGTTAAAATCCATTGGACAGGTTGTCCAAATAATTGTGGACAAGCTCATATGGGTGGTATTGGCATGACTGGTACAAAGGTAAAAAAAGAGGGAGGAGGAACTGAGGATGGATATAATGTCAGTATTGGAGGAAGACAAGATCACCTGCAAAAATTAGGTGAAACCGAATTTAAAAAAGTTAGTAAACATGAAATTTATAATTTAATCAAAGAAATTTTAATCAACAAGTTTAATGCAAAGTTAAAAACCTAAAATATATTAATGAGCAAAAGTGAATCTGAAATATTAGAAGTTTTAAATGGATTAGGTTCAAAAAAATTAGATCTTGATATTCTTTTTTCCTACTATTCATTGAAATTATCTTTTGAGATTCGCAAAGTTATTGCGGAAAAGATAGGTATGCAAGAAAGGAAAGGCTATTTTTTACTTGAAAAGATGATAAAAAAATTTGGCCTTAAAGTTGAATTTATTGAGGCCCTTAAATTAACAAATGAAAAAGATGCAAAAGATCTTTTACTAAAAAATCTCTATCAAAATAATAAGTTAAATATTCATATAATTAATGCTTTAGAGCCCTGGGGAGGAGAAATCGAACTTACATTAATTAGAGAAATATTCGATATTTGCGAAATAGATTTTTGGATTGCAGGTCTTAATATTCTTCATTTCAAAGCTCATCAATTAACTGATCAAATATTATTATCTTTTATTGATCAAATAAAAATTTACGATGATTTCAAAATCAACTACAAGATAATCTCTATTTTAAAAAGAAGAGAAAGCGAAATAGTTTGTAAATTACTCTATGAATATTCTTTAAATAAAGAATTAGAAATCGCTAAATATGCAATTTTTTCTTTAGGGAGCATTTGGAATGATAATAGTTTTGAACAATTATCAAAATTAGAAAATGAGATAAAAGATCCTTCTCTACTTAAATGCATAAAAAATCAAAAATTGATCTCAAATCAATTTCTAATAAATAAATAAACTAGAGAATTATTTTTTTAACTTATCAATGAGATTTATTAAATTACAAGGTTTTGTATTTTGATTAAGTTGATAAGAAATTATATCTTGCCAACCTGTCATAACAGCATCCTTAGATCCTGGCAAAACGAATAAAAACTTACCATTTGCAGACCCCGCAATACACCTACTTTGTAAAGTACTAGTTCCTATCTTTTTAAATGATAAAAATCTAAAAGTCTCCCCAAAACCATCAATCTCTTTATCTAATAAAGGTCTAATAGCTTCAGGAGTAACGTCCCTAGCTGTAATTCCTGTCCCACCTGTAGTAATAATCACATCAATATTTGGATCTGAGATCCAATCGCTCGTATATTTTCTAATTAAATAAATATCATCTTTGCAAATTATCTTATCAACGACATTGTGTCCTGATCTCTCAGCCTCGTGAAGGAGATAATTTCCACTCTCATCATTTTTTGTGTTACGAGTATCAGAAACAGTAAGCAAAGCTATAGAAACCACTTAAAATTAAACCATTAGTTACTAGATCACTATAGATGGAAACTAAAAAATCTAACAAAATTAAGGTGGTTTTATTATCTAGTATCGCTGAAGATCTAGGATGGAATGAAAAATTTCTTACAATTGAAGGGTCTCAAATGAAGGTTTTTTCTGTATGGAATTTAATTAATTCTAATTTACCGCAAGATAATATTATCGTTTCTATTAATCAAGAAATTACAGATATGGATGCGATGATTAATCCGGATGATGAGGTGGCATTTATGCCAATGTTTACCGGTGGATAATTTAAGAATAAAATTTAAAATCCTAGAAGAGACTTTTAATCCTTATAAAGAATTCGAACTTTGGGAAAAGGTAAATAAAAATTCAGCAAACTCATTTTTTATTGGGAGAGTAAGGCCCTTTGATCAATTTGGAAATGATTTAAAGAAACTAGAAATTGTTCATTATAAAGGAATGACCGAAAATTATATTAAAAGATATTTAATGAAAATTTCTGAAAAACAGGATGATTTATGTATTTTTCTCTTGCACAGGATAGGTTTCATTTACCCTAACGAGCCTATTATTTTAATAGCAGTAAGTGCTAATCATAGAGGCATTGCAAATAAATATCTCCAAGAAATACTTGAATTTACAAAATACAAAGTTCCTTTTTGGAAAAAAGAATGGACTTTCAAAGGATCCTCATGGGTAAAAAAGAATACTGACTTAGGCTTTGAATTATAAAAAATTATTTTTTAAAAGTTGTGCCCATAATAAATTTCCTTTTTGACAAAAATCAATTTCAGAAGGTATTTCTATTAATAAATCTGAATTAGATATTGAACTAATCTTTGATGAGGATTGTTCTTCAGAAATATCTGCAATTAATTCACCTTCTTCATTAACGATAAGTTTTCCTCTAAGCAATTCAGGTCTCCCTTTTCTTCTTTTCAAATCAGAATTCAGCTTAACCTTAATCCTAAGAGGGAATTCAATATTAGTAATTCCTTCAAGTTTCTGAAGTGCGGGCCAAACAAGTTGGATAAAAGTAATAGCTGCTGAAACGGGATTCCCAGGTAATCCAAAATAAGGAATTTTTTTGTTTATCAATCCAAAAGCAAAGGGTTTTCCTGGCTTTAAAAATAGTTTCCAAAATTTAATCTCTCCTAACTCGTTAATAATATCTTTTAAAAAATCTTTTTTACCCACTGATATCCCACCAACTGAAATAACCACATCATTAAATTCAGAAATATTTCTAAGAGAATTTTTAATATTTTGATAATTATCTTTTTCTATATGAATTTCATTAATTTCAAATCCAAGATTTTTTGCAATTGATTTTATCAAAATACTATTACTTTCCCATATTTCTCCTTTCTTTCTTGCAGTTCCTGATTTGATAAGTTCATCTCCAGTAATTAGTAAACCTAATTTAGAAATTTTACTAACTTTTATAGTTTTTATCCCACAACTTGCTAATTTACTTAAAATCCCAGGTGTAATCTTTACCCCCTTCTTAATTAATATTTCACCTTTAAATACTTGATCATTTTTTTCTCTAATCCAAGAGTTATTAGATGATGTTTCTTTTTTAACAATATACTCATTTCCGTTTAAAAATTCTAAAGAAACTTGTTCTTGAGGTATCACAGAAAAACAATTATCTGGCACAAATGAACCTGTGCTAATAGTTACAGCTTCACCTTTTTTAAGAAGATCATTAAATGGCTTTCCGGGAAAAGACTCTCCGACAATTTTCCATTTATTCCCTTTAGTTGATTCTCCTAACGCATATCCATCCATAACTGATGATCTATAACCTGGCATATCTTCCTCAGATAAGATTTCCTCCATAGAAACTTTTCCAAGTGCTTCGTCTAAATTGATCTCTTCCTTATGTAAAATTTCATTATTCACTATTAAAGTATCCATCTCTTCCAAGATTTTTTTAATAGCATCGTTTAAATAAAGACCCTGATTATTGATATCAATTCCCATTATTGTGAGTACTTAACTTCTTTTTAATATTCCATTTTTACCACCTTTTTTTTCTAAAAGGCGAATATTATCAATAGTCATAAAAGGATCTAAAGCTTTGAGCATGTCATATAGAGTGAGAAGACCAATTGAAACTGATGTAAGAGCCTCCATCTCAACACCTGTTTTAGAATGAGATTTGCAAAAAGCAATAATTTTAATTGCTTTCATTGATTCACAAATTTCAAAATCAATTGTGATTTTATTCAATGATAAATTATGACAGAGAGGAATAAGTTCTGAGGTTTTTTTTGCACCATTTATTGCAGAAAATCTAGCCGCTGCAAAAATATCACCTTTTTTAATTTTTTCATTTTTTATTTTTTCTAATATTTCTTTGTTTAAATTAATATATCCTTCTGCTAAAGCCTCTCTTTTAGTTTCTACTTTATCTGAAATATCAACTATGTTCATTTCTCCCCTTTCATTAATATGAGTTAAAGATTTATCCATTTCCATTTAGCAATTTATTCAATAATACAAAAAATAAAATTTTTAATAAAGCTAATATCAATTTTTTATACTTAGCATTAATTTATTAATAAAATATCAATTTAATTTTGGTTAACAGTCAATCAAATCATTATTTTAATTTCGAGGATGATTTTATTAAAGACTTAAGATGCATTCCTTTATGTGTAAGAAGGAAACTTGATTTAATTGGAATAAAATTAAAACTTACTCATTGGCAAGATTTTAATTTAATTGAAAAAAATAAGATAGTTGATTGGCCAGATTCAAAAAACGATCTCATTGATTTAAAAACTTTTTTAAAAGAAATTACATCTAATTCAAAATATGGAGAAGCAAAAGAAATAGAAATTTCAATTAATCAACCTTGGCAAAATAAAAATAAAGTTCCTGACCAAGTTTTAAAATCGGCACTAGCAAGGGGAATTAATATTTCAGTTGAAAAATGGAGAAATTTAAACGAATTAGATAGATTTGCTTTTTGCAAATTAGTTAGACCAAGTCATGAACACAACAATTTGGATAGAGCATTTGATGAGATTCTGAAATAAGATTATTGCCTAGTTTGGAACAATTATTACTGAGCATGCTTTTAATTCCGGTTGTTTTGATATCGGGCATGACTTTTCATGCATCAAAGAGTTTACTTCACACATATTTTTTTGACTAAAACCCCAATGCATTGGTAAAAAAACTGTACCTGCTTTAATTTTGTCAGTAATCTGAACTTTTGCTTGAACTTCCCCTCTTTTGGATTTAATTTTTACTATTTCATCATTTTTGATTTTTAAAGATAAAGCATCTTTAGAATTAATTTCCAATAACGGTTCTGGATTCTTTTTTGTAAGTTTTTGAACTTTAGAAGTTCTTGTCATTGTATGCCATTGACTTAGATATCTTCCAATTGTCAAAATTAGTGGGTACTCATCTGAAGGGGGTTCAGCCAACCCTATAGGATCATCAATACAAAAATTTGCTTTGCCAGTCTCAGTTGGGAAATAACCATCTTCATATAATCTTTTTGAAGATGTACTAGGTACGCTGCCTTTAGGATAAGGCCATTGTTGAGGACCATGATTTTTTAATAATTGATATGATAATCCGCTCATATCGCATAATCTTTTTGTAGTAGTTTTTAAAAATTCATCATAAACTTCCGATGAAGATTCATATTCAAATTGTTTGAAATAGCCTATCTTCTGTCCTAATTCAGCAAATATTTGCCAATCTGGTTTTGAATTTTTATTCGATTCTCTGAAAGATGGGCAAAGGGTTACTCTTCTTTCTGAATTTGTCATAACACCATCTTTTTCGCTCCATTGAGCTGCGGGCAATACTAGATGAGCATATTTAATTGATTCACTTTGTTCATAAGATTCGTTGAGGATAATTAAAGGACATTTTAAAAGTGCTTTTTTTACAAAGTTTAAATTAGGCATGCTAACCAAAGGGTTCGTAGCTGCAATCCACCAAATTTTCACAGATCCTTTTTTTATAGCTTCTATTTGTTCAAATGCAGATAGACCCTGTTTTGCAGATATCTTTCCCTCAGGGAACCCCCATATTTTTTCAATTTCATTCCTATCTATTTTATTTTTTACAAACCTATATCCTGGAAGAAGGTGCGATAGTCCTCCTGCTTCTCTCCCACCCATAGCGTTTGGTTGGCCAGTTAAGGAAAAAGGACCAGAACCTTCTTTGCCTATTTGGCCGGTCATTAAATGAAGATTTATTAGCCCATTTACTGCTGCTGTACCCTCTTGCCTTTGATTCAAACCCATCGACCAAAGACTTAGAACATTTTTGCTTTCTCCCCATAATTTTGCAATATCAATAATTGTTTTCTCGGATATATTGCAAATTTCACTTATTTTTTTTAAATCCCATTTTTGTATATGTTTTACAAAATCAAAATAGTTTTCGGTCGACTTATCAATGAAATTTTGATCAGTTAATTGATTCTTATAAAGATAATTCGCAATCCCAATAAATAAAAATAGATCTGTTCCAGAAGAAATTTGTAAGTAAAAATCTGCTATGGATGAAGTTTCAGTTTCTCTTGGATCAATTACTATTACTTTTAAATTATCATTTACATTTCTTTTACGTTTTTTAATTCGATCAAAAAGAACGGGATGACATTCTGCAGTATTTGTCCCTATTAATAAAATTAAAGAGCAATGATCAATATCTTCATAACAACAAGGTGGGCCATCAGAGCCAAAACTTCTGTTATATCCAGCTACTGCTGAGCTCATACATAGTCTTGAATTAGCATCAAAATTATTTGTGCCTATTGCTCCCTTGAGAAGCTTTTGGGCTACGTAATAATCTTCAGTATGAAATTGACCTGAGCCATACATAGCTATTGAATCAGGTCCATAATTTTTTATAGAACTCAAAATATTCTCTTTCAGAATTTCGTATGATTCGTCCCAGGAAATTTCTTTAAATTCTTCATTTAAATTTTCCCTATAAAGTGGTTCTTTTAATCTCCCGTCTTTTAAAGTCTCACATACTGTTGCTCCTTTTACGCACAATTTACCTTGAGTTGAAGGACTATCCCTATCTCCACTTACTAACCATTTATCATCAGAAACCGAACTTTTAGGCTTCATTTTTAAACCACAGCCAACACCGCAATATGGGCATTGACTTTTAGTAAAATTCATAAAATTTCTTTTATAAATATCTAAATAGTTATTGGTTAAACATAATTTTCAGCTTTTTCGCCTTCATAAGCATCCGCGAATGATCCTTGAGGTTCCTTTAAAAAGAAATAACAGAAGAATCCAACTATTAATCCTGCTATACCTAAAACTTGGAAGAAGGCACTATTTGAAGCAGCAATTATTTCTGGAGAAGGATCTTTACCTCCACCCATCCATAAAGGTAAAAGGCTATAAATATTTAAATAAGTTACCGCACCAACATTTCCATAAGCCCCAACCAATCCAGCTATTTGTCCTGTTACTCTTTTTTTAACTAAGGGTACTAAAGCAAAAGTTGAACCTTCTCCAGATTGTACAAAAAATGAACAAAGCATCGTTAAAAATACAGCCATAAGAATTCCTGCTGATCCTGTAAAAGTTCCAGGTTTTATTAAAGACATCAATAGATATCCAAACCCTAATCCCATAGTTAGGAATCCCATTGTATTTTTTCTATTGCCTGTTCTGTCAGATATCAATCCTCCGGCAGGTCTAGCTATTAAATTCACAAATGCATAACATGATGCAAGAATTCCGGCTACAGCTTTAGGTAAATCAAATGTAAATTCAAAGAAACTAGGAAGCATTGAAACTACTGCCAATTCTGATCCAAAATTTACGATGTAAGTTAATTCCAAGATCGCTACTTGTTTGAATTCATATCTATCTTCTTTAGGGTAAATTTTAGTTCCATTTAATAATTCAATATTCGTTCTTATAATTCCCCAAGTTTGGAAAATAAACCAAGCTAAAACTGCGATTAAGGCTATTGGATAAGTAGATGAAGTAAGGAAACCTACTTTTTGAAGTCTCCAACATAGGACTGAAAGAATTGCTGCGAATGGGACATTCATTCCAATTAAACCCCAGAAATCTCTTATACTCGTTACTTCTAAACCAGCTGTTTTTGCAGGCCTTTGATAAGGTTTTCCTGGAGGTGTATCAGTCACACTAAAGAAATAAATAATTCCATAAACGAAAGAAATAATTCCTGTAAGAGCAATAGCTCCCCTCCAATTAAGTACAGCTCCAGTAGGTAACTCAAACCCTCCTGAAAAAGACAAGAATCCAGCTACGGCAACAAGAGAAAGAGCAGAAAAAGCAGATCCAAAATTTCCCCATCCTCCATATATTCCCTCAGCCAAACCAATTTCTTTCGGAGGGAACCACTCAGAGACCATTCTTATTCCGATAACAAAACCTGCTCCTACTATTGATAAAAGCAATCTCGCAATAACAAGTTGATTGAAGTCTTGAGCACTAGCAAATAATAAACATGGCACGACAGAAAATATCAAAATTGTTGAGTAAGTTTTTCTTGGGCCAAATTTATCCAATAACATTCCAATCAAAACTCTTGCAGGGATAGTCAAAGCGACATTACATATTGCTACTGTTCTAATTTGAGCAACAGATAAACCTAAATCGGCTTTAACAGTAGTTGCAAGAGGTGCGAGGTTAAACCAAACAACAAAAGTAAGGAAAAAGGCAAACCAGGTGAGGTGAAGAGTTCTATATCTGCCATTTAAAGACCAAACGTCACTTAACATGAAAATTTTTCGAGATTAATTTTTAAGCAATTTATATTTTGATCAATGCATTCATTTGTATTATTTAATACGAAATCTAGTTTTTAAGAAATGCAACTTTTTTAAAAGGCTAGAATTAATAGTCAGCACTAATAAAATCAAAATTGGGGAAAATTAGTAATCTGATTATTGGTATTATCCGATACATAAAGTACTCGTGGAAAAATATTGCCTAAGTTATGGAAATAAAACTTAAAAAATTTAAAGCATTCATTTTGGCTGGTGGCAAGAGTTCAAGGATGGGATCTGATAAAGCACTAATTAAACATCATGAAGGAGGAAATTGGCTGACTCACAAAATAAAAATATTAAATAACCTTAATTTAGAGACTTTTGTAATAACAAATTATACTTCTCATTTAAAGGAAGTTGATAAAAGCAATAATGTTGAGTTTATTTCAGATGCCCAACCCTTTGATGGACCATTAACTTGTATAGAACAAATTTTTTCATCTTTTAAAAAAACTACTAAAAATATCCTAATTGTCCCAGTCGATATGCCTAATTTGAATACAAAATTAATTTATTCACTTTTTAAATCATGGGAAGAAAATCAAAATTTTGCGTTAATATCCCATGATGGAATTTTTGCACAACCATTATTCGGAATTTATCCCATCAATGAAGAAAATCATTTTAAATTAAAAAAAAAGTTATCCTCTGGGAAGAAAAATTTTCTCGGATGGGTTGATCAAATTCCCCATAAATATTTCTATGCAAAAAATGGAGATTTAATTAATATAAATTCCAAGAGAGAATTCTTAAATATGAATAATGGGATTTAAGCAATTGGAGGATAATAGAAAAAGAAAGTTAAAAGTTTTAAGGTTATCTCTTAAACAAAATTGCAATTTTTCGTGTATTTACTGTAAGCCTGAGAACTATAGTTTGGATGTTTTAAATATTGAACAATTTAAAAAGTTAATTTTAGTCAGTTGTCGATTAGGGGTAAATTCTTTAAGAATCACTGGAGGAGAACCTTTATTGAGTTCTCAATTAGATGAACTTCTTTATGAAATTAAATCGCAAAGATTAGAAGAATCAAATCCAGTAGCTAATTTACAGGATATTTCTCTAACCACAAATGGATATTTGCTCTCTAAGAAAAAAGCTAATGAGCTTTTTAAAAATGGTTTAGACCGCATAACAGTAAGTTTAGATGCGATTGATCCTGATATTTTTTCAAACATGATTGGAGAGGAAAATAAAATTATTGGCAAAGAAAAATTATTTACTGTCCTTGAAGGAATAGATCATGCAATTAATGCTGGATTTAATCCAAAGGCGGGGAAATTAAAAATAAATGCAGTTATAAAAAAAGAGATTAATGATAATCAAATTTTTGAATTAGTTGATTTTGCAAAAAAAAGGTCTATAGAAATTCGTTTCATTGAGTATATGGACGTAGGGATATCTAATAATTGGCAGCCATCAGATGTTTTTTTCTCTGAAAGAATTATTAGGCTATTAAAGAAGAAACATCGATTAAAAGACTACGGAAGAAAGGAGGGACAAACTGCTAATAGATGGTACATGAGTGATTCAAATAGTTTTGTAAGTACAATCTCTTCAATAAGTAATCCTTTTTGTTCAGACTGTAATAGATTGAGGATAACTAGCGATGGTTATGCTTATACATGTCTTTTTTCTAATGAAGGTATAAATCTAAACCCATGGTTGTCTCTACCAATTAATCTCCATGAATTGGAAAATAAAATCAAGAGCATTTGGGAAGCTAGAGAAGATAACTATAGTGAAGATCGATTTAAAGTATTAGAGAAAACAACTGACAAAAATCAAAAAATTCATCCATCAATGTCATATCTTGGGGGATAAAAAATTATTTAGTATAAATAACAACATCATATATTCTTAATTCGAGGGAAATTAACTTCAAATTTATATTCTTGGATGCGTTTAGCGATCTTACTTGGTTTTATTTTGGGGGTAACTCACGGAACTGTTGTTTCCGAAAGTTATTCTGCAAACAATTATGAAAATAATCAATTATTTTTTACTCAAAAAAATTCAAATATATTTTCTTCACTTTAAGATTTAATTTCTTATTTTTTAATAAGTTTTTGTATTGCCATTAACATCTTGTAAATTAAATTATACTTATAGTTAAAATGTAGCGTAGACTACATAAACGTTCATCTCGTTTTTCGAGCCGCATTAAGATTGAAGCCAAGGAACGGGGACTTCAGTCAAAAATGAAATTTAGTCACATAACTATTATGTCTAATAACGTATCTACCTCAGTAAGTAGTAACAATATTACTGCTGTATTTGCAGGTTTTCTTGGAGCATTTATTGTTGGTTCTCTTGGAGTCCAACTTGTAAGAACCCAAAAGCCTTCTTTTCAATCTCAACCATTAAAAGTTCAACCAGTTATCGCTCATCAATCAACTTTATGGGCAGCTTTAGGAGAACAAGATACTCCTATTGTTAAAAATAAAGTTTCTAATGCAAAAACTACAGGAGTTGTCCCTGTTATAGGTTCTGAAGCAACTCTTTGGGCTCCTCTAGGTTTAGGTAATTAGTAAATTAGGTCTTTTAATAAACCGAAGGGGGTTTTTAACCCCCTTTTTTTTATTAATTGCATTAAAAAGATGATTGAAAATTTTCAATCCAATTCATGGATAACTATAAATTAAATCAGGGTTTGAAAACAATGTAATCGTAGATACCAACAGCTTTTTTATTAATTGATTATAAATTAAAAACACGAGTTAACCCGTTCCAATTTGTTGACTCTGAGGTTTTAACCGTTGACTCCTTATCTACTTCTAGTTGTGACTCGCTAGTTTCAAGATTCAAAAACGGTATTTATATATCTTAAATTATGGAAAAAAAAATCGCAAAGAAATACGCCGATCTTATAGTCCAGGCTAATAATTCAACTGGCAGAAAAGAAGCTTTGTCATTGATTAAACAAGCAACAAAATTAAAAACCAAACTTGATCAATACGAAATGATGTAGTCTCTTAAAATCTACAGGATATTCAAGATGAGATATAAACTAGTTCCTTTTTTTTTATCCTGCTATAAAAAATACTAAGAGATTATTTAACTTCTCTGCTTTAATAAAATATCGTGGAATTAACTGAGCTAATTAAGGATTACGTTGCTACAGAATTATTATCAAGTATTGAAATTGATTTTCTTGAAGGAGAATTATGGGAAACCACTCAACATATTGCAGAAATAAATACAGTTATCAAAGCTCCAAAAAATATATGCAAGAAATTGGGACTAGATGAAAAATCTTGCTGGCAATTATGTTGTGCAGCCGTTCTTGACTCCTCAAGACCATTAAAAAATGGACAAAATAGAGTAGATGATTTTAAAAAATTAATTAATCGATATGAAATTAGCTACATATAAACTAAAGACTCAATGATACGTTTACTTATTGCATCAATTCTTTTTTTTACTCCACTAGGAGGTTTTGCTGATGAAAAGCAAAGAGAAATTGAGAATGAAGCTATAAATCTTGTTATTAAAAAATATGGAAAAGGCTTAGAAAATAGATTAAAAGGAACGGGAGTAACTCCCAGTTATCGAAGTTGGTATGAAAATGATTGTTTTGTAAGTATTGCAGCAGGTACATACCAAGAAGATACTTGGTCGGCAATGAAGTGGTTTAGCGTTAATGTCTGTTCTGAATCAGCTGAAATAATGGAAAGTGAATGAAGGAAATAAAACGCCTATTAGTTTTGCAGCATTTAGAAATAGAGGGGCCAGGTCTTTTTGAACAATTTGCTAAAGAAAGAGATTTAAAAATAGAAATTATTCGTTTAGATAATAAAAATGCTCTGCCGCAAACAAAAAAAGGTGACTTAATTTTAATTATGGGTGGACCAATGGGTGTTAAAGATATTGGAAGCGGAAAATATCCATGGCTTAAGTTAGAAAGAGATTTTATAAAAAAAGAATTAGAAAATGAGAGACCTATAGTCGGTGTTTGCTTAGGTGCTCAGTTGCTTGCGAGTGCTGCTGGGGGAGATGTAGAAATTCTTAAATATGGATCACCTCCAAAAGCATTACCAGAAATTGGATGGTCTCAAATTTTTATAGACAAATCGAATAAAGACTTTAAAGCACTGTTTGAAGACCCTTTTCATGTACTACATTGGCATGGAGATAGGATTTTATTACCTAATAAAGCAGTACTCATTGCTAGTAGTGCACGTTGTAAGGAACAGTTTTTTAGGATTGGTAATTTTGCTTACGGATTACAATTCCATATAGAGACGACGGGGGGAATGATAAATAACTGGATTAAAGAAGATAAAGAGTTTGTCCTTAAAGGATTAGGCTTAAATGGTCAGGAAATTTTAAAAGAAGAGAATAAAAAATATATTGATAAAACTTTTTCAAAAAGAAAGCTTCTAATAAGTAAATTATTTGAATTATTAGATAATTAAAAAGGGCATAATCCAGTAAAAAAGGGCTTGATAAAGCCCTGAAAAAATTTAAAAAGGATTTTTATTAGAAAATACCTGGAAGAATTTGACCAGTAAAATAGTAGGCTCCTACAAGAGCAAACATTCCAAGCATTGCTGCTTTACCATTAAGCTTTTCAGCTTTTTCGGTCATGATTTTTTTTGCGAATTCCATAAT
>LULJ01000160.1_pt1 | contig 21273 bp, 18 predicted proteins | sample 728171 | NCBI WGS metagenome assembly LULJ01 (sample SAMN03860292, study PRJNA289734) | marine metagenome | biome: seawater column; feature: ocean; material: water; isolation source: Red Sea water column Station 169 - depth 25m | place: Saudi Arabia: Red Sea | collected 2011-10-15 | depth 25 m
AGTTTATACTGTGCAGTGATTGTTAAAAGAGTTGATGAGAGAACCCGTAGCAAAACGGGAATTAATGAACTTCTCCGTGATTAATAATTTATAGAAGTACACCTTTTGGTATGACGGCTCCTAGTCTACCACTCGTACAGCACCCTTAGAAGCAGATGTCGTTAATGCAGCATATGCTTTAAGGGCAGTGGTCACCTTCCGCTTACGTTTCTTTTTGGGTATCCAGCCGTTTTTATCTTGTTGAATACGACGTTTAGCAAGTGTTTCATCAGAAACATTTAAATGAATTTTTCTTTCAGGTATGTTGATTTGAACGTCATCACCAGTTTCTACCAGCCCAATTGTGCCGCCCTCTGCCGCTTCTGGTGAAACATGTCCTATCGATAAACCAGAGGTGCCGCCGGAAAAACGCCCATCTGTAACAAGTGCGCAAGCAGAGCCAAGACCTTTCGACTTTAAATAGCTGGTGGGATAGAGCATTTCTTGCATTCCTGGTCCCCCACGAGGTCCTTCATGTCTAATTATTACGACATCTCCTGATTTAACCTTTCCTGTCAGTATGTCATTGACAGCATCATCTTGGCTTTCAACAACATAAGCTGGACCAGTAAATTTTAATATTTTTTCATCAACACCAGCTGTTTTAACGATACAGCCGTCTTCTGCTAAATTTCCATAAAGCACAGCAAGACCACCATCTTGTGAGAAGGCCTTTTCCTTACTGCGAATAACACCTTCCGCTCTATCAAGATCGAGTTTTTCAAAGCGGCGACTTTGTGAAAATGCTGTTTGGGTCGGAACGCCTCCTGGTGCGGCTTTATAGAAAGACAAAACTTTCTCATCAGTTGTTTGAGAAATATCCCAAACCTTAAGGGCGTCAGATAATGTTTTGCTATGAACCGTCGGCAAGCTTGTATCAATGAGGCCAGCTCGGTCTAGTTCGCCCAAAATTGCCATTATACCGCCCGCTCTGTGTACATCTTCCATATGAACATCAGATTTTGCTGGAGCAACCTTACATAAAACAGGTACTTTTCTAGATAACCGATCTATATCATCCATTGTAAAACCAACGTTGCCTTCATATGACGCCGCCAATAGGTGGAGAACAGTATTGGTCGACCCACCCATGGAAATATCCAGCGTCATTGCATTTTCGAATGCCTTAAAAGAAGCAATGGACCGTGGTAAAACAGATGTATCACCCTTTTCATAACAACGTTTAGCTATTTCAACTATTATTCTACCGGCGCTCAGAAAAAGATTTTGTCGGTCCGAATGAGTTGCTAAAACTGATCCATTTCCAGGTAGTGAAAGCCCTAAAGCTTCTGTAAGACAGTTCATTGAGTTTGCAGTGAACATTCCAGAGCAAGATCCGCATGTTGGGCATGCAGATCGCTCAACTTCTGCAACTTCTTCGTCAGAATATTTTTCGTCTGCAGCGTAAACCATTGCATCAACTAAATCTAATGCCTTTTCTTTACCGTCCCAAATTATTTTGCCGGCCTCCATTGGTCCGCCGGAAACAAAAACAGCTGGTATATTGAGACGCATCGCTGCCATCAGCATTCCTGGGGTAATTTTATCACAATTGGAAATGCAAACCATTGCATCTGCACAATGTGCATTCACCATATATTCAACCGAGTCGGCTATAACTTCTCGCGATGGTAGAGAGTAAAGCATCCCATCATGACCCATGGCAATTCCATCATCGACAGCAATAGTATTAAATTCCTTAGCGACGCCGCCAGATTTTTCTATTTCACGAGCCACCATTTGGCCCAGATCTTTGAGGTGAACATGGCCTGGAACAAACTGTGTGAACGAGTTTACGACAGCGATAATTGGTTTACCAAAATCATCATCTTTCATTCCCGTGGCACGCCATAAGCCTCGTGCCCCAGCCATATTTCTTCCATGAGTGGAGGTTCTAGATCGGTACATGGGCTTTCCTTTTAATTACCTTTTTATGCATTATTGAATAATTTTAATATTCGCAACTAAATTGAAATTCAAACTATTAAAGAAGCATTAGATAGATTTCCGGATACACGGAATTTTTATGTCAGTAAAATTTAGTATATGATATCTAAATGTAATATCGATGAAATTAACAAACCCCTGGTTTATGAAAAAAATTATTGATAAAAATAGAAAACAGCGCGCGATATTTACTTTAGAGGTAAGTCTAGGCCGATCAAAAAATGATGGTCTTCCAAGAAACTCTATTGGTGCGACATTAATTTGTTATTCTACTGGAATTGATGAAGAGGAAGCGGTTCGAGAAGCAGTTGCAACGTTGAAGCGTTCTAATATGTCTCCACTGAATGTAGTTGGCTATGGTTCAATTGAAGAGAGATTGAAAAATGGACATGAAATTGATCTGGAGGAAAACAAAATCATGTTGCGCGCCCTAAATGAAAACTCTGTCATAGTAGCTGATGTTATGCCCTTATTTGGAAATGAAACAGAGGAAGACATAGTAAATTGAGACGTATCATATTTTTTGATCTAGATGGGACATTGACGGACGCTGGACCGGGAATAAAGGCATGCATTAACTATGCTCTTGATAAAATGAAACTAGAAAAGCTTGGACCTGAAAGTGACTGGGTAGTGGGACCGTCTCTTTGGGGCACATTTAATAAGCTAGGTGTTCCGGAGGAAGATTTAAATTACGCTGTTAGTTTGTATCGAGAGCGATACGATGTGAAAGGATATATCGAAAATAGCGTCTATACTGGTATTCCAGAGCAGCTTTCGGAATTAAAATCGATGGGTTATATGCTTGGTGTTGCAACATCAAAGCCAACTGCTTCGGCTATTTCTATATTAGAGTATTTTCAGCTATCGAGATATTTCTCATATCAGTTTGGTTCTAATCTGGATGGCTCATTATCTGATAAGTCCAGCTTATTGCAACATGCATTAAGTACTACAGGTTCTCAACCCAGCGATGCTTTAATGATAGGTGACAGACGATACGATATTATTGGTGCAAAATCTAACTTGATTAAATCTATAGGAGTGAGCTATGGATATGGATCAATAAATGAGTTGAGAGCAGCAGGAGCCGACTGCCTGATTAAAGAAACAAGGGAGCTGGCCATAGTGGTAAATAAACTGTTACCAATTTAGGTGAAATTATGAATGAAATTGATCCTGTAAACCTTACAGCTGAACTCATAAAATGTCCGTCCGTAACACCAAAAGAAGCGGGGGCAATTACTTTGATAGAGGATTTGCTAAATAAAAATGGATTTATATGCTCTCGAATTAGCCGTGGGGGAGTAGAAAATCTTTTTGCTCGCTGGGGTTCGGGGAGAGCTGAAAGAAGTTTCGGTTATAATGGGCATACGGATGTAGTGCCGGTTGGAAATGCAGAGTCATGGTCAGTAGACCCTTTTGGGGCTGAGGTGAAGGATGGCTATTTATTTGGTCGAGGTGCCACCGATATGAAGTCGAGTGTCGCGGCATTTGTCGCGTCAGCCATAGATTTTGTATCAAAAAATCCGCCAAATGGTTCTATCGTTATTACTATTACGGGAGATGAAGAAGGGGAAGCTAAAAACGGAACGGCTGCAATTCTAGATTGGATGCAGAAAAATAATGAAAAAATAAGCCATTGTTTGGTGGGTGAGCCGACTTGTCCGGATTACCTCGGTGAAATGGTAAAGATTGGGCGTAGGGGATCAATTACAGCAAGGTTTTGTGTTAAGGGTCTGCAAGGGCACACCGCTTATCCACAGCTAGCAATAAATCCCCTTAATGCACTTGTGCAGTTAATGCATTCTATTAGTGAAGAAAGTTTGGATATTGGCTCCGAACATTTTGATGCATCGACCCTAGTCATAACTTCCATTGATACTGGAAATTCTGCAACTAATGTAATCCCAGAAATGGCAAAAGCCGTGATTAATATAAGGTTCAATGATAATCATACCAGTGAGTCTATAAAAAAATGGTTGGAAAGAACTTCAAAAGACTTTGCTGAAAAAACTGGGACAGAAATTACAGTTGATACGCATACGTCCGGGGAAAGCTTTTTGACACCTCCAGGGCAGTTATCTGACATAATTTGCAATTCTATCCAGCAAGAACTTGGGGTTAAACCGTCTTTGTCGACGACGGGTGGAACTTCTGATGCAAGATTTATAAAAAACATCTGCCCCGTCGTGGAATTTGGGCTAGTGGGAAAGACTATGCATGCAATTGATGAGAGGGTTGAGATAAGTCAAATCCGCAATTTAAAGAAAGTCTATACTCGCATTTTGGAAAATTATTTTGCCGAAATATAAACCAACTTTGGTGATTATGGTAAAAGAACCAAGACCTGGGAAAGTCAAAACACGGTTGGGAAATGATATCGGAATGATTGAATCTGCTTGGTGGTATAGACATCAAAGTTTATCGCTTATACGAAATGTTGTACACCCTAAGTGGGAAACTGTAATTGCTGTTTCTCCAGATATTGAGGGACAAAATAGTAGGATTTGGCCTTCTGAATTGATGCGGATCTCTCAGGGAATGTCAGGGTTGGGAGAAAGAATGCTCAAGATATTAGATAGTTTTCGCGTCGGTCCGATTTGTATAATTGGTTCTGATATTCCAGGTGTAAGTAAGGAAAAGATAGATCGGGCTTTTAAGATTTTACGTAGGAACGAGTACGTTTTAGGACCTACTTTCGATGGCGGGTTTTGGCTTTTTGGTGCAAAAAAAATTAGGAAGATATCAAAAAAGACTTTCACAAAAGTGCGGTGGTCATCAAACTATGCTTTCGACGATACTATAAAAACTTTGGAAACTGACAGATGGGCTGCTTGTGATATGCTACGTGATATCGACAACGGCATCGATTATGACACTATACAAAAAAAACATCCTAATTTCGTCTTGGCTAGGCGATTCATCGATTTTGTATTATGAAAATACGACCTGGATAAATGAAAATCATACGTTATCTAGAGGGTAGTACAGGGTTTAAGTTTATACCCATATCGGCTGAGAGAAAAATATTGGATTCTTTGTGAAGACTAATAAAGCTCATAATTCTTCAAAGACTATGGAGAAAATTCTCATTTTACAAGTTATGGCGCCAACCAGGGATGGTGAGATTTTTGCACGTCCCGTTTCTTGGGAAGAGGCCGGAGACGAGCCAATCGTTTATATTGAGCATGATAAGTTCACGGGTCTCTTATCCTATGGCGACCGAATTCTGACTCGGATTAAACCCGTCAATTCTAACAATTTCGACTATGTTGGAAAGATTATAAAGAAAATAGACGATAATCCTCAAACAAAACTTGGAATTTTCCAAATTACGCCAAATGGGCCGAGAGTTAAATCGATAGATAAATCTGGCAAAGATTGGTTGGTAGAGTTGGACAAAGGTGTGGTTATTGAAGATGGAGAATTAGTTGAATTCAGAAAAATTGACTCTGGAAGAAGAATTCGCTCTGAAAAGGTTAGAGTTTCTGAAAGGTTGGGCGATCCTTCTGCTCCAAAATCTGTATCTCTTATTGCAATTCACCAACTTAAGATTCCCAATATTTTTCCAGAAAATGTACTTCTTCAGTCTAAAAAAGCCTCCTTTTTACAAAATAAAAAATGGGACGATTATTCGCACGTGCCCTTTGTCACGATTGATCCTAAAGACGCCCGTGATCATGACGATGCTTGTTATGCAAAACCGGATGACGATCCAAAAAATATTGGTGGTCATTTAATATGGGTAGCTATAGCTGATGTAGCACACTTCGTCCGATCTGGCGATGCAATAGACAATGAAGCACGTCACAGGGGCAACTCCACTTATTTTCCTGACAGAGTTGTTCCAATGCTTCCAGACAACTTATCTGGCAATCTTTGCAGTTTGCATGAGGGGGAAAAGAGAGCGTGTATTGTTGTAAAAATAAAAATTGACTCAGTAGGTAATAAAATAAGTCATAAGTTTACGCGTGCAGTAATTCAATCTTGGGCATCTCTTGAGTATGGCGAAGTTCAGGAAGTTATTGATAAAGGTAAAGGAAAACCGAAAGTTCTGGATCTTGTAAATACTGTCATTAAACCACTTTATGATGCCTATTCTTGTCTAAAAATTTCAAGAAAGGCTAGAAGTCCTCTAGATTTGAACCTTCCAGAACGGAAGATAGAAATAGATGAAAAAGGTATAGTCAAAGACGTTAGATTCAAAGAAAGGTTAGAGGCACATAAACTTATAGAAGAATTTATGATTCTTGCGAATGTTTGTGCAGCAGAGACATTATCTAACAAAAAAACACCTACAATTTTTAGGGTGCATGAAGAGCCTGATAAAGAAAAGATTGAAGCTTTGAGAAAGACAGCGGTTTCGGTAGGATTAAAGTTATCAAAGGGTCAAAATATAAAAGCTTCCCATATTAATGAACTATTAGCTCAGGCAGAGTCAGCACCCTTTCGTGACTTAATAAATCTATCGGCACTACGCTCTATGAATCAGGCATTTTATTCGCCAGAAAATTTTGGTCATTTTGGCTTGTCTTTGTCTCAGTATGCCCACTTTACATCACCAATTAGGCGTTATTCTGATCTCATTACTCATCGCGCTTTGATATCTGCAGTTGGGCTGGGCGATGATGGTCTTAAAGATATAGATATTGATAATATTCACAGTACAGCAGAGAAAATATCTGAATCTGAGCGGCGCTCTATGGTTGCAGAGCGAGATACTAATGATAGGTACCTTGCGCATTTCCTGTCGGAAAGAATTGGAAATAATTTTTGTGGTAGTATAAGTGGGGTATCAAATTTTGGGATTTTTGTAAGGCTAGATGAGACGGGTGCAGATGGCATTGTTCCGGTAAGGACAATAGCTAATGAATATTTCAAATATGATAAATCTGCGAACAGGTTGATTGGTTCAGAAACTGGGCTAAAGTTGGAATTAGGAATGTCGGTTCGGGTGAAGCTTTCAGAGGTAGACCCTTTTGCGGGCGGTATAGTGTTTCAGCTTACCCATCTTGAAAATGAGCAATTAAATTATGAGGGTAGCAAAGGTAGATCTAAATTTTTTAAGAAAAACAAATATAAAACACGGAATAAGAAATTAAAAATTAAGAGAAGAGAAAGAAGAATAAAAGTATCCTGATAGTCGCTACTCACCATAGGGTATCCAAATAGTTTTATTTTCAGTCGCGTTCTCTAGGAATTCTCTACCAAAGCCCTCCTCACTATTCCAATCCCTCCCGCAACCATTGTTAACCCATGTGCGTTTTAAATTACTTACAGACGCTTTTTCTATATCCCTTGAAACATCAGAAGGAGAAAAGCTCCAGACACTTTCAATATCCATATGCCCTGCAAGCTCTATTGCTAGATCTGCATGTTTGCCAGTTAATATGTTAATGGTCCCAGGAGGAACGTCTGAGGTGTCTAAGACTTGATAAAAATCAGTAACAATAGGAGAAAAGGTTTCAGAGGGAATAATAATTGAGCGATTACCTGTAGCGAATAATGGGGCCATTACAGATATAAAGCCAAGTAGAGGATACTGATTATCGCATAAAACGCCACAGTTTCCTATTGCTTCTTTCATAACGAGCGCTATTGCTTTGAGAGGTACACTTCTAGCGCTCCCATCGAACTTATCCGACCAAGCAGCATAGAAAAACAATCTCTGAATACTTTGCTCAACTTCAGTTTGAGCATCAGACCTTCCTGTGAGAGCTTGCAAAGTGTTGGCAAATTCTGCTTTCCTTGCTGATAAATTTTCAGCCATATAATATAAGATTTGAGCCCGAAGATGTGCTGTGGAATGCGACCAATTTTTTGCAGAGTTCATGGCTTCTACGGCGTTTCGAATATCTTTGCGGTTTGATAAAGGCACTTGGGTTACAGGTTTTCCGTTATGATCAACAATTGACTGAGAGTAGCCACTGTCTGGGCGACACTGTTTTCCCCCGATGTAAAGCTTTGCCGTTCTGTCAATATAGTCAGTCTTGCTAATTTGGTTTTTAACTGGCGTGCTTTTGATCTTAGGTGAGAACTGGTTCTTTGGTTTACTGTAAGCTAATAGGCCTTCCCATCCACCTTCTCGGCCAAACCCACTTTGTTTTACCCCACCAAACCCAGCAGCAGCATCGAACATATTTGTTCCGTTTATCCATATTACCCCTGCCTTAATTTTTGGTGCGAGCTCTAGGCATAGATTTATATTTTCACTCCATATGGAGGCTGCCAGCCCAAACGTAGTATTGTTTGATAGTTCTATAGCTTCCGAAGGGGTTCTAAACGTTGTGCTTACCAACACTGGACCAAAGATTTCTTCGTGCATGAGTGGATCTGCAGTATGCAAGTCTGTTATTAGGGTTGGAGGAAAGAAACATCCTTCTTGGGGTAATGGTGAGCCAGCTTGAAAGACTTTTCCTTGAGTCTGAGAAACCATTCCACTAATTTTTTTGTGCTGTTTCTTATCTATAATTGCCCCCATGTCTATTGACTTGTCGAGGGGACTTCCCAAGCGTAGATTTTTCATTCTATTTCTGAGTTTATTATAAAATTTTTCTGAAATCGCCTCATGAACTAATAGGCGAGACCCAGCACAACAAACTTGCCCTTGGTTAAACCAAATTGCATCAACGACCCCTTCAACGGCACTATCCAGGTCTGCATCATCAAAAACAACAAAAGGCGATTTTCCACCTAATTCTAGTGTCAAGTACTTGCCGGAGCCAGCTGTTCGTTCTCTAATTAATTTTCCAACTTCTGTTGAACCAGTAAATGCAATTTTATTTATATCTTTATGTCCCACAATCATTTCGCCGACTTTTCCGTCGCCAGTTACAATATTTATGAGGCCATTTGGAACTCCAGCAGATGTACATATTTCAGCGAATAAAAGGGCTGTTAAAGACGTGTATTCTGCAGGCTTTAGCACCACAGCATTACCCATGGCGATGGCAGGAGCTATTTTCCATGAAAGCATTAGGAGTGGAAAGTTCCAGGGAATAATTTGACCACAAACTCCTATCGGAGAACGCTTTGGAAGCTCAGCCTGCATTAATTGAGCCATTCCAGCATGGTAATAGAAGTGTCTTTGAGCAAGAGGAATATCAATATCACGAGATTCTCTAATTGGTTTTCCATTGTCCAGGGTTTCCAAGACAGAGAAAAGCCGAGAGTTTTTCTGCAAGAGACGCGCAATTGCATATAGAATGCGGGAACGCGCATGATCACTTTCTTTGGACCATTTTTTTTGAGCGTCTCTGGCTGCTTTAACTGCAGAATCTATATCAGATGGAGAGGACTGACCAATTTTTGCTAATACTTGATCGTTAGCAGGGTTGACGGTGTTGAAATGATCTTCGCATTGTTTCCATTTGCCATTTATAAAATTACCAAAAGTATAATTATGGTTCTTCAACCAATTTTGGGCTTCTCTGGCGCTTTCGGGTGCTTCCCCATAATCCATTTTATCAAAGATACTTTTTATTTGCATGTTTTACCCCAATGGATGCCGATAATTAGCAGAATAATTTCCAGTTAAGTAGTGTTCTAACTGTCGTTCAATGTCTCCAAGAAGGCTTGAAGCCCCAAAGCGAAATAAAGAAGCGTCCATCCAATCGTTGCCTAATTCTTCTTTTATGAGACTTAAATAAACTAGTGCATCTTTTGCTTTCGATATGCCACCCGCTGGTTTGTAACCTACTTTAAACCCTGTTTTTTCCCAGTACTCTCGGATTGCACGCACCATTACAATGGACGTACCAAGCGTTGCATTAATACTTTCTTTTCCTGTTGAGGTTTTAATGAAATCTGCCCCAGCCATCATACAAACCATTGACGCACGCGCGACATTTCTTAGGCTTCCTAACTCACCAGTTGCTAAGATTGTTTTGAGGTGTGCATCTCCACAGGCAGAACGAAATGCTTTAACTTCATTAAAAAGTTCCTGCCAGTTTTGAGTCAGGACATGCCTTCGCGAAATAACAATATCTATCTCTTTGGCCCCAGCTTGCACACTTTCATCAATTTCTAATAACCGAGTTTTAAATGGAGACAGACCTGCAGGAAAGCCGGTTGAAACGGCGGCGACCGGAATGCCGCTATTACCCAAGGCGGCAATGGCGGTTTCAATCATTTCATGGTATACGCATATAGCTCCAACATGGAGGCCGTCCATTCCCAATGCTCTTGTTAAATCTGGCCTAATAGGATGGATCCCTTTAGCGCATAACCTTTTTACGCGACCTGCTGTATCGTCTCCAGATAGCGTCGTAAGGTCTATGCAGGAGATTGCTTTCAGTAGCCAAGCGGCCTGATGAGCTTTTTTTATTGATCTGCGTGTGCCAAGAGTAGCAGCGCGACGTTCGATTGCTGAGGTGTTTGCGCTCTGTGACATAACCCAGTCGACGTCAAGCTCGCATCCTTCATTTCTATTAGTCAAACTATCATTCATTCTTTACGACCAGGAATGTCTCATAAACATTGAACACTTGCATGTGCACAGAAATATATCAATACAGTATTAGCTGATATAGTATTTAACGTGTTTTAAATTTCCTGTTCGTGCCAATCAGTGCTGTTATGAAACATGCTGTGAGCAATAGAATAATTGTTGGTGCGGGCGCACTATCAATAAAGAAGCTAACATAAATACCAAAAAAACTCGATAATAATGAAATTAATGTAGCAATGATAAGCATTTGGTTAAATCTCTGCGTTAGCAAAAAGGCTATTGCTCCGGGAGCTATCAACAAACCGATTGATAGTATTATTCCCACTGCTGATAGAGTGGCTACTATTGTTACGGATACCATCGCGAGAAAGCTGTAGTGTAATAAGCGAACAGGGATCCCAACAGAACGCGCTTGGATTGGATCAAAGGTATGTAACAGTAAGTCGTGTCTCTTTATGGTTACGAGAATTGTAACCATGCTGGAAATTAAGAATGATATAAGCAAGTCTTCAAAAGTTATACCGAGTATATTGCCAAATAATATATGATCTAGATGCACTTCCGTAGATACCTTTGAATATAAAACAATTCCAAATCCAAACATTCCAGAAAAGACTATACCCATTATAGTATCATGTTTGAGCCTGCTATTTTCGCTTAAAAACCCTGATAAAACTGCGCAAACCATGCCAGAGCAGAATGCGCCAATGATTAATGGAATACTCAGTAAATATGATATTATTATTCCTGGAAGTACCGAATGGCTTATTGCGTCTCCCATTAACGACCACCCTTTGAGTACCAAAAAACATGAAAGCAGAGCTGCTGGTACGGATATGATAGCTGCTATTATGAAAGCATTTATCATAAAACTATAATGGAATGGGGTAAGTAATATGTCAGCCATAATTCGTGTCTGCTTCTAACGCTGCTCGACTTTTGGATTTAAAGTATCCATGTTTTGGTGCTAAGATGAAAGTGGAAATAAATATAAAAGTTAAAATTGAAACAATTATTCCACCGGTAGCACCATTTAGGAAGTAGCTAATATAGGCACCAAAAAAGCTGCTTAATGTTCCAATAATCACGCTTATTATGAGTAATTTAGGAAATTTATCAGTAAGCAAGTAGGCAGTGGCTCCAGGTGTAACTACCATGGCAATTACTAGAAAAGCCCCAACAGTTTGAAGAGCGGCAACACAAGAAGCGGCTAAAATTGTAAAAAATAGTATTTTCAGTAAATCTGGATTTAAACCAATAGAACGTGCATGGTTTTCATCAAAAAATGTAACCATAAAATCTTTCCACTTTGTCGCAAGAACACAAAGAGACACAAGACCAATTATCACAAGCTGAAATGTATCTGTTGGTGTAATTGCAAGGATGTTACCCATGGTGATAGTTTGGATGCTCACGGACATTGGTGACAGTGATATCATAAACAAACCGAGACCAAAGAAAGATGTAAAAATAACTCCTATTATGGCATCTTCTTTAAGTTTGGATCGCTGTTGTAAAAAAAGTATTGAGCTTGCGGCTAGTCCGCCAGCGACAAACGCGCCAAGAGCAAATGGTAGTCCTAGAATATATGCCCCTGCTACACCTGGTACTATTGAATGGCTGAGAGCATCACCTATCAGCGACCACCCTTTCAACATTAAGTAAGCTGAAAGAAAAGCACAGACGCCTCCCACTAAAGCACTTACCCACATCGCATTAACCATATAACTATAAGAAAATGGTTCCAATAAAGCTTCAAGCATCTTTATCACTTTTCGTATCACTGTCGTACAAGACGAAGGGACGCTCGTCATCTGAAATCACACGAACTTCGCGCCGGTCATCGTCATCATGAAGATCGGTTCCACTGAGAACAAAATGCCTTAGAACACCACCAAATGCGAGCTCTAAATTTTGACGTGTAAAGGTATTTTCTGTCTTACCGTAAGCTAATACCGTTTCCTTGATTAAAATTGTTCTGTCACAAAACTCTGGCACTGACCCAAGATTGTGTGTTGAAACAAGCATTATTTTTCCTTCTTTTCTCATCTCACCAAGAAGTTCGATTATTGCAGTTTCGGTTTTTACATCCACTCCTGTGAAGGGTTCATCCAGCAAAATAATTTTACTTTTTTGTGCTAATGCGCGAGCTAAAAAAACTCTTTTTCTTTGACCGCCGGATAACTCACCAATTTGCCGGTCTTTAAAATCGGTCATCCCAACACGATTTAAGGCATTCGCAACCTCCAGTATGTCTTGTTGTCTCGTTTTCCGAAAAAAGCCCATATGGCCATAGCGGCCCATCATGACAACATCCTGCACCAGCACTGGAAACGACCAATCTACTTCCTCTGCTTGTGGTACATATGCGATAAAATTTTCTTTAAGCGCAGATTTTACAGATTGACCCAAAATTGAGATTTCACCTTTTACAGTAGGTATAAACCCCATTAGCGCCTTGAATAAGGTTGATTTTCCAGCACCGTTTACTCCCACTAATGCTGTTATTGTGCCCGTGGGTATTTCAAAGGAGACATTTCGTAAAGCTGTGGTTCCGTTGTTGTAAGTTACGGTTAGATCGCTAGTTATTATGCCGGACTTTGCTTCGATCATTTAGGTGCTTTGTTTCCTTAAGTGAATATCGTTAAATGGAATAAAAGAGTTTTAATTGCTTAGTCCTGCCAATATTGTTTCGGACGTTACTTTTAAAAGATCAAGGTAACTTGGTACTGGTCCATCCGCTTTGGTGAGGCTATCAACGTATAAAACACCTCCGTATGCTGCTCCTGTTTCTCGTGATATTTGTCTGGCTGGTGATTGTGAAACAGTACTTTCGCAAAAAACTGTAGGGATATTATATTTCTCTACACTATCAATGACCTTTTTCACTTGTTTTGGAGTTCCCTGTGCGCCAGCATTTATTGGCCAAAGATACAATTCGTTCATTTTAAAATCTCTAACCAGATAACTGAATGCACCTTCGCACGAAACTAGCCATCTCCTATCTTTAGGAATCCTCAGTATCGCATTCCTCAATGGTAAAATTGTATCCTTAATCTCGTGTTTATATGCTTCTGCGTTCTTAATATAAGTCGAAGCGTTTTCAGGGTCGTGCTCAACAAACGCTTTTCTTATGTTATCTACATAAATTAGTGCACTATCGAGGCTCATCCATGCATGAGGATTTGGTCGTCCAGCATATTCCCCATCTCTAATATCTATTGGGAGTATACCGTCTGTCAGGATGGCGCTTGGGACATCGGAGAGGTTTGAGAAAAACTGGTCAAACCAAAGCTCTAAGTTTAAACCATTCCACAATATTAAATCTGCATCCTGTGCCCTAACGATATCTCTTGGAGTGGGCTCGTATCCATGAATTTCTGCCCCAGCCTTGGTGATTGACTCAACGATAGCAATATTACCAGCTACATTCTGTGCCATGTCAGCGATGACAGTAAAAGTCGTAACAGCTTTGAATTTTTCTGCTGAAAGATGGCTGGTGAGTATAAAAAAGAAAAACAGGGATACGTACGCTACGTTCCGTGAAATAGTTTTATCGATGATGCGCATTATTTTATTTCTTTAGAAAGTTAACAGTTTAATACTTAGAAAGATAAATCTTTTTGTCAATGCAATTGATAATCATTCTCATTTAAAAACAGTTTAATTTTATTAAACTTTAAGATTGGAAATCTGATCCTTCACTGATCAGAATTTTCTTTAACTCTTCTAAATGTTTACTGTCATCGCTCGGATAGTTTTCGAGTTCGGTTGCAGTTCTTTCTGCAATCTCATCTGGTAAAACTCTAAGTTTCATTCCCGTTTGTAGCGCCTTAATGTAGGTTCTAGCAGCACGCTCGAAATAGTACATTCTATTAAAAGTTTCTGCAACATTACTGCCAATTACCAAGACCCCATGGTTACCCATTATCATAACCTTTTTTTTTGCATCTGAAAAAAGCGCTGCACACCTCTCGCCTTCCTCTTCGAATGCTAGTCCACCATAGTTATTGTCTACTATTACACGATTAAAGAACATCGCAGAATTTTGGTCTATCGCTGGTAGGTTACTGTCTTCTAGGCTTGCTAAAATAGTTGCGTAATCTGAGTGAACGTGCATTGCACACTTTGCATGAGGACACAGCCTATGAAGTGCGCCGTGCAAACCCCACGCAGTTGGATCTGGTGCATTTGGCAGCTTCAGTGTGTCGGGGTTTTGTGAATCAAGCTCAAGTAAATCACTAGCTCTTATTCGTGAAAAGTGCACCATGTTTGGGTTTACAATAAATTTAGTTCCATCGTTGCTTACGGTTAGTGAGAAGTGATTAGCCACAGCTTCATGCATATTTAGTCTTGCTGTCCATCGAAAAGCAGCGGCCAGATCTGTCCGTTCACGCCAAAAATTTAAATTTGATTTTACTTGAGCGATTTTCATATTCACTCCTTTTTTAATACTCTACCAGCAACAAAAAAAGAGGCAAGTTATATGAAAATTGATGGCAAATATTAAGTTGTTAATACACCGAAACACGTGACATTTGACCAAAAAATAGGTATACTAAGACAAATTATAAAAAAGGTCACATTAATGTCCGAAATCGAGCAAGACAACCAACAATATGATGCTGAATCTATTAAGGTTCTCAAGGGCTTAGAAGCAGTACGAAAAAGGCCTGGGATGTATATTGGCGACACCGATGATGGCTCTGGTTTGCATCATATGGTCTATGAAGTAGTTGATAACGGAATAGATGAAGCCCTTGCTAAACACGCAGATTATGTAGAGGTAAAAATTTGTCCAGACAACAGTGTTTCAGTAAGAGATAACGGCAGAGGCATACCTGTAGATATTCACGAAGAAGAAGGGGTGTCTGCGGCAGAAGTAATCATGACGCAGCTTCATGCTGGTGGTAAATTTGATAGCAATTCGTACAAAGTTTCAGGTGGTTTGCATGGGGTTGGCGTATCCGTTGTAAACGCATTGTCTGTATGGTTAGAGCTACGAGTATGGCGCGATGGCAAAGAACATTTTGCACGGTTTGAGCATGGTGAAACGGTAGAACACCTTAAAGTTTTGGGAGAAGCCGGCGAAGAAAGAGGAACAGAGGTAAGGTTTCTTGCGTCTACTGACACCTTTTCTAACTTGGAATATTCATTCGAAATACTGGAAAAGCGCCTTCGTGAACTTGCCTTTTTAAACTCAGGAGTAAAGATCATATTGATTGATGAGCGTCCTGCAGAAATTCGAAAAACAGAGCTTTATTATGAAGGGGGAGTGAAAGAGTTTGTAAAATACTTAGACCGTTCCAAAGCTTCAATTATGCAAGAGCCCATTTTTTTTGTTGGTGAGCGCGATGAGATTGGCGTTGAGGTAGCAATGTGGTGGAATGATAGTTACCATGAGAATGTTTTGCCATTTACTAATAATATACCTCAACGGGATGGTGGAACCCACATGGCTGGTTTTAGAGGGGCATTGACTAGAACAATAAATAATTATGCTCAATCTAGTGGTATAGCAAAAAAGGAGAAGGTGAACTTCACTGGTGATGATGCACGTGAGGGACTCACATGTGTGCTTTCAGTTAAAGTTCCAGATCCAAAATTCAGTTCACAAACTAAGGATAAGCTTGTTTCATCAGAGGTTCGGCCTGCTGTTGAGGGACTAATGAATGAAAAGCTTTCTGAGTGGTTTGAAGAAAACCCTAATGAAGCAAAAACTATAGTAAGTAAAATTATCGAAGCGGCTTTGGCGAGAGAAGCTGCTCGTAAAGCACGCGAATTAACACGCCGCAAAACGGCAATGGATGTCAATTACCTAGCTGGAAAGTTAAAGGACTGCTCTGAAAAAGATCCATCAAAGGCAGAAGTTTTTCTTGTTGAGGGAGACTCTGCGGGAGGCTCTGCTCAAACTGGACGAGACCGACGTACTCAGGCAATTTTACCACTAAAAGGAAAAATTTTAAATGTAGAACGTGCTCGTTTTGATCGAATGCTGGCCAGCCAAGAAATTGGAAATTTGGTAATGGCATTAGGGACTGGTATTGGAAGAGATGAATTCAATCTAGAAAAATTGAGATATCATAAAATAATAATAATGACCGATGCAGACGTAGATGGGGCTCATATTAGAACGTTATTACTTACGTTTTTCTATCGTCAAATGCCAGAATTAGTCGAGGGGGGATTTTTGTATATTGCGCAACCTCCTTTGTATAAAGTCGCAAGAGGTAAATCAGAAGTTTACCTTAAAGACCAATCTGCGCTGGAGGATTACCTAATTCAGCAAGGGAGTGAAGGTAGCATTCTGAGATTAGGGGATGGATCAGAAATTTCTTCACAGGATTTAATTCGGGTCGTAGAAGAAGCGCGTCAGCTTAAGAGAGTTCTTGAGGCTTTTCCAACGCATTATCCTAGACATATTTTAGAACAAGCAGCCATTGCTGGGGCTTTTGTGCCTGGAGTAGTTGACTCAGACTTGCAGGGTACAGCTGATAAAGTAGCTGAGCGTTTAAACCTAATAGCGTTGGAGTATGAAAAAGGTTGGAATGGTCGCCCAACACAAGATCACGGTATCAAGCTTACTCGAATTTTGCGAGGTGTGGAAGAAATGCGGACACTTGATGGGTCAATGCTAAGATCTGGTGAAGCCAGAAAAACAGGCAGCTTCACAAAAAGTCTGAATGAGGTATACGGCAAGCCTGCAAGATTACTTAGAAAAGATCGAACCCAGATTATTCATGGACCATTAGATTTATTAGAGTCTATTTTTGTTGAGGGTGAAAAGGGTTTAAATTTGCAGCGGTATAAAGGTTTAGGAGAGATGAATCCAGACCAACTTTGGGAAACTACGTTAGATCCTGATGCGCGAACACTTTTGCAGGTAAAAATAGATGATGCGGCCGAAGCAGATGATCTTTTTACTCGTTTAATGGGTGAGGTTGTTGAGCCGCGGCGGGAGTTTATCCAACAAAATGCACTTACAGTAGAAAACCTTGATTTTTAATACGATCTGTAAGTTCACGCATATAATCATCTTCACCATAACTAATTTGGTACCAATGATTTACATCGTTTATTTTTTTTAGAATTTGGGTCGGTAAAGGGCTTGTATTGTCTAAGGCAAAGTTCATTTCGGATCCGTAATTATATAATTTTCCCAATCATCTTCATTTACAGATTTTTCTGAAATAGTAGAACCTCTTACAGAAACTCCTGAATCATGTGTAGTTTCTTTTTGTCCAGTCAATAAGGGGTGCCATGCTGGTAATGGTTTTTTTTCGTAAAGTAATTTGTAGGCACAGGTTGATGGTAGCCAATAAGCATTTTGTTTAATCGTGCTTGGAGTAAGTTTTATACATTCTGGAACGTGTTTATGACGTTTCTTGTAGTCACTGCATAAGCAACTTTCATCGTTGAAGAGACGACACGCGATCCTTGTTAAAAAAACCTGCCCGGTTTCTTCATCTTCAATTTTGTTCAGGCAGCACTTTCCACAACCGTCACAAAGTGCTTCCCACTCTTTGAAATTTAATTTCTCTAAAGGCTTATTTTCCCAAAATTTATACGAAAATGTGGGGTCGTTTTTCTTTTTATTGGTCATGACATGGAAAGAAATTTTTTAGCATTTTCACAATCAGAAGCCATTTGCTCAACGAGTGCTTCGACATTATCAAAGCTTAATTCTGGTCTCAAATATTCGACAAGTGCAATTGATATTTGAGCACCATAAATATCACCAGAAAAGTCAAAAATATAAGTTTCTAGATTTGGACTGTTTTGACCAAACATCGGCCGAACGCCTAGAGATGAAGCTCCCTTATAGCTCCCTTTGTGGGGCCCATCTAATATGTCAATAAGCACAGCATAAACGCCCAGTTTTGGTATATGCAGGTCTCGTAATTCCATATTTGCAGTTGGATAGCCTAAAACACGGCCTCGTTGCTCACCTCCAATTACCGGTCCTTCAATCCTATGCCAATGTCCTAACTGACCGGCAGCTTCCTTTGGCTTTCCTTGTGATAATAAATTTCTGATAGACGTTGAAGAAAGCTCACCATGCTCACCTTTAATGAGTTCGAGAGAAGTAACGCCAAAACCCAGATCATTTCCTAACCTTTTAAGAGTTTGCACATTTCCCTTTCTATCTTTTCCAAAACAGAAATCTTCACCAACTAATATATGCCGTAGCCTCAAACCGTTGTATAACACATTACTAGCAAATTCTTCAGGGTTTAACTTTGATAGCGCAGCGTTAAAATTTAACTCGTATAGCTTGTCTACGCCTAACTTTTCCAGCCTAGTTGCTTTTGCGGAGGAGCTCATTAAGCGAAAAGATGGAGCATTTGGGGCAAAATAACTCCTAGGGTGCGGCTCAAAAGTAATAACCCCACGGGGTGCATTTAATTCTTTTGCGATACTGTGGACTTTTTTTAAAACTGCTTGGTGTCCTAGGTGTACCCCATCGAAGTTACCAATTGCTGCGACAGCATTAGTGTCACTCCTATCCACATACTCATAATCTCTAATTATTCTCATAGTGAATGAAGTAGCGTCAGTCGAGCTGTGGTGCAAGACAGCTTTTTATTTACTGTACAATTGATTAATCAAACTTACGGCTAGGTGCCAGTACCATGGCCTCACCGACAAGAACATTTTTCCCGTCTACCTCGCATTTGCAGTCAAGCTTTACTCTACGCTTATCAATTTGAATGTCTGTTACTTTTACTTCAGCATAGACCAAATCTCCTGGCCTTACTGGAGCTAAAAATTTTAATGATTGGCTCATATAAATTGCACCATGACCTGGCAGCTGTTCTCCAATGACTGCAGAAATCAAACCTGCTGTTAACATACCGTGAGCAATTCTTCCCTCAAATATTGTATCTTGAGCATAATCATCATCCAAATGCACTGGGTTATGGTCTGTGCTAACCTCTGCAAACATCTCTATATCTCTATCGGTAACGTGCTTTTGCAGATAACGAGTCATTCCCATTTCAATATCTTCAATGCAAATTGTTCCGCGTGGCTGATTATCTAGCATGCTAACCTCATTTCAAGACGAAATATTACTTCCTGATTCCGTAATCTAGTGTAACTTTATTACTTTGCAAGCGCAGAAAATCAAGTTAAAGTTGTCTAACTTAAAACAATTGATCAAAATTTTGGTTATCGTAAATACCCAATACTATAGGTGCACTGCACTTTTTGCTTTGTGATATACTTTTCCAGCGCTTCTGAGTTTGGGCTGTGGACTGTTAGGGTTTCTTTTGCTGCCAAACCACCAGTTACAAACAAACTATCAATTTCTTGAGAGTTGGCGCCCTTTATATCAGTGCCAATACCGTCTCCTATAGCTAAGATTTTCTTACTATCAATTGGAGCTCCAAGTTCTGCCAATCGCATTCTAGCTAAATCATAAATGGCATTGTGAGGTTTTCCAAAATACAGACTTTCTCCACCCATTTCTGTGTACATTTTTGCCAAAGCTCCAGCACACCATTGTCTAACCTCTCCTCGATCTACAACTATGTCAGGGTTAGCGCATAAAAATTTCATGCTCTTACTTACACCAAACAAAAAATCCTCTTTATTTACAGAAGGATCTGCAGACCCATCGAAAGGTCCAGTACAAACTATACCTTCCGCATTTTGTATTGATACTTGCTCAATTTTGATAGGCGACTTTATAATAGAGATTGGTTCAAAAAATAACTGATCTCGGGGTTCCCCAATAAAAAAAATCTTTTTTCCTACTACACCGGTAAACATTGCCACTCTGGCACTATCACCTGATGTAGCAACTGTATCGTAACATATCTTTGGTACATTGAAATGAAGTAACTGTTTTTCAACCCCAATTCTTGGCTTTGGAGAATTTGTAACCAGAACAACTTTGCCGCCATTTTTTCTATATTTTATAAGTGCTTCTACAGCGGCCGTATACGCTACAATTCCGTTATGTACACAACCCCAAAGGTCAACGAATAATGCGTCATAGTAATGGGAAATTTCATCTAGGCTTGTTATGATATGCGTCACTTTTATTACCGAGCCGGCCATTTACTAGAAAATTTATACTTTGAGTTGTGGTATTATTTGCTTCTTTCGGCTAAGTACACCTGGCAAAATTGCCGTATCTTCAACGCAGCTAGTTCCGAATGACTTTTCTGCAATCTCTTTAACTAATCTGTTCGGTACAAAAAGGATCGCTTCCTTTTTCAATATATCAATAACGAAGAATAAAATTTGATCAACGCCTTCTTCTGCTTCAATATCTTTCATCGCCTCAAGTATAGATTTTTTTCTTCTGAGTATTTCTTGGGGCTGCGTAGTTTCCATAACAGATATTCTAAGTTTCTTGTCGCCGACATCGTATTTTTTAGAGTCCATCAAAATCAACTCGGGATCCGTATAATTTGAGACATCTGATTTCGCTTTGAATAGCTCTGAAGCAAAGTTTTGCACATCAATCTTTAAGTCTTCTGCGAGTTTCTTGGCGGTCGATCGATCCAAATCTGTGGTTGTTGGGCTTCGAAATTCAAGAGTATCCGATAAAATACAGCTTAACGCGGCACCCTTAATTTTGCTGGGCATTTCTTTTGAATTTTCACCTATTATTTCGATCATAACTGTTGCTGTGCAAGCTAGTGGGCGGATTATTACATCGATAGGGTAGCTTGTTTCTAGGCCACCAACCAACTTATGATGGTCAATAATACTTAGAATATCGCATTCGTTGATATTATCAGGTAGTTCATCAGGATTGTTTGTATCGACGACTACGACGGAGCTTCCATTATCTAATTCATCTATTATGCGAGGCATATCTA
>LULJ01000429.1_pt1 | contig 21184 bp, 16 predicted proteins | sample 728171 | NCBI WGS metagenome assembly LULJ01 (sample SAMN03860292, study PRJNA289734) | marine metagenome | biome: seawater column; feature: ocean; material: water; isolation source: Red Sea water column Station 169 - depth 25m | place: Saudi Arabia: Red Sea | collected 2011-10-15 | depth 25 m
TACGTGAGCTGGGTTCAGAACGTCGTGAGACAGTTTGGTCCCTATCTGCCGTGGGCGTCGAAATTTGAGAGGAGTTGACCCTAGTACGAGAGGACCGGGTTGAACATACCTCTGGTGTACCTGTCGTGGCGCCAGCCGCGCAGCAGGGTAGCTATGTATGGACGGGATAACCGCTGAAAGCATCTAAGCGGGAAGCCTCCCTCAAGATAAGATTTCTTAGAGCCGTGGAAGACCACCACGTTGATAGATCGGATGTAGAAGTGCGGTAACGCATGGAGCTAACCGATACTAATTGCTCTATTCGCGCTTGAAGAGTCCCACCATCAACGACAATCCTGCCGGGATTGTCCGCGATTACGTGGATGATTGATCAGACAGTATTGCAAGTTTCAATAGCACGGGCATCGATTGAACCCCTTTTGACCTACGCCGGCTTCATTGCTTGGTGACCATGGCGTCAGTGACCCACCCGATCCCATCTCGAACTCGGCCGTGAAACCTGACAGCGCCGATGGTACTTTGGCTTAAGCCACGGAAGAGTAGGACGTCGCCAGGCATTGCAGCCGGCGTAAGGTCGAAAAGAAACCCATTCACAAAGTTAGAGGCCGGCAGCGATGCCGGCCTTTTGCTGTTTTGCGGCCCCGATCGGCGCCGCGCTCTGGTTGACGCGGGATGGAGCAGCCCGGTAGCTCGTCAGGCTCATAACCTGAAGGTCGTAGGTTCAAATCCTACTCCCGCAACCATAGAAAAGCCCGCGTTCCCAATGGGTTCGCGGGCTTTTTTGCGCTCTGTGGATTGGACGACCGAGTATCGGAATGTCTGATATGGGAGGACGCGGACGTTGTCCCTTCCCCAGCCGCTCACCCAGTATGGAAAGATGGCGCCACATAGTCGTTTTATCGTCCCGGACTTGATCCGGAATGATGATGGGGACCGGCTCCCGCCCATCAAATGCCGCCAATGGACCCGTCGTTCCGAAAGGCAAGTCATTGTCGCGCCACGTCCTCGCGGCTAAAGAGCGCGCGTGACCGCGATATCTTCCCGCATCATCGCTTTCGCCGACCGCCGGCCGAAGCTCCTCGCCCTGGCACTCGGCGCCGTGTCGGCAACCGGTTTTGCGCCGCTGAATCTCTGGCCGCTGACGCTGCTTGCGCTCGCGGGATGGATGCTGCTTGTAGCGCGCAGCTCCAAGGGATGGCGCTCGTTCGGGACCGGCTGGGCCTTCGGGGTCGGACATTTCATGCTCGGCCTCAACTGGATCGCGACTGCCTTTACCTATCAGGCGGCGATGCCCGCGTGGCTGGGGTGGATCGCGGTGGTGTTGCTCGCGCTCTATCTGGCGATCTATCCGGCGCTGGCGGCGTGGGGGGCGTGGCTGGTATCCACGCGAGTCGCCCCCGCGAAGGCGGGGGGCGCTGGCGGCTTGTCCAGCGCCGATGGCCTAAGCCCGATTGCGGCCCCCGCCTTCGCGGGGGCGACGCTCTCGTTTGTACTGGCGCTCGCCGCGCTGTGGACGCTCACCGAATGGCTGCGGAGTTGGGTCTTCACGGGCTTTGCGTGGAATCCACTCGTCGTGACGATCGGCGACTTTTTCGGTCTTTTGCGGTTGACCGGAACTTATGGCGGGTCGGCGACGGTCATTCTGGCGGCCGGCTATTTGCTATGGGTGGGGCAGCTACGTACTGCCCGAAATGCGCAGACACGCCACGACCCAAGCCCGCGATCGCAGCTTTTCCAACAGCTTGGGGCGGGCGCAGTCATCGCCGGCTTTCTGACGCTGGTCTATCTGTTACCGAACGGGACGAGAGCACCGAGTGCGACGGGCACCCCCATCACCGTCGTCCAGCCCAATATCGGCCAGCAGGACAAGTGGGAAGGCGACAAGGCCGACGCCAATTTCGCCAAGCTCGCGCGGCTGACCGCGCCCAAATCCGACGCGCCGCGCCTGATCCTGTGGCCCGAGGCGGCGATACCCGACTATCTCGAGACCGGTTATCCCGCCATCTATTACGACCGCTCGCCCGCCGAGGCGCGCGGACGGTTGACCGCGCTGATGAACCCCGGCGACCTGATGCTGCTCGGCGCGCTCAAGCTGGAGTTCGACCGGACGGGGCAGGCGGTGGGCGCGCGCAACGCGGTGATGACGGTCCATGCCGATGGGACGCTCGGCCCGCGGTACGACAAGGCGCATCTGGTGCCCTATGGCGAATATCTGCCGATGCGGCCGCTGCTTTCGGCGATCGGCCTGTCGCGCCTCGCTCCCGGCGATCTCGATTTCTGGCCCGGCCCCGGACCTCATACGCTCGACCTTGGCGCCTTCGGCAAGGCGGGACTGCAAATCTGTTACGAGATCATCTTTTCGGGCGAGGTCGTCGACCGCGCCCACCGTCCCGATTTCATCTTCAACCCGTCGAACGATGCCTGGTTCGGCGCCTGGGGCCCGCCGCAGCATCTGGCGCAGGCGCGGCTGCGCGCGATCGAGGAAGGGCTGCCGGTGATCCGCGCGACGCCGACGGGGATCAGCGCGGTGATCGACGCCGACGGCCGGATCGTCGAAGCGCTGCCGATGCACGCCGCCGGCCGCATCGATGCCTTCATTCCGAAGGCGCATGCGCCGACCCTGTTTGCGCGCTACGGCAACATGCTGCCCGTCGGCTTTGCCCTGCTGCTGCTCGCACTCGCCATTGCCTTTCGGCGGCGCGGGCGCTAACAGCGGCGCGACATAAAGTTTCCTTTATATCCGATTCCGAAAAAGGCTCCCCATGCGCAACAGCTTCCTCTTCACCTCCGAAAGCGTGTCCGAAGGACATCCCGACAAGGTGGCCGATCAGATCAGCGATTCGATCGTCGACCTGTTCCTGTCGAAGGATCCCGAAGCGCGCGTTGCCTGCGAGACGCTTACGACGACGCAGCTCGTCGTGCTGGCGGGCGAAATCCGCTGCAAGGGCGTGTTCGAAGATGGCGAATGGGCGCCGGGCGCGCTCGACGAGATCGAAGCCACCGTCCGCAACACAGTCAAGGACATCGGCTATGAACAGGCCGGCTTCCACTGGAACCAGTTCCGCTTCGAAAATAATCTGCACGGCCAGTCGGCGCATATCGCGCAGGGCGTCGACGAAAGCGCCGACAAGGACGAAGGCGCGGGCGACCAGGGGATCATGTTCGGCTATGCGTCCGACGAAACCCCCGACCTGATGCCCGCAACGCTCGACTATGCGCACAAGATTCTCGAACGCATGGCGGCCGACCGCAAGGCGGGCATCGCCCCCTTCCTCGAACCCGATGCGAAGAGCCAGGTCACGCTCCGCTATGCCAACGAACGCCCGGTCGAGGCGACCGCGATCGTCGTTTCGACGCAGCATGCGCCGGGCTATTTCTTCCACGGCGGCGAGGGCGACGAGGCGAAATATCAGGAGCTGCGCAAATATGTGCTGGGCGTGATCGCCGACGTGCTGCCCGCCGAATTGCTGACCGCGAACACCGTCTATCACATCAACCCGACGGGACGTTTCGAGATCGGCGGGCCGGACGGCGACGCCGGCCTGACCGGCCGCAAGATCATCGTCGACACCTATGGCGGCGCAAGCCCGCACGGCGGCGGGGCGTTCAGCGGCAAGGACCCGACCAAGGTCGACCGCTCGGCGGCCTATGTCACGCGCTACCTCGCCAAGAATATCGTCGCCGCGGGCCTTGCCCGCCGCTGCACGATCCAGCTCAGCTACGCGATCGGCGTCGCCGAGCCGCTGTCGGTCTATGTCGATCTGCACGGCACCGCGGCGGAAGGCGTGACCGAGGCGGCGCTCGAGCAGCTGCTGCCGCAGCTCGTCCGCCTGACGCCGAAGGGCATCCGCACCCACCTCGGCCTCAACAAGCCGATCTATCGCCAGACCGCCGCCTATGGCCATTTCGGCCGCCAAGCGTCGGGCGATGCCTTCCCCTGGGAGCGCACCGACCTGACCGACAAGCTGAAGGCGGCGTTCCGCGGCTGATGCCGCCAGCGGCTTGAAATCGCCCTCCCGATCTGACAGTCAGATTGTCGGATCGGGGGAGATGGGCATGGCAAGTCGCTGGATTTTGGCCTTTTTGGTGGTGCTCCTGGCGGTCGCACCGTCGGCCGCGCAGCAACCGCTACCGCTCGATCCCGGCAAGGCCTGGAAGCACAAGCATAGCGGGATAATCGTCCCGGCGACGCTCGCCGGCACGCCGCGTGATCGCGGCATGACCTACGCCCCCGACGAGTTGGACCTCGGGCTCTCGTTCGTGGTCGGCGATGCTGCCGAATCGCTTACCGTCTATATTTTCCGCAATACCAACGGCGCGGTGCCAGTGTGGTTTTCCCAGGCACAGTGGGGAATCGAACATCGCGGCAATTTCGGGCACCCCGCTCTTTCCGTTGCGCCCGTGGCGTTCGTTCCGCCGGGTCAGAAAAACGAATCGGGACTGAAGGCGATCTACACACCGGACCGCGGCGGCTATCGAAGCACGGGGCTGATGCTATTCCCGGTCGGTCCGTGGTATGTGAAGATACGTGCCTCGTCGCAAACGCGCACGCCGACTGAACTCGGCGTCTGGATGGACACCGCGCTGTCCGAAATCCGTTGGCCCAAAAAGATCGTCGATGGACCGCTCGCGATCCCCGTCGCCGATTGCGCATCGCCGCTCAGCTTTCCCGAGACTGCAAAGGATGCGCCGCGAGATGAAGGCGCCGAGATGGTGGCCGGGCTGCTCGGCGCCGCCACGGCACAACAGCGGGCGAAGCCGACCGCGCGGTCCGTTGCCGCGCTCTCGACGGTCCGCTGGTGTCGCGACGCGATCATCGGCGACAATGCGGCCACCTATCGCCAGAACGACGCCACCGGTTGGTATCTGTTGGCGGCGGGCGACAATGGTAACGGCATATGGGTGGGGCACGATCCGGGCGCGAAGCTTCTCGCTTTGACGGGCAAGGGCCAATCCGCGCCGGCGCAACGCTTCTCGATCACGCTGATGACGGCTGCGCAGGATATTGCGTTCGTTACGCAGGATCGATTGCCCTCACCCGAACGCGTGCTCGAGATCGTGAATGCCAACCGCCGCATCACTTCGGTGGCGACATGGGGCAAGAAGCGGAAGATCGGGGTGTACAGCGAACCGCAATGATCAAGGACCATCTTGTCGCGGTGCGGCCCCGCGGCTAACGCGCGCGGCATGACGGCTTATAAATCCGGCGATCCGACGACGCTCAACCGCCTTTACGGGCGCGCGAAGGGCAAGCCCCTGCGCGCGGGGCAACAGGATCTGATCGACACGCTTCTGCCGCAGATCGCGGTTCCGACCGAAGGGCCGGTCACATCGGCATTGCTGTTCGGCGATGCCGAAGGAGCCGGGCGACCGCTGCATTTCGAGATCGGTTTCGGTGGCGGCGAGCATATGGCGGGGCGCGCCGACATGTTGCCCGACCATGGCTTCATCGGCGCCGAGCCTTTCCTCAACGGCGTCGCGCAGGCGCTGGTGCATGTGTCGGGCGACCATGGCCGGAGCCTGCCGCTCGCCAATGTCCGTATCCATCATGGCGACGCGCTCGAGGTGCTGCACCGCATCCCCGACGGGGCGCTGAGCTTCGCCTATCTGCTTCACCCCGACCCGTGGCCCAAGGCGCGCCATGCCAAGCGGCGGATGATGAACGACGGCCCGCTCGACCTGATCGCCGCCAAGCTGAAACCCGGCGGCGAGTTTCGTTTCGGCACCGACCATCCGGTCTATCTCGCCCACGCGCTGATGGTGATGCGGCGCCACCGCCACCAGTTCGAATGGCTGGCGCAAAGCGCGCAGGACTTTCTGGTCCGCCCCGGCGGCTGGCCCGAAACGCGCTACGAAGCCAAGGCGCGCGCGCAGGGGCACGAGGTCTGGTACTTCCGCTATCGGCGCATCTAGATCGTCCGGTCGGTTGCCGGCGCCGCCATCACATCAGCGCGCGATATAGTCCGAAGCAGCTCGTCGCGGTCAGGACGATGCCGACGAGCACGAGCATCAGCTTGGGGGCGATGCGCTTGGCCATGAAGGCGCCGATCGGGGCGGCGCAGACGCCGCCGATCAGCAGGCCCAGCGTCGCGCCCGCGACATCGTCGAGGCCGAGGTGCCAGATGAAGGTCGCCGACACCGCGAGCGTCAGGAAAAATTCGACGCTGTTGACCGTGCCGATCACCTTGCGCGGTTCGGCGCCCTGGACGAGCAGGTTGGAGGTCACGACCGGCCCCCAGCCGCCGCCGCCCGCCGCATCGAGGAAGCCGCCGACGAGGCCGAGCGGTGCGATCACCGTCGGCTTGCGGATTTTCGGCGGATAGAGCAGCCCGCGGATCAGCAGCCACACCCCGACGGCGACGAGATAGGCCAGGACGATCGGTTTGACGATCGCACCGTCGATCGACGTCAGCAGATAGGCGCCGGACACCCCGCCGATCAGGCCCGGGATGAGCAGACGGAAGAAGAGGCCCCATTCGATATTGCGGTGAAACAGATGGCTGATCCCCGACACCGCGGTCGTGAACACCTCGACGACATGGATGCGCGCCGATGCCGTCGCGGGCGGCACACCCATCACGGCGACGAGCAAGGTGTTGCAGATCACCCCGAACGCCATGCCGAGCGCGCCGTCGACGAGCTGCGCGGCGAAGCCGATCAGGATGAAGGGCAGCAGCGCCGCAAGATCGAAGGTTGACAGATCGAGCATGATTCTTCCCAACTTTTTTAGTTGAGAACTAGCTGCCGCGATTTGCACGGCTTGGCCAGCACAAATTTTCTGCGCGCGGCGAAGAATATTATTTGTGCGGCCGGTGGCCGATCAGGCGCCTATCTGGTCGGGCAGATATTCGCGGACATAGTCGATGAAGGCGCGCAGCTTGGGCATCACCTGCTTGCGGCTGGGGTAATAGAGGAACAGCCCGCTGGTCGCGTCGGCATAGTCGGTGAGCACCAGTTCGAGCTCGCCCGTTTCGACCATCTTCTTCGCCATCGGCTCGGCCATCATCCCGATCGCGACGCCGGTACGCATCGCGACCAGCGCGGCGATCCAGTCGTTGACGATCACCGGCCCGGTCACCCCGACCTCGAATTCGCGGTTCCCCTGCGCAAAGGTCCACGGCATCAGCGCCCCCGTCGCCAGACGGAAGCGGATGCAGCGATGATCTTTCAGATCTTCCGGCCTTTCGGGACGCCCGAAGCGGTCGAGATAGGCGGGCGAGGCCGCAGCGACGAAGCGGAACGGGCCGGTGAGGCGGATCGCGATCACATCGGCATCGAGCGATTCGCCCATCCGGACGCCGGCATCGAAGCCCCCGGCGCTCAAGTCGGCGAGCGCATCGTCGGCATAGATTTCCAGCTCGATCTCGGGATAGGCGTCGACGAAGCCCGCGATGATCGGTTCGAACATCGGCTGCACCGCGCCGCGCATCAGGTTGATGCGCAGCCGCCCCGCCGGACGGTTACCCAGGTTGCGCGCCGCTTCATAGGCGTCGGCCAGCCCGGCAAAGGCCGGTGCGGCGCGTTCGAGGAACATTTCGCCCGCCTGCGTCAGCCCGACGCTGCGCGTCGTCCGCATGAACAAAGGAGCGCCGACGCGCGCTTCCAGCGTCTTGATCGTCTGGCTGATCGCCGAGGGAGATACCCCTAGATCGGCTGCCGCGGCGGAAAAGCTCCGCCTTTCCGCGACACGCAGGAAAGCTTCGATCCCGTCGAGCGCCCCATGGGGGATTGTTAAATCCTGCTTCAAGGCACTTGCAGATTATAGAGGATTATCTAAGTGCGCAAGCGCGCCTAAAAAGGTTGCACAACGAAACGAAAGGAAACCTCTCCCATGACCAATCAGCTCTCCTCTTTTCGCCGCTTTCCCACCGCTTTCGCGATCGTCGCCGGTTCGGCGCTCGCCTTCGGCGGCCTGATGGCTTCGACCTCGCCGGCCTATGCGCAGGGCAGCGCCGACTATCGCTGCACCGGCCTTGCCGATCAGGCGAACACCGCCGCCGACAGCGCGCAGGGTGGCAAGCAGGCCAGCGCGAAGCGCTTCGTCGCCACCGGCAAGAAGCTGTGCGAAGCGGGCAACGAACGCGCCGCCGCCAAGCAGTTCCGCGCCGCGCTCAAGGTTGCCGGCGTCGATGAAGCGACCGACAGCCAGGTTGCATCGCGCTAATCGAATAAGCCACGACACCATCTCCGGTCCGTCCTCTCTCCCTCTCCCCGGACGGACGCACAACTGGGGCGGCACCGAAACGGGCCGCCCCATTTTGTTTCAGCGATCGGCAAGCCCGATCCGATCGCGCAGATACCATAAGGGCAGATGCGGCCGCGCGAGTGCCTTGTCGATCGCGTAGGGCCACCAGCCGGGACCGAGCGGGACGTAGAGGCGCGTGCCGACCCCGCGCGTCCGCGCGGCGACGAGGGTGCGGCGCCCGGGCAGCCCGCGCAATTGTTCAAGCTCGCACGGGGTCCCCGCGGCAAGCAGCCGGTCGAGCGCCGCAGCAGCCAGCGCAGGCTTGTGCGTCGCCACCGCTACGGGTGCCGCGCGCCCGGCAAGGGCGTCGATGAGCCTCAGATAGGCGGCATCGCCATCCGCCGCATCGCAAAGCGGATCGGCCCATTCGCCCTTCACCACCCGGATACGCGCCGATGTGCCGGACAGGCGCGCGGCATCGGCGGCGCTGCGCCGCCAGCGCGCGGGCAAGGCGATGCCGCTGTCAGGAAAGTCGGGCAGCAGGGCGGCGAGCGCGGCGAGCGTCGCGTCGGCATCGGCGGGGGCGTGGGCATCGAGCAGCACCGGCAGCCCCGCTGCCGCGCCCGCCTCGGCAATCCGGCGCAGCCGCTGCGGACAAAAGCCCAGCGGCGGCGCCTTGACCGACAAATAGCTTCCCGGCGGCAGCGGGGCGGCGGCGATCCGGCCGTAAGCAGCCACGATGGCGTCGGCGCCATCGGCATCGCCCTGAAAATAGCCGAGCGTCACCGCGATACCGCGCCGCGACAGACGCCGGGCGATCCGGGCGCCCGCCGCGGCGTCGGGAGCGGGCAGCCAGCCGCCCGCCTGCTGCGGCAGTGCATAGCGCCGCGCGCGCAGCCAGCGCCAGAGTGGCGTGTCGTTCATGCGCCGCGCCTGACCAGGCGTTGCCACACCCAGTGGGCGCCGTCGGCGGCGAGCGCCAGCGCCCCCGACACGCGTGCCGGATAGGTGCGCACGCGCACGCATGCGCGCTGTTCCTGCGTCCAGAAGCGGGTGATCCAGCCCTCGGCCTCGCCGAGCAGTTCGTAGCTGCGCAGGCCCTCGCCCGCCGCCCAGCGCAGCGTGTGAAGCATCAGCAGCGTCCCCGGCGAGCATTTGCCGAAGCGCTCGTCGTGGCCGATCTTGAACAGCCAGTATCGATCGTCGCTGACCTGAGCCAATTGCATCGCCACCGCTTCGCCGCCGATCCGCATGAAGGACAGCCGGAACCGGCCCTCGGCGGCGGCCTCGCGAAAAAAGCGGCGGAAGAATGTCTCACGGCGCCGGTCGATCGCGATCGCGCTGCCCGCCTCCAGCTTCCAGCTCTTCGCCTCGACCCCGATCGCTTCGTCGAACAGCGCGTCGAAATCCTGCAGGCCCGGCGCCAGCGTCTCGAACGTGACCGGCCCCAGCGCCTCGGCGCGCCGGGCCGCGCGCCGGAAATCGGACCGGCGGCCCGAATTGAAGTGGCTTTCGGGATCGCGCCAGCTTTCGTCGAGCATGATCAGCGGGCAGGGCATCGCCGGGCGCACCGACAGCAGGCCGCGCCTGTGCATCGCGCGGCGCAGCGCCGGAAGCAGCGGCGAGTCGGCGGAAATCCGGTCGAAGGAGAGCGGCTTGCGCAACCGCGCGAGCGCGTCCGCGATCGGGGCGGCATCATCGGGCCGCGCCGCAAGCAGATCGCCCGGCTCGAACAGTTCGCGCGATCCCGCGATGCGCCAGCGGCCGATCGCGCCCGCGTCGCGGCACAGCGGCAGCAGCGCCGAAATCGTGCCGCCCGCGCGCAGGCCGAGCAGCTTGCGGCGCTGCCCTTCGATCAAAGGGGTCAGCGCGGCGGCGAAGGCGTGACTCTGCGTCGGCCAGCGGGCATGGGCTTCGAGCGCGCGCCATTCTTCGGCCAGCCAGTCGCTGCCGTCCCAGCGCGCAAGATCGATCGCGCGCGCCGAATGCGGCGGCGCCATTTGCGCGTGTCGGTCTGCGCGCTTGAAGACTTGCGCATGCAGCAAATTCTGCCCCTCTCGCCTGCGCGAATAGCGCGGAAAGGCTAACAAATGTCTGCGCGGCGCGGATCATCGCTTGACGCCGGGCGGGGCTTGCGGGAGGCAGGCGCGATCAATGCGGCGGGAGGCGGCGATGACGGGCGACAAGACATCGGTGTTCGCGGACGACTGGTCGGGCGAAATGGGGCAGCGCTGGTTGCGCAATGTCGACCATTTCGAAGCGATGCTGGAACCGATCGGCACCGCGCTGCTCGATCGCGCCGCGATCGCGACGGGCGAGCGAATCGTCGATCTGGGGTGCGGCGGCGGCGCGACGAGCCGCGCGATCGCGGCGCGCGTCGGACCGCAGGGCGCGGTGCTCGGGCTCGACATCTCGCCCGACCTGATCGTCGCGGCGCGCGCGCGGGCCGGCGCCGATTTTCCCGCGCTGCGCTTTTTCTGCGGCGATGCGGCGAGCGCGGTGCTGCCGGCAGCACCCTATGACCGGCTCGTCTCGCGCTTCGGCAGTATGTTTTTCGCCGATCCCGTCGCCGCCTTTCGTCACTTGCGGACGCAGCTCGTGCCCGGCGCGCGCTTCGACCTCGCCGTGTGGGGACCGCCGCGCGACAATGTCTGGATGATGGCGGTGATGGGGGTGATCCGCGCGCATGTCGAGGTGCCGCCCGCGACGCCGCGCGCGCCGGGGCCCTTCGCCTTCGAGGATATCGACTATCTGCGTGACCTGCTCGCCGATGCGGGCTTTGCCCGGGTCGACATCGACGACTGGCGCGGCGATCAGGCGATCGGCGGGCCGGGGCGCACCCCGGCGGAGGCCGCCGACTTCGCGCTCGGATCAATGTCGGCCGCGCGCGTACTGAGCGAGGCGGGCGCCGATGTGATGGCGGCTGCGCGCGCCGATCTGGAGCGCGTCTATGCCGAGCATCATGATCCCGAAGCGGGGGTCCGCCTCGGCGCGCGCGCCTGGCTGGTGACCGCCGCCTGACCCTAGCTCCGCGCGATCAGCGCCAGCCCGTCGGCGAGTGCCGCGCGCGATATTTCGCCGCTGTGACGGCGGACAATCCTGCCCTTGGCATCGACGAACAGGGTCGTCGGCAGTACCAGCCCGCCCGCGGCATCGCCCGTCCGCCCGCTATGGTCGAGAAAGACGTGCGTGCCCGGCACCTTGCGCTCGGCCAGATAGGCGGCGACGGTCGCGCTGTCCTGCCCCTGATTGACCAGCAGGATCGGCACCCGCGATGTCGCCGCGACCTCGGCGAGCATCGGCAGCTCGCGCTGGCACGGCGGGCACCATGTCGCCCACAGGTTGATGACCATCGGCTTCCCGCGCAGCGTATCGAGCGCGATCGCGCCCCCCTCCATGTCGGTGAGCATCAGCCCGCGCGCGAGCGGGCGCGGCGCGGGTTCGAGCGCCGGCGCCGCGACCGCATGAACCGCCGCCAGCCCGGCGAGCACGCCGAGTAACAGCGGCGTTGCGCGCGAGCGCCGGAGCCAGACGGCAACCGCCGCCGCTGCGGCCGCGATGCCGGCCCAGGGCAGGAAACCACCCTGCCAGACCGCAAGGATCGACCAGGGTTCGGGCGCATAGGCATCGGCGTGGCGCACCACATAGGCGGTGCGCGCCACGAGCAGACCCACGATGACGGCGATCCAGCTCGCTGTCGCCGCGCGCATATCGCCGCGCGCCGCGATCAGGCTGCCGCCCGCCAGAAACAGCCAGATCAGCGCGACCGCGAGCAGGCGGTCGGCGGCAAGCGCGAGCGGCCCGAGCGAAATCGTCATCGGCGTAGCCGCCGGGCAGCGCGGCATGGTCGCGGCGATTTGGTCACATCCAAGTCAATTTCCTTTTGGCTCCCGAAGCGCCCCCTCGCGCGATCTGATCGGCGAAACGGCAGCGAAAGAAAAGAGCTGGTATCGGGCGTGCGGCGGTTCGTTACATGTGCAATGCGGCGCGCGGCGCCGTCGAAGCGATAGTCGATCGTGATGCCCGATCGCGCCCATTTTCCGGCATTGTCGAGCAGGTTCGACAATATCTCGCTCAGATCCTCGGCATCCATGGGAAGCGAAGGGGCGGCCGGGTCGAGCGCCGCCGCGGTCGCAGCGAAGCGCTTGCCCGGATGACAGCGTTCCATCGCGGCGATCAGCGGCGACAGGATCGCGGCGAGCCGCACGCCGCCGACCATCCCCGCATGCGACCCGCCCGACCGGACGCGCGACAGATGATAGTCGATCTGGCGCTGCATCGTCTCGCTTTCGGACAGGAAGACGTCGGCCGCGGCGCTTTCGGTGCCGCGCTGTTGCAGCCGTTCGGCCTCGTCGGTGACGACGGCGAGCGGGGTGCGCAGCGAGTGCGCCAGCGCTCCCGCGGCGACACGCCCGCGTTCGACGATCTCGGCATTGCGCGCCAGATAGCTGTTCAACGGATCGACGAGCTGGCGGATCTCGTCGGGAAACACCCCCTCGATGTGATCGGCCTGCCCGCGGCGCAGGGCCGCGATCCGCGCGGCCAGCCGGTTGAACGGCCGGAAGCCGAGCGTGATGATCGCAAGGCCGCTTGCCAGAAGCGCGAGCGCGAGCAGGCTGAGCCACAGGCTGAGCTCGCGGGTGAAGCTCGCGATGACGGCGCGCAGCAGGCGCTCGTCGGTGGCGATGACGAAATGCAGCGGGGCGCCGCCCGGCACCGCACGCTCGAAGCCATAGGTGATCGTGGGGCCCGTCGGGCCGTTTTCGACGCGGTGCAGGATGTCCGGGCTGTGCGCGACATCCTCGTCGAGCGCGCCGCGCGTCATAGAGGGCGACTTCAGCGAGCGATAGCCGGGGCGCCCGATCTGCCAGTAAAATCCGGACAGAGGCACCGCATAGCGCGGATCGGACAGCGGCCGCGACAGGCGGGGGTTACCCGCCGCGTCGAGGACGGTCAGTTCGGCCAGCTCGCGGACATGAACCTCCAGCTCTTCATGATATTGCTGTTCGACATGGCTGCTGAACAGCCGCACCGACGAAAACCACAGCGCGCCGATGCCCAGCGCCACCCATATCAGGATGGCGGCCAGAAAGCGCGCGCGCAGGCTGGAAAAGAGTCGGGTCACAAATCGAGCCGATAGCCCAGGCCGCGCACAGTGCGAATAGCCTCGCGTCCGATCTTGCGGCGCAGCCGACTGATATGCGCCTCCACCGCGTTGCGGTCGCGCTCGGCCTCCAGCGCGTAAAGCTGATCGAGGATGTCGGCTTGCGACAAGATATGTTCGGGACGCCGCATGAAGAGGTGCAGCAGCGCGAACTCCTTGCGGCTGAGCGTCAGCGCTTCGCCGTGCAGCGTCGCGGTGGACGCGACGGGGTCGAGCGAAAGCGGACCGACCGTCAGCGCGTTGCTGCCGCGCCCACGTCCACGCCGCCACAGCGCATGCAGCCGCGCCAGCAACTCTTCGAACCGCACCGGCTTGACGATGAAATCATCGGCGCCGCTGTTCAGCCCCTCGACCTTTTCGCGCCAGTTGCCCCGCGCGGTCAGGATCAGGATCGGCACCGTCCGCCCGGCGCCGCGCCAGTGGCGCAGCACATCAATCCCGTCGCCGTCGGGCAGCCCCAGATCGAGGATCACCGCGCCCAGCATGTCGATGTCGGGCCAGTCGCGGGCGTCGCCCGCCGACGCGGCGCTGTCGACGGCAATCCCCGCCGCCACCAGCCGCTCGGTCAGGCGGCGGCGCAGTTCGGGATCGTCTTCGACCAGCAATACGCGCATCGGCATCCTGTCCTTGTGGGGATGATCTCACCGTCTTCATTCCGGTGTGATGGTCCTAGGATGCTGACCCTAGCGCAATTGCCTGACGCGACACTGACAAAATGTCAGGCTGGCGTCAGACTCGCTTGGCAGAGGGCGGCCATGGACAGGAAAGCCCTTATCGCCGCATCGACAGCGCTCGCCCTCGCGGCGGGTGCCGGAGCCCTCTGGTGGTCGAAGGAGGCGCCCCCGCCTGCGCCCGACGGCGGCGAAGCGGCCATGGCGCCGGGCAAGCTGACGGCCCGACAGATCGAGAAGCTCGGCATCGCGACCGCAGTCGCGGCGGCCGCCAGCAGTGCCGAGCTTGGCGCGGTCCCTGCGACCGTATCGCTGCCCCCCGATGCGCGGGTCGCGGTGACCGCGCCATTCGACGGGATTGCGGTGCGGCTGTTTGTCGTCGAGGGCGAGGCGGTTGTCGCCGGTCAACCGCTCGCCAGCATCCGCGCCGCCGAGCCTGTCCAATATGGCGCGGCGCTGGCGCGCGCGCAGGCGCAGCTGGAGGTTGCCCGCGCCGCCGCGGGCCGCACCGGCCAGCTCGCCAAGGAAGGCATTGTCGCGGGCGCCCGCGCCGACGAGGCGCGCGCCGCGCTGCGCGAGGCAGAAGTCAATGTCGCCGAAAACCGCCGCATTCTCGCGCAGGCCAATGCCGACGGCAGCGGTATGATGACGCTGCGCGCGCCGATCGGCGGCCGGATCGCCGCCGTCAATGTGCAGGCGGCAAAGGCACGCCTCGACGCCGCACCCGCACTGGTCAGCGGCAAGTCGGTCGTCGCGATCCTCGGCGGCGTTCAGCCCGTCGCCGGGGCGAGCATCCCCGCCGCCGCGCTGACGCGGGTCGGCGACAGGGATGCGGTTTTCGTGAAGGGAGCGGACGGCTTCGCGCTGCGCCCCGTCACCGTCGCCAGCCGCGTCGGTGCCAGCGTGACGATAACCGCCGGACTGAAGCCCGGCGAACGCGTCGCAACCTCGGCAATCGCCGAACTCAAGGCCGTGCTGGGCGGCGAATAGGATGCTCGGCAAACTCGTCGAAAAGGCGCTCGCGCTGCGTCTCGCCGTCATCGGTGCCGCGCTGCTCTTGGGCGGGATCGGGGCCTGGTCCTTCGCCAATCTGCCGATCGATGCCTTTCCGGACATCAGCTCGACGCAGGTCAAGATCATCCTGAAGGCGCCGGGCATGACCCCCGAGGAGGTCGAGAGCCGCGTCATCACGCCGATCGAGATGGAGATGCTGGGCATCCCCGATCAGGCGAACCTGCGCTCGGTCGCCAAATATGCGATCGCCGACATCACGATCGATTTCAAGGACGGTACTGACATCTATTGGGCGCGCAGCCAGGTCGCGGAGCGGCTGTCGAATGTCGCGGGGGACCTGCCGGCGACGGTCGAGGGCGGGATGGCGCCGATCTCCACCCCGCTGTCCGACATGTATATGTTCACGCTCGAGGGGCCGCAGGATCTGACCGAAAAGCGGCGGGTGCTCGACTGGATCATCCGCCCGGCGCTGCGCACCGTTCCCGGCGTTGCCGATGTCAACGCGCTCGGCGGCTTTGCCGAAACCTTCGAGGTGCGCCCCGACAATGGCGCGCTGGCGGCGGCGGGGCTGAGCGTCGAGGATCTGCGCGCGGCGATCGAGGCGAGCAATCGCAACGACGGCGCGGGCCGGCTCAAGATCGGCGACGAAGCGCTGATCGTGCGTTCGGTCGGCGCGATCCGCACGCTCGGCGATCTCGCGTCGGTCGTGGTGCGGTCGCAGGATGGCGGCATCGTGCGTGTCGGCGACGTCGCGGCGGTGCGCGCCGGGCATCTGACGCGCTATGGCGCGGTCACGAAGGACGGCAAGGGCGAGGCGGTCGAGGGACTGGTCATCGCGCTGCGCGGCGCCGACGCGTCGAAGGTCGTCGACGGGGTCAAGGCGCGGCTCGCGGAAATCCAGCCCAGCCTGCCGCGCGGGATGCGCGTCGATGTCTTCTACGACCGGTCCGACCTCATCGAACGCGCCGTCGGGACGGTCGAGAAGGCGCTGATCGAAGCGACGATCCTCGTCGTCATCCTGCTGCTGCTGTTTCTGGGCGATGTCCGCGCGTCGGTCATCGTCGCACTCGCGCTGCCAATGGCGGCGCTGCTGACCTTCATCTTCATGCGGGCGATCGGACTGACCGCCAATCTGATGAGCCTCGGCGGCCTTGCCATCGCGGTCGGCATATTGGTCGACGGCGCCGTGGTCGTCGTCGAAAATGTCGTCGAGCGCTTGTCCGATCCCAGGCATCGCCGGATGGGCAAGCTGCATGCGGTGTTCGTCGCGGCGTCCGAAGTCGCGATGCCGGTCGCCTCGGGGCTCCTTATCATCGCGCTCGTGTTCCTGCCGCTGCTCACGCTCGAGGGGCTGGAGGGCAAGCTGTTCGCGCCCGTCGCGCTGACCATCGTGCTCGCGCTGCTTTCGGCGCTGGTCCTGTCGCTGACGCTGGTGCCGGTGCTCGCCTATTTCATCCTGAAGCAGCAGGACGGCCACCGCGAACCGCGCCTGATGCGCTTCCTGGCGCCGCGTCACGCGCGGGCGCTCGACTGGGCCTTTGCGCACCGCCGGACCGTTGCCGGGATATCCGCGATCGGCCTGCTGCTCGCCGGGGTCGCCTATACCGTGACCGGCAAGACCTTTCTGCCGACGATGGACGAGGGATCGACGATCGTTCAGCTCACCAAGCTGCCGAGCATCAATATCGAGCATAGCGCCGCGGGCGACATGAAGGTGCAGCGCGCAATCCTCGAACAGGTGCCCGAAGTTACCAGCGTGATCGCGCGCGTCGGCAGCGACGAGCTCGGCCTCGATCCGATGAGCCCCAACGAAACCGACAGCTTTCTGAAGCTGAAGCCGCGATCCGAATGGCGCGTTGCCGACAAGGACTGGCTCAACGACCGAATTCGCGCCGTGCTCGCCGATTTTCCGGGGATCGAGCCCAGCTTCACCCAGCCGATCGAAATGCGCGTTTCCGAAATGCTCACCGGTGCGCGCGGCGACCTTGCGATCAAATTATTCGGTCCCGACCTCAAGGAACTGGCCCGGCTCGCCGGTGCGATCCAGGCTCGGCTCGAAACGATCCGCGGGACGAGCGAGGCGATGACGGTCGCCAACGACAGCGTCGATTATCTGCAGATCGACATCGATCGTATGACCGCAGGGCGGGCGGGAATGCCCGTCGACATGCTGCAGGACATGATGCGCGCCGATGTCGAGGGCGTCCGCGCCGGCACGATCGCCGAAGGCGCGCGCCGGATTCCCGTGGTTATCCGCGGCGAAGGCGGCGACGGCATGGACGCGCAAAGCTACACCGACCGTCTCTATCGCACCCCCGCCGGCACCCTCCTTCGCGCCAGCGATGTCGCGGCGATCGCGCAGGTCGCGGGGCCGGTGAAGCTCGAACATGAAAATGGATCGCGCTTCGCGCTCGTGCAGGCCTTCGTCAGCGGCCGCGACCTTGTCGGCTATGTCGAGGAGGCAAAGGCCGATATCGGCAAGCATGTAAAGCTGCCGCCCGGCTATCGTATCGTCTGGGGCGGCCAGTTCGAGAATCAGCAACGGGCGGCCGCGCGCCTGATGATCGTGCTGCCGATCGCGGTGCTGATGATCTTCGTCGTTCTTTATCTGACGCTGCGCTCGCTGCGCGCGGCGGCGACCGGCCTTGCCGCCTCGCTGTCGGCTTACGGCGCCCAGCCGCTGGGCGATTATGCCGGTCCGAACGGGACCACCAACAACGAACTGCTCGAACTGCTTTCCGCGCTCTACAACGGCGAGATGCGTCCGGTGCGCCGCCCGGGCGATGACGTCGATATCGGCCATATGCTGCCCTATCGCCGGGTCAGCTTCGGCCTGGACGCGCTGGAACAGCGCGGTTCGGGCGCGCCCGATTTCTCGGCGATCCTGGGCCTCAAGGATTATCCCGAAGCGACCACGCCCGGCCTGCTCGATGCGCTGCTGCGCCTGCCTTACGAGATGATCGTGAGCGAAAGCTACGCGCCGACCGAGCGGCAGACCGCGCGCGAACGCATGGATCTGGCGATCCGCCGCCTGAAATCCGCCGATGAGGAAGCGGCCGCCGAACGCGGCGACATGCTGGCCGCGCGCGACGCGCTGGGTGCGGGGTCGGTCGGCTTCGGCGATCATCACCTGACCGTTCTGGTGCGCGAGCGCGATCTGGCCCGGCTGGACGATGCCGCCGCCGCCTGCGCCGCCGCGATTTCCGACACCGGGGCAATCGCCGTGCGCGAAGACACCAATCTCGAACCCAGTTTCTGGGGCCAGTTCCCCGGCAACGAAGGCTATCTGGTGCGCCGTGCGCTGATCTCCAGCGCCAATATGGCAAGCTTCGGAAGCCTGCACGGTTTCGCTCTCGGCAAGCCGGACGGAAACCACTGGGGCGAGGCGGTGACGCTGCTCCAGACCACCAGTTCGACCCCCTTCTTCTTCAATTTCCACCACGGCGATCTGGGCAATTTCTCGGTCATCGGCCCGTCGGGGTCAGGCAAGACCGTGGTGATGAATTTCCTCGCCGCGCAGGCGCAAAAGTTCAAGCCGCGCACCGTACTGTTCGACAAGGATCGCGGGGCGGAACTGTTCATTCGCGGGATCGGCGGGCGCTACGATTCAGAGGACGCGACCATCGCGACCGCGGTCGATGCGGCCTATGCCAATGACGGGTCGCTGCGGCGCCTGCGGCATTTCAAGGAATTGCTTTCGGGCGCGCGCCGTCCGCAGCCGGGCGATCTGGCCGATCGCCTCGCCGCCTGGATCGGGGATGGCGAGCATGGCTGGCTGTTCGACAATGCGGAGGACAAGCTCGATCTCGGCGCGCGCGTGCTGGGCTTCGACATGACCGCGCTGCTCGAAAATCCCAAGCTGCGCACGCCGACCATGATGTATCTCTTCCACCGCATCGAGGAGCGGCTGGACGGCGATCCGACCATGATCCTGATCGACGAGGGCTGGAAGGCGCTCGACGACGAGATTTTCGCCGCGCGCATCCGCGACTGGCTGAAGACCTTGAGAAAGCGCAACGCGCTGGTCGGCTTCGCCACGCAGAGCGCGCGCGATGCGCTGGAAAGCCGCATCTCGACCGCGCTGGTCGAACAGACCGCCACCATGGTGTTCATGCCCAACAGCCGCGCGCGGCCCGAGGATTACTGCGACGGGTTCGGCCTGACCCAGCACGAGCTGGCGCTGATCCGCACGCTGCCTGCGCACAGCCGCTGCTTCCTGATCCGCCAGCCCGATGCAAGCGTCGTCGTCCGGCTGGATCTTTCGGGCGCGCCCGAAGTGCTGACCGTGCTGTCGGGCCGCGAAAGTGCGGTTCGCCGGCTCGACCTGCTGCGTTCGGCGGTGGGCGATGCGCCTGCCGATTGGTTCCCCACGCTTACCGGCGCGCCCTGGCCGGGCGATGCGGGTGATGCCTTTGCGGACATTCCCGAAAAGCTCAACGTCACTCGACTGGCCGCCGAATGAGCGTCGATTGCTCTCAGGTCGCCGCGCAGGCAGGCTCGGGCGTCGCGGCGGCGCTGCGGGCGGTCGATTGCACGGCGGGCCAGGTCACGTCCGAAGCCTTCGGCCGCCTGTTTGCGCCGGGTGGATCGCTGGCCACGGTGCTCGCGATCCTGCTCACCCTCTTTATCGCGGTCTTCGGCTTCCTGCTGATTACCGGTCGCACCAATCTGAGCGTGCGTTCGCTCGTCCCGCGCATGATCACGCTGGGCTTCGTGCTGACCTTCGCGACGAGCTGGATCGCCTATCAGAGCGTGGTCTGGAATCTCGTTGTCGGCGGTCCCAACCAGATTGCCGGGCTGCTGACAGGCGTGGACGGGTCCGCGACCGACGTGTTCGCGCAGAAGATCGACGTGGTCTTCCTCGCCATTCAGGAAGCGAGCCAGGGACAGCAGGATATCTCCGCCTTCTCGCCGCAGGGGATGATGTGGATGGGCGCGATGCTGTTCATGCTCGGCACGCTGGGGCTGCTCGTCACGGCCAAGATCGCGCTGGCGATCATGCTGGCGCTGGGGCCGATCTTCGTCGTGATGGCGCTGTTCAACGGCACGCGCGGGCTGTTTGCGGGCTGGATCAAGGGCGTGGTGATGCTGGCGCTCGCACCGCTTTTCGCGGTGCTGGGCGGGACGGTGATGCTCGAACTCGCCGTGCCGATCCTCAGCGCTCTGGTAGCGACGCCGGGCGAGATCAATCCGCAGGCCGCGATGGGCTTCTTCATGATCGGCGCGGTGCATGTCGCGCTGATGTTCCTGGTGCTGAAAACGACTGCGACGATGGTCGGCGGGTGGACGGTCTTCGGCCTCGCCGGATCGGACAAAGACCGCGATACCGGCCCGAACATGGCGGCGGCACCTGCCGCTCCCACCACGGCGGGCTACGCTGCCCGCCAGACCGAAGCGGCGCAGGCGGCGAGCAATTCCATGGCCCAGGCCCGCCAGATCAATCTGTCCGCCCAGCAGGTCGCATCCGCCGCCAACGATGGAAGCATGGGCGCAGCCTATGGGGGCGGGGGCGGCGGTTCGCGCACGGTCAAGGTTCTTGCCACCGCTTCAGGTGGCGCTCAGGCATCGCCGCTTACATCGGGTCCGTCGCGTGCGCAGGGGGTGGGCAGCCGGTTCCGTTCCCCCGAAACGCGCGGGCCCGGTTCGCAATCTCTGGAGAAAAAACGATGATCCGCCCGGTCGCAACGGCGCTCGCTCTGGTGCTCGCATCCGCGGGGCCGCTGGCCGCGCCCGCATTCGCCGACGATGCCCGCCTTGTCGAAGTGCGCTACGACGAAACCCGCGTGGTCCGCATCAATGGCCAGGTAAAGGTCCAGGCCACGATCAAGTTCGCCGACGACGAAGCGATCGAGAACGTCGCCATCGGCGATAGCGAGAGCTGGCAGGTCACGCCCAACAAGCGCGCGAATCTGCTGTTCGTAAAGCCGCTGAGCCCGCGCGCCACGACCAATATGACGGTGGTGACGAATGAGCGAACCTATCTGTTCGATCTCGTCGCTTCCCCCTCGACGCGGCCGATCTACGTGCTGAGCTTTACCTATCCGGAAAAGCCGAAGCCCATCGAATTGCCCGGCGAAACCCAGATGGCGGACGCGCGCACCCCGACCGAAGTCGCGGCCGCGCAGGATCCGCTGGCAGTGCAGGATCCCG
>LULJ01000424.1_pt1 | contig 21155 bp, 20 predicted proteins | sample 728171 | NCBI WGS metagenome assembly LULJ01 (sample SAMN03860292, study PRJNA289734) | marine metagenome | biome: seawater column; feature: ocean; material: water; isolation source: Red Sea water column Station 169 - depth 25m | place: Saudi Arabia: Red Sea | collected 2011-10-15 | depth 25 m
TTCTAGCTTAACTTTGTGAGTTTTATAGACTGACTTATCCTTTTGAAGTATTACACCCATTGGTGGAGAATTACTTTCAAATTGCTCATAATTTCCAGAAGATGATCTAATTATAGCTGGCTGATGACCTCCATTTACCCATCTTAATTCATCAGTCCTCATATTATATTCTCCTAATATACTTGTTACAAACATTCCTCCAGTTTTAGTTAAAAATAGATCATTATTCATATGAAACATCATTTCATCTGGATCTACTTGATCTCTAGACATTATTTCAAATAGAGTTGATGCTTTTGCCATCACCATTCCTGCATGAATTCCTTTACCAGCAACATCTGCAATAATAAAATAAACACTATCATTGTGAGGATAAAAACTAAAGAAGTCTCCTGAAACTTCTCTAGCAGCGATATTAATTCCGTGCACAGGGTAATTTTCTAAATTCCTCTTTGGTAAAAAGTTTTCTTGAACTTTTACTGCAAGTTTTACTTCGTTTGAAATTCTATCTCTCCATACTTTCTTTTCAGCTTCACTAGTTTCTAGCTTACTCATCAATCTGTTGTAATAAAGTCCAATAACACCTCCTGCAGTGAATGGATCTTGTGGACCTCTGATTGTTAAATCACCAGACTCAGACTGTTTTTCTAAAATTGTAATTAAATCGTGTTCTACAGAAGTTGCATTATGCTCAGCAATATTCAAACCTAACTCTTCATGTAGCGGACTAACTCTTAATGGATAAAAATAATTTAAAATTTTTAATAAAATATATGAACCAAAAAACGAGAATACACCGATCGAAACAATTCCAATAAACTGTGCTTTGATTTGTTCTAATCTTGTTAATCCTGTTCCAAGTATTTCAAGATCACTAAATAATCCTACAGCAATAGTTCCCCAAACCCCTGCTGCTAAATGAACAGGTACAGCACCAACAACATCATCTATTTCAAATTTATTTAAAAATTCGTTTACAAAAATTGCAACTACCGCTCCTATAATTCCAACAAATATTGAAGTCACTGATGTCATTGAATTACATCCTGCCGTAATTGCAACTAACCCTGCGAGTGGTCCAAGTATAACGTAATAAGGATCTGGTTTTTTAAATAATGCAAATGAAATTCCAAGGCCCGTTAATAATCCAAAAGAAGCTGCCAGAAATGTATTTATTAAAATAAGAGGAACTGCCTCATCCATAGCTCCATTACTTCCACCATTAAAACCAAACCATCCAAACCATAAAATTAGGGTTCCCAAAACTGCTAAAGGAAAACTTGATCCTGTGAATTTTCCTTTGTTTGCATCTGAATATTTTCCTATTCTTGGTCCTAGAATTAAAACAGCAGAGAGCGCTATCCATCCGCCAACTGAATGAACTATAGTGCTTCCTGCAAAATCAACAAATCCAATATCTGTCAGCCATCCAGTAGTTTTAACTTGCCCAGTAACCGCAAGTAATTGTCTTGTAGCATCGATATTATTTAAATAACTCGAAGACCAGGCCCAATGACCAACTATTGGATAAATAATACCTGTAGCTATAATAGTAATTATTAAATAACCGTTGAACTTCATTCTTTCAGCAACAGCTCCTGAAACAATTGTAGCTGCAGTTGCAACAAACATTGCTTGAAAGACAAAGTAAGTCATGTACTCAGCTTGATCAGTTTTAAAAAAGAATAAATCAGTTCCAAAATAGCCATTAAAACTTTTTCCAAACATCAAACCAAAACCAAATAGCCAAAAAATTACAACCGCAAGACCAAAGTCAGCAGCATTTTTAAGAGCAACGTTAATGCTATTTTTATGTCTTGAAAGACCAGTTTCCATACACATAAAACCTGCTTGCATTATGAAAACTAAAATTGCGCAATCTATAACCCAAAGGGTATCAACAAATGATTTTACTGATTCCAAATCGACGTTCTCCATCTTTCTTCCTTAGGTTATTATTAAAAGATTATACATTAAATAATTCTGGTGCTCAAAATAGGTTTTAGTTGTCTTTTTTCTTCCAGATAAAATAGAATAAATAAGGTGATAAAGCAGGGACTAATCCAAACCAAATCCACTCATCCCACCTAAAACTTTTATCTAAACTCGGATTCCTTAGTCCATTCCACCAGGTTAAATAACCGATAAATATTATCCAACCTAAACTGAGTGTGTAATAAATTTTTTGATTTTTTGTTGTTTCAGAATTTATGAAATTAGAAATTAGTTTTTTTACTGGCTCTAAATTCATTTAAACTAACACTTATTATTTCTTTCAACTCTAGTATCAGCGAATAATTCTATTTTACAGCCACTACGGTTATTTTCTTCTATAGCTTTTGCTTTAAAACCTGAAGTATCATTAGAAATACAAATCCAATATCCATTTAATGCTTTTTTATCTTTTGGATCTATTATTGTTTTCGAACCACCCAATAAATTAGTTTCTATTGATTGAGACGTAGTGACGGTAGCTGTGCAGTCACCACTGGTCTTATCATAATAGTATATTTGATTGTCTGAATAATATTCGGTTTGAGCTAACGCTATTTGTCTTAGAACGTTTTCAGTTGATTTTTTCTTAGTTGATGAAACGTAGCCATTATAACTTGTTATTCCAATGGCAGCTATAATTCCTAAGATTGCTACGACAACCAAAAGCTCAATGAGTGTAAAACCCCTGCTTTTGGCTGTCATAAGAAATTTCTTATTATTCTATGGTAACGTTACCAGTTAAGATGTCTTCATCTTTTTTAGTGCACGATTTTACCTGAACTGTAGTTCCATCATCCGTTACATAAGTTTCACCTTCATTTCCTGTTGCTTTGCAATCAGAAAAAGCTGTTAAAGTTATTGCAGACTTAGATGTTTTATATGGATTTTTAAATTCAGTGCCTAATGCGTTTGAAACTCCTGTGGCAACTACTCCGCCATTTTTTCTGTCATCACATTTTAAGTTGTTTGACATTACATTTGTCTCACCAAGCTCACATTTTTTTAACTCAGCTGCAACGTATTTAACTATAGCTGCTTGATTAGATTTAACTGCTGATTTTTTTGCTCCTGATGTGTAACCAGAATAAGCAACAACTCCAACTGCTGCTAAAATACCAATAATTGCTACAACGACCAATAATTCTATAAGTGTAAAACCTTTATTATTTTTTTTCATAAATGTTTATCCTATCGTAAATAAAAATATGTATATACATATAATTTATATATTTTAAAAGACAATATCTACACTCTAAAAGTAATCAAATTGGGTCATTTTTGTTGATTTAGCTAAGAAATTTAATAAATATTAATATTTATGTCATATAAAGTTACAGAAGAAGGAGATGTATCCATTGTTCACCTTGATGGTGAAATTGATATGGATGTAACTGAAAAAGCAAAAGAAATTATAATGCCTTTAATTGAGGCAAAGAAAGAAGTTCATCTTAATTTAAAAGAAGTTCAATATATGGACTCATCCGGCATCTCTGTTCTTATTGAGAGTCATCAAAAAGCGAATGAGTTGGGAAAAAAAGTAATTTTAAAAGATATAAGTAAATCAGTTTTAAAAGTAATTATGATGGCAAAACTCGAGCAAATATTGAATTTAGGATAAATGATGGTTGCACTAAGACAAATTTCAGAACAACGAGACTTTGTTGTTAGTTCTGCAAGTTTGAAGGACGTAAGATCATTTTCTAGAGAAGTGTTTGAAAAAGTAAATATCGAACAAGATTTAAAAGACGAATTAGTCCTAGCGATTGCTGAGGCTGCACAAAATATTGTCAAGCATGCTTACCAAGGTGAAGACACTGAAGATAAAATGGAGATAAAAATTTCTTTAAACAATGGTGAATTAGAGATAGGTTTTTTTGATAAGGGAAGACCTGTTGATAAAGAAAATGTTCGGCACAGAAAAATTGATGATGTTAAACCAGGTGGCTTAGGAACTTTTTTTATACAACAAATTATGGACGCAGTAGTATTTAAAGAAGGTGAAAAGCCTTGGATAAATCATTTAATTTTAACAAAGAAAATAAATTATTAACTTCCAATAATCGCACCAACGTTGAATATTGGTGAGTACATCGCAATCATTAATCCACCAATCATTGTTCCCATGAATACAATCATTATAGGTTCAATTAAACTAGACATGTTATCAACTGCGGTATCAAATTCTTCCTCATAATAAGCAGAGACAGAACTAAACATCTCATCTAAATTTCCTGTTTGCTCTCCAACAGAAATTAATTGGCTAAACGTTGGTGGAAATACAGGTTCTTTTAAAAAAAGTTTTGTTAATGTATCTCCTGAAAATACTCCTTTTTTAACATTCTCTAATGCTTGTGTTACTACATCATTGTTGCTGACTGATTTAGCAATTTCAATACTTTCAAGTAAATTAACACCTGCAGCACTTAAGTTTCCCATGATCAATGAAATTCTTGCTATTAAAGACTTTAAAATCATATCACCAAATACTGGCATTCTAAGAACTTGTTGATGCCATTTATATCTTACTGCTGGCATCTTAGTGGTTGTGTATTTAAAAATAATAAATATTGTCAGTAGAACTAAACCTAAAGTTAAACCACCAGCACCTCTCATAAAGTTACTTGCAGTCATAATTACGGCAGTTGGTGTTGGTAATGCAACACCCATTCCATCGTACATTTTAGCAAATACTGGAACAACTTTAATTAACATGAAAACCATAACTATTATGGCGACTGAAAACATAACCACTGGATAGGTTAATGCACTTTTAATTTTCTTTTTTACTTTTTCTCTTTTTTCAAGAGAATCGACTAATTTAAGCAAGAAAACATCTAATTTACCACTGGCTTCACCCGCTTTGATAAGATTTATGTAAACATTATCAAATATTTTTGGGTATTTTTCAAAACACTTTGATAAAGTAATACCACCCTCAAGATTTTTTCTAACATCTTCAATAATTTCTTTCATTGTGGGATGCTCAATTTGATCTCTTAACATTCCCAATACATTTAATATTGGCAATCCAGCTTTTACCATTGTTGCAAATTGTTTGGAGAAAATCATTACATCTTCTGGCTTTACTTTCTTTTTTCCAAATGAAAATCCACCACCCTTTTTTTTATCTTTTTCTGCTTTTTTCTTTTTAACTTTTGTTAAATTTGTGATTATTACTTTTTGTTCTTTAAGTTTAAACGAGGCTTCCTCTTGATTAATTGCCTCAATCTCACCCTCTATATATTTACCTGCAGATATACCTTTATATGAAAATGTTTCGGATGACATTTTTAATCCATCGATAGAACTCTATCGTATTCTCTAAAATTCAAGTCTCCCGTTAAAATAAGCTCTCTCCCCATATCTTGCATTGTTCTAAAACCTTCATTAGCAGCAATTTCTTTTAACTCAGGAGTGGTTGCTTTTCTCAAAATTGCTTCTTTAATTGGTTTTGTAACATTTAATATTTCATAAATTCCCATTCGTCCTTTATATCCACTATCTTTGCATTTAGCACATCCTTTACCCTTTTGAACTTTTGCTCTTGATGCTTGTTCTACAGTAAATCCTAAGTCAGCAAGTGCTTTTGGTGTAATATCTTCATCTGGCTCTCTACATTCAGTGCAAGTTTTTCTTGCAAGCCTTTGTGCTAATACAAGTGAAACAGCTGCACTTATTAAATAATCTGGGGTTCCCATGTTTTGTAATCTAGTAATTGTGCTTGGTGCATCATTTGTGTGTAAAGTACTAAATACTAAGTGTCCTGTTAGTGCTGCCTTTAATCCAATATCAACAGTTTCTTTATCCCGCATCTCACCAACAAGAATAATTTCTGGGTCTTGTCTTAAAAAAGATCGAAGTGCTGCAGCAAAATTTAAACCAATATCATCTTTTATTTGAACTTGTCCAACACCATCCAATTCATATTCAACTGGGTCTTCAGCAGTTAAAATATTTAAATGTGGTTTAGAAACTTCTTTAAGAATACTATAAAGTGTTGTTGTTTTTCCTGAACCCGTTGGTCCTGTTACAAGTACTAATCCCTGCGTTCCATGAATTGCTTTTCGTAAATTAGATAAATCTGTTTCTTCAAAATTTAATTGTTCTAAACTTATGTCTCCCGCATCTTTGTTAAGTACCCGCATTACAATTCTCTCATTGTTTGCAGTTGGTAAAATAGATAATCGAAGATCAACTACTTTTCCGTCTATTTTAAATGGTATAGCTCCATCTTGTGGTAACCTTCTTTCAGCAATATCAAGTTTACCCATAATTTTAAAACGTGTAACTACCGCCCCATAATTTGAATGTAGAAATTTTGCAAAATGCTCTTGTTCAGTTAAGATACCGTCCAATCTATATCTAACTCTTGATGAAAATCTGTACGGTTCAATGTGAATATCTGATACACCCGATTTAATTGCTTCTGCAACTACAGCAGTACTAAATTTGATAACATCAGACTCATTTTCTATAGCCTCAATGTCTTCCTCTGGTTTTTCTTCTAATACCTCAGCGTTTTCATCAACGTCATAATCAAAAGTTTTAGTTTTTTCGCTATTAGCCTTTTGAATAGACTCCATTGTAGTTTCACCATCAGCTAATAATCTGTCTATATAGGATGAAATATCTGAAATTTTAGCAGCGTGTAATTCAATATCTTTTTTTGTGATAGTTTTTAAATTTCGCATCAAACTTAATTTTGAACTGTCTGGAATTGCTATATGTAAAATATTTCCCTCAATTTTGAATGGGGCTATAAAATTCATATTTATATAATTTGAAGGAAGAATAGATTTTATTTCATCAGTTATTTCCACAGTCGATAAATCGATTATATCTAGGGATTGTTCATTTACTAAAAGATCTAAAATTTTTTGTTCGTCAGTTAACTTTAATTCAAATACTGCTTCTATTTGAGATTTTTCCCCCTCTGAAGAGGCTTTCTTGATATCAACTAAATCCTTTCCAGAAATAATATCCTGATCAATTAGAATATTAATTAAATTTATTTCAGACTCTCTACTAATTTTAAGCATTATAAAATTCTTGGTGCTATAAATATAAGCAATTCCTCCAAATTGTCTTCATTCTTTTTATATTTTAATAGATTACCAATTACAGGGACATTTCCAAGACCTGGAACCTGTTCATTTGCTTTTGTCACATTATTTGATTTTATTCCACCAATTACAACAATATCTCCATCAGCAACCAATAATTTCGTAGTAATTTCCATCTTAGTTATAGGAGGTTCTGACTGAGAAGTATCAGCATCATCATTATTTACCTGAATGTCTAATAATACATTTCCATCTCCAATAATGCTAGGTGTAACTTGAAGTTTTAATGCTGCCTCTTTAAATGATGTTGATGTTGTACCTTCAGATGTTGTTTCGTAAGGAATTTCTTTACCTTGCGTAACCGATGCTGGTTGATTGTTGATTGTAAATACTTTTGGATTTGAAATTGTCTCTACTATACCTGTTTTTTCTAAAGCTGTAATTTCAGCTTTTAATACAGCCGATCCTGTTCTTTTTAATACTCCAATACCACTCGTCGCTCCAATTGCTGGTAAATTTGTTAAACTATCTTTAGCTGTTTGTACAAGTGCAGCAGATGTATCATCTAAAGTACCTGATGAACTTGTTGTTCCAACAACTCCACCAATTTGTTCTTGTTGTCTTTGGTAATATCCTCCTAGTCTTGTTCCAAGTTGTCTCTCAAATTCAGACGTAGCTTTTACTACAAATGCTTCGATAAGAACTTGCTCAGTTTTAATATCTATTTCTGTCAGAACTTTATCTACAGTATCTAAATCTCTTTCCTTACCTCTGACTATAATTGATCTAGTGGCTGTCTCTTCCGTAATTTTTATAGGAGATGTTGATGCTTCTCCTGAACCAGTCTGAAATAATTCTTCAATTGTAGCTTTTGCTAACTCAGGAGATATATAATATAATCTAAATATTTCAGATATAATTGGTTCAACACTATCTTCTAATTCTACTTTATTTTTAACTGCCTGTGCTCTTTCAGATTTATAATTTTCTTGTGCAGTTAATGTTTCAGGAGAGTGAATTCTTATTAAATTGCTGTTAACATCTATATCAGAAGCATAATTTTTCATGTCTAAAAGAGCTTGGAATGCTTTATCCCATGGCACATCAACTAACTCAGCTGATATTGCACCAGCAACCTCATCTCCTACTAAAACATTAATTTCGCCAATTTTACCCATCATTTTCATTGTTTCTTTAAAATCTAAATTTTTAAATTTCAAAGTTACTCTTTGTTTAAGTAATGGGTAGCTTTCAGGAATTAAAAGATAATTTCTCTGTGTTTCAGATGTTATTTTTCTTCTTTTCTTTAATTTGACCGCATCACCATCAACTGGCTTAGGTCCCATTTCTAAGGTTTTAGCAATTTCTGCTTGACCTGTTTGTCTTATATCATTTTTAATTAAAGGTGTGTTGTGTTTAAAAGGTTTATTATATTTTTGATTAAATTTAGAGTTTGGACCACAACTATTTAAAATTATTGCTAATATTATTAAGTATGCAGATGTAATTATTTTCTTAGTATTCATCTGCCTCTCTTATTTGGTTATTAAAATCTATAATTATGTATGATTTATCTTCTTTTAAAAAGATTGCTTCTGTTAATCTTAAGTCAATTAATTTTACTTTCCCAAGATATTGACCAAGTGTTATAGTCATTACATCCCCTGATGCATCTGTAAGACTTATATAGCTCGCATTTGCTCCTGATATTAATCCTGATAATTTAAAATTATATAAACTCATTGGATCTCTTTCTTCTCCAGTTTCAGGATTTAAAGATGAATTAGATCCTTCATTTCCAGCAAATGGATCATTCAAAGGAACATCCTCTTCTTCTTCTTCTTCAACTTTTGTTTCTAAAGTTTTTGTAATTTCTTTTGCCTTTTCAACAAGTTCAGCATTTGTAGAATGATTATCTGCAAAACCAATGTTTGGGATACAGAAAAACAAAATAAAGAATAATATTTTTTTAAAAGAATTCATCTGGTATTCCTACTATTGTAAGTTCTCCTTTTGCAATTATCGCTCCAGTTGAATCGTTTTGTACTATACTTATAGTCTCCTTGTCAAAATTTAACATTTTCTTGGATTTTGCAATTGATCTTTTAAATTTAATGTAGCCTAAAAAGTTACCTTTTATCTCATATTCGACGGGTATCTGATAATAAGAGATATCAGTTTTTTTTAACAGTTCTTCTGCTTGTTGAGCAACACCAGGTTTTAAAATAGGTTTTGGTTTTTTCTTTTCTATTTTTGAAATCGTCAAACCATTTATGCCTGCAAATCTACTTAAGCTTTGATACAATCCTTCAACTTCAGCTTTTGAGTGAAACAACGTTGAACTTTCTTTAAATTGAGGTTTTAGTTTCTTTAATCTTTTTTTGTTTGTAATGATCTCATCCTCGAATTGAGTAATTTCAGACTCTTTTAAAACCTTGTCTTCGTATAACGCTTTTTTCTCTTTAACAATTGGATTTAAGATTAAGTAATACCCAATTAAAAAAATTATAATTGCAAAAAAACCAGCTCCAAATTTAATAAGAGTTTTTTTATCAACAGTTTTTAACTTTGCAGCTATATCACTTACATTTATATTTTTTAAATCTATATTTTTCAAATCCATTATGCGTTCTCCAGAATACAAGCTATTTTAAATCCCTTCATTGTTGGGGCTCCAGCAGTTTGACCATCTGGTAAAGTCATTGTAGCTAATTGTGCTTGCATTATTAGTTTTTTATTATTTAAATTACTTATTAACTTTAAAATATCTTGGTCACTTGATGCTGTTCCTTGTATAATAATCTGATTTGATCCGTTGTACTCTATTGAATTGAATTTTACTCTTTTTGGAACAGCTGAAGCTATTTGAGCCAGAACTCTAAAACTTACTTTTTTGTTTGATTTTATTGATTTACTAATTTTTAAAGATTTTAAAATTAAAGCTAATTCTTTTTCTACTTTATTTTTTTCTAATGTTCTAAGTTCATGTGTTTGAAGAATATCATCATATCCAACTAATTGTTTATTCAATGTATTTATTTGCCAAAAAGAAAGGCCAAATAATACTATATAAATTATTGCGATAACTCCTATTGCACCTTTGAAAGCAAAATTAGAAAATACTTTAGCTTTTTTCTGTGCTATCATACTATCTCTATTAGGAAGTAGATTTATATTTTTTACAGCAGTTACAAATTTGTAATATCCAAACACATCAAGTTTTCTAAACGCCAATCCAATAACAGTTGAAAGATAAGACCTATTATCTAATTTAACGCTCTCTTCTAGTTGTGCTGGAACTTTTATTTCTTTAATTGGATCTAATAAATTAAATCCTGTATTTGTTAAATTTTTTCTAAAAGTGCCGAGATAAGTTTCTACATTTTCTAAATTTGATACTACTTTCAGGTTTCTAATTCTTTTTTCATACTTTGTTTCAAAATCTTGCACCGCTTGTTTAACTTGAGTTACATATCTTCTAACTAAAGCATCCATCTCTTCCTGATTATCTGAATTTTGAAGAGTATTTCTATCCTGAGATCTTATAAATATATCTGTGATAATTGGATTATTTTCATACAAAATCATTACATAGTTTTCATCTAATCCAAATTCTAAAACTGCAGTTAAGTTTGCATCCTCAATTGAGCCAGCTAATTGATTCATTTGGTCGACTGCAGATTTAAGAGCAAAACACTTAACATCAATTATAACTGCATTTAAACCACCCTTCTTTATTATTGCTGTATAACTATTGATATCTGATAGTTTCGATGCAACGAATAAAATATCCATTGTATTTGCGGTTTTATCTCTATTTATTACTTGATGAAAAATTGAATAATCATTTAAGTTATCTGTTAATTGTACAAGGTTTTCCCAAAGGGAGTCTGTATCTATTGCTTTACTCAGCTCCTCATCTGTCATTAAAGGTGCTGTTACAACTCTGATAATTGCACTGGTAACAGGAATAGCAATCGCTGCATTTGTAGTTGTTATTTTAGATTTTTGAAGAGCAATTTTAAGTTCGTCTCCAAACTTATCTTGATTATCTAAAACAGTAGCACTTTTATCTAGACCTTCAATTGGATGAATAAAAAATTTTTCTAAAACCCATTTGTTGGATTTATCAGTTGTTAGTTGTGCTAACCTAATTTCTGTTGGTGAAAGCTCAACACCTACAATTTCTTCTCCTTGAACTGCAGATTTTCCAATTCTATTTTTAAAAAACTTACCTAAAAAACTTTCTTTTTTCTTTTTTTCCTCTTTTTTTGGAACGGGTGTTTGTTCACCTTCTTTAGATTTCTTTTTGAATAAATTAGCAAAAGGGTTTTTCATTTTTTAATTAAGTAATAATATTAAACCATTATTATATATTTACATTAAATCAACTAATACTCGAACTTTCAAGCAAAGTGTCTGAAATGGGTTTTTGCAAATATTTAATAGTAATTTAATGACAATTTATTGTACTAAAGTATAAACTATTAAAATGTTTGAAAAATTAGAGCAGTTAGCAAAAGATAATAAGAAAATTTCTGATTTTCATATTAGAGCGGGATCTCCCCTAGCATATCGACAAACTGGAGAAATCGTAAAAGTTGAAGGTACAAATGTTACAGCTCAAGATCTAAAAGATTTAATCTCAATGAATTGTAACGAACACGAAGCTGAAAAATTTGAAAAAACTCATGAGTTAGACTCTGCAGTCATGTTAAGCGGATTAAGATTTAGAGCAAATTTTTATAAAACGATTAGTGGACCAGCTGCAGTATTAAGAAGAGTTGAAAGTAAAATTCCAGATATGGATCAATTTAGTCTACCGCAAGCTCTTTATGACATAGTAGATTTCCATAAAGGACTGGTACTTGTAACTGGACCAACTGGTTCAGGTAAATCAACAACACTTGCAGCAATCGTAAATGAAATTAATAAAACAAGAACATCAAATATTATAACTGTAGAAGATCCAGTAGAATTTATTCACAAAGATAATAAAAGCATTGTTTCTCATCGAGAAGTTGGAAAACAAACTCAATCTTTTGCAGCAGCGCTTAAAGCTGCGTTAAGAGAAGATCCAGATGTAATTCTTGTTGGTGAGATGAGAGATCTTGAAACAATTAGTTTAGCGCTTACTGCTGCCAAGAGATGGTGCTGGTAGAGTTGGTGCATTTGAAATCATGAAGTGCACTGCGCCAATTCAGAACTTAATAAGAGAAGCAAAAATTCACCAAATACCAAGCATTATGCAAACTGCTGTGCGTGATGGAATGATCACTATGGAAAAATCACTGGAGGAATTAGTAAAGTCGGGTAAGATAGATCCAGGTGCAGCAAGATCAGGACATTAAAGGTTTCACAATTTTAGAATTGCTAGTTGTTATTGCAATTGTAGCAATCTTATCTGGAGTTGCATATCCAAGTTTTTCAAAATGGAGCACAGAACGAAAAGTAAGAGCTGCAACAGAAAAAGTTGCAAGCATGATTTCTAATATTGCAACACAAACTCAAAGAGGAAACTTAGCTTATAGCCAATTAATGGTACAAACATTTACAGGCTCTAAAAACCAAGAAAGCTCAATTTTTGTATCAAAGGGAATGGGAGATAAAAATTTCAAACAAAAATTGCAGAATGGACAAATTAATTGTCCAGTATCCTCATCAGGTTATTGGGATGATTTTGGTAAACCACGTAAAAATATTGAGGGAACAAATTTTAGTGAGTATTACGAAATTTTCAATCCTGAGGAAAATGTAATTGGCGAGTCTAAAATTGCAGTTCATTTTCTATTAACATCAGCAATATGTTTTGGTAAAGGAGGAAATTATTATAAAGCAACCAATGCTCTTTCAAAAGGAAGTAACGTTAACATCATTGTTGAAGGTAGCGCTACTCCTAATTACATTGTTATTTGCACTTATGAGAACGCAAAAAAAAATGGAAATAAATGTCCCACAAAAGGAAAGGCTCTTAAAAAACCAGCCTATTTAGTAAAATGGTCAAGATTTGGTAATGTAAGTAAATTTAAATGGAATGGAAGTGATTGGAATAGACAGTAAATTAAAAGAAAAGGGTTTAACGCTTTTAGAAGCTTTAGTTGCAACGGCTATTGTTGGAATAGGTTTTATAGCGGTTTTTCAGATGGTCAATTATTCAGTTAGATCAATTGATGTTTCTGGGGAAAGAACAAAATCTAATTATATCACTGCTATGATAGCAGAAGATTTAATTGGAGATGCAAATTCAAAAAAAGGTGATGATAAACTTTATGAACATCTAGCTAACTTAACGGATAAGAATGATTACGCTTGGCAAAATGCAGAATGTAAACCGAAAAAAAATATAACAGGCAATCCTTATAAAGGTAAAGATATTGCAATTGATAATAAAACACAAAAATGGAATTTGAGAGTATCAAGCGACAGAATTAAATGCAAACCCACAAGTGTTAACTCAACAACAACCAATGACATAAAAAAATTAAAAGTTTATGAGATTTGTAGAAATAACGTAAAAGAAAATGGGAAGAGTAGACCAAACTGTGATTATCGTAATGATGATATTTGGGACAAAACTTATATCGGCAGAATGGAAATATTAATGCCAACTACAGGGACAGATACGAAAGGTAAAACTGTTCAAAAGAAAAAATATTTATATTTCCAAATGAACTGATGAAAAAATTTAATTCAGAAACTGGAGTAACGCTAATTGAAATTCTTATTGGGGTTGTGATTTCAATGATAATGATGGCTGCTATGTTTACATCTTACAACGCAGTTAATAATAGTTATTCCCAAGTAATTGATCGAGCAAAGATTAGTCAGACAGGAAGAGATATGATTGGAATGTTAGTGAGAGATATAAGAATTGCAGGTTTTAGATATTTTGATGATGTCAGTAAAACCCCAACAAATTACGTTCCAATTTTAATTACAAAAGCTCCAGGTAGTGGTTGTGATAAAATTGAAATAACTTACGGTGATAGAATTAGAGATCCTAAAAATCTTAACGCTAAACCACCAGTTTTTTTATATAAAACATACAAAGTCGTTTACGAGTGTAAAGCATCAAATATTGTAGACAAAAAAACAAGCAAAAAAATTAATGCATATGCCATTTATAAATCAAAATATGAATGGAATGGATCTAGCTGGACGGCACCAACACAATCAACTGATGACTTACTTTATAAAGACGAATTAGTAGTTGATTACGTTCAAGAATTAATTTTTATTCCAATTGATAGCAAGGGTAAAGTTATGAATCCAATTCCTAAAACACTTAGCGATAGTAACAAGATTAAAGTTGTTGATATAATGGTATCTTTAAGATCTCAAGGTGAGTTTTTTAGAAAAGAGCAGGAAAGACCATTTAGACTTTTAGGTCAAAAATCTAATAAGAAATTCACAGATAAGTTTTTAAGAGAAGCTTTAGTCGTATCAGCACACACAAGAAATATGGGACTATGATAATTAGAAAATCAGAAAAAGGATTTGCAATGGTTTTGTCTTTAGTTTTGCTATTGGCAATGTCATTAATGGGTGGAGCATTGATATTAATTTCATCGGGTGACCATCAAAGCAATAATAACAGTGATCAATATCAACAAACATTTTATGCTGCAGAGATGGCGCTTGTACAAGGAGAAAAATATATTTTAAATGAGAAAAGTGGACCATGGGACGGAAAAAGCACTAGAGATACTTCGAAAGCAAATTTACCAGAAGATCATACCTCTCCTTTTTTAGGAACTATGAGTGCGCAAAACTATAATCCAGGTGCTAAATATAAATTTACATCAACAATTGATCGAAAATTTATAAATACAGGTACATCTTGTTTTAAAAGCTATAGAGATATTGATAGAGATAATCCAGACGACAAAAAAAGGATGAGAGTTATAAAGAATGAAACCACGAAAAAAGAAGTGGCTCACAGTTTTAATCTTGGAGTAATTCTTGAAAATACCTTTAGAAATAAAGGTAAAGATTTTGAAAAAGAGGAAGCAGTTAGAATGAAAAGTTATTATTATGAGTACTTTATTGAAAGAATTGGTGCCGCGAGCACACAAGCAATCGGATCCAGCATTAAATTAACGGCATCTGATGCTTCAAAGAATGGTATTGCTTACAGAGTTTATGGTTGTGGTATTTATGGAGCTGAAAAAGAAAAAGATAGAATGATAGTTTCGTTAGAAAGTGTGGTAGTTTTACCTAAAAATTAAGGTTTTTAACTAATAAAATATGAATAAAATAAGATAATATATACGTTTATGAAAAAAATTATTTTAATAAGCTTCATATTCCTTTTCTCAATTCATGCAAACGCAGCTTGTAAATTTGATTTGGACTTTGGTGAGGATATCTCAAAAATACAGGATAAATATGGCCCAGCAATGCCACTAGAAAATTTTGGAGAAGATGAATTGAGCATGGTCATTGCTGTTGCTGATGAAGTCTGCCCAAACCACAGATTAAAAGATGTTGCTATTGAGTATAGATTTTTAAACGACAAACTAGCTGCGGTTAATTTAATTAGTTTAAATACTGAAAGCGACACAAAAAAATCTGAAAAATTAACTATAATGAAATATGTAAAAAGAAATTATGGTGACTTTGATACAGGTCAAACTCCAACCTCATATCTTGGATATGAAGTATTTGAAAAAACAAAGCAGTTTATAGTTTACCAAAGAATTTTGGATGATCTTGGATTTATTGAAGAGCAAATGTATCTTTCTAACAAAAAATATGATGAGTTACTTGGAATTTTCTATAATCAACTTGAAGAAGAGATGGCGAAAAGTGAGTCTCAAAATTAATGAAATTTAAAATTTTTATATCCAGCCTAATACTGTTCTTTTCTTTTTTTGCATCAAACTTACATGCAAAATTATTGCCGCCAGGCACTGGAACACAAGCTGATGTTCCTTCCAACTTATTAATTCTTTTAGATAAATCTGGAAGTATGGGTTGGAGAATGAGTAACGCACAATCAATTAATAGAATGTTTGATGGTGTTACGGACAGTTCAGGAAATATTTATATTGCACAATTTGCAAGATATGGAGTTAGAAAAATAGATTATACTACTGGTAAAACTGATACTTCTTGGGGTTCAAATGGAAGAGTTGGTATGAGTGGGTCATGTCGAACTTACTATCCTTACAGTGCAGATGTTTATAACGGGGTCATGTACGTGGCAAGTTATTATGACCATAGAATTAGAAAGATTAGACTTTCAGATGGTGCTTGTTTAGGAAGTTTAGCTACTGGCACTTATCCTAGAGGTGTAACAGTTTATCAAAATTATTTATTTACCACTTCCAACAGTGGTTTGTATTCAATGAACCTGAACACTAATAGTGGAAGAAATTGTAGTTTTTCAAATAACGCTTGGAGATATTCATATGCAATTGCAGCAAATAACAATACTCTTTACAGTCACTATGCTGGTCGACTTTATAGTGCTCCTTTAACTAGTGTTGGAGGCACTTTATGTCCTACTGGAAGCACAAATAAAAATTTTAGAGATAGAGCTTCAGGCTATGTTTATGGAATGGAAGCAGACCCTAACACAAATGATGTACTTTATATTATGTCTCGTAGCTATAATAAGATGCGTAAAATAACTGTTAACTCGTCTAGAACTGGATACACATTAAATTGGGACAAAGGCAGATACCGGTACATGGGTGTTTCAACTGCAAGTAATACATTTTTTTATTATCCTTTTGGAATTAGTTATGATCATAGCAATGATAGGATTATTACCTATGGATATAATGCAAAAAAAGTTCAGGTTTTTGATGAAAATGGAACATATATAAAGTCTATTGGTGGATATGCTGCAACTACAAGAATGGCAGCAGCACATAAAGCCATAAAAGCAGTGGTTACAGACTCAAATTTAACATCTGGTGTAAATTTTGGCTTTGGTTATTGGTCAAGTTCATGGGCGTCAAAAGCATGGCCGCCAGGTTTTAGTTCATGGTCAGGTGACATCACTACAGGTAGAGCAAAACCTTGTGATACTCAAAACTGTTTAAAAGTAAGAGTTCATAATGATGGAGCTGCACAAATTAATAAAATTATTTCATCAGTAAATGCGAGGGGTGGTACTGATGCGTATACATTTATGAAAATAGCTCAAGACTATTATCTTCATGGGAGTTTAAGCCCAATTGATAAAAATTCACCTTGTCAAAAAAGTTATGTCCTCGTTATTGGAGATGGTGATTGGTACAATCACTCAAAAGCTGTGGCTATGGCAAAAAACTTATTTAATAATTATAAGATACCCACATTCGCTATTGCTTTTGGAACAGGAATTAGCAATAGAGGAATGAGGTATTTTAATGAACTAGCTGTAGCAGGAGGAACAACAAAAGCTATTGTTGCTCCAACAGCAGAGTCACTCAAAACTCAACTAGCTGCTGCTGTTTCGCAAATAATTGCATCTAAGTTATCTTTCACAGCGCCTGCTATTACTGCAACATTAAACTCTGATGGATCATTGTATCAAGCGCAGTTTGATTATGCTCAAAATAAAGAATGGACTGGAACTATTAAGAGAACAAAAATAGATAAAAAAGGAAATCTTGATACAAAAGATAAAGGTAACTGGTCAGCTGTTGATGTACTACCTAAACCAGGGAATAGAAAGATATGGAGTCCAATTCCTGGAACAGATTATTCGACAGATTATAACAACTGGGTAGAAAGTAATTCTTCAGCGATTGAAAGTATCTTAACTCTAAAAGGGTTTGATATTCAGGACTATCACAGAAAAACTAAAAATACTGATAATTCTATAAATAATAAAAGATGTGCAAACACAAGTGGTGTGGCTGATGGAACAGATGATGATTTAAAAGGCTTAATTAATTTTATTAGAGGAACAGATTATTTTGATTATGATGCAGATTGTAATCTGACAGAAGCAAGAGCTAAGCCAATGGGAGATGTTTACCATTCACAATTAGTTGTTGTAGGACCACCAACTGCAGAAACAGCTTTTACAAGTGAAAATCAAGAGGCTTATTGGAGATCAACTAAGGGATATGATAGTTGGGCAGAATCACAAAGATTAAGAAAACCTGTAATTTATGCTGGATCAAACAGTGGTGTTTTGCATGCTTTAGATGCAGGCTCAGGAGTAGAATTGTGGGGATTTGTGCCACCATTTATAGCATCAAGATTACCTACAATAATGAATACTAACTTAAATGAAATTAATCCAAACAAAGGAGGTTCAAATGCAATTTATGGTGTTGATGGATCTCCCGTTCAACATGATATTTTCTTTCAAAGTCCACATGATACATCTGCAAATTGGCATACCGTATTGTTTGTACCTTATGGAAGAGGAGGTAGTGGTTTCTCTGTATTAGATGTGACTGATCCTGCAAAACCAGAGCATTTAGTCTCAATATATAATGATATGATTAATAATCAGGTGTACAGAATGGATCATGCAAATAATGTTTTTGTATATGATTATATAGGTACATCTTATCCTCTAAGTGAATTTCTAGAAGCACAAGAAGTAGGTAACGTTTATGCTCCAGATAAAGATAATGAAGTAGCAAGTAAGCAAACTTGTGATGATACACAAACTAAGTATTGTTACGAAAGCACAAAATGGACTTTACCAGTAAAAAGTCTAACTAAAAGTATGCTATCAGTTCTTGAAGATGGAGTTGATATAACAAATAGCATTACAATTAGCTATGATACATCTGGAAACACTCAAATTAATTTCAACAAAAAAATGAAATTTGATGCTGACGAGTCCAAAACTCAAAGAGACAACTCACCGATAGGAGTGAATATAAAACAAGGAGCAGTTGGTACTGGAGTTGTAACAGACCCTGAATGGGACTACAGTACTCTTGGAGAAACATGGTCAGATCCAAGAATATTTAGACTACCTAATGCTGGTGCTGGAGACAATGTCAGAGATGACGATATATCAGTCGCTGTAATGGGTGGAGGTTTTGGTGCTCAATTCTCAGGAGCTGGTAGTAATGTATTTGTTATTGATCTGCAATCAAAAGATAAGTTTGGACAATTAATAAAGACAATTACGGTAGAAGATACTACTGCAAGCGATATTGATAATTCTGTTCCCGCATCATTAACAGTTATTACTCCAGATAAAGCAAGGGGTGCTGACTTTGCGGGAGCACTTGTATACTTGTCTGATTTAGAAGGTAAAATTAGTAAATTAAATTTAACAAATATGAGTACAGATCCTCAAAATGTACCTATAAAAATGTATGACATAACAACATTATTTAAAGCAGGAGCAACTAAATCAAATGGTAGATACATGTATAAACCATTAGATGCTTCAATTGGTGGAACAACAAATAATTTATGGTTGTACGCTGGAACTGGGGATGCTCAAAGATTGAATGCAAGAGTAAAAGGAACAAATAACTTAATGATTGGAATAAAAGATCCAGATTATCCATTCTATAAATCTATCGCAACTCCAAAAAATGCAGATGATATTACAAAATGTCAAAATACATCAAATGATAGAAGCGGAACTTCTTGTAGAGTGACAGACAAAGACAGAGGTTGGTATGTTGTATTAAAAGATTTTGCTAAAGTTACTGCTCAACCAAAAGTAAACAATGGTATGGTTTACTTCCCAGTTTATAGACCATCTGTATCTCAAAACAAATGTGACTTGGGAGATGCATTGATTTGTGTAACTGATGATGAATGCGGAACACATGACTCGTTTATCGGATTAGAGTCTAAAAGAACAGAACAACAAAAAACTTTATGTAGATTTGTTGGTAAAGGGGTCTTATCAGAAATTGTACTTTTCGCTGGCAAAATTTTTGCAAATATATCTGGTAAATCATTAGGAGCAGTTGCTGACCTTGTTACTTTAGAAGCTGCTACTGGTGAGGTTCAAACTTACAGAAAGTCTTGGAGAGAAAATTAATAAAAAAGGTGTAATGAAAAAAATATACCTCAGCTTAATTTTATTCTTTTTATTTAGCTCTTTAGGTCATGCTACTTGTCTTAAAACAATAACTACCGCGCTAACTGATATGCAAACTTGTGGGACAAGTGAAACCCTGACTGTTAAGTCAACTGGTTCAATAGTATTTAGTGGATCTAAAGCAGTAAGAGCAAATAATGGTGTTGGTGACAGATAACACTGAGATTGTTAATAGTGGAACTATTCATGGTGGAAATACTGCTATACAAGGTCTAACAACTGACGATATAACCATTACAAACAGTGGTACTATTTCTGCAAATTTGAATACTTCTCCTGCCATTTACCTTACCAATGGAACAGATGCAACAATAACAAACACTGGAACTATTACAAGTTTAAGACATGGGATTAGACTTGGTAAATCTCATGGTTCATTCAATAATGCTACAATTATTAATTCTGGTTTAATTGCTGGCACAACTCATAATAATAGAAATTCAATATATGTAAGCGATGATGACAATGTAACTTCGGGATTTAATTTAATAACAAAAGGAGAAGGACATTATGATGGTAAAATTCTACTTAGTGATCAAAACGGAACAACCGGTGTAACATTTTTCGACTTTACGTTAGATTGTAGTATTTCAAGAGATCAGACCATAGAAATTCATGAGAAACAAAATATGAGGGTAATCAACAATTTATGTGGGAATGATACTTATGAAATTCTAGACTCAAATTTAAATCCAGATGCAGATAATTCTGAAACAAATGGATATTTAAGAATTTATGGTGAAGATTTAGATATTGATAGCCATAATAAAAAATATAGATCAGAAATATTTTTATCTAATTTAAACGATATTTTTAATTCGGTTTCAGAAGAAAAAAAATCTAGTGGATATTATTCTGTTAAAAAAAGAGACAATATTTATAAAAATGAAACAACAGGTGTTACCGGAGACTTTAAAATTGAAAATGATAACTTTACACCGTTCTTAAGTTATTCTAGTCAGCAAGCAAAATTTAATAATGGAGAAGCTTTAGATAGTGAAAATTTAGCTATTGGTCTAAAAAAAGAAATCGATTACGAGAAATTTAAATTTTCTGTAGTTTCAATTTTT
>LULJ01000165.1_pt1 | contig 21091 bp, 21 predicted proteins | sample 728171 | NCBI WGS metagenome assembly LULJ01 (sample SAMN03860292, study PRJNA289734) | marine metagenome | biome: seawater column; feature: ocean; material: water; isolation source: Red Sea water column Station 169 - depth 25m | place: Saudi Arabia: Red Sea | collected 2011-10-15 | depth 25 m
CTTTAGCTTCTTTTTCTTTTTCTTTTTCTTTATTCTCTACTTTTCCTTCCATCATAGCTTTTTCAACTATTCCAGCATTTTGTAGAATTTGATTTTCTATTTCTTTAGCTATAGTAGGATTGTCGTTAAGAAAATTTTTAACGTTTTCTCTACCTTGTCCTATTTTAGTATTTTTGTATGCAAACCATGATCCTGATTTATCAATGATTTCTGCTTTGACACCTAAATCAACTAACTCACCTAATTTAGATATACCCTCTCCGTACATTATATCAAATTCAACAACTTTGAATGGAGGTGCGACTTTGTTTTTAACTATCTTTACTCTAGTTTGATTTCCTATGATTTCATCTTTATCTTTAATTGCACCAATTCTTCTAATGTCCATTCTTACAGAAGAATAAAATTTTAAAGCATTACCGCCTGTAGTTGTCTCAGGACTACCAAACATAACACCAATTTTCATTCTAAGTTGATTTATGAATACAACTAAAGTGTTTGATTGAGCGATAGAACTTGTTAGTTTTCTTAAAGCCTGACTCATCAATCTAGCTTGCAAGCCAGGTAATGAATCTCCCATATCTCCTTCTAATTCAGCTCTTGGTACAAGTGCTGCAACTGAGTCAATAATTAACACATCAATACCTCCAGATTTAATTAGAGAATCCGCAATTTCTAAACCCTGCTCACCTGTATCAGGCTGGGAAATTAATAATTCTTCTAAATTTACACCTAATTTCTTTGCATATGCTGGATCTAGAGCATGCTCTGCATCTATAAATGCACAATTACCACCTTGTTTTTGTGACTCTGCAACAATATGAGTGGCTAAAGTAGTTTTACCAGAACTTTCAGGTCCATAAATTTCAATAATTCTCCCCTTTGGAACTCCTCCAATACCAAGAGCTATATCAAGCCCTAATGAACCGGTAGATATTGCTTCAATATCTACATTTGTTTTAGAGCCCAATTTCATTATTGAGCCTTTTCCATAATTTTTCTCTATTAGGCTTACAGCGGCTTCTAGAGATTTACTTCTGTTTTCTTTATCCATTGAATTTTCGTTATTTACTACTTTTAATTTAGCTTGAGACATTACATTTCTCCATTAATTTCCTATGTTTTTATTAAGATTCTTGCAAATCATGTTTACTTGTACACGTTTTGTTCTATTTTTAAAAGTTCTATTTTTGTTCTTTTATAAAAATTTAATTAAAATATTGAAAAATATGAATTATTTATAATTAATAAAATTTCAATATTGCTTGAATAAATAAAATCATTTGATAAATCAGCAGCGTTTTAAAATTATGACTAAATTACCTAAAAATTATAAACCAACTCAGAAAGAAAAATTCATGAATGCCAAAATGAAAGAATATTTTAGGCAAAAATTAGTAAGTTGGAAAAAAGATTTGCTCAAGGAGTCATCTCAAACTTTAAATAATCTTCAGAATGAGAATGAAGCAAAACCCGACATAACTGATAGAGCATCTGAAGAAATAGATAGATCTTTCGAACTTAGAACTAGAGATAGAGAAAGAAAGCTAATTAATAAAATTGATGCCGCCCTTCAAAGAATTGAAGATGGTTCCTATGGTTATTGCGATGAAACAGGTGATCCAATTAGTATCAAAAGATTAGAAGCAAGACCAGTTGCAACATTGAGTTTAGAAGCTCAAGAAATGCATGAAAAAGCAGAAAAAAGAATTAGTTAATTTTTTTTAAATGTCAGATTTTTATATAGGTGATCTTACACCAGGTACTTTTGTTGTAAATGTCAGCAAAGAAAAAGAATGGGGAATTGGTCAAGTACAATCATGTATTAATAATATCGTTACAATTAATTTTGAAAATGTTGGAAAAAAAACTATTAACCCTAGAGAAGTTGAATTAAAAATAATTAATATAAATGCAACTAATTGATCAGTATTTAAGAAAAGTAAATTATCTAAGAGTATCTGTTACAGATAGATGTGATCTGAGATGTGTTTATTGTATGAAAGAAAAAATGCAATTTCTCCCACGAAAAGACATACTCACTTTAGAAGAAATTGAAAGATTATGTGACAACTTTATAGAACTCGGAGTTGAAAAAATTAGATTAACTGGGGGTGAGCCTTTGGTAAGAAATGATATTATAAAATTAATTGAAAAACTTAATACCAAAAAAGAAAAAACAAATCTAAAGGAAATAACACTGACAACAAATGGTACATTATTAAAAAAATATGCCAAACTACTGAAGCTAAATGGTATTAATAGGATTAATGTTTCTCTAGATACAATTAATCCTGAAAAATATAATAAAATAACAAGATTTGGAAATATTGAAAAAGTTTTTGATGGAATTAATGAAGCACTTGATAACAACATAAAAATTAAAATTAATACTGTAGTAATTAAAGATTTTAATGAAAATGAAATTGAAGAATTAATAAATTGGACTAGTAATAAAAAAATTGATCTTACATTTATCGAAGTAATGCCAATGGAAGAAACAGATATATCAAGAGAATATCAGTTTATCTCATTATCTGATACTTTTTCAAAACTAGACAAAATATATAATTTTTCTAAAATTGATTATAGTACTGGAGGTCCAGCAAGATTTTATACTAGTGATTTAGTTTCTAATAAAATTGGGTTTATAAGTCCTTTAACAAATAATTTTTGTGCCTCTTGCAATAGAGTAAGAATATCGAGCACTGGTAAACTTTTCATGTGCCTTGGTCAGAATGACTTTGTTGATTTTAGAGAAATAATGAGAAAAGATTATAGTGATGATTATATAAAAGAAAAAATTAAGTTTGCTCTTAATATTAAACCAAAACAACATGATTTTATGATTGGAGAAAAAATTAATAAATATATGAAAAGACATATGAACGTAACAGGTGGATAATGAAATTTCATTTTTTATCATCAAACAATCCTGAGGCAAAAAATACAGAAAAAAAACTAACAGAATTATTTGGACAAAATTCTGTGGAAGATGCCGACTACATTATTCCAATTGGAGGAGATGGATTACTTTTAAAATCACTTCATAATTTTAATAAACTAAACAAACCATTTTTTGGAATAAACTTTGGTTCAATTGGGTTTTTAATGAATAATCTTAGTAATGAAAATTTAAATGACATGATTACCAATGCTAAAAAATCTACTTTTAAACCATTAAAAATGACTGCACAAAGTGTTAATAATGAAATCTTTGAGGCATATGCATATAATGAAGTTTCTCTTATGAGGCAGACTCATTTGGCATCAAAAATTAAAATCAAAATAAATGAGAAAGTAAAAATGGAAGAATTGATATGTGATGGCGTTTTGTTATCTACATCAGCTGGAAGTACAGCTTATAATCTATCCGCACATGGTAGTATTCTACCTTTAGACTCAAATATACTTGCATTAACTCCAATCAGTGCCTTTAGACCAAGGAGATGGAGAGGTGCTCTGTTATCTGAAATTAGTAAAATTGATTTTGAAGTGTTAAATAATGATGAACGCTCATCTAGCGTAACAGCAGACAATGTTGAATTTAGAGATATTAGTAAAGTGAATATTGTTTCTTCAGATGAAAATAAATGCACTGTATTGTTCGATAGTAAACACTCTATTGAAGATAAAATTTTGAATGAACAATTTAATTTTTAAGATCAAATTTTTTTAAAAATACAAATCTTGTTGCCATCTAAATCCCTTAAATATGCATAATAATCTTTACCATGTCTGGGCCCAGGCATTCCTTCATCTTTTGCTCCAAGACTAATTCCAATTTTATAAAATTCATTAACAGTTTTTTTAGAATTAGCTTTAAAAGTAATCATTGTACCATTTCCTATGGTTGCTTTTTTTTTGTTATGAGGTCTAATCAAGTATAATTCTATTTTTTTAGGAGTTTCTTTTTTAGCATAACCATAATAACGATTATGAGATAAAACTTTTTTAATTTTTAGTGGTTTTAAAATTTTATTATAAAATGCAGATGATTTTTTTAAATTATTTGTTCCAATAGTAATAAAAGCAAACATAATTTATCGATTGGTAGCCTCGGCCGGACTTGAACCGGCACTCCCAAAAGGGCAAGGATTTTAAGTCCTTTGTGTCTACCATTCCACCACGAGGCCAATTAGTTTTTTCAGAAAGATTTCTATTATATTTCTTCACTTTCTGAAAGCACTTTAACATAAGTTGCAATTAAATGGGATAGTTAAAATTGCAACAAAAAAACATATGAGTGTTCGGTTTTTTTAATGAAGAGAATGATTTTAATTATATTTTGTATTAGTTAATGGTAGGATAATCGTGATGAAAAAAATATTTATATTTATAATATTCTTTTTAAATAATAATGCATTTGCAGATCATACAAAAACAGATCGTGATTTAATTAATTTAATGTCTAAAAATACAAATACTGAGATTGGAATTAATTTAATTCTAAAACATGAGTATGAAAAAGCTATAGATTATTTTACAAAAGCAGTTGAAAACAAAGATATGGATAGTGCAGCTAACTTAGGACTAATATTTGAATATTTAAAAAATAATATTGCCAAGGCTGAAGAGTATTATATTTTATCTGCAAGTTATGGGAATGCATACGGACAATACAATCTTGGTATTCTAAATTTTATTGTCAAGAAAGATAAAAAAAACGGATATAAGTGGATTTCTTGTGCTGCAAATCAAGGATACCTTCTGGCTATTGAAGCAAAATCTTTTTTATTTCAAAATCAGATGATTAGTTTAAAAGATTCGAAATTGATAGATGACAATTTAACTTGTTAAGTTAAAAATTTTCTTTTCTTTTCTAATAAAATTTTACTTCGATTGTCCGTTGCTATTAAAAATGATTTTCTTGTTTGAAAGCTATCAAAAATTCTCGACATAGTTTGAAAAACTATAACAATCACCAAAAGCACAGATGTAAATAATTGTACAAAATGAACTTGTAATGCAAAAAAAACTAAACCAGTATTTAAAAAATTGACAGTCAAAGCTCCAATAGCAGCACCTACCACTCCACCTTTGCCGCCAAGAATGCTTACACCTCCAACAAATGCTGCAACAGTCCCTGCTAGAAGTAAGTATTGAAGCCCTAATCCCTGAGCGGTTCCAGATTTTAAGCCAATAACAGCGCCAGCGAAACCTGCACAAAAACCAGATAAAGCAAAGGCAATAATCATAGGACGTCTTAATGGTATCCCAGCAGTGAGAGCTTCTTTTCGGGCACCTCCAATAGCATAAATTTCTCTTCCATATTTCGTATATCTCATAAAAATACCAACACAAATAAACACAAATATAACAGTTATACTTGCAGGGGAGAAATACATCAAAAACTTAGTTGTGATAAAATCAGGTACTCTAAAGTCAGTAAGCATCACAGTTTTTTCTTCTGCAATTAATAATGCTACACCCCTTAGAAGCATTAAAGTCCCAACGGTAATCACAATTGCTCTTATCCTTATAAAGGCGATAACAAAACCTTGAGTTGCACCTATTAAAGTCGAGATAGATAAACCAATTAAAATAGCAAGAGGTGCACCTATAGGATCTGTCAATTTAACCACAATAACTGCGCACAAAGCAGCGTTAGAACCAATCGACAAATCAATTTCTCCAGCAATAATACAAATTGTTAGAGCTAAGCCTACAAGTCCAAGAACTGCAAATCGCTCAAGAATAGCAAAAGAAATATTATGGCTAAAAAAAACATCAATTTGAATTGCAAAAAAAACATATACACAAATTGCTAATAAAATAGCAAATGATAAATCTACATCTCTAGCAACTCTATTTATAAATTTTTCTATCATTCTTGAGCTCTGCTTCCTTTCGCAAATAATCCAAAAACGATTATACTAAATACAATCATCATGCCTACACCAACTATTCGAGGACCACTATTGAAACCCTGTAAAACCATCATATTGTCCACCATAGCAATGAATATAGCACCTAAACTAGTTCTTATTGAAGATCCATAACCACCCATTATGGAATTTCCTCCAACCATTACGGTAGCTATAACAAGAATTGTCATATCACCTGACGACCCAAACTCTGCTGAAAAATAATTTGATTGCGCACTATCCATTTGAGCCACAAAAGCTACAGCAACAAAAGCACAACAAACAGAACAAATAGTAAATACTATGATTGCCATTGAAAAGTTTTCATGACCAGTTGCCTTTCCTGCTGCTTTGTTAGAACCAACTAAATAGACTTTTCTTCCAAAATTTGTGTGTCTAAGAACTATTTCTGCTACTATGGCAATTATAATAAATGACCAAGTTATAGATGGGAGCCCCAAGAATGATCCTGTCCCAAGCCATTCAGCATCATGAGGTCTAGTAAAATTAATCACTAGGTTATCACTCCACCAGGCTCCAACACCATACAATATTCCAGCTCCTCCTAAAGTTACAACAATCGGGTTACCGCCCATTCCAACAAAGTATCCCTGTATTACCCCACTTACAACTGCTACAGACAAGGCAGCAAGAAGGGAAACCATAAAGTTTCCAGCCAAATCAGGGGAACCAAAACCAGTAGACATTCCCATAGCAAATGTAACACCGCATATAGATGCTGTTTCTTTTAGAGATAATAAAAAAAAATTACCTGAAAGAGTTACAAAAGTTAAACCAATAGCCATTATGCCATATAAAGCAGCGTCTCTGATGATTGCTTTGAAATTTGTCAAAGTTAAATAATTATCTGTAAAAAATATACCGTACACAAACATTACAGCAAAAAGTGAGAGTAGTATGGCTAATAGAGTTCTGTCCTTATAAAATTGAAGAAATTTAGAAGAAATAGAATCTTGATTATTTTGAGTAATAGTTGTCATAAGTTTGTTTCATTAAATGGGTCTGTGATTTCTTTTAGTATTTTTGGAGTATTAATTTCCTTTAATCGATGTTCATCAATCATCATCCCTCGATAAAAGGTAATTACTCTATCAGGTAAATAGGTAATTTCTTGAATATCGGTTGATGAAAAAATAATAGTTATACCACGGCTCGCCAACTCTCTCATTCTTTGATAAATTTCTGACTTAGCACCTACATCAACACCCCGTGTTGGTTCATTAACCAATAATACATCTGGTTTTATAGATAACCATTTTCCGAGTGCTACTTTTTGCTGGTTACCACCACTCAAAAGACCAGACTCGTCATACATTCTTTTTACATCAATCAAAAAATCTTTAGCCAAATTTTTAGAGAAATCTTCTTCAGTGTTTCCAAAATTAAATCCATATTTAGAAATTGCTGTAAGAGCAGGAGAGGTTAAATTTTCAAAAATAGGCCTACCTAGAAATAATCCATCTTTTTTTCTATCAGATGAACAATATGCAATTTTTTTCTTGATGGCTTGCTTTTGAGATTTTGGTAAAAAAGACTCTCCATTTAGAGTTAATAATCCTGATCGAGATTGGATGGCCCCAGCAATAGAAGCTAAAACCTCACCTGATCCACTGCCTAATTGCCCAGATAAACCAAGTATCTCTCCTTTGTAGGCTGAGAAACTTACAGGCTCAAGTAAGCCATCTGGCCATAAATCTTTAATTTCAATTTGTGGCTCACCACTAATATGATCAGCTCTTGCTGGAAACATATTTGCTAATTCTCTTCCAAGCATGATTTCAACAAGTTTGTTAACATCTATATCTTTAGTTTTTTGAACTCCTTGACTTACACCATCTCTTAAAATTGTAATTCTGTCTGTAATTTTGAAAATTTCATCGAGTCTATGACTAACATAAATAATTGATTTACCATTAGCGGCTAAACGCTCCACCATTTCTAATATTCTTCGACTCTCCGCCTCACCTAATGCAGCTGTTGGTTCATCTAAAATTAAAACTTTAGCTTCTCTTGATATTAGTCTAGCTACTTCCACTAAATGTTGTTCTCCGACAGACAATAAGTTAATCCTTGTAGTGGGATCTACTTCTGTTAAACCAACTTGATCCAAATAAGGTCGTGCCATTTTTGATAATGTGTTCAGAGTAGCAAACTTCTTTACTTTTGCGCCAGTAAGAAAAATATTTTCAGCAACTGACATATTGGGAATTAAGCTTAATTCTTGTTGAGCTATTGCGATTCCCGAACCCTCAGCTTGCGAGGGGGACTCAAATTTTACCTCTTGGTCATTAATGTAATAGTTACCTTTAAATCCAGCATCAAAACCGCTAATAATTTTTACTAGTGTAGATTTACCAGCACCATTCTCCCCAACTAAGCCCATTATCTCACCTTCGTTAATTTCAAAGTTGACCTCTTTAAGAGCTTGAATAGCGCCAAATGAGCGAGAAACATTGGATATCTTAAGAACAGTATTTGTTTTCATCAAATAATAATAAACCTTTTTTTCTCAAAAACCAAACACAGGGAATTAATCCCTGTGTGTAAAATTTATAGTATAATAGTAAGAGTTAAGATTTTAAGCTTAATCCCAAGCACCTGAGCAAAGCTCATCGATACCATAGAGTTTGCCATCAAAACCTCTTAGTGCAGTAAAGTCCATTGTGGCACCTGTTACTGATGGATTTGGAGTGAAATTAATGTAATTTGCAAGTTTTCCATTTTCCATGTACTCTTTAACAAGTGCAATAGCTAACTGACCTTCATGAAGCGGTGATTGAAGAGTGGTACCAAATTGCTTACCATCAGTAATCATTTGTTTGTCACCGTTGCAAACAGTACCAACAGTAATAACAGCATCGCTATCTACATCACCATTACTACCTGTTCCTGCATACCAGTCAACATTGTAACCAGCTTCTTCCAAAGCTTTAATACCACCTGTTAAGATTGCATCATCCATACCGTAAACAAAATGGATGCCTTCATCTTTAACTTTAGCAATTAGTTTTGCAGCACCTTTATAACCATTGGCTTGTCCGAAACCTTCACCAATGTCACCAATGAGGTTTAAGTCAGTACCAGCTATAGCTCTTTTGAAAGCACCAATTGATAATCCATAACCACCGTAAGAGTGAGGATATGATAATGCAATAACATTAAATCCTTCACCACCTGCAGCTTGTTTCAATTTCATAGCTTTAACCATCATTTCACCTGCATTATACGCACGAAGACGATCATCCGGACCAGCGTATCCAAATATAAATTGTTCATCTTGTTCATTTGGTAGTTGGTTAATCTTAAGAACTGGCACTCCAGTTTTTGCAAGTTTTCTTAATGAACCTAATCCTGCAACTGCATCAGGCGGCCACCAAATGAATACATCTGGCAAAGCACCACTTGCAAGGTACTGTTCTACTTGTTGGTTTTGTTCAGCTTGGTTATAATTGTTTTCATATACAGTAATATCATAACCATACTGTTCTGCTGTAGCTTTTATACCTTTCACAAATGCACCAACATAGGCTTCAGAAGAAGCAGCATTAAAAGATACAATTTCAACTGCCTTTAATGACCCTGAAAAAAACAAAGTACAAACAGCTAAGATTTTTATTAAATTTTTCATTTTATCTCCCATGTAAAATATAATGAAAAAAAGAACATTTCCCCGCCTAGTTAAACATATTAAAGATATTCATTTTGGATATTTTCATATAATATGAATAAAAATTGTTATTAAAATGAATAGAAAAGAGAGAAAATTACTACTTAATTTTGTTAATAAATCCCGAAAATTATTCTCTGAATGTTTATCATTTACAGATGATGATGCTGATTGGAATATGATTTCTTTTTTAATGCAGCAACATTTTGATAATAAAGTTGTTACCATTAATAGTTTAATTCAAGCATCAGGCATACCTTTTACTTCAGCTTTAAGACGTGTTAATTTGCTTGTTGAAAAAAAATTATTTTTAAAAAGAGCCAAAACTTCAACTGGTAAGTCATTTTCAATTCATCCAAGTGAAAAATTAATAAATGATTTTTTTGAATTTTTAATATTGATTAAGGAATCTCTTGCTGAAAATTTAGGTTTTGAAGATAATTCAATGACGTCTAAATTTCATTTTGGGATGTCTTTACATGCTGGAAATTTAATACCTCCTCCCCATGCTTTAATTCATTCTGGAAAAATTTTAAAAACTATCACAATAGCTACAAATAATAATCCTACATTTAAAGTAATAGAAAAAAATATAAAATTTATTGAAAATATTGTTGGTTCAAAAATAAATTTAAAAATATTTGGATTAAATGAATTACACAATGAAATATTAAAAAATAAAAAAAATAAAAAATCGGCTTTTGATATAATTGCATTCAATATTCCTTGGTTGGGAGAACTTTGCGATGACAATATACTATTACCTCTTGATAAATATATTAGTGAAATAAATTTAAATCTCTCTGATTTTCATGCTCCTACAATAGAAAGTGGGACAATAAACAATCAAATTTATGGAATACCTATTGAAACGGTAACTAGTATTTTATTTTTAAGAAATGATATCATTAATAAATATAATCTAAAACCACCACAAACATTTAAAAATTTATTAGAGATATCACAATTTTTAAGTAATAAAAAAATTACAGAGTCAGTTATTAGCTGGCCTGCTAAAAGAGGTGTTGAACTTGGAAGTTTTTTTCTTGAAACAATGGCAAATTTTGGACAACCTTATGTAGATCTGCGATCAAGGGAATCAAATTTTTATGATTTAAATAATACAGAAGTACAATTAAGACCAATGTTTAATAGCAATGAAGCAGCTAAAAGTGCAAATTTTTTAAAACAACTTGTTAAATATTCACCTAAAAATGTTTCATCCATGTCATATGATCAATGTGCAAATTATTATGCGGAGGGAAAGTCATCTATGATGTTTAATTGGAGTAGTAGAGCATCGATTTTTGAGCATGATAGCAATTCACCAGCTTATTTAAATACTGGTTATTATCCAAGACCTGAGGGTAAAAATAATTTTCAAATCTCTTCGATGGGTGGTTTTCTTTTTGGAATACCCAAAAATATAAATCAATCTAAAATAGACTTTTGTGTTAAGGTAATTAAACATTTGGTTTCACCTCAACTAATTAAATATTTTATAGAACAAGGAAGTTTATCTTGTCCTCTTTTTAGTGTTTCAAACGATGACGAAATTAAACAAATTAGCCCACTTTTTGAAAGTTTGAAACTTATGGATATTGAGTCAAAAATTTTTAATTGGCCCAGAGCACCTATTCCCCAATACTCTGAAATAACTAATATTGTTGGAGATGAAATGTTTAAGTATTTATTTTTAGATCAAAATATTAAGGTTACACTTGAAAACTGTCAAAATGAATCAACAAAAATTTTCAATTGATATTTATATTGTATGTAAAAGGAAAACATCTCTCTTATATTAAAAAAAACCATTTTGAATATTTTTTAGATAGTTTTTTCATGTTATTTCGAAATAGAATAAAATATTCATTAATGAGGAAAGCATGGATAAAGAAAGATTAAAGGGTAAAAATATTATTATTACTGGAGCAGCTCAAGGAATGGGAGCGGCGGTATCAGAGTATTGTTGTGCGCAAGGCGCTAAAGTTTGTGTAACAGATGTAAATTTAGATGGATGTAAAGAAGTTGTGGAAAGAATTAAAGAAAATGGTGGAGAAGCTATAGCCTTTCAAGTTGATGTTAGAAAGAGAGAGGATCATGTTGCTGCAATTCAGGCAACAGTTGACGCTTTTGGAAGTTTAAATGTATCTCTTAACAACGCTGGAGTAAATAAACCAATGTGGTTTATGGAAGCAACAGAAGAGAATTATGATTTTATTTTTGATATCAATGTCCGAGGAGCATGGATTGGTATGCAAGAGCAAGCAAGGCAAATGATCAAACAAGGTAAGCAGGAAGAGCCTTATAAAATCTTACATGTAGCTTCAATTTTATCTAGGGAAACTTTCGATGATGTTGTGATGTACGGAATGAGTAAGCATGCAGTTGCAGGTTTAATAAAAGGTGGAGCAAAAGGTTTGGCTGAATATAATATAACAGTTAACGGTTATGGCCCTGGTGTTGTTAGAACAGAAATGTGGGAACAACTTGATAAAGATTTAGTTGAAATGGGTAAATTTAAAAAACATGGTGAGTCAATGGATTCAATTGCAGAAAATATGATACTTATGAAAAGATATTCTTATCCAAAAGATATAGTTGGCACTGCTGCATTTTTAGCGAGCTCAGAGTCTGATTATATGACAGGTCAAATTTTAATGATTGATGGAGGTATGGTAATCCAATAGTATGTCTGAACCAGTTACTATAAATCCTAATGATATAAATCCAAATCATGACTGGGGCAAACCTGTAATAGCTCCTGGTCATATGAGCGTTGACTTTGAGGAAAGAGTAAATTTCAATAGGTTGCACAAATACAGACTAGGTAGAGCTAAACAAGCTCTAAAGAAATCTGAAGCTGGAGCTCTTTTGTGTTTTGATAATAATAATATTCGTTATTTAACAAGCACTGTCATAGGTGAGTGGTCAAGAGATAAAATTTGTAGATACGCAATACTTGCGGGTGATGATGATCCAATTTTATGGGATTTTGGATCTGCTGCAAAACATCATCAGCTCTATTCTCCATGGTTACCTAAAGAAAATTGGAAAGCTGGAATGGTCGGTTTACGCGGTACTGTTCATCCTGATGCAGGATTAATGAAAAGAGCGGCACAGGAAATAAAATCTATTTTAAAAGAAAAAGGTTTGTTAGAAATGCCTGTTGGTCTTGATTTAGTGGAACCAGCAATGATGATAGCTCTTCAAGAAGAAGGTTTAAAAATTATAGATGGTCAACAAATTCTTTTAGAAGCTAGAGAAATTAAATCAATGGATGAGATGATATTGCTCAATCAAGCTGCTGCTATGGTTGACGCAACGTATCATATGATAAATGAAAATTTAAAACCAGGAGCAACAGAGGCTAAGATAGTAGCTAGTGCAAATAAAATGCTCTATGAAATGGGATCGGATGATGTTGAAGCAATTAATGCTATATCTGGAGAAAGATGTAGCCCACATCCTCACAACTTTACTGACAGAATGTTTAGACCTGGTGATCAAGCCTTTTTTGATATTTTGCAATCTTATATGGGTTATAGAACTTGTTATTATCGAACATTTAATATTGGTAAAGCCTCTGTAGAACAAACGGATGCTTATAAACAATGCAGAGAATGGTTAGACAACGCAATTGCTTTAATAAAACCTGGCGTGAGCACAGATAAAATTGCATCAGTATGGCCAAAAGCAGAAGAATTTGGTTTTGATAATGAAATGGATGCCTTTGCTTTGCAATTTGGACATGGTTTGGGTTTAGCCATCCATGAGAGGCCTATAATTAGTCGCCTTGTTTCACTAGACTCTCCTACTGAAATAAAAGCAGGTATGGTTTTTGCTTTAGAAACATATTGTCCAGCAAAAGATGGTGTCTCGGCAGCAAGAATTGAAGAGGAGATGATAGTTACTGATAAAGGCTGTCAGGTTATTTCTTTATTTCCTGCAGAAGAATTACCTATTGCTAACAAATATTAAAAAGTTTCTATGCCTATGCCTTCAGCTGCACCAGTTATTAGTACACTTTTATAAATTTTATTGATCATCTATTTATTGCTATTATAGTTATTATTCATTTTATGCAGCTAAGCAGACAAATTAAAGAAAAAAATTTTTTACCTAGGTATAATATTCAGAAGAAAAGTAACTGTATTTTGCATTTTGGCATTGGAAATTTTCATAGAGCACATCAAGCTCTTTATATCCATGAATTGTTAGAACAAAATAAAGATTTATCAATTATCGGAGTGAACCTAAGATCAAATACAACAAGAGAAAAATTAGAAAAACAAGATTATCTCTATTCCTTAGTACAAATATCTGACGATCAAAAAAAAATAACTACTATTAATTCTATTAAAGAAATTTTGTTCGGTTTGAATGAAAAAAATAAAATACGAAATTTAATCTCTTCTTCAGAAATAAAATTAATAACACTTACGGTAACTGAAAAGGGATATCATTTTGATGAAAATAAAAATTTGCTACTAAATAATGAAATTAAAAATGATTTTAAAGATGAAAAGCTTGTAACAGTAATTGGACATTTAAGTTATGGTTTAATTGATAGATATAAAAAAAATAAAGAAAAAATTACAATTTTGAGTTGTGATAATTTATCTGAAAATGGAAATGTGTTAAAAAATTTAATAACTAGCTTTATTCAAACAATTGAACCTGATTGTCTGGAATGGCTAAACAACAATGTTGATTTCCCATTATCAATGGTTGATGGAATAGTACCTAATAATAATAAAAACGCTGAATTTTTTGATCTACCTTACGAAGATAATTCTCTTGTAGTAACTGAACCTTATAGAGAATGGTATATTGAGTCGAAAAATACTCAATTAAAAAGTGTATTAAGTAATGATAATATAAAATTTGTTGATGATGTAAAATTTTATGAAAATATTAAACTTAAAATATTAAATGCTTCGCACTCAGCTATTGCATATATTGGCCATTTGCTCGGATATGTTTATGTTCACGAAGCTATAAATGATGATATTTGCTATAATTTTATCTCTAATTTTTTAGATAAGGAAGTTATTCCAACATTGCCGCATAAAAATAACTTCGACATTAAGGTATATAAAAATAAGGTTTTAGGAAGATTTAAGAATAGTTTTATAGAGGATAAATTGCTGAGAATTTCAATGGATGGATCTCTGAAGTTACCTATAAGAATCATTGAAACATTTAATAATAATAAAGGAAATACTGATTATATTAATTTAATCATAACTGCATGGCTAATTTTTATTGAGGACAGACTTGTTATAAATAGTTCTGCATTACAAGATCCAAATAACGAATTATTCATGACATTTTATAAAGAAAATAAAGATAAATATTTTTTACAAATATTAAATTTAAAAAAAATATTTAATGTTGAAAAAGATAAAAAAGAAAATTTAATAACAGTAGTATCTGGAAATATCAATTATATTAAAAAATATTCCTTACGTCATTTAATGGGTAAAATAATTAATAAATGAATATAAATCATAAAAAAATAGAACTTTTTTTTCACAATGTTCTTGTAAAACTAAAAGTTAAAAAAAATGATCGTGAATTATTAATAAAATCTCTAGTTGGCTCTTCTTTGAGAGGTGTTGATAGTCATGGTATTAGATTATTTTCTCATTATGTACATTGTTTGGAAAAAGGGAGAATAAAAAATAATCCTAAAATGAAATTAATTAAAAAACAAAAAGGAATAGCTTTGTATGATGCTGATGATGGATTAGGTCATGTTGCAGCCTTAAAAGCATCTAAGATTGTAGCCTCTATGGCAAAACAGAATGGAATTGCTGCTATTGGAATTATTAATTCATCGCATTATGGAGCTGCTGGTGTTTACTCACTGGAAATAGCTCAACAAAACTGTATTGGGTTATCATTTACACACTCAGATGCTTTTGCCATACCCTTTAATGGTAAATCTGCTTTCCACGGAACGAATCCTTATTCATTTACTGCTCCATATAAAAAAAATGATTATATACACGTTGATTTTTCTTCAACTTCTATTCCATGGAACAGAGTTATGAGAGCTCGTTCCAATCAAACATCCTTAAAAAAGCAAGTAGCAATAAACAAAAAAGGTGAATTCACCCAAGATGCTTTTGAGGTAATTGGTTTAGCTCCACTTGGTGGAGAAGATTATGGTTATAAAGGATTTGCTTTATCTTCATCCATAGAAATTTTATGTGGCCCACTAATCGGCATGGCTCATGGTTATCGATTATTATCTATGATTGGACCTGATTTTAAAACTCCAAGAAAATTGGGTCATTTTTTAATAGCTATGAAAATTGATGCTTTTGTAGATAAGAAAGAATTTTTTAGAGGTATTCAATTATATTTAAATGACTTAAAAAAACAAAAACCAAAGAGCAAAAATAAAAAAATTCTTTATCCTGGAGAGATAGAAAAAATCACAGAAAAATTTAGAAAGGCAAATGGTATACCCTTTGATAAGGAATTAATAGAAAACTTTTCGATTATTGCAGAAAAATATAATTTAAAATTTAATTTATAGTTTTGATAATACCTTTAAAGTATTGAACTTTTTCCACCATTTAATTCAATCATCTTAGTTATATCATCAACTATTGGTTGGATAGATTTCATATCCCATGATGAAACAACTATGTTAACACCACCTGTTTTAGCTGCAAGATTAAAATATGGGTAACTACCGATTGATGCATTTGTATAATTGTTTTGAATATTTTTTAAATTTTTTGCAATTTTACTTTCGTATAAATTAGTATTAATTGTTGTAACAAGTTTTGGGTTACCTTTTTTAATTTTTTTCATTAATTCCTCAAACATAACTTGCATTATTTCTGGCACACCGGGTAAAACATAAATATTTTTTACAATAAATCCTGGTGCAGCAGTCATTGGATTTAAAATAAGCTCTGAACCAAATGGCATTTTGGCCATTCTTTGCCTGCTTTCATTAAATTCACCTTTTGGATAATAATTTTCAAGAATCTCAAAAGCCATTTTATTTGTTTCATATTGTAAATTAAAGGCTTCAGATATACTTTCTGAAGTTATATCATCATGAGTTGGTCCAATTCCTCCAGTAGTAAAAACATAAGAATATTTTGAGCTATATTTTAAAACATTTTCTATTATTGTTTTTTTATCATCCTGAATAACAATAACTTCTTCTAACTTAATACCAGCTTCTAATAATTTTTTTGCAATATAATTTGAGTTTGTATCTTGAGTTCTACCAGAAAGTATTTCATCACCAATAACAATAACTCCTGCAGTAAAAGAACTCATATGATTAATTGATATTTTCTATATATTATTTATTAATCGTAAGTAATTATTTTTTAAATGAGAAACAACAATATCCCAATACATACGAAAAAAGATTTTGAGGGCATGAGGGAGGCTGGTTCTTTAGCTGCTGATGTTCTAGATTCTTTAAGTGAAAAGATTGTTCCAGGAATAAGTACTCAAGAAATAAATGACATATGTCATGATCAAATTATTCAAAACAAAGCAATACCAGCTCCTTTAAATTATAAAGGTTTCCCAAAATCAGTTTGTACATCTGTAAATCATGTTGTTTGTCATGGAATTCCTTCTGAAAGAAAAATTCTATCTGATGGTGATATAGTAAATGTAGATGTAACAGTTATTCTAAATGGTTGGCATGGTGATAGTTCCAGAATGTTTGTTGCAGGCAAGACAAATAAAAAAAATTATGAATTTTTGAAAATAACTTATGAATCTTTATTAATTGGTATTAGTGAAGCTAAACCTGGTAAGCATATTGGTGATATTGGAAATAAAATTCAGAAACTTGCTGAAGGAAAAGGTTATTCTGTAGTAAGAGATTTTTGTGGTCATGGAATTGGAAAAGAATTTCATACTCCACCTAGTGTTTTACACTTTGGAGAACCAGGTGAGGGACCAATGTTAGAACCTGGAATGTTTTTAACAATTGAACCAATGATTAATTTAGGTGGATGGCAAACAAAAATACTAAATGATGGATGGACAGCTGTAACAAAAGATAAATCTTTATCTGCTCAATTCGAGCATACAATTGGAATAACAGAAGAAGGAAATGAAATATTTACATTATCTAAAAATAATACAGCTTTTCCAATAAAGGATGTATAAGTAGAAAAAATGATACCTAGATATAATAGACCTAAAATTGAAAAGATTTGGTCATTAGAAAATAAATTTACAATTTGGACAGAGATTGAGTGTTTGATTGCAGAAAAACAAGCAATGCTCGGCGTTATTCCAAAAAAAGCAGCAAAAGAAATAAGAAATAAAGCAAAATTTAATATTAAAGAAATAGAAAAAATTGAAAAAGAAACAAAACATGATGTTGTTGCTTATATTAATAATGTAAGCAAATATATTGGCGACTCATCAAAATATTTTCATTTTGGTGTAACATCAAGTGATATTATTGATACTTCATTTTCTGTACAACTTAAGCAAACCTCAGAAATAATAAGAAAAAGTTTAGTAGAATGTATTCAAAGTTTAAAAATCAAATCTAAAAAATATAAAGACACATTAATGATTGGAAGAAGTCATGGGATACATGCTGAACCTATTACTTTTGGATTAAAATTATCTTCCTTTTATTTTGAGTTTAAAAGAAATTTAGAAAGACTTGATCAGGCAATCAACGAAATATCTGTTTGTGCTATTTCTGGACCTGTTGGAACCTTTAATTCTATAGACCCACGAGTTCAAGATTATGTAGCAAAAAAACTTAAACTAAATTCTGAAGATGTATCAACTCAAGTAATTCCAAGAGACAGGCATGCGTATTTTTTCTCAGTACTAGGAATTTTAGCATCTTCTATTGAGAGATTTGCTGTGGAAATTCGAAATTTACAAAAAACAGAGGTATTAGAAGTTGAAGAAAGTTTTTCTTCTAAGCAAAAAGGTTCTTCTGCAATGCCTCACAAACGTAATCCGGTATTGAGTGAGAACTTAACAGGTATTTCACGATATATTAGAAGTGGTGTAATACCTTCACTAGAAAATGTCGTACTTTGGCACGAGAGAGATATTAGTCATTCTAGTGTTGAAAGAATTATGACTCCAGATATTACAATTGCAACTGATTTTGCACTGAATCGTTTAAATGGAATTATAAAGAATTTAAAAGTCTATCCAAAAAATATGTTGAAAAATTTGAATATGCTTGGAGGCTTACATAGAACTCACAATATTATGTTAAAATTAATTGAAAAAGGACTGAAAAGACAACAAGCTTATAAAATTGTTCAAGAAAGTGCCATGGAAACATGGAATAATAATAAGAATTTTTCCCAAGTTTTTCAAAAAAATAAAGAATTAAATAAAATATTAAATTCAAAAGAAATCGTGAAAATCATTAAAGATGATAATGATCTAAAGAAAATAGATTGGATTTTTAAAAATAAAATTAAATAGTCTTTATTTTTACTAATATCTGAACTATTTTATAGGTATGCCAATGACTGTTGAACAAATTGAACAATTTATTAAAGAAGCTATACCAGATGCAACTGTTGAAATTGAAGATCTTAAAGGAGATGGTGATCATTACAGTGCTACAGTAACGTCAAAATCTTTTTCTGGAAAAACAAGAGTAGAACAACATAAGATGGTTTATGATGCTTTTAATGGTAAAATGGGTAGTGATTTGCACGCACTTAAGCTAAAAACTGTATCGGAGTAATAATGAATAATAACGACCATGTATCTCAAAATATAGAAAATGAAATTAACTCTAATGATGTAATGCTTTTCATGAAGGGTACCCCCGTATTTCCAATGTGTGGATTTTCTGCAAGAGTAGTTGAAATATTAAATAAAGTAGGTGTTAAATTTGGAAGTGTGAATGTGTTAGAGAGTGACGAAATGAGAGAAGGTATTAAAATATATTCTAATTGGCCAACCATACCACAACTTTATGTTAAGAAAGAATTTATAGGTGGGTGTGATATCATAACTGAAATGTTTGAAAGTGGTGAATTATTAGAATTATTCAATACAAATGGAATAGACGTAAACCCGTCCTAGTTTGTTAAATAATAAATTTTCTAAAGGTGTAATATTTTCCTGTATTGCAGCAATTTTTTGGGGGCTTCCACAACCCCTTTTTTTTAATGAATTAAATCACGTTGAGACTATTGAAGTTGTAGCTCATAGAGGTTTCTGGTCATTTATCTTTTTATTTTTATTATTAATTTTAATTTCAAACATAAGTGATTTTATTGAAATATTTAAATCTAGAAAAAGAATTTTTATTTTAACAATTACAGCTTTTCTTATTGCAGGTAACTGGGCAGGTTTTATTTATTCTGTAGGACAAGAAAGAGTTCAGGATGCATCAATGGGTTACTTTATTACTCCAATGATAAGTATTGTTCTTGGTTATTTTTTTTTAAATGAGAAAATAACTAAGCCTAAATTTGCATCTGTATGTCTTATGTTATCAGGTATATTATTCTTATTTATTAATTTAAATCAATTTCCATTCCTAATAATTTGGATTGGAACCTCATGGGCAATATATGGATTATTAAGAAAACAAGTTAATGTTAATCCTTCAATTGGTTTACTTTATGAGACTTTCATAATATCTTTAATATCTATCCCATATTTAGTTTATTTATTTTGGCAAAATGAAAATAGTATCTTTAGTATTGATTTGAAGACATCATTATTTTTAATTCTAACAGGAGCTGTAACAATTTTTCCATTATTTTTTTTTAATTTGGGTTTAAAATTTATTCAATTAGGTCTTGCTGGAGTTTTATTTTACTTAGCACCAACATTTCATTTTATAACTTCAGTATTTATTCTTAATGAAGAAATTTTACAAATTAAGTTAATATCATTTATAATTATTTGGATAGGAATAATAATTTATATTTATGATAGTTATAAAAAAGAAATTATCTTGAATAATACTCAATAACTAAATTAGGTTCCATAGTTACAGGATAAGGAACATCATGAATTAGAGGTGCTCTTAAAAAACGACCTTTCAACTCTTTTACATCAACTTCTAAGTATTCTGGAATTTCTCTTTCTTGAGAACTAACGGATTCTACAATTAAGTTAATTTCTTTACTTTTATCTCTTATTGAGATTTCATCTCCGTCGCTAACACTATAAGATGGAATGTTAACTCTTTTTCCATTGACCTTTACATGACCATGATTAACTAACTGTCTTGCAGAAAAAATTGTGGGTACAAATTTCATTCTATAGACTGTAGCATCCAATCTTCTTTCTAAAAGTTCAATTAAAATCTGACTTGTATCACCTTTAATATTTGAAGCTTTTTTAAAAATATTCCTAAATTGTCTTTCAGTTAAATCACCATAATAAAATTTAAGTTTTTGCTTAGCAAATAATTGATTTCCATAATCTGATAGTTTTTTTCTTTGCCCCTGGACTCCGTGTTGACCAGGCTTTGAGTTTCTTCTATTAAAAGGGCTTTTAGGTCTTCCCCAAAGGTTAACACCTAACC
>LULJ01000394.1_pt1 | contig 20839 bp, 24 predicted proteins | sample 728171 | NCBI WGS metagenome assembly LULJ01 (sample SAMN03860292, study PRJNA289734) | marine metagenome | biome: seawater column; feature: ocean; material: water; isolation source: Red Sea water column Station 169 - depth 25m | place: Saudi Arabia: Red Sea | collected 2011-10-15 | depth 25 m
ACAGGGTCTAATGCAGAGCAAGGCTCATCCATTAAAATTGTATCTGGCTCAACTGCAATTGTCCTCGCAATGCACAATCTTTGTTGTTGACCACCAGATAACTCTAAAGCATTTTTGTCTAAATCGTCCTTTACTTCATCCCATAATGCTGCTTGAGTTAGTGCTTTCTCAACTCGATCGTCTATGTTGTCAGTCATATTATTTACTTTCAGTCCGTAAGTGATGTTCTCTTTAATTGTTTTAGGGAACGGATTAGGTTTTTGAAAAACCATTCCTATTCTTCTTCTGACCTGAACTGGGTCAACAATCTTGTCGTATAAATCTACTCCCTGATAGGTTATTGTGCCATTAACTTTTGCTCCCAATATAAGATCATTCATCCTGTTAAATGTTCTAATCAATGTACTTTTTCCACAACCTGAAGGTCCAATAAAAGCTGTAATTTTATTTTTAGTTATGTCCATATTTACATTTTTAATTGCGACAAAATCACCATAAGATACAGAAACATCTTTAGCGCTAAATACTTTGTCTCCATCAAAAGAAGTAAGTTTTTCATTTACTGAAGTAATGTTTTCTTCCTCCAATTACCAATCCTTTTCAAATCTGTTTCTAATAAATAATGCTAAGGTATTCATACTTAGCAAAAGTCCTAATAAAAGAATAATACCTGCTGAGGAGGTATTTAACCATTCCGCCTGAGGATAACTAATCCAGTTATAAACTTGTATAGGAATAGCAGTAAATCCACTTAAAGGATTGTCTGGAAAATAGTTAACATATGTCAAAGCTCCCATAAATATAAGTGGTGCAGTTTCCCCAATTGCCCTTGATAGTCCCAGAACCATTCCTGTGACCATGCCTGGTATTGCTGAAGGTACAACCTGTCCAAATACTGCCTGAAATTTAGTAGCACCTAATGCCATTGCTCCTTGCCTAATAGTGTCAGGGACAGCTTTAAGTGCCTCTCTAGAGGCTACGATAACTACAGGAAGGATTAACAATGTCAATGTTAGGCCTCCAGAAAGTACAGACCTTCCAAATCCAGCTAAACGCACAAATACCGCTAGTCCTAAAAGTCCATAAATTACTGAAGGAACCCCAGCTAAATTTGTTAAATTTAGCTCTAAAAACCTAGTTAATTTATTTTTCGGTGCAAATTCCTGCAAATAAATCGCTGCGCCGGCACCTAGTGGAAATGTAGCAGTAACAACAATTACCATCAGCCAAATAGTACCGGCAAATGCAGGACCAATACCTGCTTTAAGAGGGTCTCTAGAATCTAAAGTCGTCAAAAAGTCTCCTGGATTATCGATTTGCAATTTTGTAATAAGGCCAATCTCATAGTCTCCAAACAAACGATTATATCCATTAGAAAGTACATCGTAAATGAGTGTCATCAGTGTAACTATTGCAACTATGACACAAAAATATAGAAAAAATAAAAAAATACTTTCCTTAAGAGCTTTTTCTGATTTTCTTCCTGAATTTATTGTTAAATCACTCATATTCTTTTCTGTACTTTCTGGCAATATAATCGGAAAAAATATTCAAAATAAAGGTCATTACAAATAATGTAATTCCTAATGCAAAAAGTGCATTGTATGCTGTTGTTCCATGAGGAGTATCGCCTAGAGATACGTTCACAATTGAAGATGTTATTGTATACATTGCACTTCTTGGATCTAAATTTAATTCAGGGTACTGACCACCAGCAATAGTTACAATCATCGTTTCCCCAATTGCACGAGAAAAGCCAAGTATAAATGATGCTATGATTCCTGATAGTGCTGCAGGAAACATAATCTTTAAAGACGTAATTCTTTTAGTTGCTCCTAAAGCCATTGAACCAAATCTTAAAGAATTAGGGACTGCATTTAATGCATCGTCTGAAATTGAGGCAATAGTAGGAATAATCATTATTCCTACAGCGATACCTGCAGATATAGCATTAAAAACCTCTGTCCCAGGTATAAATCGCTGAACAATATTTGGAGTTATCCAGTTTAGTGCAAAATATCCAAAAACAACTGTTGGTACTCCTGCTAGTACTTCAAGAACAGGCTTAATTACTTTTCTAGTTCTTCTTGAGGCAAATTCAGATAAGTAAATTGCGGAAAATAAGCCAAATGGAAATGAAATTAAACAAGCTATAAATGCTATGTAAAGTGTTGACGAAATCAATGGAATAACACCATACACAGGGTTTTGAAATGTTGGAGTCCATCTTGTTGCTGTAAAATACTCTTTTAAAGTAACTTCTGGATCTTGAAAGAAATTTATTGCTTCAGTTGATAAAGTAAATACTATTGCAACTGAAATAAATATTGCCGCAAATGCAGCAATGGTTATAAAAACTCTTACAATTTTTTCAAATGGTTTAGTAGAGGTTTTTGATAATTGAGTCAGTAAGTCCATAAAAATACTTTCATTAGAATTACTTGTATTTTAGTTTGTGAGGGCTGTTAAAGCCCTCACAAAATCACGTTTTTTATTTAAATTAGCTTCCACTAAAAGCTGTCCAAGCAGCAAGGGATGAAGCTTTTTTATCTGCAGGCATATTAATGTAACCAACAGCTTGTACAAGAATATCCATTGTTTCAAAATAAAAGTCGACGAACTCTTTTACTGCAGGAATATCTTTTGCAGATTTTGCTACATAGATAAATAGTGGTCTTGCTAAACCATAATCTGCACCATCTAAAGCTTCTAATGGTGATACACATCCATCGCCTCCATCTACTTCTACAGCATTAAGAGTGTCTGCATTTTCGGAAAAATAAGCTAAACCAAAGTATCCAAGACCTCCTGGGGAACCAGATACACCATTTACAAGAACATTATCATCTTCAGATGCAGTGTAATCAGATCGGCTACCACCAAGTTCTTCTGTAATCTCTTCATTAAAATAATCAAATGTACCTGAGTCTGTACCAGGACCAAATAGATTTATCTCTTCATCTGGAAAATCAGACCTTACTTGATTCCAATTTGAGACAGCATTATCTGCACCCCAAATTAGGCCAAGTTCTTCAAATGTTAAACATGTTAACCACTCATTTGATTTCGGAACTACAACTGCCAAGGCATCTAAACCAACTTGAATTTCAAGATATTCTGTTCCATTCTCTGCACACAAATCTTTTTCTTTGTCTTTGATTGGTCTTGAAGCATTTGAGATAGAAGTCTCACCTGGACAAAACTTTTTAAAGCCTCCACCTGTTCCAGATACGCCAACAGATATATCAACATTTGGATTTAAAATTGTGAATTCTTCAGCAACAGCTTGAGTTACTGGAAAAACTGTTGAAGATCCATCGATTAGAATTGAACCGGATAATGAGGATTCTTCTGTTGAAGCTGCAATTGTTGTTTCACTTGTTGTTTGAGAATCATCACTCACTGTTTGAGAATCATCACTACCACCACCGCAGGCAGTAAATATAAGAGATACAATTGCTATTAAAGCAATAGTCTTAGTATTTTTCATTGATTTCCTTTCATTAATCTCATTAATTAGTTTCAATCTAACAATGAAAGGTAAACGTTAAGTAAATAGAAAATATATAATTGTTAAGTTCTAAACAAGTTCAGATTCCGAAGACCAGGACCCTCTATTGAAAGCAAGTATGTAGTTTTCATATCCTAAAAAATCTTTTTGAAATTCAACCGGTATATTGAAACCCCACCAATCATCTTTAAACTGATTTATGTTCAATATACTTTGTTCCATCAACTTCAACATCAATATCCTCATTATCACTTCCGATAGGATTAAACGCATTAAACTCGTCTTCAGTTAATATTCCAGCCTCATACATTTGAGTTCGTCTTGCTTGTATTCTAGATTTTGACCACGCATTAAAATAAAGTCTTTCTGGAATCCATACCTCTTCTCCATCTTTTAATGGAAACTTGTCGACATCACCAGCAGCAAAAAACGCAGCTGTTCCAACTCTATGTGTCTGAATATGATCAGGATGCCCATATCCCCCAAATGGATCATAGGTTATTAAAACATCAGGTTTATATTTTCTTATTTCTGTTACAAGCTTGCCCACAGGTCCAAAATAGTCTTGTCTCCAAAAACAATCAGGATCATTGTTCTCCTCTGTGCCCATCATTCCAGAGTCTTTATATCCAAGCCATTCATATTCTTTTACACCTAGAGCATCTAAACTTTTTTCAAGTTCCTCTTTTCGCATTTCAGCCAATTTTGGAAATAACTCTTCTGGGTTTTCATAGTTATGAATTTCTCCAGCTGAACCATCAGTTGCTGTAACAACAACAACTCGATGACCTTCATCTGCATATTTAGCTAAGGTAACACCTGTTGATACGCTTTCATCGTCAGGATGTGCGTGAAAAGCAAGAATTGTTGCCATTATTCGTCTGAGGTAAATGTCTTCTTTGCTAACTCTTGACCGAGTTCGATGGCTTTATCATGATCACCGTCAATTTTTTCAACTAACTCACCAAGAACAATTACTTTTTCACCAGTAATTTGAAGTATTCCACCAGAAATTGCAAAAGACGTTCTCTGATTATCATGCTCTATAGTTAATCCACCTGGAACTAATGTAGCTACGGTTGGTTCGTGGCCTTCTAATATACCAATCTCTCCGTTTGGAGTTCTTGATATGACCATTGTTGCATCCCCTGTAAAGCAACTCTCTTCAGGAGAAACGACCTCAACATACATTTAGAGATTTTCTTCCAATTCTTTAGCTTTAGACATGACTTCATCTAATCCACCTGTCATATAAAAAGCCTGTTCTGGCACTGAATCGAGTTCTCCACTTAAGATTGTTTTGAAGGCTTCGACACTATCTTTAATAGAGACAAACTTACCTTCTATTCCTGTAAATTGTTCAGCAACAAACATAGGTTGAGATAAGAAACGCTGTATTCTCCTCGCTCTACCAACGATCTGCTTATCTTCTTCTGATAACTCATCGATACCAAGAATTGCAATAATATCTTGAAGATCGTTGTATCTCTGAAGCACTCTTTGGACTTCACGTGCAGTTTCATAATGTTCATCCCCTACAACGCCTGGATCTAAGATTCTTGATGATGAGTCAAGTGGATCCACAGCAGGATAAATTCCCAAGTCAGCAATAGATCTTGATAACACTGTTCTAGCATCTAAGTGAGCAAATGCAGTGTGAGGTGCAGGGTCAGTAATATCGTCTGCAGGCACATATACCGCTTGTAGTGATGTAATGGATCTACCTTTAAGAGATGTGATTCTCTCTTGTAAAAATCCCATTTCATCAGCAAGAGTAGGTTGGTATCCGACAGCAGAAGGCATTCTACCTAATAATGTCGAGACCTCTGAACCAGCTTGTGAGAAACGGAAAATGTTATCAATGAATAAAAGAACATCTTGTTTTTCTTCATCTCTGAAGTATTCAGCCATTGTTAGTGCTGACAATGCAACACGAAGCCTCACTCCAGGTGGTTCATCCATCTGACCAAAAACTAGAGCTGTTTTATCGATAACTCCAGATTCTTGCATTTCTCTGAACAAGTCATTACCTTCTCTTGTTCTCTCTCCAACACCGGCAAAAACAGATACACCACCGTGTTGTGTTGCAACTCTGTTAATCATTTCTTGAATAAGAACAGTTTTACCAACACCAGCTCCACCGAATAATCCGATTTTTCCACCTTGCACGTATGGCATCAATAAATCAATCACTTTAATACCAGTTTCAAACATTTCATTTTGTGCAGTCACATCTTCATATGGAGGAGGTTTTCTGTGTATTGGCCATTTTTGTTTAACACCTATTGAGCTAGTTTCTACATCTAAGGTCTCGCCCCAGACGTTAAATATGTGCCCTAATGTTTCTTGTCCAACTGGAACTGAGATAGGCGCACCAGTATCAGTTACTTCAGCTCCTCTTCTTAAACCATCAGTACCTTGCATAGAAATAGCTCTTACTCTTCCTTCACCAAGGTGTTGTGCAACTTCTAAGACAATTGTGCTTGTATTCCCATCAATTTCAACATCTACTTCAAGAGCAAATGTAATCTCTGGTAACTCATCTTGTGGAAAAGCAACGTCAACAACAGGTCCTGCTATTTTTACTACCCTACCTATATTTTCACTCATTTAGTTTCTCCTTACCCGGCTAAAGCTTCCGCTCCACCAACAATTTCTGAAATCTCTGTAGTAATCTCAGCTTGTCTAGCTTGATTACTTTGTCTTGATAAAATCTTGATTAACTCTTCTGCGTTCTCAGTTGCGGCTTTCATTGCTCTCATTCGTGACGCATGCTCTGATGTTGAAGCATTCAGCAATGACGAGAAGATTGTTGCATTTGTGTATTTTGGAATGATGTTGCTGAGAACCTGACTTGCTGAAGGTTCAAATGTATATCCACCAACTGACTCTATTTCTTTCGCTATCTGCTCTACTTCGAAAGGTAGTACTGTCTTATACAACGCCGTTTGAGTCATTGCAGATTTATATTCTGTGTAGACAATTTCAATTTGATTTGTTTTTCCGTCATAGAATTCTTGTACAAGAGGTGTCATAATCTCTAGTGCATTCTCGAAATTTGGCTCATCAGTAATGCCCTCATAGTTTTGTTTAGGTTCAATATTTCTGTACTTAAAGTAACCATTTGCTTTTTTTCCAACGGTCACAATCTCAACTTTGTTATTCATATTTTCATATTCAGCTTTTCTTACCTCAGCAAGTTTTAAAATATTGGTGTTATATGCACCAGCAAGTCCTCGATCTGAAGTAATAACAACTAATGTTATTTTTTTTGTTCCTTCAACCGGTGGTGAACTTGGCATCTCTCCATTTCCTGTTAATTCCTCAACAATTTGTGAGAGTAGATTTGTGTAATTATTTGATGATGTAAGTCTTTGTTGTGCTTTTACGATTCTTGAAGATGCAATAAGTTCCATTGCACGTGTTATTTTCTTAGTGGATTTAACACTCTTTATTCTTCTATTTATTATTCGTAATTCAGCACTTGCCATGGTTTATTCTTCTTTTTTCTCCAATGTACTTACAAAGGCTTCAACAGCTGTTTTTAATTCCTCTTCAGGCAATTCACCTGTTGTTTTTATTGAATTAATAACATCTGAATATCTTGTTTTAACAAAATCAATCAAATCTAGCTCTGTCTGAGGAATGTCAGCTGGGTCAACTACATCTAAAAATCCCTCTGTTACTGCATAGAGTGAGATAACTTGCTCTTCCATTGGCACTGGTTGATATTGTGGTTGCTTTAATAGCTCGACAACTCTTCTTCCTCTATCAAGCTGTGCTTGTGATGCAGCATCCAAGTCTGATCCAAACTCTGCAAAGGCTTCTAACTCTCTGAACTGTGCAAGGTTAATTCTTAAAGGTCCTGAAACTTTCTTCATAGCTTTAGTTTGTGCAGCACCACCCACCCTTGATACTGATGTACCTGGGTTTACAGCAGGTCTAACACCGGAATAAAAGAGTTCTGATTCCAAATAAATCTGTCCATCTGTAATGGAAATAACATTTGTTGGAATGAATGCTGATACGTCTCCAGCTTTTGTTTCTATGATCGGTAGTCCTGTAAGTGAACCACCACCTAACTCTTCACTAACTTTTGCACAACGCTCTAATAGCCTTGAGTGAAGATAGAAAACGTCACCAGGATAAGCCTCTCTTCCAGGAGGTCTTCTTAGTAGAAGTGATATCTGACGATATGCGATGGCTTGTTTTGATAGATCGTCAAAAACAATTAATCCATGCTCACCGTTATACATCCAATGTTGGCCAATTGCTGACCCAGCATAAGGAGCATACATCTGCAATGCAGCTGCAGCTGAGGCGGGTGCGTTTACAATTACTACTTTATCTAGAACACCCTCTTGCTCAAATCTCTCTACTACCTCTGCAACAGTTGATGATTTTTGACCAATAGCAACATAGATACATTTAACATCTGTGTCTTTTTGATTGATTATTGTATCAACTGCAACAGCAGTTTTTCCAATCTGTCTATCACCAATAATTAATTCTCTTTGTCCACGACCAATTGGAATCATTGAGTCAATAGCTTTGATACCGGTTTGCAGTGGCTCCCCAACAGGTTGTCTTTCTACAACAGAAGGAGCTTGAAGTTCTAATCGTCTTCTTTCAGTGAATTCAATAGGTCCTTTGCCATCAATTGGATTTCCTAGGGGATCAATAACTCTTCCTAAAAAGCCATCACCAACACCGATAGACAACACCTCTCCAGTTTGTTTTACAGGCATGCCTTCTTCAATATGATTTGAATCACCCATCAAAACAACACCGATAGAATCCTCTTCAAGGTTTAGTGCTACTCCAACAAGTCCCTCTGGGAATTCAAGAAGCTCTGATGCCATAACATTTTCTAAGCCTTTAACTCTTGCTACTCCATCAGCTACCGCAGAAACATAACCTACAAGATCGTCTTTTACAGAATCCTGCCAGTCACCTAGAGTCTCTTTTAATGAATCTGATATTTGTTTTGCATCAATATTAAATTCGCTCAATTTACCTACTTTCTAAAACTGTCTTTATTTCTGAGATTTTTGAGGAAATCAATCCATCAAATGTTCTCTCACCAACACTTACACTAAGTCCACCCAATACATCTGGATTGACTTCAACTTTTATTTCCACATCGGTGCCTAATTTTTTCTTGAGGGCAGTTATTAAACTTTTTTCAGTTTTTGCATCTAATTCAACAGCTGAAACAACTTTTGCAACTGATGCCCCTCTTTTTTCAGCAATGTAATTTGCGACCGAACTCTCGATATCAGAGAGGTTATCTCCAAAACCTTGAGATATTGTCAAGGTTATCAAATCAAGAGTGAGTGGTAACACTCTTTTGTCGAGTAATGAATTAACTGCCTCTATCTTCTTTTCAACAGGAATACCAAAATTTCTAAACACATCTAATGCTTCAGAGCTTTTTGAAAGTGCATTGAAAACTTGGAGGATTTCATTTTCAACTCTTTCAGCATCTTTAGATGAAGAAATAATTTCAACAATTCCTTTTGAGAAAGAATCAACAGACATTTACTTAATTCAACTCCTTAATAAACTTTTCAATTAATTTTTTTTGATCAGCTTCTGACATTGAAGAAGCTACTTTTTGAGAAATCTCAAGAGATAGATCAGCTACCTCAGTTTTAAGCTCAGTTGAGACTCTTTCTTTTTCAGCGTCTGAGTCTGACTTTGCTTTTTCAATTATTGCTTCTGCTTCAGCTCTTGCTTCAGTTAAAACATCTTCTTTAAGTTTTTCTGCAGCTTGCTTACCTTCATCAATAATTTTTTGAACTTCTGCGTCAGCGTTTGAAACTAAAGCATCATATTCTTGCTTTGATTTCTCAGCTTCTGATTTAGTACTTTCAGCTTCCTTAATCTGTCCTTCTATTTCAGCAGATCTTTTATCAAGTGTTTCGTTCATGGCAGGTAAAGCCCACTTCCAAACGAAGAAAAATACTACTGCAAAAGCTACTACTCCAGCTACTAATTCTGAAGTTGCAGGCAGCAATAAGTCAACACCTGAGCTTGACTCTTCTGCTTCCGCTAAAAATGTATCCAAATAAAACATCATTTTTAACCAACCAAAAAGAATAGAACGAATCCAATAAGGGCAAGAGCCTCAGTGAATGCGATTCCCAAGAACATTGTTGTTCTTACCATTCCAGCTGCTTCTGGCTGTCTAGCCATTGCTTGTACTGCGTTACCAGCAATAAGACCAATACCAATGCCTGGTCCAATCGCCGCTAGTCCGTATCCAATTAATGCGTATGCACTTTCCATTATCCTCCTTTAATTAATGCTCTGGATGCAGAGACGTCTGTATATAAACTGCTGACAACAAAGTAAATATGTATGCCTGCAGAATAGAAACTATTAATTCAAAACCATAAATTGCAAGACCTAATGTAAACCATGCGAGACCAACAGGGGCTTTTGATACGATATATTCGCCTACTCCAGGTTGTACAACAAAGAAATACGCTGAAGCCAAGAGAAGGCTTAGCATTACGTGACCCGCTACAAGGTTAGCGAATAATCGAACAGCTAAACTAAATGGTCTTACAAGTAAAACTGAAACTAACTCGATTGCACCAACAAGAGGTTTTAAGGCTACAGGAACTCCTGGTGGCCATAGTAAGTTTGTAAAGTATTTTATTCCCTCTGTTTTGATTCCGACAAAAAGAAAAATTACGTAGGTGACAAGGCTTAAGAAGAGAGGAAGTGCCATGCGAGATGTAACTGGGAAATTGATAAGTGGAGTGACTTCAAATAAGTTACCAACCAAGATAAACATAAAAACTGAAATTAAATATGGTGTAAATTTCTCTCCACCTCGGCCAATTACACCGAGGGCTATTTCATCTTTCACGAAAGTAAAGATGCTTTCAACTACAGATTGAAGTCTTCCAGGAACAACTGATTTTTTTCTAAGCCCAAAAAACATTAAAACTACTGGGATAATCGCAGCTAAAAGTATAAGAATTTCTGTTCGGGAGATATCAGAAGAACCAAAGTTCCCAAATTCGAACAAAGAGTTTACATTTTCAGGTTTGCAAACAACGTTGTTTATAAAATCACAAGTCTCAGCTGCTGTTATCATTTGCCCAATCTAAGTCAGTGTCTTTTCTCTTAATTACCATAGCCATTTCTAAGAATAACATACTTAAAAACACGATTGGCACTGTCAAAGACATTGCCAATTCATCAATAGAATATAAGCTTCTCAGTAATAAGAGAAGTCCAAAAATGAAAATTAATCTGAATAAATATCCAAAAATTGCAGCGAAGTAATAGAAATTTAATGAGACTTTTGCTGCATATGACATGATGACTGCACCCAAATAAAATCCAATTGCAACAATTATTGATGACGCAAGAGATGTAACAAATGCATTTTGTGATCTAATTAAAAAAAGAAGTGGGCAAAGAATATAAATTATTGACGCCCTTTTAAGCATTCTTGTAGCTAGTACTAATTCAACATTCATTGATCTTGTTCAAGCTTTTTTGAAATTTTCCACATTCTTCTGAAACCATCATAAATTCCAACAAACAAAAAGATGATAACTGTGTACGGCTCAAACCCGATAAAATTTTGGACAAGTAAACCCACTAACAGACCGCTAATTATTGAAGTTGAAAACGAACTTACTGGACCGTAGTCTTCTAAATTTAATTTTCTTCGATTGTTAGACATATGGCTTGTATTGTGAAGCTAACTCTTTGACTTCATCTTTTAATTCATCAAGCTTGTTTGAATCTGATCTATTTTTTAGAATTTCTGAAATTAAATATCCTACTTTTGTTAATTCACTTTCCTTCATTCCACATGTTGTTGCAGCTGGTGTACCCATTCTTATGCCTGATGTAACAAATGGTGATCTCTCATCAAATGGAATGGCATTTCGATTTAGAGTAATTCCCATTTCATTGAGTAAAATACCTGCATCTTTGCCAGTTAGCTCTTCGTCAACACTGTTTGTATCAACTAATACAATGTGATTAGTTGTTCCCCCGCTCACAACTCTTAGACCTTCATTTATGAATGAGTCAGAGAGTGCTGAGGCATTCTTTAAAATTTGAGCGGTATAATCTTGAAAATCTTTTGATAGTGCTTCTTTAAAGCAAACGGCCTTTGCTGCAATCTGGTTATTTAATGCTCCACCTTGTGCTCCTGGGAAAATATTTTTATCTACACCTTTTGCAAATTCCTCTGTTGATAAAATCATTCCACCTCTTGGACCTCTCAGTGCTTTATGAGTTGTTGCAGTCACAACATCAGCATATTTCATTGGATTCTCAACAACCTTACCGGCAACAAGGCCAATAAAATGTGCGGCATCAACCATAAAATAAGCTCCAACTGAATCAGCAATCTCTCTAAATGCCTTGTAATCAAGTTCCTGAGAATAGGATGAGTATCCTGCAATTAGTAATTTTGGTTTTGTTTCCTCTGCTAATTTTGCAACATCATCCATATCGATCAGTTCAGTTTCTTTATCTAATCCATAACCAACAAAGTTATACATTCTTCCAGAAAAGTTAACAGGAGAACCATGTGTTAAATGCCCACCTTGGTCAAGAGACATACCCATAACGGTGTCACCAGCTTCTAGGAGGTTTAAGTAGACTGCCATGTTTGCTGATGATCCTGAATGAGGCTGGACGTTTGCATGATCTGCCTCAAATAATTCACATGCTCTGTCAATTGCGAGTTGTTCTATCTCATCAACAGTCTCACAACCCTCGTAATATCTTCTTCCTGGAAAACCTTCTGAATACTTGTTTGTAAGAATAGAACCTGACGCCTGCATCACTGCCTTTGATGCAAAGTTCTCTGAAGCAATTAAATGTATATGTGAGTTTTGACGTGCTAAATCATTATCAATTAATGATGCTATCTCATCATCTGTTTCAAATAATTCAGTGTTTAATGCGCCAGTATTTTCCATATCTACACTTTAACAGTAACTTGGAGGCCATTTAAGTGGCCCTTGCCTTAAAATTTCCCCACCTGTAACTCTAAAATCGACAACTGTAGATCCATCTCCATGGATTGATGTTCCCTCTAAATAATATCCAATATTGTCTTTAAACATTTCATATGCCTCACTGTCGTTCTTAGCTTCTTCGTCGCCAGAGGTATTTGCACTTGTAACTGCCAGTGGACCAATTTCATTTAATAGTTGTATAGTTAGTTCATTATCAGGAACTCTTAATCCAATTGTATTTGGATTTTTTGTACCGACGCCATCAACATATTCTTCATTGGTTTCAACAACTGCAGTCAGAGGTCCTGGCCAATAGAGATCTACAATTTCAGGCACTTGTGTAACAAGATCAAGTTGTTGTAAATATGTGTATGAGGGAATGAGTAATGAGATAGGTTTTGAGTCATCTCTTTCTTTCAATTCGAATAATTTTTCTACAGCTTCTTTTGAGTTTGGATTGACGCCTATACCGTAAACGGTTTCTGTGGGAATACCAACAACTTCATTTTTATTAATTGCATCTATTGCTTGTGAGATATTATCGCCTTGCATAAACATACCTATCTTTGTCTGCCAAGTCTTTTATTAATTCTACATCGTCATAGTTATTCAATAATTCAATTATTTTCTGGCCAAATCTCTCATCTATCTCAAGAAATATTTCAAAGTCTTTGTATTTTTTATCTTCAATTTGATTTATGAGGTTTTGAATAATGTTGATCCCATCATTATCTCCACCATCAAGTGCATTTAAAGGTTCGTAATTTAGGACTTCCAAATCAAGAGTTTCAATTTCACTGCTTGGTATATATGGTAAGTTTGCAATAATTAAGTCAAAATTACTACTACTTACTTCATTAAGTAGATCTGATTGGATGAATTCAATATTCATTCCATTGAGAGTTGCGTTTTCAGTAGCTAATTGAATAGCAAAAGGTGAGATATCGATCCCTTTTACTTCAGCTTCTGGATATAAATGTTTCATCATCAGACTTATACACCCAGAACCAGTACCAACATCTAATATGCTTTTTGGTTTTACAACCTTGTTTTTAATTATCTCGATCAAATACTCTGTTTCAGGTCTTGGAATTAATGCACGTTCATCTACTTTTAACTGGACAGTATAAAAGGGCATGAATTCTTCAATATATTGAATTGGTTCGTGATTTAACCTGCGTGTAAGTAATGTTGAATATTCATTTTGATATTCTGTTTTACTACCAGAGATTTCTTGAGCTTTTTGTTTTAACCTCTCAAGTTCATGATTTGGAATAGATTTTATATCCAATTATTCCTCTAAAGTTGCAAGTCTTGTTGTTTCATTATCTGCAATCAGAGCGTCAATAAAATCACTTAAATCACCATCTAATACCTGGTCTAGTTTCTTCAGGGTTAAGTTGATTCGATGATCAGATACCCTGTTGTCTTTATAATTGTAAGTTCTAATTTTGTCAGATCGCTCACCAGAACCTACTTGTTCTTTTCTATTCTTTGCTCGTTCAGCTTCTGCTTCGTCTTGACGTGCTTTTAATAATCTTGCTCTTAAAATTCTCATGGCTTTTTCTTTATTTTGTAATTGTGATTTTTCATCTTGACAGGAGACAACAAGCCCAGTTGGAACGTGGGTGATTCGTACGGCTGAATCTGTCGTGTTCACACTTTGTCCACCTGGTCCACTTGATCTGTAGACATCGACTTTTAAATCATTTTGATCAATATCTATATCTACTTCCTCTGCTTCAGGTAAGACAGCTACGGTTGCAATAGAAGTATGGACTCTTCCTTGTGACTCTGTTTTAGGAATTCTCTGTACTCTGTGTGCACCAGCTTCAAATTTAAGTTTTGAATAAACACCTTTAGATTTTATAGCAAAGATAACCTTGCTATATCCACCCATATCAGAATCAGTCATCTCTATCTTTTCAACATTCCATGAGTTACGTTCCGCAAAACGTGAATACATTTTAAATAGATCCCCAACCCAAATGGATGCTTCCTCACCACCTGCTCCAGGACGTATCTCTACAAGAACATCCTTCTCATCAGATGGATCTTTTGGTAGTAAGCCAACTTTTATTTTTGTAACAATGTTTTCAATCTCAGCAGTTGAGTTTTTAATGATGTCCTCATATTCACTCTTCATCTCTTCGTCGGTTTCCTCATTAAGCAACTCTTCAGCATCTGATATGTCTGAAGTTAGTGTTTCCCATTGTCTGAAAAGCTCAACAATTGAAGACATATCACTGTGTTTTTTTGCCATCTCTGCATATTTATTTGGATCACTTGAGATATCAACTTTTGAAAGATCATCTTCTAATTGTTTTTGTGACTCAACTATTGCAGTAAGTTTTTTAATTAATGTTTCATCCATGAGTTACCTCTTTTGTATTTTCAAGAAAAGCATCAAGTTCATCAGTATTTTCACTATGTTTTATACAGTTTGCCATTGCAACTCTTGCGACCTCAATCTGGTCATCAGATGGAGGTTTTGTAGTCATTTTCTGCATCCATATTCCAGGAGTGCTAAAAAATCTTGAAAAAAGTGAGCCTGAATATTGAAAATTTAATTTAAGTATCTCGTATGAAAGCATTGCAACGACAAACACATGAAGAATACGTGTTATAAGTGTCATAAAAATACTCAATGTGGGAATAAATGGAAGCGTTAACAAGCTAACAAAAACTATCAAAAATATGAATGCGGTTCCACATCGAATGTGTTCTTTAGGGAAAGTTTTGATGTGATCAAGATTAAGATCTCTGTTATTTTCAAAAGCTGCAATGGTCATGTGCTCTGCACCGTGAAATTCGAATAGCTCTTGTGCATCTTTTGTTTTTCCAATGAGATAAATATAAAGAACAACGATTACTCCACGTAAAAGTCCCTCATATAATCCTTTCGATGTCTGATCTGTTTCAATTAAATCGATCAGTAATCTTGGTCCTGCAATAAGGAGCGAGAGGAACACAACAATAAAAACGTAGTTAAAGATTTTATTAATAAGTGTTGGTTCTGGCTCATCCTCATAATATATTTCATCAGACATCGTTAAACCTTGATAACCAACATATAAAGAATCAATGAGTGCTCCAATACCACGCATTAATGGAAGTTTAAAAATACCAGGCCTTCTCACCAAAGGTGTTCTCTCTTTAAAGAACTTTACAATTTCATTATTTTGATTTCTTACAGCAACTGACCAACCCTTTGGGCTTTGAATTAGGACACCACTTATTACAGCTTGTCCACCATAAGAAATATCATTTTCAGACATGAGAAAAAGGGATTAAAGAAGTTATTCTTCTTCTTGAGAAGAAACTTCTTGCTTAGGTGCTTGTCTTGTACTTGTTGATCCGTATCGTTGTTTGAATCTTTCAACTCGACCTGTAGAGTCAACTAGTTTTTGTTTTCCAGTAAAAAAAGGATGGCTTGCACTTGAGATTTCTAGTTTTACAAGTGGATATTCTTTTCCATCTTCCCAAGTAATTGTTTCAGATGTCTTAATGGTTGATCTTGTAAGAAATGCAAAATCAGCATCTTCATCTCTGAAAACAACTTCTTTATATTCGGGATGTATATCTTTTTTCACAGTGTCTACTTTACTTTATTTATTGGTTTTTGCGACATCCTTTAAGAATGCGTCATTACTTTTGAGAGTTTTAAGCCTATCAATCAATAATTCTGTTGCTGCACCACCTTCAAGGCCAACAAGAACTCTTCTTAGAGTCCATAATGACTCAAGTTCTTTTGGTGATACAAGTCTTTGTTCTTCACTCTTCTTAGAGTCCATAATGACTCAAGCTCTTTTGGTGAAACGAGTCTTTGCTCTTCACGAGTTCCAGAAGGAGTTACATCTATGGCAGGGAATACTCTTTTATCTGCAAGTTGTCTATCTAAACGAAGCTCCATATTTCCAGTTCCCTTGAACTCTTCAAAGATAACTTCATCCATTTTTGAGCCAGTCTCAACAAGTGCAGTACCAAGAATTGTTAAACTTCCTCCACCTTCTATGTTTCTAGCTGCACCAAAGAATTGTTTTGGAGGTGTTAAAGCAGTCGAATCAACACCACCTGATAAAATTCTTCCACTAGCTGGGGTCGCTAAGTTATGAGCTCTCGCAAGTCTTGTAATTGAATCCAATAAAATTACTACGTCCTTACCTTCTTCAACAAGTCTTTTTGCTCTTTCGATAGCTAATTTAGAAACTTGAGTGTGCTCATCTGGTGGTCTATCGAAGGTTGAAAATACAACTTCTCCATCTACTGAACGTTGCATGTCGGTTACCTCTTCTGGTCTTTCATCAACTAGGACAACCATTAAATATACTTCCGGATTGTTAGCAGTAATAGAGTTTGCAATTTCTTTAAGAATTGTAGTTTTACCTGCTTTCGGTGGAGAAACAATCAATCCTCTCTGACCTTTTCCAATAGGTGCAATAAGGTCTACGATTCTTCCAACAAGTCGTTCTGGTTCACCATCAATTTCAAGTTTTAGTCTCTCATCAGGAAAAAGAGGTGTAAGTTTGTCAAAGTCTACTCTACGAGCCAAAAGTTCTGGATCGGCTCCATTTACAGTCTTAGGTTCAACTAATGCAGGATACTTTTCTTTTGCACGCGGTGCACGAATTGGTCCTGTTACAAGATCTCCTTTTCTCATTCTAAATTTTTTGATTGCTCCCGCTGGAACATATACATCCATCTCACTTGGTTTATATCCGCTACATCTTAAAAATCCGTAACCCTCTGGCAGGATATCAAGAATACCCTCTCTTGTTTCACCTTCTTTAATTTGGCTATCACCAGAATTTACAACTGATGGCATGTCATTATCTGAAGCTACAACTGCTACTTCTTCTTCAGCACCATCTGCAATATCTCCAATTGCGTCACCTTGTTCTAATAAAAGATCTATTAACTTTGCTTTTTGAAGGCCTTTGTGGTCAAGACCTAGACCATCAGCAATTTCACGAAGATCTGCTACTGGTTTTGATTGTAATTGTGACCTTGCGGACATATTTCTCCTAATTTCAAAACATTCATGGTTTGGAATGGTTTGTGAATTGTGTTTGTCTGAAAGACATTCTTATTATATACATAGCAATTTTAAATTAACAACATTTAAATTTTTTTTAAGCTGAACAAGTATTAATGTAACCGGTTAAATACTCTTGTTCACTTGAATCTAATTCACCTGCTGTTCTGTAATGATTGTATGCGCCTCCATAATAACGAACAAGTGCATCAACTAAATATTCTTCTCCCCCAAAAAAATCTCGTGCATCTTGTCGATATAAAGTTGTTGAATCTTTTGGACAGTTTCTAGTTGAATATGTAAATGCATGAAGTGATTCATGAAGTAAAACATCATAGGAAACTGCAGCTGAAAAAGCTCTATCCGATATCCAAATAGAAAGTGTCCATTCTGCATTTTTGGTTCCATCTGAGCTTGTTCCGCTTGGATCCCATACTCCATAAGGACACCTCCCAACAAGTGAAGCCCCATATTGATGACAACCATTAATAACACTTATATTGTTTGTTTCGATTATTTGTAACAGTAATGGAGGTAATTGTTTGACTAGTTCATCCAAAGTAGTTTGATTTGTGCCTTCGAATCCTGCGTATTCTGCAAATGGACCTGTGTAAACCGTTGTGGTTGTAGTTGTTGTAGTTGTTGTAGTTGTTGATGTTGTGGTTGAAGTGGTTGTTGTTGATGGTGGAACAGTAGTTGTAGTTGAGGATGTAGTTGAGGATGTAGTAGTCGTTGGCTCAAGAGTTGTTGTAGTAGTATCGATGACTTGAATTTCTTCTTCTTGTTCAAGTACAATTGTCTCTTCTTCTTGATTAAAATTTATTACAACTAAAGAAACAATTAATAACAGAAGAATAAATGAGTTTATATATCTGTTGTTCATCTTCTAGCCTTTACTTTTATAAATAAACCTATAATCAAAATTGTTAAAATGTATCCAATTAGGCCAATAGCAAAGGTTAAAGAAAATGAACCCATACCTAATAAATCTTGTTGCATGTTGGCAAATTCACTATCTGGAGGAACAATAAGAATTCTTATAAACAACCACAAGCCCAATATAAAACTTAAAAGTGGAAAGATTTTAAAAACACCTTGAGAGTCGGAAAGAGATTCAAATAACTCATTTCCACCACCCGGCAGTGACTTAAACAAAACTCCTTCTAAACACATCAAATAGCTAAGGGCTGCAGCTGCCGTCAGTACAGTTGAATCTTTAATAAGAGGTATAGATGTTAAATAGAAGAAACCAAACCCTGCAAGACTCAAAGCAATTGTTGAGTAAAATTTTGGTGATAGTTTTGCTATATTCCTTCTTCCAGTGATGTACGCAGATGCAAAAAATCCAAATATAAATCCAATTGGCATTTCAAAATAAATGAAAGCAAGAGTAGAAATCCCCGCAAAAAATATTGCTTGTGGAGCCCATTTAATTCTTACTTTTTGCTTAAAAACTTTACTCTCAATTAATCCCTCTGTCCCCTCGTAAAACAAAGTAACAGCAATTAATCCAACGAGTGCAGCAACAAATATTGCTAAATTTTCAAGATCTAAAGATAGATCAGCTCCTTCCTCAACAAAGCCTATTAAAAATGCAGTAGAAAAAAGAACGAAAAGAACTTTAACTAAAGTAATAACCTTCTTTGAGCCACGAATGTTTCTATCTTTTGCAAACCATCGAATATTATTCGTTGAAATAATTTTGTTAAACCATTCTTGTAAGAGCAACACAACATAAAACAAAAAGATGATTCCCGTTGAAACAATTACAGCGATACTGTTTTTTTCTTGATCTGTCAGGTCAACATCCTCAAATAAGGGAATAGACGTAATCAACTCATTTGTTATTTCAATATTTAGAAAATCAGTTTCCTCGATGACGGGTGGTGGAAGAGTTGTTGTAGTTGTTGACGTGGTAGTTGTTGTTGAAGTTGTTGTTGGTGGTGGGATTATTTTTAATAATTTTTGATTTATGTATTCCATCTCAACTATTTTTTTACATTCATCTGCAGGACAATCAGGCCCAGTAACATTCTCAAATTCAGTAATAAAAACGCGTATTGTGACCCTTACATAATCTGGATAGCAACATAGCTCAAGTTCGCCATCTGGGCTTTCAAGTTGAATTGTTTCAATATTGTTGTCGTGTGAAATTTGGAGGACGATGTCATCATAGTCCTCAAAATTTATAGACCATTCAACTAATATCTTTTCATTTTCTAATCGTTTTATATCAAGCTTTATATTTTCGGTATCTAAAGTTGGAGTAAAAAATGAACCATTGAAAAAAAGGAGGAATAATAAAAATATTAGACTTTTTTTCATTGACTACTTTTGGATTTTAGTTGCCTTTTCAAAAATTTCATTTACATTTTCTACATACCATTCATCTGTATATTTAGACCAGACGGGATAGCTTGGATCATAACGTAGCCATAGAAATGTGCATCCATTGAATAATTGAAAAATATCATCAGCAAGTTCATCAGCAGAATCAGCATCATAATTTTTGCAGAGAGATTTGAGAACATCATAGGGTTCGCGCTGTATCCATTTACCCGATGCTTGAATATCTCTAACTTCAAACCAAGCAAATCTAATTGCATTACCAAGTTCAACAACTTTATTTGCGATTGTGTCCAAAAACATGGTTATTGCAGCACCAGGCTCTGGGGAGGTTTGTAAAAATGCATTCAACTCATCAGCAACATCTTTAAATCCTAATTGAAATAGTGATCCATAAACATCTAATTTATTCTCAGGAAAATGATTGTAAGCAGTTGCTACAGACACTCCAGCATGCTTTGCAATTTGTGAGACAGTGACTTTTTCATGAGAAACGAGTGGATTATTAAATAGCTCAACTGCACTCTTTATAAGTTTTTTATGCACCTCATCATATGTTTTTTGTGCACGTAATGATCTTCCATCTTGTTTTTTTAATGGTTCAATGCTCATTTAATTACCACTTTCTATCCTAGTAAGAATCCCTGAAACAACGAGTCTTTGCCTAGCAGAGTACCTAGGGTGACAAGTTGTTAATGTCAGCCTGTCATCACCTCGATTAAAAAGAACATAATCTCCAGTATTTGCATCAACTACTTCTATATCATCCACAATGTAATGATATTTATTTGACCCGAATGTCAGATAAATCTGATCACCAATTTCGACTAGGTCTAATCTACTAAAAGGTGCACCATATGTTGTCCTGTGTCCTGCAATTCCAACATTTCCACCAGAACCCGGTAGTTTTGTCCCAAGATAGTGTCCAGGACCAAATTGCAAATT
>LULJ01000735.1_pt2 | contig 20813 bp, 20 predicted proteins | sample 728171 | NCBI WGS metagenome assembly LULJ01 (sample SAMN03860292, study PRJNA289734) | marine metagenome | biome: seawater column; feature: ocean; material: water; isolation source: Red Sea water column Station 169 - depth 25m | place: Saudi Arabia: Red Sea | collected 2011-10-15 | depth 25 m
GATCAAAGATGGATGGCACGGGGATACTTCAAAAATGTATCTGGTTGGAAAAGTCCAAGCTCACAACGAAAGACTTGTAAAAATTACACAAGAATGCCTTTATAAAGCTATAGAAGTTGTAAAACCCGGAGCAAGCCTAGGAGATATCGGTCATGCAATACAAACTCATGCGGAAAAAAATTACTACACTGTAGTTGAGGAATATTGTGGTCACGGTATTGGTAAAATCTATCATGACGAACCTCAGATACTTCATTATGGGGAAGCCAATACAGGACAAGAAATTATTGAGGGCATGTGTTTTACAATTGAACCTATGATCAATTTAGGCTCGAAACATACCAAACTATTAGAAGATGGATGGACGGTTGAAACTAAGGATGGCAAGAATTCAGCACAATGGGAGCACACTATTTATGTAAATAAAGATGGCGCAGAAATTCTTACACAAAGATCTGAAGAAAGAGAAAACGCTTAGATGTTTGAGAATATAGTTGAGCAAAAAAATATTGATAACAAAGATTTATCAAAACAATTTGAAAAATGGCTTTTTGATGACCGAGGAAGACAGGTAAGAGGAATTAAATATTTTTTAAACAAAAGATCTGAAAATACTGATGCTTTAATTCAATCTGTAGCAAATCAAACTAAGCTTAACGAGATTAAAAACTTTGGTATCTTCTCTGTTGGTGGCTATGGGAGAGGAGAGCTTCATCCTTACTCTGACATAGATTTACTCCTTTTATCAAAAAATAATTTGTTGAAGTCTGACAAGAAAAAAATTGAAGAATTCATTAGCTCATTATGGGATTTAGGTTTAGAAATTGGACATAGCGTAAGGACTACAGATGAAGCAAGGAATCAAGCAAGAGAAGATCTCTTCACAATGACAAACATGCTCGAGTTTAGAAGACTAACTGGTGATGATCAATTACATAAAGAATATCTAAGAATAATAGACACTAAAAACATGTGGAGAAATAAGCCTTTTATTCAAGCGAAAATTCAGGAACAAATAGAGCGTCATGAGAGTTTCAATAATACCTCTTATAATCTTGAACCAGATATTAAATCTTCGCCAGGGGGACTTAGGGATATTCACACAATTGATTGGTTAATAAAAAACAATCTCAGGAATACATCTGATGGAGAAAAATTTATTGGTGTTCTGACTTTCGATGAAAGGCAAGAGCTTAATAAATCCAAGTATTGGCTTTGGGTAATCAGATATCTACTCCACATCGAAGCTGGCAGAGAGGAAGACAGGTTACTATTTGAGCATCAAATACCAATTGCAGAGAAATTATTCCCTACTATTAAGAGCCCAAATCAAGCAGCAGAAAAATTGATGCATAGATATTTTCGATCCTCATTAAATATTTCTGAAATAAATTCTACATTCATCAAGGGTTTAAAAGAAAATTATGGGTTAACTAGATATTCAAGAAAAAGGAAAATAGATAAAAATTTCTATGTTAAAGATAATCTTATTCATCTGTATGATCTAAATGGTTTTAAAAAGGATCCCAGTCTACTCTTAGATCTCTTTATCAAATTAAGTGAAAATACTTATATTGAAGATATTGGCTCTGAAACATTAAGAGCTCTTAAAAGAGACAGGAATCTGATTGATTCAAAATTTAGATCAAAAAAACAAAATATTAAACTTTTCTTAAAACTTCTTAAATCCAAAAGACTTTTAGTCACGCAATTGGAAAATATGAAAAATTTAGGGATATTGGGAAGATATCTTCCAGAATTTGGAAGGATTACGGGACAGATGCAGTATGACTTATTTCACATATACACGGTAGATGCTCACACCCTGCAAGTACTGAGAAATATGCGATGGATGTCACTTGGAAAATCTAAGGAAAAATTCCCTTTAGCATCTCAACTAATTGAAAAGCTTCCTAAACTAGAAGTACTTTACATATCTGGTTTATATCATGATATTGGTAAAGGAAGAGGTTCAGATCATTCAGAACTTGGAAAAACCATCGTGAGGAATTTCTGTAAAAAACATTTTTTTTCTGAAGAAGACACAAAAAAAATTGAATGGTTAGTCGAAAATCATCTTTTAATGTCTGTTACTTCACAAAAAAAGGATCTTACAGATAATGAGGTTATTAAGGATTTTGCGAAAAAGATTAAAGATCTAGATACTCTCAATTATATTTATTGCCTTACTGCAGCTGATATAAGTGCAACAAATCCAAGATTATGGAATTCTTGGAATGCCTCTCTATTAAAACAGCTTTATGACCGTACTAAACTTTATTTTGAAGACGAGATCCTACTTAATACATCCATAACAGAGGAAAAGGCAAAAGCTATGGAGCTTTTGGGAGATTTTAGGAAACAGGATATAAAAAAACTGTGGAATAATTTTTATGGAGATTACTTTGAAGCTTCAGATCATCAAGACCTTCAGATTCATGCTAAAAATATCCTCCTTTCTAAAGGAATGTCAAATATAAAACTTTTTCAAAAAAATGCTGATTCTTTGACTACGATTTTCATAAATACTCAAGATAGAGCTAACCTTTTTGCGACAATTATAGGAGTCCTTGATTCGGAAAATATTAATTTTGTTGATGCTAAACTCTTTGGCATGAAAAATGGATATTGTACTGATTTAATAACTATCAGTGATAACGGAAAAAGGGTCGAATTGGATTCTGAAAAAGCTAAAGTTTTAATCGATAAATTAGAAGAGGCAATAACTCCACGAATCCTGAAACCTAAAATTGTACAAAGAAGGCAGCCGAGAAATCTAAGGCATTTTAAAACTGATACTGAAATTAGTTTTAAGCATGATATGAAAAATAGATGGACAGATTTAGAAATCAGTACTTCGGACAGACCTGGATTACTGGCATCAATATGCCAAGTCTTTTTAAAGCATGGAGCGTTGATTAAAAAAGCAAGAATAGCAACCTACGGTGAAAAAGCTGAAGATAGATTTAGCATAACTTCCAAGCAAGATACACCTTTTGTAAAGAGAAATGACTTAAATAATCTTATAGAAGATATCAAGGTTTCATTAAATTGAGAGGGTAAATGAATAAACAATTAGATTTTTTAACAGAGTATCCATTCCAGTACCTCTCAGATTTGCTCAAAGACATAAAAAAAGATCCATTAGATGTCATAGGACTCCATATAGGAGAACCGAAAGAACGAGCGCCAATGCAAGCACTGGATATTATCAATGAAAACTCTTTATCCTATTCAAAGTATCCGACTTCTTCAGGTGAATTTCATTTGAGAGAAAGTTACTGCAATTACTTAAACGATAGATTTTCCAGAAGTAATATTAACCCAGATATTCATGTTTTACCTCTTTCAGGCAGTAGAGAAGGAATTTTTTCGTTCATTCAGTCGACAATAGATTCTACAAAAAAGAACCCAATAGTAATTTTGCCAAATCCGTTTTACAAAATTTATGAAGGTGCTGCGATTATGGCAGGTGCAGAACCCTACTACTTAAATTCAATCGAGTCTGAAGGATTTAAACCTGATCTGGAAAGCATACCCGAGGATGTCTGGAAAGATTGTCAACTTTTTATAATATGTTCTCCCTCAAATCCCACTGGATATTGTTTTGATAAAAAAGAATACGAGGAATTGCTTGAAAAAGCGGAAAAATATGATTTTCTCTTATGCTCTGATGAATGCTATATCGATATCTATGATAGTTCATCAAATGCTCCTTTGGGATTATTAGAATGTGATGATGTCACTATGACAAATTCAAAATCAGTCATATTTCACAGCCTCTCTAAAAGATCTAGTCTTGCCGGTCTACGATCAGGATTTATTTGTGCTTCAGAAGCGATAATAAAGAAATTAAGTTTATATAGAACTTACCATGGTGTTACTCTTTCTTTGCCAACTCAATTAGCCAGTACCTGGGCTTGGCAAGATAGTAAGCATGTTGAATCTAACAGGGCTGAATATGATAAAAAGTATAAAGCCGCCATCTCTTGCTTAGATAACTTTGATGATGTGAAGAGACCTGATGGAGGGTTTTATATTTGGTTAAAATTACCCTGTGATGATCAGACCTTCGCAAAATTGTTATATGAACAAGAGTCAGTGCTTAGTTTGCCTGGATCATACTTAGGTAAGAAGATTGATGGCATCAATCCTGGAGAAGGGTTTTTAAGATTAGCTGTAGTGCATGATGTTGATACTATCAATAAGGCCTTTTCTGCAGTAAATAGAACCATGCAATCCTTAAATTAGATTTTTTAATCTATCTCTAAAGTTAACCAGAACTTATAATATACAAATGAATATTTTTCCTTTGGTTGCCGTTGGTGTTTCTACATTGAATTCAAGCGATGATCTGTTGGATGTTAGATATCACTTAATTTTAAATGAAGATCAGGAACTGCTGAATACTTTGAAGATTGATAATCCGGGATTTGATAATCTTTATTCAATGGCAAGCGGAGAAGAAAACAATGAGTATTTTGAGAATATCAGCAGTTCATTATCTGTTACAAATAGACAGAAATTAATATTTCATAAAATTGATAAGGATGTACCTATCTCAAATATATGTGATGCTTACTTAAAGCTTTATCTTTTATCATTGAAAGTCTCGAAACCAAACAGTATAAACTTAGAAAATATATTCGAATCTCTAGCTAATGTTGCATGGACTAATCTTGGTCCTGTTGATGTAAAGGACTTGAATTTATTTAGATCAAAAAATGGAGAGGTCTTTGTAAGATCGGTAGATAAATTTCCTTGCATGACCGATTACATAATTCCTGAAGGAGTAAGAATAGCTGATAGTTCCAGGGTGAGGTTAGGAGCCCATTTGTCTGAAGGAACAACGGTAATGCATGAGGGTTTTGTTAACTTTAATGCAGGAACACTTGGCTCAGCTATGATAGAAGGTAGAATTTCAGCAGGTGTGGTTATAGGAAAAAACTCAGATTTGGGCGGAGGTTGTTCAACGATGGGTACTTTGTCGGGTGGGAATGAGGTAAAAATTTCTATTGGTGAAGATTGCTTATTAGGCGCTAATTCTGGGTTAGGTATTCCTTTAGGAGACAGGTGTATATTAGAAGCGGGCTTGTACTTAACAGGAGGATCTAAAGTAGAAATTCTAAATTCAAACAATGAGTTGATAGAAACTGTAAAGGCATCCTCCTTATCTGGCAAAGATGACCTATTATTCATAAGGAATTCCCTTACTGGTGCAATTCAATGTAAACCTAATGGAAAAAGTGTTGTTTTGAACCAAAAACTGCATAAAAACGACTGAATCAAAGAAATGAGTAAAGTTTTAGAACTTACAAGAGAGCTAATATCAAAGAAATCTGTAACACCCGATGATGCTGGATGCCAAAGCATTATTTCTACAAGATTGGAAAAAATTGGTTTTACAGTCGAGCACCTTAAGTATGGAGATGTAGATAATCTTTGGGCTACTTATGGAGATGCCGGCCCTATTTTTGCTTTTCTAGGTCATACTGATGTAGTTCCCACAGGTCCACTGGAAGATTGGGAGAGTGATCCTTTCATAGCAACTGATAAAGACTCTTTGCTTGTTGGAAGAGGAGCGGCAGATATGAAAGGAAGCGTTGCTGCTTTTGTCACTTCTATTGAAGAATTCTTAGCTGAAGAACCAACCTTATCAGGAAGAATTGCTGTTCTACTGACCAGCGACGAAGAGGGTCCTGCTGTAGATGGAGTAACTAAAGTTGTTGATTATCTTGAAGAAAAGAACGAAAAAATTGAATGGTGTCTTGTTGGAGAGCCCACAGCTGATAATAATGTGGGGGATGTTATAAAAATAGGAAGAAGAGGTTCAGTTTCGGCCAAGATTATAGTCAAAGGAACTCAGGGTCATGTAGCCTATCCAGAAAAAGCGAGTAACCCTATACATAATTTTTCCTCTTCTCTTGCTGAAATATCTAAGCTCAGCTGGGCAGATGAAACAGGTAAGTTTCAAGATAGTGTTTTACAAATATCTAATCTTAACTCAGGTACCGGAGCAACAAATGTTATACCAGGAAGCTTAGAGTTAAGTTTAAATGTACGTCACTCACCCTCAACTACAGTACAGCAAATAAAAGATGATGTTGAGTCCATAATTAATAAAAATGATGTTGAATGTGAGGTTTTGTGGGAAATTGGAGGAAAGCCATTTCTTACTACTCAAGAAGATCTTATCTCAGCAGTGAAAAGCTCAATAAAAGAAGTGACAGGGTCAGAACCCAAATGCACTACTGATGGAGGAACATCAGATGGTAGATTTATTGCACCTACCGGATCACAAGTTGTTGAGCTTGGGCCAGGTAATGCATCTATTCATAAAGTAAATGAAAGCGTAAAAAAAGAAGATCTCGAGGAATTGCATAAAATATACAAAACAATACTAAGTAAACTCCTCACTAATTTATAGAATTATTAATATTTCCCTTGTTCCCTTCCTTAATCTCAGTTGCCTTTAAAAATCTATTTGATATGAGGAGTAAAATTCCTACTACGAAAAGCGCAATAATAATTTGCATAAAGAGATCCGGCATTGAAGCTATACCAGCCTCAAATGATTTGCTTGCAAGTAAGCCTGCAAGACCAGCCGCTAAAGAAGACGATAGAAACCAAATTCCCATCATTTGACCTCTGTATCTAATTGGAGAATATTTCGCAGTAGCTGAAAGGCCCACTGGGCTCAAACATAGCTCGCCTAGTGTGTGAAAAAGATATGTCATAAGAAGAAACTGAATGCCAGCTTTTTCATTCTGCATAGCAGCCTCGACACCAAAAATAATTACTAAAAAACCAATAGCCATGAGGAAACATCCCAAAGCAAATTTTTGAGGTGTATCAGGATCTAAGTTCTTTTTTCCAAGAGAGATCCAAAATGCTGCAAAAAAAGGAGCAAAAATTACTACCATCAAAGGATTTGCGACCTGAAGAAAGGTCGCTGGCATCTCCCACCCAAAGATAAATAGATCCGTGTAGTCCTTAGCAAAAAGATTTAAAGATGAGCCCCCTTGGTCAAATCCGGCCCAAAATAATACAGCTCCGAAAAATAATAATAATAACATTTTGATATTTTCAATTTCATCAGTGCCTAGTCCTGCAAAAAAGAATAAATATATGAAGTAAGAAATAGCCACAATTAATATCAAATAAACAGTAAGTTGGTTAAGTAGTTGTGGATCAACACTCCAAAGTCCAGCAAAGCCTGAAGTAACTACTAAGAAAATAGCTATTGAACTATATTTAAATATATTCATGTACTTTGATTCATCTTCAGTAGGAGCCAAATTAGTATTTTTTCCAGCTTCTCCTAATGAATTTCTAGTGAAAAGATATTGTAAAACACCAAAGGTCATTCCTACACCAGCGGCTCCAAAACCCCAATGCCATCCCACCTTCTCTCCAAGATAGCCACAAACAAGGAATCCGAGCATACTTCCTATGTTGATAGACATATAGAAAATCGTGTAGCCAGAATCAATTCTTACATCTCCTGGTTTATAAAGTTGCCCTACAATAGTTGAGATGTTTGGCTTTAAAAGACCTGTACCGATTGAAACAAGAACCAAACCAAGAAAAAAGGTTTTATCATAAGGAATTGCCAGCACATAGTGACCGAGAGTTATAATAACTGCACCGTAGAGAACTGTTCTCTGGGCTCCAAAAAGCTTATCTGCAATCCATCCGCCAGGAACGCATAGAAAATATACTGAAGCACCATATATTCCGTAGATCGCCATAGCCTCAGGAGCATCAAGATTCATACCTCCTTCAGTTACCTCCCTTGTCATGAACAAAACAAGCAACCCTCTCATTCCGTAGAAGGACATTCTTTCCCACATTTCTGTTAAAAAAAGTGTTACTAGACCTTTGGGATGGCCTAAGAAAAAGGTATCACTAGATTTGGATATATCATGCATAATAAACTCACAATTTTATATAGAATAATCAAAAAAAATATCTTCTCCAAATTATTATGGAAAATTCAGGTTTTTTTAAGAGAATCTTTTCACTTGTTTATGACAGTTTACTGATTTTAGGGATAATCTTTTCTTTAACTTTACTACTCGTATTTTTAAACGGCGGAGCGCCTGAAAATGGTGGATTTATTGATTTACTGCAGCTTTTCGTCACTATTTTCTCTGGACCAATCTTTTACTCTTATTTTTGGTTGGTCAATGATGGACAGACTGTAGGCATGCAGGCATGGAAAATAAAGCTTATTTCTGAAGAGAAGTTAACAATAAGAATTTGTCTCTTACGCTGCGCTTTCTCTACCTTTTCTTTCTTGTTCTTTGGTCTTGGCTACTTATATATTTTTTTTAACGAAGATAAAAAGTCGCTGGCTGATATAGCAACAAAAACAAGGATCGCTAAGATTAATTAGATTTAAGTTTCCAGAATGAAGCTGTTAAAACAATAACTGCCGCTATAGGAAAAGTAACTGCATAGAAAGGGCTTAGTAGTAGAGTCATCTCTCACTCTCCCAAAAACGAAAGATGCAGCTAATAAGATTAATGATATTGTTGTGATGGGATGGAATATTTTCTTCCAATACTCCAGAGATAAGTTATTTCTTCTATATTCAGATATGTTTAATTTTAGAGCTTCATTAAGCTCACCAATAGATAGATACCTAGGAGATAGAATTCTTCTCATATCACTATCTTTAGGACCTTCTTGCCATATTTTTTCTTCTTGAAGGCGAATAGAATTTTTTTGATAGTCCGTTATTGTTAAATCAAATAGAGTCCAGATTCCATTTTGACGTTTAGCATATTTCGAATCTATTATTTGGATAATATTTCCCTCTTCTCCAAATTGATAAGTCGTGACGTCATTAATAGAATCTTTACTTGGAGAAGTTTTAAAAAAATTAATTGAAGAATCAGAAGCAAACCAATAACCATCCTCTGTATTGATTCTGTCTTGCTTCAATAATCTATTTTCCTCATTGGCTTGTGACAATGAAGGAAGTAACGTTTCTTGAAATAAAAAGGCTATTGCTATTATTACTATCGCAGGCCTTAAAGATGCTATCGCCATCCTAAAATTCGATTTACCTAAAACTTTTGCACCTATAATCTCCCCTTCTGAGTTTAAGCTTCCTAAACCAACGACCGCTCCAATAAGACAGATGTATGATAAATATTCATAAATTGAACTTGGAATTGAATAAAAACAATAAATTAGTGCATCAAACACAAGATAAGAATTTGATATATCAGAGATTTCAGAAATAAATTTAAATAAAAAGTCCAGCAAAGATATTGCAACTGCGACAATACAAATACTATGAAATATTCTCTTGGAGATATTTCTTTCTATTATGTCTCCAAATAAATGAATCATGATTTTGTCCTGAGCATGGATAAATTCAAAAGAATAGAAAAAACCAAAAAAAATAAATGAACCAAAAGAATTGAAATTAAATTAGAGGATTCTGAACCTTTGAATGCCAACAAAACCCCTAAGTATGCTGAAAATAATAATAAACCAGGAAGTATTTTCGAGTATCTGCCTTTTCGCGGAGATCTTTCTGATAAAGGCACGGCGATGAAAATACTTAATAATGTCATAAAACTTATAGAGCTCGACCATAACAAAGGATTTACCGAGTCCTTTAGCTCAATATTAACTTCACCATAATTTTTCGACATGAAATCAGCTTTTAATTTGAGATTATCAAACTTGACTGAAAATATTTCATCAGGTTCTTCTTTCGAATATGAAAACCCTTTACCAAAATTCAGATCTCCATTTCCTGACCTATTTGGGCTCAATCCCTCAGCTACGATAGTCAAACTTGATTCCCTATTGGAATCCTTCACAAGGAGAAAAACATCCTTCAGTTCGTCATTTCGCTTTTCCTTCGCATAAATAAGATAAGAATCATTTAATTTGTGAAATTCACCTGGAAGTAAAGCATCGAAGGTTTCTTCTAGAGATTTAATTTCAAGTAAACTCTTTACCCGCAAATCTAATCCAGGATTAAGCACTAAAGAAAAGAAAAATATTAACAAAGCTATCAATACTGCAGGAATTGACAATAGTGAGTAGATTCTTGAGTTACTAAAGCCAAGCTGTTCCATGATCGTAAGTTCATTTTCTGAGCTAAGTTTTCCAATAGTCAAAACAACGGACATAAAAAAACTTAGAGGCAAAATTAATTCTAAAAATTCTGGAAGCCTATACAAGACAACATAAAAAACAACTTGAGGATTTATTTCACCTTTGGATGCTTGTTCTAAGTATTGTATAGACCTCGAAGATACTATTATGAGAATAAAGACTACGCTTATAGCCAGAGTATATGAGAAAATAGTCTTTAAAAAATAACGATTTAAAATCATAAACGAGTATTTGAAAATCTATATAGTCAATCCTACTCTTTATTAAAAGAATATTCTCTATTTGGAGATAACTTTTATTATTTATTGATAAAATAGTATGACAACAATCTTTTTTAAAAGGAGACGTAATGAAAAAAAGACTCACACTAAGCCTTAACCAAGAACTATCAAAAAAACTTTTAAAAACAAAAATCGATGTTTTAGTTGTCGGTGTTTCCGAAGGAAGGACTCTAAATTCAGCCGCAGAAAAAGTTGATAAAGCAACTCAAGGTAGTATTAAAAAGCTTATAAGAAGAGGTGAGTTTGAATCAAAGGTGGGTCAGACAGCCTACATTGCAACTAATGATGGTACTTCTGCTGAAAGAATTTTCTTAATTGGTTGCGGTAAACCGATGAAAGGTCTTAGCAGTGAAGATCTTGATAAGATTGCGATGTCTGTAACAACCTGTTTAACAACAAAAAAATCTTCAACAGGTATTGTTTCATTACCTTCTATGAAACATGAATCGAAAGAAAATACCGATGAGACTTTGCTGCAGAAAATAGGAACTGCTGTTGAAAGCAAGGCTTATACCTACGATGCAAAACTTAATAAGAAAAATAAAAAAATTAATTATCTTAAAAAGGTCTCAATTGTTATTGATTCAAGGCAAAGTGTGGCTAAGTTACGCAAAGGGCTCAAAACTGGACAAGTCATAGGACAAGGAATGAATGTAGCTAAAGATTTAGCAAATCTTCCTGGAAATGTGTGCACTCCATCCTATTTAGCAACAAGCTCTAGATCTGCAGCCAATAAGTATCAAAAACTAAGTTGTAGAGTTTATGGTGAAAAGGAGATGAAAAAAATGGGCATGGATTGTTTGCTTTCAGTTGGAAACGGAAGTGCTCAAGAGTCAAAACTTATTTCAATGAATTATCAAGGCGGAAAAAAAGGCGATAAACCATATGCGATTGTTGGAAAAGGCATTACTTTTGATACGGGAGGAATAAGCCTCAAGCCTCCTCCGACCATGGATGAAATGAAATTTGATATGTGTGGTGCTGCGAGTGTTATAGCGACTATGCAAGTAGTTTCAGAACTTAAACTTCCGATCAATATAGTTGGTGTTGTGGCAAGTGCAGAAAATATGCCAGGTAGTAAAGCCACTAAGCCTGGTGATGTCGTACGCACAATGTCAGGTAAGACTGTTGAAATATTAAATACTGATGCTGAGGGACGATTGGTCCTAGCTGATGCTTTGACTTATGTTGAAAGATTTGAACCTCGATCAGTAGTAGACATCGCTACACTTACCGGAGCGGTGATAATGGCGTTAGGCTATTCCACATCTGGACTAATGTCTAATAACGACAAACTCGCAGAAGAATTATTAGAGGCTGGCCGTAAAGCTTCAGATAGGGCTTGGCAATTACCCTTATGGGATGTTTACCAAAAAGATTTGGATAGTAATTTTGCAGATATCGCAAATATAGGTGGTCGAGCTGGTACGATTACCGCTGCATGTTTTTTATCAAGATTTGCAGAGAAATACCCTTGGGCTCATCTCGATGTGGCCGGAACTGCTAGTTATAAAGGAGCTGCAAAAGGTGGTTCAGGTAGACCTGTACCTCTCCTGAGTCAATATCTCATAGATAAGTCTTAGTAATGGTAGAAGCTACTTTTATAGCTTCTGGCAAAAATATGGAAGAAGCTTTGAACTTCGCTTGCTCTCTAATTAGTAAATTAATTATGGGCGGCATAGATCTAATTCATGCTAGTAAAATAGTTACTAATAAAGCAGATGATCTCATAAATATTGGTTATCCTGGCACTAAGTTCGCTTTAGGTTCTGACTTGATTCTTAATCTATCTCCAGATATGCCGAAAAACTTAGATGGATATGAAAATTTTATACAGCTAGTAATTATGGATGGTGCCGATCTCAGAGAGAGAGCAGCGAGTACGTGGTCTAAATGTAAAGATTTAGGATTAAAAACAAAATTCGTAGAGTCAATATGAAGAAAAACTACGAGCCGAGTTCTACTGAAACAGAAATTTACGAGAATTGGGAAAAATCAGACTTCTTTAAAGCGCAACCTGACGAATCAAAAGAATCCTTTTGCATCATGATTCCTCCACCCAATGTTACTGGAACACTTCATATGGGTCATGGGTTTCAAAATACTCTAATGGATGCACTTATTCGCCACAAAAGAATGTCGGGATTCGATACACTCTGGCAAGTGGGCGTAGATCATGCCGGAATAGCAACTCAAATGGTTGTAGAAAGACAACTTGAAGCAGAAGGATTATCTAGAGAGGAGATCGGTAGAGATGAATTTGAAAAAAAAGTATGGCTTTGGAAGGAAAAATCAGGAAATAAGATAACACAACAACTGAGAAGACTAGGCGCTTCGGTTGACTGGTCAAGAGAAGCTTTCACCATGAGCGATGATTTAAGCACAGCAGTTAAGGAGGTGTTCATAGAACTTTATGACCAAGGATTAATTTATAAAGGAGAAAGATTGGTCAATTGGGATACAGTACTTGAGACTGCCTTGTCGGATCTTGAGGTTTCATCTGAAGAAGAAAATGGATCTCTTTGGTATATTGATTACTTTACTTCAGATAGTGAAAAATTAACTGTTGCAACAACTAGACCGGAAACATTGCTTGGAGATACAGCCCTAGCAGTAAATCCTGAAGATGAAAGGTATAAGGGACAGATAGGAAAAATGGCACTTTTGCCAATTGTGAATAGAGAAATACCTATCATTGCTGATAGTTATGTTGAATCAGAATTTGGGACTGGTTGTGTGAAGATTACACCTGCACATGATTTCAATGATTTTGAGATGGGCAAAAGACATGGACTTGAAGTGATCAATATCTTAAATTTTGATGGCACTCTAAATGACAAAGTTCCAGATAAATATCAAAACTTAAATATTGAAGACGCAAGAAAACTTATCCTAGAAGACCTTAATACTATTGGTCAACTGAATAAGACTGAGCCTTATAAAGTCCAGATCCCAAGGAGTGAAAGAAGTAATTCTATCCTTCAACCTTTGTTGACTAATCAGTGGTTCGTTAATGTTGAAAAACTTTCCCAAGAAGCTATCAGAGTTGTAAAGGAAAATGAGACAGAGTTTATACCTAAGAACTGGGAAAATACCTATTTTGCTTGGATGAAAGATATACAGGATTGGTGTATCAGTAGGCAGTTGTGGTGGGGACATAGAATACCAGCCTGGTTTGATATGGATGATAATGTTTATGTTGGGGAATCTGAGAAAGCCGTAAGAGAAAAATATAATCTCGATAATATAGAATTGAAACAAGACGAGGATGTTCTGGATACTTGGTTTTCTTCTGCTTTGTGGACATTTTCAACTCTTGGATGGCCAAAAAAAGAGAACTTACTTTCAAGATATCATCCTACAAGTGTCTTAGTGACGGGGTTTGATATCATTTTCTTTTGGGTAGCAAGAATGATAATGATGACTACTCATTTCATCAATGAAGTACCCTTCAGGAAAATATTAATTCATGGTCTTATAAAAGATTCAGAAGGCCAAAAGATGTCTAAATCTAAAGGTAATACTTTGGATCCTTTGGATATCATAGATGGAATTAACCTAGATGACTTAATCAAGAAGAGAACTGAAGGGTTGATGCAACCAAAAATGAAGGATCGGATCATAAAACAAACCAAAAAAGAATTTCCGAATGGTATCGAAGCTTATGGAACTGACGCATTAAGACTAACTTTCTGCTCGCTAGCGACGGGTGGGAGGGATATCAATTTCGATATTAAAAGAGTAGAAGGTTACAGAAACTTTTGTAACAAGCTTTGGAATGCGGCCAGATTTATAGATTTAAATATTGATAACTATGGTATTTCCAAAAAGAGAAGTGAAAGTTCAATTGATTTCTGGATCGACTATAAATTCAATAAAACGGTAAAGAAAGTAGACCAATCAATGAATGAATTTAGGTTTGATTTGGCCACTAAAGCAATCTATGAATTTATATGGTACGAATTTTGTGATTGGTTCATAGAGCTTCAGAAAATAAGTCTCAGAAAAAATGACATGAATAAAGCAGAGATTGTTAGGTCTTTGGTCGATATTCTTGAAAAAACTCTAAGACTTGCACATCCAATCATGCCTTTCATAACGGAAGAAATTTGGAAACAATTTAAGGCGCATCATAATTCAATCCATGAAAGCATAATGATATCTGAATACCCATTAGGTTCAGAAAATACTTCGGAACGAGACTACCAATCAGTAGAATGGCTCAAAGATATTGTATCTGGGATAAGAAATATACGTGGCGAGCTTCTTATCAAACCTTCAATTAAAATTTCTTCAATCTTTAAGGGAGGAGATCAATTAGATAAGGAAAACTTAAATGAAATTGGTAGTTATATAGAAAAGCTATGTGGTCTCAAAGAGATTATTTGGGCTGAAGAGAGTTCTCAAGACATTCCTTCATCAATGTTTACTCGAGACAATCTAAAAGTAATGATACCCCTTGAAGGACTCATAGACGCAAAGGAAGAAATGCAAAGGCTCAATAAAAAAATATCTAAACTTATTCAAGAAAAGGAAATGTTAGGTAGTAAACTTTCTAATCAGAACTTTGTTGAAAATGCTCCAAAAGATTTAGTGGAGGCTCAAAAAGATAGATTTTCTGTTTTATCTAAAGAACTAGAAAATCTTGACTTGCAAATAAAAGAAATTAAAAAAATGATTTAGGGTTTATGAAATCATTTTGGTTATAATTTAGCATTATGTTTTTCAGAGCTCTAATAACAAGCTTCATTATATCGAGCCTATTCACTGGGCTAATTTTCTCTATCGGGGATCTTGCTTTTGGGAGCAGTCTTATGTACCAAGCTCTTGTGACGTTCTGGAGCATTGGATTTCTGTCAATTATAGGTTTTATATATGGAAGAAAAATAAAGAGAAATTTTAGAGGAGAAACTGGAACCATAAAATGGTTTGACCCAAGTAAAGGATACGGGTTTTTAATTCGAGACAAAGGTGGGGATTTATTCGTTCATCTTAGGGCTGTTCAAAATCAAGACAGGAGAAAACTCAAAGAAAATACTAGGGTAAGATTTTCTGTTGAGGAAACAGAAAAAGGGCCTCAAGCTGAAAATATCAGAATAATCTAAAATAGTCTCTCCAAAAACCAATATGTTCCCAAGCAGGACAAAGCTGATGCAGCACAAACTCTTATTGTGTTTATACTCTCTCTGATGAACTTAGTTATCTGAGAAAGAATTAGATAAACAACAAAAACTATCAAAAGTTGTCCGAGCTCAACTCCAATATTAAAGCCTGCGATTGCAGGTAAAAGCCTACCCTCCATCATGCCGATAGAAGATAAATTTCCCGCAAACCCAAATCCATGTATTAGTCCGAAAAAAGAAGTTACAAGTAAGGTTATTGAAGAGCCTGGATGTCTTCTTACAAGATTTAAGTAACAAAAAGAAAATATGCTTATACCTACCAAACCAATTATGAATTTTTGTAATCCAAAAAAAGCCAAAAAAATAACAAGAGATGAAGAAAAATAAATCAACAATCTTCCATATAGGCTGTGATTATGAGTAACTGAAGCAATACACTCTAAAGCTATAATGACTATGGAATATCCAATTAAAGCTTCAACAAATTGCGAGGAAGGTGTGACTAAACCCAAAGCCCCTAATGCTAAAGTGATGCTATGGCCAATTGTAAAACCCGTAATTACTATGATTAAATTCTTTAAGGCAAAACCTAGAATTAATATTGCAAAAAGGAATGCTAAATGGTCATATCCAGACAATATATGATTGAATCCAAGTTCAAGATAATCTCTAAAAGAATCAAATCTTGATTCGCTTTTAGATTCTTTATCAGTTTCTTTCCACTCCCTTCTAGAAGATGTGAAAACCTTTTCAGGACTAGCTACAGAATTAATGTAAAAAGTGGATATATGAGTATGAGTCGGATCTTCATCAAAAAAGAGCTCAAAATTTATTGTGGATTCTTCAAGTTCACACTCCATCGTCCAGAGCAAAGTTAAGTAACCTGTAGAAAAAGAATTTTTCAAAAAAGGTGTCTTGGAGAGATTGCAATTTTTATTAAAATTAAAATTATCTATAACTTTATTTGTAAATTCTTCCTCCCAGTTTTCAGTAAAATTTAAATTTAGCCTTTGTAATACTGATGTTTGAATACTAAATTCTACTTCAATAGATTTTGATTCAGCAGTAGAGTCTATATTGATCTTAGAATAAGACTCACTTCTTTGATGCGAGAATAATACTGTACTCAATAAACAAGTTATTAAACCTATTGATAAAAGTTTCGACATTTATTCAGGTAAGTTCCTTGAAATATCGTACCAATTCTTGAGATTCTCTAAATATTCTCTCAAGGAATTATCATCTCTCCTTTTTGAATATTCTGCCAAAACCACATCTCTAACTTGTTCTAAGTTTGGCTGTCCTGCCAACTCTTTTTCCAATAAGAAAATTATCTTATAACCGCCAGGAACCTTGATTGGTTGACTGAATGTACCAGGTTGTAAATTCCTAGCTAAATTCATGAGGCTGGGCCCAATATACTCTCTTACTTTTGATAATGTCATTAAACTATTTGGAATTTTCAAAGCAGAGTCACTCCCTAAATTGGATACCTCAACAAAACTGCTACCAGAAATTAAAAGGTCATAAGCTCGAGTTGCATCTTCAAAGGATGAGTTTTCGACCCCTTCATCAGAGAAATAAAGCTGTTGAATTCTTAACCTTGATGATTTGGTGAAAAACCCTATATTCTCTTCAAAAAATTTATTTAATTCTTTATCAGATACTTCATATCTCATATTTTCTGCAATGATAGTCTTTATCATCTGCTGAACTATTGTTCCTCTTGCTATAGGATTATTTTCAAGCATTCCAAGGTCTAAAGCCCGTTTAATTAAAAGTTCCTCTTCTATCATTCGCTCAAGAACATATTCTTTATCTTTTTGCGATATGGGTGATTTCTTGTCTTTTGCAAGACCTTCAAGTTGGACTAAATATTTCTCCATAGAAATTGAAGTATCTTCGATTTTCGCAGCATATTTGAAATTTGTAATATTAGAGTCTTGAATAATAGAAAGCCCTGCTAGTAAGGCTCCAACAAATAAGCCTGTAGACAAAACTAAAGTGTAGAGCTTTTCTTTATCCATTCCTTATCATTTGAATATGAGGAATTCCATCTTCGTCATACACTTCGCCATTTACTTTAAATCCGTGTCCTTCATAAAATTTAATCAAATATTCTTGAGCAGAAATAGTTGATTTTTCAGTCATATAATTTTCTGAACTTCTCTTTAGGCCTTCATCAACTAATCTTGATCCAATACTTAGACCTCTCAGACTGTCAATTACAGCAATACGTCCTATGGAAGGTGTTTTATACTTAATTCCAGGAGGAGTTAACCTTAAGTAACCCACTAAATGTCCTTCCTTTTTCAAAAGAAGATGATCACTAATTTCGTCTAATCCATCCGCATCTTGATACCAAGATTTCTGCTCTACAACAAATATGGATTGCCGAAAACTAAGAACCTCATAAAGTTCTAACTTTGAAAGCTCATCAAAAGATTTCCAATAACTCTGTAAATCTAAATTTTCAGAGTTCAAGGACATATATTAGGATTTTTTCTATGTATCAAAGATATTTGTTCTAAATCTTCATCAGATAATTTCACATCAATACTTCCAATGGCTAGCTTTAACTGCTCCATAGTGGTTGCACCGATGATATTAGAAGTTACAAAATCTCTTGAATTCACAAAAGAATTTGCCATCACTGATGGATCCATATTTATGGAACGCGCATAATTGACATAGGATTTAACCGCCTCATTTGCGCCGGGAACCTCATAACGATCTCCTCTTTCAAATAAAGTTGTTCGGGCTCCTTCAGGTCTAGCACCATCGATATACTTTCCTGTCAAATAGCCTTGTGCTAGAGGGGAATACGCTAGAAGACCTACTTGTGATCTATGGTGAAATTCAGACATACCGATCTCGTAAGATCGGTTTAAAAAATTGTAAGCATTCTGAACTGATACAACTCTTGGTAAATCATACATTTCTGAAAATTTAATAAATTCCGAGAGGCCCCATGGTGTCTCATTTGATAAGCCAATGTATCTAATTTTTCCAGAGTCTACTAATTCAGAGAGTACTTTCAATGTTTCAAGTATTGGAACTGTTTCAGCTTCATAATGCTTATAACCTAAACCATCAGCACCAAACATGCTCATTCTTCTGTCAGGCCAATGTAATTGATACAGATCAATATAATCAGTCTGTAGTCTTTTTAAGCTAGAATCTATAGCACTTTCGATATTCTCTCTATCCAAAAGAGTCCAGTCTCCCCTAAACCAATTCATAGGCGCCCTTCCAGCTACTTTAGAAGCAAGAATTATCTCTTCTCTCTTCCCGGTTTTCTTAAACCAATTTCCTATACATTCCTCAGTCTTCCCTTGTGTATCAGGCTTCGGAGGTATTGGATAGAGTTCAGCTGTATCAAAGAAATTTACACCTTGCTCAAAGGCATAATCCATCTGCTCATATCCTTCCTCAAAAGTATTCTGTTCCCCCCAAGTCATGGTACCCAGACAGATGACGCTTACATCTAAATCAGTATTTCCTAATTTTCTATACTCCACCCTTCTCTCCTTACAAAGTTGTTATAATTAATATTATAAAAAATTAAATTCAAAAATGACTAAAAACATTTACCAATTTTCCTGTGAGGACTCATCTGGTCAAAACGTAGACTTAAGCGATTTCAGAGGAAAAACCTTGCTGATAGTTAATACTGCCAGCCAGTGTGGCTTTACACCTCAATATAAAGGCCTAGAACAACTTCAAAATAAATTTTCGAATGAGGAATTTTCTGTTTTGGCCTTCCCTTGTAATCAATTTGGCGGTCAAGAGCCCGGGACTAATCAAGAAATTGTTGAATTTTGCAGCTTAAATTATGGAAGTACTTTTCCAATCTTTAGCAAAATTGACGTAAATGGAGACAATGCCCATCCTTTGTATAAATTTTTAACTACTGAAAAGAAAGGTCTACTTGGAACGGAAAAAATTAAATGGAACTTCACCAAATTCCTTGTCAATAAAGATGGTGAACCTGTGAATCGATACGGATCTTCAACAACGCCAGAGCAGATAGAGACTGATATTGAAAAGTTGATTAACTCTTAGAAAAAAATAAATTACTTACAAAACCCTTTTTGAGTGTCTTGGACATCACATAAGCATCTTCTCTGCCTTCAGGAAGCCTATAATATTTTTTCCTCTCACCAATCTCAAGAAATCCTAGTTTCTCATAAAGTCTATAAGCTATTTTATTTGAGACCCTTACTTCAAGAATTATTTTCTTGCTTCCCATGACTTCAGCAGCAATTATCATTTTTTTTAATATTCTCTCTCCGTAACCAGATCTTCTAAAATCTTTATTAACACCTATATTAAGAAGATGTGACTCTTCAGATGAAATAGCCATAATAGCGAATCCTATCAACCTTTCATTGTCCTCAAGGGCCAGAGAGTAATAACCTTTCTCTAAGCAGTCAGTGAAGTTTCTTTCTGTCCAAGGGAAAGGATTAGATTCTCTCTCTATTTCGAGTACTGAATCTAAGTGACTAAAATCTAAATAAGAGTAATCCATAAAATATTTTTATAAATTTAAAGCTTTTAACTCATTCAAAAATAGCTTTTTAGACTCTTTTGATGAACATATTTCTGCCATGGAATCATAAGATGATATTTTAGAATTTATATATTGCTCGGAATATTGTGGAAGATCTGTTCCTAAAACTAGGATGTTGTTTATTGATTCTGGATTTTCTAGTTTAATTATTTTTAGGGGTTTATTTTTGCCAATAGACCTAGCAAGCGTACTTAAAAAAAATATTTTGTCCTCCTCTGAAACTTGCTCGTCTTTTTTTCCAAGACATAAAATGCAATTTCTGTCGATTAAATAGACTTCGTCTTGAAAAATAATAGCCTCATGCTCAGATCTTTTTTTCCATATATCTATACCTAGCTCTTGAAGTTTTTGATATTTTGACAAAACCATATTTTGTAATTTTACTATTTGGAAAAAAAGACTCAACTTGACCTTAATTGCTTGCAAATATAAGCTAGCGCCGATGATTTTAGTCGCTTTAAAAATTATTCAGCTACGACTGACTATCCCGGTCTCTTTTTATAAGAGTTAACCGGGCATTACTTCGTGCTTTAAGCACCAATCTCAATAATTAAAATATTCTGGAGATAAAAATGACTAAAATAATTAATGATTCAGCTTCTAAATATCGACCATTCAAGTCTATAGATATAGACAATCGAACTTGGCCTTCAAATACAATTACTCAATCACCTATGTGGTGCAGTGTAGACT
>LULJ01000498.1_pt1 | contig 20811 bp, 21 predicted proteins | sample 728171 | NCBI WGS metagenome assembly LULJ01 (sample SAMN03860292, study PRJNA289734) | marine metagenome | biome: seawater column; feature: ocean; material: water; isolation source: Red Sea water column Station 169 - depth 25m | place: Saudi Arabia: Red Sea | collected 2011-10-15 | depth 25 m
AAAGATAGTGCAGTCAAAGCCTGCTCACCACCTGACAATAAAGTTATTGATTGGAGTCTTTTTCCAGGAGGACTTACTAACATTTCCAAACCAGCTTCTAAAGGGTCATCAGAGTCAACCAATTCAAGCTTAGCATTTCCACCATTAAATAATTTTGTATAAACCTCATTAAATTTTCTATTTACCTTATCAAAAGCCTCAATTAGTCTTTCCCTTCCTTTTTGATTTAATTCATTAATACTATCTTTAAGTTTTATAATTGCTGTAACTAAGTCTGCTCTATCTTGTTCCATTTTCTTAATTTCTGTTTCGTATTTTACAGTCTCTTCATCGGCCTTTAGGTTAACCGAGCCTAATTTTTCTCTCTCTTGTTTTTTTTTATCTAATAAGTCTTCTTGATTAACAGCATCAGGCAGTTCTTCGACACCAAATAAATTTGAATTTTCTAAAATGTTTTCTTCCGTAAGATTTAGCTCAGAAATTATTCTATCAACTAAATCATTTTTTCTTTTTTTAAGTCCTTCAATTGTTGCCCCTGAACTTGCTTTTCGTTCTCTTATCTGAATAGATTGTTCTTGTATCTCGTTTAGTTGATTTCTAAGAGTGTCAATTTTTTCATCTGTGGTATTGATAACTTGCTCATTCTCATTTTTTTCATTTTCAGAAATTCTCAAATTTTCTGAAATTTGCCCTTTTTTTTCTGCCTGTAATTTTGGTTGATTATCAAGTTTATCTCGTTGCACATTAAGTTTATTTTTTCTATCACTTAATTCTGCAACCATTTTTTCCGAATTAGATAAAAGATTTTTCCAACTCTCAATCTCCTTATCAATTATTGCAATTCTCTCATTTCTTTTGACAGACTCTCTTTTGATATTTTGATTTTTACTATAACTATCTGCGTATTCTTCGATGACAAATTGGCAATCATCTAACGATTTAATTGCATCATCATTTTTTTGTGAATTAATTAATAGTTTAATTTTATCGATTTCTGATTTTAACTTATTCTTGCTGTTTTCCAAATCTTCATTCGATTGTTTCTCAGTTTGATAATATTTTGAGTCGATTTCAATAAGCTCACTTTTTTCTTCTTTCAGTCTTTTTTCATTTGAGTTTGCATCAATCACTATTCCTCTTTCCCTACTAATATCATCATCTATTGTTTGTAGAGATTTTTTTACGTTTTCTATTTCGTCTTGAATTCTACTATTTTCCTCATCTAGACTTTTTAGTTCTAAGTTTAGCCTTTGTATCTTCGACAAATTTTCAATATTTTTTTCTCTTAGAGGGGTTATTTTATCAACCTCAGTTTTAATCAGTTTCTCTAATTCGTTAATTTTATTATTAAAACCACTGACTTCAGTTTCTGCTTCTGTATTAATTTCATTTTCTATTTTAATTTCTTTATCGATCTCTAGTAATTTTAGATAATATAGTCCTGCCTCAATTTTTTTTATTTCATCAGAAATATTTTTGTATTTTGTAGCCTCTTCAGCCTGTTTTTGTAAATTTGCTAGTTGCCTTTCCTGTTGCCTTCTTAATTCATCAGCTCTCTTTAGATTATTTTCTGCAGCGCTCAACCTTAGTTCAGCTTCATGTCTTCTAACATGTAATCCAGAAATTCCTGCAGCTTCCTCTAAAATTGCTCTTCTATCAGTAGGTTTTGCAGTAACAAGGGCACCAATTCTGCCCTGACTAATCATTGATGGAGAGTGAGCTCCAGTTGATAAATCTGCAAAAAACATTTGAGCGTCCCTTGCTCTAACTTCTTTATCATTGATATAAAACTTCGAACCTTTATCTTTTTCTATTTTTCTTCTAACATTTATTTCATCTAACTCTCTAAATTGCACTGGACCCTCGTTATTTTCATTGGCAACAGTTACCGAAACTTCAGCAATATTTTTAGAAGGTTTGTTTGATGTTCCTGAAAATATGACATCTTCCATGCCTGATCCTCGCATGCTTTTTGCAGATGTTTCACCCATTACCCATCTTAAAGATTCAACAATATTTGATTTTCCGCAACCATTTGGGCCAACAATGCCTGTTAAACCATTTTCAATTAAGAAATTAGTTTTATCTGCAAATGACTTAAATCCATTGAGTTGGATTTTTTTAAACTCCATGGATTAACTTATATCAGCTTTTCCAATGTTTTTTTTAAATTTTTATAATTAAGAGATTTTTCGAACTTTTCGTTATTAATTATTATCGTAGGAGTAGAATTAACTTTAAAATTTTTTGTCCCCTCGATTCGATCTCTTTTTTAAGAGAGGGGTAAACATCTTTATGAAAATTTGCACAATGACTACATGTTAGAGACTCGTAGGCAATTATTGTAATCTTTGCATTTTGATTTCCTGAAACTATTCTCTTTATTTCTGCGTTAGCACTAGTACTTAATCCAAAAATTAATATTAAAAATAGAAATAATTTATTCATTTTTCTTTAAAAACTTTAGTTAATTCAATTAAAGAATTTTTGATTTCTTCATTTTTAACATTATTTAGTTTATTTTTATATTTATTGTTTGTCACAGGTTTATTCTGAATTATCTTCTGATTATCTATTTTATTTTCATCGTTAAAACTTATAAATTTAATCCGTTTTACAACTTCATCTTTAAAAAAAGCATTCATTCTATCCATAATTTCTTTTTTCGAATATTCTAACTCAACTTCATGACCTCTTTGCACCATTATTAAGAGCGTGCTTACACTGAACTTGTTAGTATTCTTAAAAGATTTTGGATAACAAACTTTAAATAATTTTTCACCAGCAATGAATTTCCAATTATTGAGTGTTTCGGAATAAATATGACCTCTTTTATTAATAAACTTTTTAATATTTTTTGGCAAAGTGTCATTGAAAGACCTTAATCCTTGAATGCTACCAGTTCTCTGCTTAATATATTTTTTATATTGCATATGAAAGATCAATTTGTAACAAAAAAAATTCTCAATTGGTACGATTTAAATAAAAGATCATTACCATGGCGAAAAAATGTTTCACCCACTAAAAAGCAATATTTTACATTAGTAAGTGAATTTATGTTACAACAAACTCAGGTTGCAACAGTTATTCCTTATTTTAATCGCTTCATTAAAAACATTCCAAATCTCAGTTCACTTGCCAAAACTAGTGACAAAAAATTATATAAACTCTGGGAAGGTCTTGGATATTATTCTAGAGTAAAAAATTTAAGAAAAACTGCTCAAGTTGTTAAAAAAAATTTTCAAGGGAAATTGCCAGATACTTTTGATGATTTAATTTCTTTACCAGGAATTGGAAATTATACTGCAAGTGCAATTTTGGCGATTGCATTTAATAAGTCTTTTATACCGCTAGATGGAAATGTTGAGAGAGTTTTGAAAAGATATCTTTTTCTTAAAAAAGAAAAAGAAATTACTAAAGAAAATCTTCACAAAAAAAAATCAATATTAGGAACATCTCCAAGGTCTAGCGATTATGCGCAGGCTTTAATGGAATTAGGGGCTTTGATTTGTAAACCTACAAATCCCAACTGTTTAAAATGTCCAATTTCAAAAAAATGTAAATCATTTCGTAAAAAAGATTTCAAACTTGTAAAGAATATTAAAAAAAATATAGATAAGTACTTTATTTTAAATGTTTATAAAAAAGATAAAAAATATCTATTGGTTAAAAATACAAAATTTAAATTTCTCAAAAACTTAAGAATATTTCCAATGCAGGAATTATCTAGACCAAAAAAGTTTAATAAAACGATAAATTTTAAAATGTCCAACATGAATATGAATATTAAAATTCAATATCCAAAAAATGTTAGAGAAATATCCTCTTCCTGTTGGGTTGATCAAAAAAAAATTGGTAATTCTATGTTGCCAACATTTACAAAAAAAGTTGTTAAGTATTTAGAGGGCAACTTATGAAAAAAATAGCCATTATCGGAGCTGGTATTTCAGGATTATTTATTGCTAATTTGTTCAAGAAAAACTCAGATTATCAAGTGGTAATTTATGAGAAAAATAATTCGATTAATCTTGAGGAAGGTTATGGAATTCAATTATCCGTCAATAGTGTGAAGCTCTTAAATGAAATTGAATTTAATAAATTTGAAAATGCAAGAAAGTTTAATCCAAAAAAGATTATTTTTTTTTCATCTAAAAACTTCAAAAAGATATGTGATTTGAATATCTCTGATTTTAATTCAGAGAATTGTCAGTACACTACTTTGAAAAGATCTGATTTAATAAATTTTTTGAAAAAGGATATAGAAAATTTAATTAAATTTAATCATAATGTTTCGAGTATAAATAAAGAAAATCAGAAAATTCAACTTACTTTTGAAAACAATGAAATTTTCGAATGTGATTATTTAATCATATCAGATGGAGTTTTTTCAAAAAGTAGAAGTTTGATTTCCAACAATAAAAGTCAACCAAAATACAACAACACACTAGCCATTAGAGGAAAGATAACAAATTCTTCCAAAATCGATAATAAAAATATTTCATTATTTTTAGGCTCTGATTTTCATCAGGTAATTTATCCAGTAAATCAAAATGGAGACTTAAATTTTATAGCAATTATGAAGTATGAACTTACTTTAGAACAACAAAAAAATTATTCTTTATTCAAAGAAAATTCCTTCATTAGAAAAGTTTTAGAAAAGGTTCCAAAAGAAAATAAAGAATTTTTTGATAAAATTAAGGAATTAAAAATATTCCCAGTATTTGTTAGTAAAGACTTTTTTAAAACAAATGATGATAACATTAATTTTATAGGTGATGCTTTTTTTGCTTTTCCACCTTCATTTGCTCAAGGGGCATCTCAATCCATAGAGGGTGCTTATGAATTATTTAAAAGTATTGAAAATAACTTAGAAGGGGATTTCTTTAAGAATAGAGTTAATAAAACTAAAATGGTTAATAAAAGATCTAAACTAAATCAATTCGCATTTCATTTATCTAATCCTGTAAATGTTTTTTTTAGAAATATTTTTTTGAAAAAATTTATTAAAAACAAAAAGTTTTTAGATTCTTATTTAGGTAAAATTTATAATAATTAATTTTTTGAAATTAATCTTTGTCTTAAATTATCTATAGGCACTATTTGCCCATTAAGATTATAATGCCAATAAGTCCAGCCATTACAACTTTCTGCTCCCAATATTGATGCAGCTACCTTGTGAATAGAGCCCTCTTTTTTGGCATGTTTTATACTTCCATCAGCCATAATTTTTGCACTGATTTTCTTTTTATTATCAAAAATAGTAGTGCCTGGTTTAATTATTCCTAATTCAACCAATGACCCGAAAGGTATTCTTGGCTTAGATCTACCATTTTGCAAAGTATCTAAATAATCATCTTCTATAGGTTTTGTATTTTTAAGTCGTTGTTCAGCTGCCTTATAATAGGTTTTTTCTTTTTCAATTCCGTAATAATTTCTACCCAATTTTTTTGCAACTGTTGCTGTTGTTCCTGATCCTAAAAAAGGATCTAAAACTAAATCATTTTTGTTTGAGGTTGCTAATAAAATTCTGTGAAGTAGAGCCTCAGGTTTTTGAGTAGAATGAACTTTTTTACCATTTTTTTTAAGTCTTTCAGAACCATTACAAATCGGCAACTCCCAGTTCGATCTCATTTGAAGATCATCATTTAAACATTTTAAAGATTGATAATTAAAAGTGTATTTTGATTTTTCTGATTTTGATGCCCAAATCAATGTTTCATGCGCATTAGTAAAACGTGTCCCTCTGAAATTTGGCATAGGATTTTTTTTATTCCAGATGACGTCATTTAAAATCCAAAAACCTAAATTTTGAATAGCGGTGCCAACTCTAAAAATGTTATGGTAACTGCCGATCACCCAAATAGCGCCATTTTTTTTCAAAATTCTTTTACATTCTGTTAACCACGAGTAGGTAAATTCATCATACTTTTTAAAATTTTCAAATTGATCCCATTTATCATTGACTGCATTTACCTTAGACCTATCGGGTCGTATAAGCTCATTCCTTAACTGTAAGTTGTAAGGAGGGTCAGCAAAAATTAAATCAAAAGTCTCACTGGGGATTTTTTTAAGTTCCCTTAAACTATCTCCATTTATTAATTTATTTTTAAAGTCCAAATTCATTTTATAAAAATAAATTAGACTCCAAAAAGATTCTTGGGTCAACCTAGGATTGAATTATTTGGATTCCATTTGTATGATGGTGGTTCACAACAACTACATCTGGTGTTTCTACGTGAAACCTATTTTAACTTGCTAATCGGTGAAAAGGTTTTTCTATGGTGAGAAGTAATCCCAAATTTTTTTATAGCTTTAAGATGTTGTTTAGTTCCATATCCATAATTTTTACTCCAGTAATAATTTTTAAATTTCTTACCTAACTTAGAGATCATTTTATCACGTGTAACTTTTGCTATGATTGATGCTGCAGAAATAGATGGTATTTTTTGATCACCTTTAATGACTGATTGAAGTTTATAATTTTTTAAATTTGGTGTTTTATTTCCATCGACCAAAATCAGTTTTGGTTTTTTTTTGAGTTTTTTAATTGCTCTTTCCATAGCCAATAGGCTTGCATGAAGAATATTTATTTTTTCAATTTCTGAGACAGAAGCTTTACCTGTAGCCCAAATAGAGTTTTTTTTTATGTATTTAGCTAAAAATTCTCGTTTATTTTTTTTTAAACTTTTTGAGTCTTTCAATAACTTCTTATTGATGGTCTTGTTCAATATTACGGCTGCTGCATAAACAGGTCCAATTAAGCTACCTCTGCCAACTTCATCAACTCCAGCAATAGTTTTCATTAAATCGTAATATTTAAATCTTTAATTTTTTGTTTAATTTTTTTTAGATCTGCCCACGAAAATTTTTTATTTTCTGGAAATCTAATTAGATAGGAGGGGCTAAAAGAAATCATGATAGGAATAGTTTTGTTCTTTAAAATTATTTCTTTCCACTTACCTCTTTCATTAGATATTTTGCTTAATCCTGTAATTGCCTCCATTGCTGTGCTGCCCATTAAAATTAAAATTTTTGGATCTATTATCGCAATGTGTTCTTTTAAAAATATTGCATAACGTTTTATCTCCTGTCCAGTGGGTTTTCTATCTTCTGGTGGTCTGAAATTAATTGAGTAGGTGGTGTAAATATTTTCTCTTTTTATATCGATTGCTAGTAACATTTTGTTCAAGAGATTGCCCACTTCTCCTTGAAAGCATAAGCCAGTTTCATCCTCTATTTCTCCTGGAGTTTCTCCAATTAACATCACATCAGCATTAATGTTACCTTCGCCCAAGACCAAATTCTTAGAATTATTTTTTAAATTACAATTTTCAATTGAATTAATCTTTGTTTTAAGATCATTCAGCAATCCATTTTTACTAATTGAAGTTTCTTTATTTTCAGCTGAGTCGACTTTAAATCTATTGATTGGTTTATCGCTAAAAATAAAATCAGTTTCAATTGTTTTCATGAATTCTTGAGCATATTTAGCATTTTGATTTAAAGTCTTTTTAATCATACAATGTAATAATGGTACTTAAAAATATAAAATTTATACTTATTGTGTTATTATTTTATCAGAACACTTTGTTTACGAAAAGTAATTCTTTTGAAAAAATTGATTCTAAAAATTTATCAAAATATTTTTCAGGTATAGTTGCTTTTGGCAATAAAAAAAATTCTGAAGCTTTAGATTTTTTTAATTCATCTAAAATTTTGATTAATGCTCATGATCCATTTTTAAAAAGGTATGTATCTTCATTAGTATTGGAGAATAAAGTATTGCAAGCGATTCAAATTATTAAACAAAATTATGAAAATGAAAATATAGATTTTTTCGACTCTTATTTATTGTTAATAATTGATAGTTTAAAAAAAAATGAGTTAGATATTGCCTATGAATATATTTCTATTGCAAATAATTTTGCAGACGAGGATAGGTTTAATTTAGCAATTTTAGAGAGCTTAAAACAATATGTTTATCTCTTTAAAGAAAAAAAATTTTTAGACGATAAGAAAAACTTTGGAAGATTGTCTTATATCTCAGAAACATTTCAAAAGTGTTATTTAGATGATCCTAATACAGGGAGATATTTCTCAAAATTGATTAATGATCCTGAATCGGATTTTACTAGATATATTTATTTTTATATAAGTTACTTAGTTGAAAACGATAATTTAGATGAAGCAAAAGTAATTACTGATGAAATAGAATTTTTAAATTCAACATTGCTACTATCACAAGGTAAAAGTTGGATCGACAATGGAAACTTACAAAAATTTAAAGAGGTCTTTTCATGTAAAAATCATAATGATTTGATTGCTGAATTTTTGTTTTTAATATCAAATCTGTATTCTGCACAAGACAATTACGAAATGTCAAATTTTTACTTAAATTTATCAAATTTTCTTAATCCAAGATTTGTGTTTAATTTATCACTAGTTGCAGAAAATCATTATTTTAACAAAGATTATGAAAAGGCAAAAAAGGTTCTTAAAAAATTTAAAAAGGATGATGATTTTTACTATTGGTTTAGATTAAAAAAAGAAGCGCAAATAATTTCAGCGCAAAGAAATAATCAAGAGTCTCTTAACTTTATTAAATTTAATTTTGACAAAATTGAAAATCCAAATGAGAAAATATTATTTGATGTTGCTAATTTTTATAAAAAAGCAAAAAATTATGAAGAAGCAATAAGATATTACTCTAAAATTATTGAAAATTTAGATGATAATTCGGACATCAAGTCAGATATTCTTTATCGAAGAGGAGGTACATATGAACGAATTAAAAATTATGAAAAAGCCGATAAAGATTTAATTGATGCACTCCAAATTACACCTGACGATGCTTATATACTAAATTACCTTGCTTATTCATGGCTTGAGAGGGATTATAAAATTAATGAAGCGATTAAAATGCTTGAAACAGCCTACGAACTTGAGAGTGATGATCCATATATAATAGACTCTATTGGTTGGGCATATTATTTAACTGATGATTATCCAAGAGCTGAAAAATTTTTGAAAAGAGCCGTAGAATTGATGCCGGATGATCCGATAGTGAATGACCATTACGGCGATATTTTGTGGAAGCTCAATAGAAAAATCCAGGCTAGATATTTTTGGACCAATGTATTGAAAATGAAAGATACTGAAAAAGAATTAATTGAAAAAATTAATATTAAGATGATCGAAGGTCTTAAAAGCTCTTAATGCCTTTTTCGAGAATAAAATCACACGCGAAATTAAATTTGGCATTAAATGTTATAAGCAAAAGTAAATCTTTGCATAATATAGAGAGCATAATAAGCTTCGTAGATTTGCACGACATAATTTTGATCAAAAAAATTAAATCAAAAAAACATTTAATTTCATTCAATGGAAAATTTTCTCGGAGGATAGGTAAGAAAAATACTATTTCTAAATTATTTGAAATCTTAGAAAAAAAAAAATTTTTGAAAAACCAAAGATTTCAAATCAAAATCAAAAAATCTATACCTGATAAAGCTGGTCTTGGCGGTGGCTCAATGAATGCAGCAAGTATACTAAGATATTTGGCTCATAAGAGAATAATCAATATCAAAAATAAGGAAATGTTAAAAATTTCTAAGTTAATTGGTTCAGATGTGATGTTAGGCTTAAATCATAAAAGTAAGATTTTAAATTCAAGAAATAAAATAAAGTATTTCAATAATGTAAAAAAAATTTACCCATTAATCGTAAAACCAAATTTTGGTTGTTCGACTAAGGATATTTATTCAAAGGTTAGAAAGTTTGATAAAGCAAAATTTGGCAAGGGAGCCAAAAAAATGTTTGATATCAATTTTTTAAAAAAAAGGTTTATTCAAAAATACAAAAATATCTGGTGTATAGCCTCAAAAACTATATAAATTTGATTTTTTTGTGTTATACGAACTTAATATTGGGGCGTAGCCAAGCGGTAAGGCACGGGTTTTTGGTACCTGCATCCTAGGTTCGAATCCTAGCGCCCCAGCCAAGTATGAAAAATTTTTTAGATACAATTTTTTTTAGATCAAATAATTTAAATTATATAAGTCAAAGTATTCGAGATTTAACAAAAAATACTCCAGCAAATAAAATATTTAAAGCCATAAATTCTTATTCATCAGATAGTGAAGTAAGATTTGTAGGAGGTTGCATAAGAAAAATCATTAATAAAGAAATAGTAAATGATATTGATATGGCTACAAACCTTGATCCTCAAAAGGTTTGTGAAGTTTTGAGAGAAAATAAAATTGATTATTACGAAACTGGTATTGAACATGGAACAATTACAGCACTTATAGAAGGGTACAAATTTGAGATTACCTCATTGAGAGAAGATATTTTAACAGATGGAAGACATGCAAAAGTGAAATTTTCAAAAAATTGGAAAGAGGATGCATTAAGAAGGGATTTTACCATCAATTCCATTTACGCGGATGAAGATGGAAACTTGTTTGATCCTTTTGAGGGTAAAAAAGACTTAGAAAACGGTTTCGTAAATTTTATAGGAGACGCTGATAAAAGAATTAAAGAAGATTATTTGAGAATTTTAAGATATTTAAGATTTTTCGCCCATTACTCAAAGCATCCGCATAATCCAGAATTAATCAGAAAACTTAAAATTAATATCGGTGGTATCTCAAAATTATCTAAAGAGAGACTATTAGATGAGCTAAAAAAAATAACTCACTTAGAAATATTAGAAAAATTAGCTGATGATAAATTGAGCTCAGAATTATTTTTAATTGTTTTTCCTGAATTAAATAATTTAAAAACTTTTTCAAAATTAAACTCAAAAAAAAAACAAATAATTAATAAGGCTGATTTTGTCTTTCTATTATCTTTAATGATTATTGATGAGACAGATAATGCAGATTATTTTATGTACAAATTTAATATTTCTAAAAAAGATCAAAAAAGAATTAAAATTATTGATAATTTTTTTAAGGAAAAAATTGGACCAAAAACTTTTAGAGAGGAAAACTTTAATGGTATTTTTTATTATAATGGAAAACAAGCTGTAACTGATATTCTCAATTATTATTTAATAAAATCAAAAAAAAATTCTGAAAATATTCAAAGATTAATTGATTTCTACAAAGATAAAACAATACCAAAAATGCCTGTGGGTGCAGAATTTTTAATGGAAAAATTCAATATTCCTGAGGGTAAACAATTGGGTGCAAAATTAAAAATAATTGAGGAAGAATGGGTGAAAAATAATTTTCAAATTTCAGATAAACAAGTAAGTCAAATTGTTAACAATTAGATATATTTTACGTCTTTAATTTCAAAATTTTTGACCCCGGCAGGAGTTTTTATTTCAACTAAATCATTTTTATTTTTTCCTATTAAACCTTTACCTATAGGTGATTGAAAATAAATTAATTTTTGTTTGAGATCAGCTTCATCTTTTCCTACAATCTTATAATTTATTTTTTCTCCAGTATCTAAATTTTCTAAAAACACAGTCGAGCCAAAGATAACTTTTCCATCATTATTTAATTTCGTAACATCAATGACATTTGCTCTAGCAATGATATCATTAATTTCAGTAATCCTTCCCTCATTATGAGACTGCTCTTCTTTTGCAGCGTGGTACTCTGCATTTTCTTTTAGATCACCATGTGACCTTGCTTCAGCAATCGCCGCTACAATCTCAGGTCTTTTTTTTTCTTTTAAAAAGATTAATTCATCTTTAAGTTTATTTAGGCCATTTAAAGTAATTGGTTCTTTGTCCATGTTATTTCCATTTTGCTAACGGAGGTAATGACATTAAAATACCTTCAACGTTTCCACCAGTTTGTAAACCAAATTTTGTTCCTCGGTCATAGAGTAAGTTAAATTCTGTATAACGACCTCTTTTTATGAATTGTAATTCTTTATGTTTTTTAGTCCACTTTTTCTTCATTTTTTTTCTAATGATTTTTTCAAAAATAAATTGAAAAGTGATCCCCACATCTCTTACAAATTTAAAATCTTTCTCAAAATTATCTTTTTTATAATCAAAAAAAATTCCACCAATACCCCTTGGTTCTTTTCTATGAGGTAAATAAAAATATTCATCACACCATTTCTTATATTTTGTATAATATTTCTTATTGTGTTGATCACACATTTTTTTTAGGGTTTTATGAAATTCTTTTTTTTCCTTATCATCTTTTATTGATGGGGTTACATCCATACCACCACCAAACCAGTCCTGAGTTGTGCAGATATATCTTGTATTAAAATGCATGGCAGGGATCATGGGATTTTTCATATGCATCACAACGGAAATACCAGAAGCCCAAAAACTGGGATTTTTTTTTGCACCTAAAATATTTTTTTGAAATTGTTTTGGGAATTTTCCATGAACTTTAGAAAAATTTACTCCGACTTTATCAAATATTTTTCCATTTTCTAAAATTCTAAATTCTCCACCTCCTTCATCTCTTTTTTTACTTCTGTTCCAAACAGTGGTTTTGATATCCGCATCTTTTCTTTCAAGGTTAGTTATAGTATGCCAAATAGCTTCTTGTAGCATTTTGAACCAATTACTTGTGATGTCTTTTTTAATTTCTAAATCCATATTAGATTAATTTAGTTTGTTTTAAACTTTCTGCCAATATGATTGCAACAGAAGATGCAATATTAAGTGAGCGCTTATTGTTTTTCATAGGAATTTTGAGTCTATCTTTAATTTTTTTGTGAACCTCATTTGGCACTCCGGCACTTTCTCTACCAAAAAGAATAGTGTCATTTTTATTAAACTTAAATTTTGTGTAAGAAACAGAGGCTTTTGTGGTCATTAGAACTATTCTTTGATCTTTTTTCGATTTAAAAAAATCGTCTGAGCTTTGATGGAATTTTATGTCTTTTTCATTCATATAATCCATAACGACTCGCTTAAATCTTCTGTCACTCAGCATAAACCCGCAAGGCTCTATTATTTCAAGTTTTGCACCTAGGCACGCACAGGTTCTGATTATTGCTGCTGTATTTTGAGGTATGTCTGGTTCAAATAAAGCAATTTTAGGGCCATGATTTATCAAATTCTGTGTCATTCTTTCAGTAGTAAATTTATCATTTTATATTATATGAAATCATATATTTAAGTAGAAAAAAGCAATATTGAGTATATTTAACTATTATTGATGTCAGAAAAAAAAACTAATAGACGAGATTTCTTATTCACAGCAACTTATGCAGTTGGTGCGGTTGGTGTTGGTGCAACGATATGGCCAATGATTGATCAGATGAACCCAGACGCATCAGTCAAAGCTTTGGCGAGCACTGAGGTTGATGTAAGTGCGGTAAATCCAGGTAAAACAATTACAGTTTTATGGAGAGGTAAACCAGTTTTTATTCGTAGAAGAACACAAGATGAGATAGCTGAAGCAAGATCTGTAAAGTTAGAAGATTTAAAACATCCAGAAAAAGATGAGGATCGTGCAGCGAACCCCGAGTGGTTAGTCATGCTTGGAGTGTGCACTCACTTAGGCTGTGTTCCTTTAGATCAAAAAGGCGAATACAATGGATGGTTTTGTCCTTGTCATGGTTCGCACTATGATATCTCTGGAAGAATTAGAAAGGGACCAGCTCCGACTAATATGGAGATCCCTAAATACGAATTTGTTAATGCTAATACAATTAAAATTGGATAATTATTATGAGTGATCACGAATACACACCGAAATCAAAATTTGGAAAATGGTTTAACGATCGTTTACCGTTATTAACTCTTGCAAATCACTTAACTGATTATCCAACACCTAAAAATTTAAATTATTGGTGGACGTTTGGTGGAATATTAACTTTTTGTTTGATTACTCAAATTGTAACGGGTTTAGTTCTTGCAATGCATTATATTGCTCATGCTGATATGGCTTTTGATAGTGTCGAGCATATTATGAGAGATGTTAACTATGGTTGGTTAATTAGATACATTCATGCAAATGGTGCCTCAATGTTTTTTTTGGCTGTTTATATTCATATATTTAGATCATTATTTTATGGTTCTTACAAAGCTCCTAGGGAAATAATTTGGATAATAGGTATCATCATTTATTTATTAATGATGGCAGCTGCATTTTTGGGTTATGTACTTCCATGGGGCCAAATGAGTTTCTGGGGTGCAACTGTAATTACAAATCTATTTAGTGCAATTCCTTTAGTAGGCGAGGGTATTGTTACTTGGTTATGGGGAGGTTACTCAGTTGATAATCCTACTTTAACAAGATTTTTTACACTTCACTATTTAATACCTTTTTTAATTTTAGGTTTAGTTGTTCTTCACATATGGGCACTTCATGTTCCTGGAAATAATAATCCAGTTGGAATTGACATTAAAAAACCTTCAAAAGATACAGTACCATTCCATCCATACATTGTAATAAAAGATGGTTTTGCTTTACTAATGTTTATGATTGTTTTTGCATTTTTTGTTTTTTATACGCCAAATATTTTAGGTCATGCAGATAATTATATTGAAGCTAATCCGTTAGTTACGCCAGCACATATTGTTCCGGAGTGGTATTTATTACCATTCTACGCAATTTTAAGATCGGTCCCAGATAAACTTTTAGGAGTAGTTGCAATGTTATCTGCTATTTTAATTTTAGCAGCTCTTCCATGGCTCGATACCTCAAAAATTAGATCAGCAGTATTTAGACCTTTATACAGACAATTTTATTGGATCCTTGTCGCCGATGTTTTGATCCTGGGATATGTTGGTGCTATGCCAGCAGAGGGATTATATCTGTTAGTTGCTAGAGTAGCTACAGCATACTATTTCTTACACTTTTTAGTGATACTTCCAGTTTTAGGTTGGAAAGAAAAAACTCTTCCAATTCCATTAAGTATTACCGAACCGATACTAGGTGGTTCACCTAATTTAGCTACAGCAAAGAACAAGGAAAGTTTAAATAAATAAGTGAAAAATTTTTTTAAAATATTTTCATTTATTATTTTATTTTCTGGACTTTCATTGAGCACTCAAGCTGCAGAAAAAGTTGAATATTTAAAAACCGATTGGAGCTTCAAAGGACTCTTTGGAAAGTTTGATCGAGCTGCACTTCAAAGAGGTTATCAAGTCTACACAGAGGTGTGCTCTTCTTGTCATTCAATGAAATATTTAAGTTATAGAAACTTAGCTGAGAAAGGGGGACCAGAATTTTCTATAGAGCAAGCAAAAGCTATTGCTGCATCTTTTGAAGTCAAGGATGGACCTAATTCAGACGGTGATATGTTTACTCGTCCGGGCAGATTATCAGATAAGTTTGTAATGCCCTATGATAACGTTCAAGCTGCTCAAGCTGCAAATGGAGGTGCTTATCCACCAGACATGTCTGTGCTAGTTAAAGCAAGAGGGGGTGGGGTAGATTATATTTACTCATTGCTTCAAGGATATGAAGACCCACCAGCTGGAGTTACTTTAGATGATGGTGTGTATTATAATAAATATATGTATGGGAATAAAATTAAAATGGCTAATCAGTTATCAGATGGATTAGTAGAATACTCTGATGGTACAATAGCTTCTGTTGAGCAAATGTCAAAAGATGTAACAACATTCTTGATGTGGTCAGCTGAACCTCATTTAGAGTCAAGACATCAAATGGGTTTTAAAGCTATCGTGTATTTAATTATTTTAACAATCCTAGTTTATTTTAGTATGAAAAGAATATGGTCACGTATTGAAACGGAAGTTTAGAACGTCTCCATCTTTAACTATATAATCTTTTCCTTCTAATCTCATTTTTCCATTATTTTTTGAATTTACCCAACCATCATTGGATATGAAATCATCGTAAGAAATAGTTTCAGCCCGAATAAATCCTTTTTCAAAATCAGTATGAATTTCACCTGCAGCTTTTGGAGCAGTACAATTTTTTTCAATTGTCCATGCTCGAGTTTCTTCGGGCCCAGATGTAAAGTATGTATCTAGATCAAGAATTTCGTAACCTTTCTTAATTAATTTATTCAATCCTGTTTCCTTTAATCCAATCATTTCCATATAATTTTTTTTCTCATTACTATCCAATTCATTTATTTGATTTTCTATGTCTGCAGAGACGATTAAAGTATTATTGTTTCCATACTTATCAATAAATGATTGAGTGTAATTATTTCCACTTTGAACACTTTGTTCATCTACGTTACAAACAAAAATTTTAGGTTTAAGGAACAATAATCCAGATTGATTAAGTTGTTTTTTATTAAATTGGGTTCTTAAATCATCAAAACTTTTATTATTATTTATACAATCCATAGCTATTTCAAGAATTTTGATTTGATCCTCATCAACATTTTTTTTATTATTTTTTTCTAACCTTTTTTGAATAGATTCAAGATCTGCAAGCATCATCTCTGTTTCTATAATTTCGATATCTCTAACCGGGTCAACAGAGGGGTTTACATTTTGAATATCATTAGAGTCAAAGCACCTGATCATGTGAATAATTGCATCGACTTCTCTAATATGAGAAAGAAATTTATTACCCAAACCTTCACCTTTAGATGCGCCTTTTACCAATCCAGCAATATCAACAAAAGAGATAGTGGTATTGATTATTTTTTTTGATTTTGAAATTTTAGCTAAATTGTCTAATCTTTCATCAGGAACTATTACAACTCCAATATTTGGATCAATTGTACAAAAAGGAAAATTAGCAGCTTGTGCCTTACTGGAATTAGTTAGTGCATTGAAAAGAGTTGATTTACCAACATTAGGTAATCCAACGATCCCACATTTAAAACTCATTATTTATTATTAACTGTGCTTGAAAATAAATCTAATTTTTTTTCTACAAGTATCGAAAGTGACTCAGTTATATTTTTGGATATTTTTTCTACACCCATAATTTCTTCATCATCAAAATTTTGCAAAACATAATCAGATACTTCAATAGGTCCTTTTGGTTTTCCTATACCAATTCTTACTCTTGAGTAATCTTTTCCAATAAATTTATCAATAGAGGATATTCCATTGTGGCCGGCACTTGATCCACCAAATTTCGCTTTTATTTTTCCAAATTCAACATCAAGATCATCGTGAAAAACAATTACATTTTCAGGTTCAATTTTAAAATATTCAATTAGTTCTCTAATACATATTCCAGAGTTATTCATAAAAGTTAAGGGCTTGATGGCATAAACTTTTTTGCTATCAATATTACCAGTTGTTAACAAACCTTTGAATTTTGGTTTTTGTTTTGTAAGCCCGAACTTTTTGTTGATGCAGTCTATAATTTTAAATCCAACATTATGTCTATTATTTTCACTATCTGGAGTTGGATTACCTAAACCTACAAATAAAAGCATAAACTGTTAAAATTAGTTTTTCAAATTTAGTGGATTATTTTTTTTCTTCTGGAGCTTTTTTGTCTGCAGGTTTTTTATCGTCACCCTCTTTTTTATCGCCCTCCGCAGCTGGTTTATCTCCTTCAGCTGCAGCCGCCTCTGCTCCCTCAGCACCCTCTTCACCCTCTGCGGCCTCTGCTTCTGCTGGTTTTTCTGGTTCTTTCATTACTGTCGGCGCTGCTAAGGTTGCAATTACGAAATCTCTTCCTTGAATAGTTGGTGTTACCTCTGCATCTAGTTTTACTGAGGAAATTTTAAAACTTGATCCGATATCGATACCATCCAAATCTAAAGTAATACTTTCTGGTATTTTTTCACTTGGGCATTTTAATTCAACTTTTCTTCTTACAATGTTAAGTACTCCACCTCTTTTTAAACCTGGAGATTTTTCATGATTAATAAAGTTAACTGGAACTTCAATCTTAATTTTTACTCCAGGAAGAACTCTTAGAAAATCTACATGAGTAGGTTCATCACTTATGATGTGATATTTTACTTCTCTAGGTAATACATTTTGAGATTTTCCATTTACATTTAAAGTAATGATATTTGATAAAAAGTTTTCTTTCTCAATCAAGGTTTTTAATAATTTCTTAGATATAGAAACTTTTTGATTTTGGTCTTTACCTCCATAGATAATCCCTGGAACACCACCATCATTCCTGATGGCATTAAGTTGACCTTTAGTTTTGTTATCCCTGATCTTTGCTTCTAAAGAATTCATAAAACAGAGGTTTTTAACCCATGTTCATAAATAATCAAGGTAATTATTTGAATAAATCTGAAACTGATGTTGAATTAGAAATTCTTTTTATAGCTTCTCCCATAAGGGCGGAAATTGGTAAAACTTCTATGTTTTTAACATTTTTTGTTTTTTCGCTGTTATCTATCGTGTCTGTAATAACTAAATTTTTAATAACCGAATTTTTAATTTTTTTAACCGCGTCCCCACTTAATACTCCATGAGTAATATAAACATAAACCTCTTTTGCACCTCTTTGTTTTAATGCCTTAGCGGCATTGACGATAGTACCACCAGAGTCAATTATATCATCAACCAAGATACACGTTTTACCTTTTACATCTCCAATAATATTCATTACTTGTGATTGTCCAGGCTTTGGTCTTCTCTTATCTACAATAGCTAAACCAATGTTTAAAATTTTACCAAGTGCTCTCGCTCTTTCTGTACCACCAACATCTGGGGCAACACAGATTATATTTTTACTTTTAATCTTTTTTTTAATGTGTCGTGCAAAGATTGGAGTTGCAAAAAGGTTATCAACAGGAATATCAAAAAAACCTTGAATTTGACCAGCGTGGAGATCGACTGTCACAACTCTGTCTGCCCCTGCTTGAGTTATTAAATTTGAAACAAGCTTTGCTGATATAGATGTTCTTGGTACAACTTTTCTATCTTGTCTCGCATAACCAAAATAAGGAATTACAGCAGTTATATTTTTTGCTGATGATCTTTTTAAAGCATCAATACATAATAATAATTCCATTAAATTGTCATTAGCTGGTGAAGAAATAGATTGAATTATAAAAATGCTATTCCCTCTTATATTTTCATTTATTTCAATGTAAATTTCACCATCTGCAAATTTTCTTATACTAGAATTGACAAGTTTAGATTTTAAATATTTAGCGATATTTTTACTTAAGATTTTATTACTATTTCCAGTTAATAATTTCATGAAAAGTTTAATTAATCATAATTATTGAAATATTTCTACCATAATCATTTAGATTTAATTTTAATGATCTTCTTGCACTAAAAAAATTATTTTTTTTATCGAATGTATCAATTTTAATCATATCAATTTTATTGATTTTTTGTGATTTAAGTTGAGATTTGACATAATTTGGTAAATCAAAATAAATTAATTCGTTTTTATTTTTAAAGAAAATTTTGTTTTTTTTGTGTTTTTTAATAAATTTCTTTTTAAAGTCAGCTTTTACCTCGTAGTTTTTTTGAGTAATTGACGGACCAATTGCTCCTATAATATTTTTTGGATTACACCCTTTTTTACACATAAAATTGATAACATTTTTGATTATCCCTCTATATGCCCCTTTCCAACCAGCATGGATAGCCGCGATAATTTTTTTTTCATAGTCATATAATAACACTGGTACGCAATCAGCGGTCAATACAGCTATTGGCAGTTTTTTTTGATTAGTTATAATTGCGTCAGCTTTAATTTTTTTTTTTAATTTAGAGTTTTCATTTAGAAAAACCAACCTATTGCCATGTACTTGATGTACTAAATAAATATTTTTTGCTTTTTTCCCTATTTTATCTTTGACAATCTTTAAATTTTTTAAAATATTATTTTTGTTGTCATGAGAACCGGGACCACAATTTAGACTTTTATATATCCCTTTTGATTTACCTCCATTTTTATTAAAAAAACCATGACTTATATTTTTGTTTTTTAATAATTTTCGAGAGGTGATCAGATCAAAATCCTAAATTAAAATTGTTTTTTTGATTTTTTATTAACATAACTTTAAACAATTTTCCCATTTGTTTATCATCTGTTAGTCTTTTTAATCTGTAATAAATATCTGCTTTTTTTAAAAAGTTTTGATTTTTTGCAATCATCTCAGCTCTTTCGTAGATACCCATTTTTGTAAGAAATTCTTTTTGTGTTGTTAAACTATGCTTTAATCCACCAAGTTTTTTGATTATTTTTTCAAATAATCGGAAATTAATATTATGTGTGATATCTGAATTACCAATTTTAGCTAAAACATCTGAATATTCGTGTTTATATAATGCTTGTAAAGTATTTTTCATTTTATCTTCATTATATCCATAATCTATGATTAAAATTCCCCCAGATCTCATTTTGATTATTTTTGAAATTTGTTTCAAATAATTAATACCAAGCTCTGAATATTCTATAAAACTCTGGTTTTTAGATATTTTAAAATTAATCTTTTTTTCATAACTTTTCATATTAATCTTTTTTTCTGAGAAAGAGGTTATTTTTTTGTTTAAACTTACAAACTTTTCAAACCAAATATTTCCTTTTTTTTCAAATTGTTTAATTGCAAGTGCATCAAAAAACTCATTTGCAACAAATATACTAGGAATTTTTTTAATTTTTTTTAAATCATTTACCCAATTTACATCTGAATTTAATAATTCTTTTTTTTGTATTTTCTTTAAAGTAGGACTTATCTCATAAATTACCAACCTGCAGGATTTGAAAAACGATGGAAACTTTTTAAAACTTTCTATAAGAACTTTCATCATTGCAGCATTACCTGCTCCAAGTTCGATCAAGTTGAATTCTTTTGGTGATCCTATACTTTTCCAAAAACTTACAATCCAAATAGCAATCATTTCAGAAAATAATCTTGATACATTAGGAGCTGTAATAAAATCTCCTTTTTTGCCGAATGGATTTTTTTTTATGTAATACCCAGACTTTTTATTATATAGAG
>LULJ01000987.1_pt1 | contig 20772 bp, 24 predicted proteins | sample 728171 | NCBI WGS metagenome assembly LULJ01 (sample SAMN03860292, study PRJNA289734) | marine metagenome | biome: seawater column; feature: ocean; material: water; isolation source: Red Sea water column Station 169 - depth 25m | place: Saudi Arabia: Red Sea | collected 2011-10-15 | depth 25 m
TGGGCGCACCAACTAAAAACAATTAAACCTAATAAACTTGGTAGATAATCGGTTATCTGAATTATCAGATCAGCAGTAACCTGTAATCCAATCATTACGCCAATTATCGCCACAAAGTAATTTCTGAATTTTTGTGGGAAAGTGTAATTTTCAAGAATTATTTTAGTTCCAAAATTAATTGACCATAAAGCACAAATTAATAATGAACCTATCATCCAAGGCAGTGGCATTAGGGTTTTTGATGCTAACCAGCCGGCTGATCCTCCAAGCGCTAATAAAAACACCGTATATAAAAGGCTTTTCCTCAATGAAATTCCTTTGTTAAAAATTAGCTTTACAGAAAATACCATTCCTAACGCGGAAGACTTTTATTTTTCTCTATCGTATTTTTGCAGAAACTGAAAGAAGGATAACGTGTCAGGGTGGTTACACTCCAGAGCAAGAGTATAAGCATTCACCATGAAAAAACAGGCCTTGTTTATATTAGATGTTTTATAAGCTGCTTTAGCGTACAACTCTGCTAATTTTATTCCATCATTATTCTGGTGGGCAGTTAAAATTTTTTCCTCTAAATCGATTTTAGTTTTTTTGCTTGCGTCCATTTTGGACCTCATTAGCAACCCAACAGTGAAAACAATGAGTAGGATTATCCATTGCGGGTGAAAATCTACCACCATCAAAATTTACCGCGTGACGTCCTCGTTGCATGCCCTCGACGACTGGAACATCTTCCTCGAAAACTAGCTTCCATTGTTTCATATTTTGGAGCCGCAATTGCTTCGGAGTGTTTTCCTTAGAATAAAATAGATGAATGTGTTCATATGTTTTTTCAGGACCATCTGGTATTAGAATAATTACAAACGCATGATCCCTATGAACACCCAGTAGAACATTAGGATAAACTGCAATGTATTCAGCGGCAGTATCCCATTTAGCATTTAATTCAGCAAAATCAGGGAAAACGTTACCGTTCCCACCTTTTAGCTGCTGATAAACTGTTGTTCCCTGGCCCGAAAATTTATTTTTGTGCTCAATGTGATAATGATCTTCTAATTTGGAGTAACTGTTCAAGCCAGGGTGCACCCAAGGTAAATGATAACTTTCACAATAATTTTCTACCGCTAATTTCCAATTTGCTGCAACTTCGATCGTAAATGAACTCTCCTTCCCTCCGTGAAAAAGGGGTCTGTCGAAGTCTGACCATCTATCTATCAATTCTTTCATGTTGTCTTCAAATTTTGGTGCGTCTCCGGAAAGATTAATCCAAATTACACCCATCCATACGTGGCTTCGGATTTCAGTTAATCCTAATTCAGACCTATCAATAGCATCATGCAGATTTCTACCTGCCCCCCCCACATGAGGTGTGCTGATTAGACTGCCTTCTGTGGAATAACACCAGCTATGATAGGGACATCTGATAGCTCCTTCTATAGATTTCACTCTATCAATAAGTATCATGCCACGATGTCGACAAGTGTTTTGAAAAACTTTTACTTTGTTTTTTTTAGTACGAATAATAAACAAGGGAGTGCCCTGAAAGAAAATAGGCACAGCGTCTCCTATATTTGGAATTTGAGCTGAAACTGCCAGCCCACTCCACTTGCCAAAAAGTAGGATATCTTTTTCTTCTTTAAATACAGATGGGCAAGTGTAATGTTCATTTGGAAGCCCATTTGCTTCATCGACTGGTAAGCAAACCTGGTTTAGTCTAGCTGTCTTTTCCATTGTCTGGCTCAATTTTTTTATATTGATAAAAAAAGATACTATTGGAGGCTAGCTCAAAACGACACCTGACTAAATTGAAAACGACAATATTTTCAGCTTGTTGTTCAGCCGCGAGACAGAGCTGCTACACCCGTTCTGGCAATTTCTATAAGGCCCAGCGGACGCATCAATTCTGCAAATGCATCAACTTTTTCTGGTGTGCCGGTGATTTGAAAAGTAAAGCTGTCTAGCGTGCTATCTACCACGTTTGCTCTAAAAATGTCTGCTAAACGTAATGCTTCTACTCTTTTTTCGCCTTTTCCTCCAACCTTGAGCAGAGCAAGCTCTCGCTCCACATGAGGGCCGTCTACAGTTAAATCGTGTACCTCATGAACAGGCACAATTCGTCCTAATTGGGCTTTTATTTGTTCAATAACCTGAGGAGTGCCTGTAGTTACGATTGTAATTCGACTGAGATGACCCTCGTGGTCGACCTCTGCAACCGTTAGACTATCGATATTGTATCCGCGGCCTGAGAAAAGCCCTATTACGCGAGCAAGAACTCCAGCCTCATTATCAACTAATATTGCTAAGGTATGTGTTTGTATTTCATCACCGAAAGTAGACCTAAGATCATAAGCAGAATGCTTGCTAGATCCTTTTTTTATTTTTAATGCTGACATCTGTGACCTACGAAGTAAATTCTCATACTAATACGGCTCCGCTGCTTCCTATGGCGTCCTCTGTTGTCGCTTCTCCTAACAACATTTTATTATGAGGCTCCCCAGACGGAATCATTGGGAAGCAGTTCTCATGTTTTTCAACTAAACAATCAAAGAGAACCGGACCATCGTAAGACAGCATTTCCATAATAGCATCATCTAAATCTGCAGGATCTGATACCATGATGCCTTTTGCACCAAATGCATCTGCCAATTTCACAAAGTCGGGAAGGGCATCAGACCAGCTGTGAGAGTAGCGTTCACCGTGCAGCAACTCTTGCCATTGTCTTACCATACCCAATCTTTCGTTATTCAATATAAATTGCTTTACAGGTAACTTATATTGGACTGCCGTACCCATTTCCTGCATATTCATCAACCAACTAGCCTCGCCAGCGACATTAATAACCAATGCCTTTGGGTGAGCAATTTGCACGCCTATTGATGCAGGAAAGCCATAACCCATTGTTCCAAGTCCGCCTGAAGTCATCCATTGATTGGGTTCCTCAAAACCTAAGAACTGAGCAGCCCACATTTGATGCTGACCAACTTCAGTGCATATAAACCGGTCTGATCTACTCCGAGTAAGCTCTTCTAGGCGCTCAAGCGCAAATTGTGGTTTAATTGTCTCTTTACTATTTTTATACTCCAGACACTTAACAGATCGCCATTCGCCTATTTGACCCCACCATTTATCGATAGCGGCAGAGTTCGTCTTGCGTCCTCGGGCTTTCCACATATTCAAAACATCATCTAATACGTGTGCAATATCGCCTATGATAGGAATATCAACGTGAATTACTTTATTAATAGATGATGGGTCAATATCAATGTGCGCTTTCTTGGAGCTTGGGCTAAAAGCATCTATTCTACCGGTAATCCGATCATCAAATCGAGCACCGATATTTATCATAAGATCGCAATCGTGCATCGCCATGTTGGCCTCGTAAAGCCCATGCATTCCTAACATCCCGAGCCAGTTGCTGCCGGACGCGGGATAGCACCCCAAGCCCATTAGAGTGGAAGTGATTGGGAAATTAGTACCTTTAACCAATTCTCTCAGAAGTTGGCTCGCACCTGTGCCAGAATTAATCACTCCGCCACCTGTGTAGAAGATTGGTTTTTTTGATTGCTCAATTGCTTCAACGAGTTTTGTAATTTGTTCAATATCGCCCTTTAATTTAGGCCTGTATTGGGAGTTTGGTGCTTTTTTATTTGAAATGTAAACACCAGAAGCAAATTGAACATCTTTTGGAATATCAACTAAAACAGGCCCAGGGCGACCAGATTTTGCAACATGGAAAGCTTCATGTAAAATCGGTGCCAACTGATCTGTGTCTTTAACAAGCCAATTATGTTTAGTACATGGTCTTGTGATCCCAACCGTATCTGCTTCCTGAAAAGCGTCTGAGCCGATCATAAAAGTAGGTACCTGTCCAGTAAGAACAACTAAAGGAATAGAATCCATTAAAGCATCGGTTAATCCTGTAACAGCGTTGGTCGCGCCTGGTCCAGATGTTACTAAAACCACTCCAGGTTTTCCAGTTGACCTAGCGTATCCTTCAGCTGCATGAACTGCTCCTTGTTCATGTCTAACTAGGATATGCCTTATCTCATTTTGTTGGAAAATTTCATCGTAGATTGGCAGTACTGCTCCACCCGGGTATCCAAACACAGTATCAACCCCTTGATCTTTAAGGGCTTGAACAACCATTTTGGCTCCAGTTATTTGGCTAGTCATATAGAAACTCCTGCTCACTCTTTAACTAATTAATAAATCGATAAAATTTGCTCTAATTCACTCGCAAAGGCCAACATATGAACAACAAAAAGATTGGTCAACTAGAAATGGCTCTATTTAGCGATATTTTTTAATTTTATTACCAATTATATTCAAATAGGGTAATATTTGGAAAGAATATAACTCTTTTTGGCAACACACAAAAAAATGAGCCCTTATAGGGCTCAGTCTTTTATTATAATTGGTAAAATAAACTAAGAAATAGTTTCGTCGGCCTCTTTCGTGTCTGCTTCCCGATCTTCCTCTACTTCTTCATCAAGAGCCGCGCTTCCAATATCATCAAATAATTCTGCTATTTCAAACTCAGCTTCTGCCTCTGCCTCTGCAGCGACATCTTGAATGGATTTACCAGATGCCTGTAGCTCAGCCTCTTCGTTCGACCTGGCAACATTAAGAACTATCGTTGCCGTGACCTCTGGATGCAAAACAACAGACATTTCATGCAGCCCAAGCTCCTTTATCGGTTTTACCAGTGAAATTTGCTTCCGATTAATTGAAAACCCTTCAGAGGTAGCAACTTCCGCCGCATCTCTGGGAGAAACCGATCCGTAAAGAGCTCCTGAATCTGATGCAGATCTAATAACTATAAAAGTCTGCCCATCCAGCTTTCCTAGAAGTGCATCGGCTTCTTTTTTAGTTTCTAAATTTTGAGCCTCGAGCTGCGATTTCTGCTTTTCGAAAGCAGCAATATTAGTCTCTGATGCCGTTTTAGCCTTTCCTTGAGGCAAAAGAAAATTTCTTGCATAGCCTGGTTTAACGTCAACCACGTCGCCCATCTGGCCTAGTTTTGATACTCTTTCCAAAAGAATAACTTGCATTGTGTCTACCTCTCTTCCTACTTAACGGCGTAAGGTAATAGCGCTAAGAAGCGTGCGCGTTTTATAGCACGGGCCAATTCTCTTTGCTTTTTTGCAGAAACAGCTGTGATCCTTGATGGCACAACTTTTCCACGCTCTGATATGTATCTTTGAAGCAATTTTGTGTCTTTATAATCAATTTTTGGAGCATCCTCACTTGAGAATGGACACACTTTCTTCCTGCGAAAAAATGGTTTGTTTGTCATTATGAAAACTCCTTACAGACCTAATCGTGCTGTTCGCGTCTGTCACTGCGATCATCTCGTTTATGCATTTGAACTGATGGACCTTCGTCGTGTTTATCAACTTTAATAGTTAAAACTCGCATTACATCTTCATGAAGACGCATTAATCGTTCCATTTCTTGAACAGCCTCTGAAGGTGAGTCTGTTCGCATCATTGCATAATGTCCTTTACGATTTTTGTTGATTTTATAGGCCATGGTTTTCAATCCCCAATATTCGGAATTGACTACTGTACCACCATTATCTTTAAGGACTATTCCAAAGTGCTCAACAAGGCCCTCTGCCTGAGTATTTGATAAGTCTTGTCGAGAAATAAAAACGTGCTCATATAGAGGCATCTTTGTTTCCAATCTATCTATGGCGCGTTTCATAGGAAGGGGGTTAAATCTTTTTGTTCCCAACCACGAGTGACTACGCTTACACTAATTACAAAAAGATTAGGTGTGTTTATACTAATTTCGTGAAACTACAACCCCTACTTATAATACATAAGTAGCAACTTCTACATCATAATGCAGACTGAATCGTGGTTTTAGCATACAAATACCATAACATTATTCCACGGTCACGGATTTTGCCAAATTTCGGGGCTGATCAACATCCGTACCTTTAAATACAGCGGTGAAGTATGCAAGTAATTGAATTGGTAGTGCATAGACAAATGGCGCTAATAAGGCGTCGGCTTTTGGTATTTCTATAGAAGTTTCAGATTTTAATCCAGCTGCGCGAAGGCCGTCATTATCAGAAATTACTATCACATTTGCTTTACGCGCAATTACCTCCTGCATATTTGAAATACTCTTTTCAAATAAATTGTCATATGGCGCTAAAATAATGACTGGGACACTATCATCTATAAGTGCAATTGGGCCATGTTTGAGTTCTCCAGAAGCATATCCCTCAGCATGGATATAGCTTATTTCTTTTAATTTTAATGCCCCCTCAAGGGCCAGCGGATACATTAAACCACGTCCCAAAAACAGGACATCACTAGTTGTCGACAATTTATAAGAAATATCCTTTAAGGAATTAACATTTCCCAAGTATTGGTTTAGTGTTGCCGGTAAGTTTTTTAAGTTATTGACTATTGTTAAAATATCGGTCGAAGAAATCTTTGATCTATCCTTTGCAGCCTTTAAGGTTGCCAAAAACAAAACCGCCAGTTGACATGTAAACGCTTTGGTTGAAGCTACGCCTATTTCTGGGCCAGCGTGGATCTCCAATACCTCATCACTTTCACGAGCAATTGAGCTTGTAGAGACGTTCACAATGGAAATAATCTTTTCTGCTCTACCGCTACAGTAGCGTAATGCTGCCAATGTATCTGCTGTTTCTCCCGATTGACTTACAAAAATTGCTACAGTGGCAACTTCCGTGAAATTTATATTTTTTAAAAGGTTAAATGTTGGTTTGTCGGTACTGGCGCTAAGATAGGAACTAATTGCCCTTTCCAAAGCTATCGGTTGCTCGTGGATTTCCTTTTCCATAAAATGGTTAAAGCCAGATTTATCATGAAAATTTATGCTTTGATTCAAGTGTGTAATCTGTCGAGAAATAGAGTTTTCTTCTATATCATATATTTCTATACCTTCTCGAGTTAGTACAGCGTGATCTCCCTCTTCAAGATAGGCGACTTTTTTTGTCAGTGGGAGCAGTGCAAGAGCGTCTGAGCCAAGATACATTTCATTTTTGCCATATCCAACCGCTAAGGGTGATCCGGATCTTGCAGCAAAAATAAGATTTTTGTGTCCCTCAAAAAGCATTGCTATTGCAAAAGAACCAGTAAGTTTCGATACTGTCTTTCTAGCCGCAACGAGTGGCTCATCTCCCTCATCAATAAATTTCGAGCACAAGACTGCAATTGTTTCAGAGTCGGTATCTGTTTCAGCATTGTAACCGTCACATTTTAATTCTTCTCGAAGGGTAAGAAAGTTTTCAATTATTCCGTTATGTACAACTGAAACTGCGCCTCTGGTATGGGGGTGCGCATTTTTTTCGTTTGGCTCTCCGTGTGTTGCCCATCTGGTATGCCCAATCCCCGCTTTTCCTTTTAGCGGTTCAAAAACAAGTTTGTCTTGCAATTCTAATAGTTTGCCAACTGCTCGCCGTCGATCAATTGAGCCATCATCTTTCACCGTGGCAATACCCGAGCTATCGTACCCCCGATATTCTAAGCGTTTCAACGCTTCGACAATAATTGGTGCTGCCTCATGTTTACCTAATATTCCAATTATGCCACACATTATTCTGCCTTAAGATTGTTTTTGCGGCTCAGAAGTGCTTTCAGTTTCGAAGCGCCGCCCTTTTTATTGCTTTGCTCTGAGCGTGCAATGGCCAAATCTTGCGCTGGTACATCTTTCGTAATTACTGATCCGCTGCCAGTCATTGCATTATTTCCTAAATTCACAGGAGCAATTAACATGGTATTTGAGCCGATAAATACGTCTTCACCAATTACCGTTTTATGCTTGTTAAAGCCATCGTAATTACATGTGATCGTGCCGGCGCCAATATTTGTATTCTCACCAATTTCCGCGTCCCCAATGTACGAAAGGTGGTTTATCTTTGAATGTTCTGCAACTTTTGCATTTTTTATTTCTACAAAGTTACCAATCTTAACACCATCTGAGAGATCTACTCCTGGTCTAATTCGAGCGAAGGGGCCAATATTGCAATCATTGGAGATTTTACACCCTTCAAGATATGAGAATGCTTTGACCTTGCAGCCAGTGCCTACTGTAACGCCAGGCCCAAATATGACGTTTGGTTCAATGATCGTATCTTGGCCAAGGTCAGTATCTAATGAAAAGAAAACAGTCTCGGGCGCAACAAGATGAACGCCATTATTCAAAGCCACACTCCGCGCTGTCTGTTGAAATCTTTTCTCTGCATCAGCGAGTTGTTGAAGCGAATTAATGCCAAGTGCCTCAGTCGGATCACAATTCAAATAGGTGCTATTCAGCCCCTCTGTGTCAGCTAATTCAATACAGTCGGTTAGATAAATTTCATTATTTTTATTATTTCTATCCAACTCCTTCAAAAGCTTTTTTATCAATATTGCGCTACCGGCCATAACGCCACTGTTACATAACGTGATTGCTAACTCTTCTTGGTTTGCGTCATTGTGTTCGACTATTCGTAAAAGTTCTTTGTTATTTGTAACTAGTCGCCCGTAACCGGTGGGATCTTGCGGATGAAAACCTAAAACTACCAAATCAGCTTGCTTACACTCATTTTCAATTTTAGTCATTGTTCTGGCTGATATAAAAGGAGTATCACCGAAAAGTACGATTAAATTACCTTCAAAGTCTGCCAACTCGTTTGTGGCTACGCCGACGGCATGACCTGTTCCCAATTGTTCCTGTTGTATCGCAAAATCGATCGAGTTGACCGCATTTCCCAAGACGCTTTTTATTTCAGATTGTCCATGACCCAAAACAATCAAGATTTTTTTCGGATCGATTGATTGTGCTGTTTTTATGCAGTGAGCAATAAGTGGAAAATTTCCTACTTCATGTAAAACTTTAGGACGAGTAGAGTTCATCCGAGTTCCTTTGCCTGCGGCCAGTATTATAACTGCAGTATCCATAGAAAGTCCTTAAGATTTGAGCCCGTTTTATCGTAAAACTGTTTCGTTGCAAGCTTAACTTGTGTCAAAATTAGTTGCTGAATGTTTCATTTTATGCTGAAGATTTCAATTAAAATAAGTGGAGTTAAGATATGAAAACTGTTGTTTTTGACTTAGATGGCACACTTGCCGACACAAGCGCAGATTTAATATCAGCCGCTAATTTTTGTTTTGATAGTTTGGGTTACCCAAAGCTTCTAGATTGCAAAGAGGATGCTGGAGTGGCAATGCGTGGCGGTAGGGCAATGCTAGAATTAGGTTGCCAAAAAATTGGATTGAATGATGAGCAGTTTATTCAACAACAATATCCGATTCTTCTTCGTGCTTATTCTAAAAGCTTGGATAAGCACACTCAATTTTTCCCGTATGCGTTGGACTCTATTCGTAAGCTACAACTGCTGGGTGTAAACTCTGCTATTTGCACGAACAAACCGTTCGCTTTGGCAGAAGAGTTGATGGTGCGGTTGGGGGCAAGACATTTGTTCCAAGAGTTAATTGGATCAGATACCCTTTCATCTAAAAAGCCTGATCCTGCTCCGTTCATAGCGGCCGTCACCGGCTCAGGCGGTAGTGTTGAGCAATCATTGATGGTCGGTGATACTTCTACAGACTTTGATACAGCAAAGGCTGTTGGCGTACCAATAATTATGGTCGACTTTGGCTTTGCGGGTTTTGATTTTAGTGCCTCCAACCCTGATGCAATACTCAAATCTTTCTTGGATCTTCCAGAGATTGTAATTGGGTTGCTAAATTCATAATTGCAAAGATAGGACACGAATTAATAGTAGGTTTTAATTAAAGTACTAGCCTGAAAAGATTTAATTCAATTGCCAAATTCGTATTGAATTATTAAACAGAACAAATCTGATAGTATTTTCCGCATCGTAAATCTTTAGCGAAGTTTATTTAGAAGTTATCAATTTCAAAAGACTTTTTCTGGAAATGAAACAATGGAAATATTTAACGGCAGTTTTACGCAACAAGAACCCTTATCCCAAGAAGCGATAGATGCAGCTTTACGAGTCTTACATTCGGGTCGCTTACACCGATATAATGTAGAAGAGGGAGATGCAGGGGAGGTTGCTTTACTTGAGATTGAATTTGCTGAAAGGGTGGCGTCAGAATTTTGTTTGGCGGTAGCCTCCGGCGGCTACGCCTTGGCCACAGCATTACGTGCTGTAGGTGTAAAACCAGGGCAGAAAGTTTTGACAAATGCATTTACGTTGGCTCCTGTTCCGGGAGCAATTGCTTCAATTAATGCAGTTCCTGTTTTGGTTGAGGTTACTGAGAATTTAACGATTGACTTCGACGATCTAGAAGCAAAGGCCCCGCAATCTGATGTTCTCTTGTTGAGTCATATGCGGGGACATATATGCGACATGGAAAAACTTCTAAAAATAACAAACCGGCACGGTATCAGAGTAATAGAGGATTGTGCTCATACAATGGGTGCAGGCTGGAATAAAAAACCCTCTGGCTCCTATGGAATTATTGGTTGTTTTTCAACTCAAACATACAAACATATAAATTCAGGCGAGGGTGGTTTAATTACCACCAACGATCCTCAAATAATGTCAAAATCTATCGCTTTATCAGGGTCTTACATGATGTTCGAAAAGCATCTTTCTGCTCCCGCTAAAGCCCATTTTGATGGGGTAAAATATGAAACGCCAAACATATCTGGTCGTATGGATCAATTGAGAGCTGCCATATTACGGCCGCAGCTCAAGGAACTTGATAATCAGATTGCTCGCTGGAATGAGAGATACATGATAATTGAGTCTTTTCTGAGGCGGGTGGAAGGTTTGCAAATAATTGAACGTCAAACTCAAGAGAATTTTGTGGGGTCATCTTTTCAATTTTTGCTGCTAAATCGGTCTTATGCTGAGATACAATCAATAGTAGAAGGCTGCAAAAGTAGGGGGGTTGAACTTAAATGGTTTGGCCAAGGCGAGCCTATTGGCTTCACTTCAAAATATGATTCCTGGAAATATATCCCGTCTCAAAAAATGACTAAGTCCGATCGGATTATTAATTCAATATTAGATATGCGTTTGCCTCTAACATTTTCACCAGAAGATTGTAAATTAATAGCCACGATAATTGGTCAAGAAGTAGAGCGCAAAACACCACTCGAAAGAAACGGTTAGTATGATAAAGAGTTATTTTATTGAGTAGTATCTGGTATGGCTTTGGGGTTTGTGTTCTAATTGGTCTCGTTTTAATGGTGCGTTTGGGCTTTCAGACAGCTTATCTGGATGAAAGTGCCGTAATAGATCATTACGCTGAGCGGTATGTCTTTACTATGCATGATAAAGGTATTGATGCCTCTGTATCTGATTGTGTTGCAGTTCAAGATGAGAGTTTTTGGATTAGATTGCGAATAGAGTGTAATGGTGCTAAAATTGAAGTCTACAAGATTGGACTTTGGGGCCAGCTTATTATTGAAAACTCTCAGATCTTCCGAAAAGATACATAGTTGTGTCATATTAGAAGCAACTCTCTGATAAAAATAAGGTTTCTTACAAGAATACCGATAATTTTTTAAGTAGGACAAAATGTACGCTTTATCATCTGACCTGGACATAGCTTAAGTACGCAGAAAAGCCTCGAGTTGACCCTGCCAAAGTCTGAGGTTAAACCACGACCAAGCCAAACTCGATATGCGCTGCATATTGAAATTTAAAAGGAGCCATCTGTGGACGAGATGTTGTCGGAATACCTCCCGATCCTAATTTTTTTGGCTATAGCTTTAGCTTTGGGTCTAATTTTGTTGCTATCTGCTACGATAATCGCCGTTAGAAACCCCGATACCGAAAAAGTATCTGCATACGAATGTGGCTTCAATGCATTTGATGATGCGAGAATGAAGTTTGACGTAAGATTTTACTTAGTCTCCATTTTATTCATCATTTTTGATCTTGAAATCGCTTTTTTATTTCCATGGGCTGTGGCATTTAAAGATGTGTCGTTGTTGGGGTTTTGGTCGATGATGGTATTTCTTTCAATACTTACTATCGGGTTTGCTTACGAGTGGAAAAAAGGTGCTTTAGAATGGGAGTAATGACTGGGTCGAATACTGCTGGACGTGATTTTGAAGTGGAAACAACGGCTCTAAGTGGTCAGCTGCAAGACAAGGGCTATTTGCTTACATCTACTGAAGATGTCATAAACTGGGCAAGAACTGGGTCGCTTCATTGGATGACATTCGGTTTGGCCTGTTGTGCAGTAGAGATGATGCACACCTCAATGCCACGATATGACTTAGAGCGTTTTGGTACTGCACCAAGGGCATCTCCAAGGCAATCTGATTTAATGATTGTCGCCGGCACTTTGACAAACAAAATGGCACCTGCTTTGAGAAAAGTATATGATCAAATGCCAGAGCCAAGGTACGTGATATCAATGGGTTCATGCGCAAACGGTGGTGGGTATTATCATTACTCTTATTCAGTCGTTAGGGGGTGTGATCGAATTGTGCCAGTGGATGTGTATGTTCCTGGCTGTCCTCCAACCGCAGAGGCTCTTTTATACGGAATAATGGCTTTGCAACGTAAAATTCGTAGGACGGGAACTATTGTTCGATGACTGAAGCATTACAGGATCTGGCTGAATATATAGAGCAGAAAAGAAGTGATTGCGTCATTTCTTGGGGGTTTACGAATGGCGAACTTAACATTTCTGTTGCTCCTTCTAATATTACAAGTTTTGTGGAGTTCCTAAGATCTGACAGTAGATGTAAGTTCTCCACATTGGTGGATATAACAGGTCGATGTATCAAAACCATAGAATAAGATTAAAGGTTTCGATCAGGGAAAGTGAATCGATACACTCCATAGTAAGTGTTCATCCAAGCGCAAACTGGTTCGAACGAGAAGTTTTTGATATGTTCGGTATCCTTTTCAGAGACCACCCGGATTTGAGAAGGATCCTCACAGATTATGGGTTCCAAGGTTTCCCCCTGAGGAAAGATTTCCCAACCACAGGTTATAACGAAGTGCGTTATGATGAAGTTCAGAAGAAAGTAGTTTATGAGCCAGTAAGCTTAACGCAAGAGTACCGTCAGTTTGATTTTATGAGTCCATGGGAAGGCGCGGAATACATAATTTCTGATGATGAAACTGAGGGAGCAAATTAATGGACGGCTCAAAAGGTTTTCAGGATACTCTCACGAACGAACAGAAAATTCGAAACTTCAATATTAATTTTGGTCCCCAACATCCTGCAGCACATGGCGTGTTAAGACTTGTTCTTGAGTTAGATGGTGAGATTGTCGAGCGTTGTGATCCGCATATTGGGCTGCTTCATCGGGGTACTGAAAAGTTAATGGAGAGTAGGACTTACCTCCAAAATTTACCATATTTTGATCGTCTAGACTATGTGGCTCCGATGAATCAGGAGCATGCTTGGTGTCTTGCAATTGAAAAATTAACAAAGGTCATTGTGCCACGAAGAGCATCCTTGATTAGAGTTTTGTATTCTGAGATAGGCAGAATACTGAACCATTTATTAAATGTTACCACCCAAGCTATGGACGTAGGAGCTCTAACACCTCCATTGTGGGGATTTGAAGAGCGTGAGAAACTAATGGTATTTTACGAGCGGGCATGCGGTGCTCGTTTACATGCCGCATATTTTAGACCGGGCGGGGTTCATCAGGACTTGCCAGACGATTTGTTGCAAGACATTGCGAATTGGGCAGAAGAGTTCCCATCAGTTTTGCAGGATATAGACGAATTATTGACTGAAAACAGAATTTTTAAACAGCGAAATGTCGACATAGGTGTAGTATCTGAGGACGACATTCAAAAATTTGGTTTCTCAGGAGTAATGGTGCGGGGTTCAGGGTTGGCATGGGATTTAAGGCGTGCTCAACCTTACGAATGTTACGATGAGTTTGATTTTAAAGTGCCAGTTGGAAAAAATGGAGATTGTTATGATCGCTATTTGGTTCGGATGGAGGAAATGCGGCAATCGCTCTCTATCATAAAGCAGGCGATTAAAAAGCTCATGGATGAGCCTGGTGATATCCTTGCTCGGGGTAAAATAACACCTCCAAAACGTGCAGAGATGAAAGGTTCAATGGAGGCTTTGATTCATCATTTTAAGCTCTATACAGAGGGCTTTCATGTGCCTGAAGGAGAGATATACGCGTGTGTTGAAGCTCCTAAAGGAGAATTTGGAGTTTACCTTGTCTCCGATGGCTCTAACAAGCCATATCGAGCAAAATTGCGCGCCCCCGGCTACCTTCATTTGCAGGCGATGGATCACATGGCATCTGGTCATCAACTGGCAGATGTTGCTGCTATCATCGGAACCATGGATATAGTATTTGGAGAGATTGATCGATAATGTTACGACGATTGCATGAGGAGCAGCCAACATCTTTCTCATTTACTTCTGAGAATAAAGCTTGGGCCGATTCTCAAATTAAAAAGTATCCTGCTGGTCGTGAGGCTTCTGCGATAATCCCCTTGCTTTGGAGGGCGCAGGAGCAAGAGGGTTGGCTGACTCGGCCCGCTATAGAATACGTCGCGGATTTGTTAGGCATGGCTTACATGAGGGCTTTGGAGGTCGCTACCTTTTATTTTATGTTCCACCTCAAGCCTGTGGGAAATATTGCTCACATCCAAGTTTGTGGCACTTTATCGTGTATGCTCTGCGGTGCTGAAGATTTAATTTCAGTTTGTAAAGATAAAATTGCCCCTAATCCCCATCAACTGTCTGAAGATGGTAAATTTAGTTGGGAGGAAGTAGAGTGTCTGGGTGCTTGTTCAAATGCTCCCATGGCGCAAATTGGCAAGGATTATTTTGAGGATTTGACTAAGGAATCCATAGGTCAGATTATTGACAATTTGTCAGCCGGGAGAGTTCCGGCGCCTGGTCCGCAGGATGGACGATTTGCCTCTGAGCCAAAAAATGGCCTGACATCTCTTATGGAACATGAAAGTGGGCGTACAAAGTTCAATGGTAGTGTTCAAATGGCTGAAGATTTAAAGGATACTATCAAGCGAATAAATGGCACAGAGACTAAATTGGTCACTCCATGGCTCAAAAGTAGCGATAGAACAACGAGCCAAGTAAAGATGAAGAAACCAAAAACCTTAAAGTTTCCTAAAAAGTCAGTCCCTGAAGATTTATCAAAAATATCGGGCTTGGGCGGGAAAGCTAAAATTGCCCTCAATTCTTTGGGTATATATCATGTCTCCCAAATATCAAATTGGGAGACTAATGAAATATACTGGGTGCATTCAAATTTATTTGGTTCGCTAAGCTTGAATAAGTTGAAAAGCTTTGTTGAGCAGGCAAAAAAATTACAAACAAATAAAGATGGGTAATTTAAGTTGGGAAGCATAATGCAGGCCAAAGAAAGCAGGACAGACGCAAAGCAGGGCCGAGTGGTAGGTTTGGTCATCGCAATTTCCATGGTGATTTGGATAGTAGCGCAGTCTTTGGGTCCTTATCTTGGACTTCCAGGGCGATACGCTATACTTATAGATTTTTTAGCACTGGTGGCTTTCCTTTGGGCCATAATATCTGGAATGCTAATGTGGCGGTCGCGTCGAACTAACGGGAAGGAAAAATAAATGTTAACCGACAGAGATCGTATCTTTACAAATATCTATGGCATGCACGACCGGACTCTTCGCGGAGCCATTGCGCGGGGTCATTGGGATAATACTAAGTCGATATTAGTAAAAGGACGAGACTGGATAGTTGAGCAAATGAAAGCCTCGGGTCTGAGAGGCCGTGGGGGAGCTGGATTTCCAACAGGATTAAAGTGGTCATTTATGCCGATAGAAAGCGATGGGCGTCCATCTTATTTAGTAATTAATGCTGATGAAAGTGAGCCGGGTACATGTAAAGATAGAGAGATAATGAGGCACGATCCCCACACATTGATTGAGGGATGTCTGATTGCTTCTTTCGCAATGGGTGCGAACTGTTGTTACATTTATATTCGAGGTGAGTACATCAGAGAAAAAGAAACGCTTCAGCGTGCGATTGATGAGGCGTATGACGCAGGTCTTGTGGGTAAAAATGCATGTAAATCTGGGTGGGATTTTGACATTTTTCTTCACCACGGCGCAGGAGCTTATATCTGTGGAGAGGAAACAGCTTTAATTGAAAGTTTAGAGGGTAAAAAGGGTATGCCTAGAATGAAGCCACCCTTTCCAGCTGGAGCTGGCTTGTACGGATGCCCCACCACCGTAAACAACGTTGAGTCGATAGCTGTTGTGCCAACTATTCTAAGACGCGGAGCGGATTGGTTTTCATCTTTTGGAAGGCCTAATAATTCTGGAACAAAGCTTTTTGCTATTTCTGGACATGTTAATAATCCGTGTGTTGTGGAGGAGGCTATGTCCATTTCTTTCCAAGAGTTGATCGATAAGCATTGCGGTGGCGTACGTGGAGGTTGGAAGAATTTGAAAGCAGTAATACCAGGTGGTTCCTCAGTTCCATGTGTCCGTGGCGAAGATATGAAAGATGCAATCATGGATTTTGATTATCTGCGAAGTGATTTAGGATCTGGGTTAGGCACTGCAGCGGTTATCGTAATGGACAATTCTGTAGATATTATTAAGGCTATATGGCGTTTATCAAAATTCTATAAGCATGAAAGTTGTGGCCAATGCACACCATGTCGCGAAGGTACAGGCTGGATAATGAGAGTTATGGAGCGACTTGTGCACGGTAATGCAGAAAAAGATGAGATTGATATGCTTTTCGATGTAACTAAGCAGGTTGAAGGGCATACTATTTGTGCTTTAGGAGATGCCGCTGCATGGCCTATTCAGGGTCTTATAAGGAATTTCAGAGATGAGATAGAGGAGAGAATATTAAATAGAGATATCGCCATAGGTAGTAAACCTTTAGCTGCTGAGTAATGTAACATTGATAAATTATATGTTCATACCGTTATCTATATTACTTCTTTTTGGATGTTCCGCTCGCATTAATGAAAATCGGGTTGCTTTTGATGGTTTTATGTTCAATTCGAAGTTAAAGGTCGGGTTAACTAAGAAAGATTTTGAGATTACAGTGCTGCGCGCCAACCGCTCTTTAAGTGGAGCAAAAGAAGCAGGGCGATATGAAGCAACAATTTACTGTGTTAATAAATTTGGTACGTCTGATATTGCCTGGGATCTGGATCCTGAAGACGTATCGGCAGTTACATCCAGCAACTCAATATTTATCAAAGGTCGGTGCAGAATATGAAAATCATGGAGTATGTGGTTTAATCAGAATTTTTGAAATATAGTATTTAATCATAACATAAAAGAGAACCTATAACTTATTGAAAAAATTATAAAATAGCTATTAAAAAAATATGACAGATGTAAAAAAAATCATAATCGATAATCAGGAAATTGAAGTTGAGTCCGAAATGACACTCATTCAGGCCTGCGAGTTAGTCGGTATAGAAATTCCTAGATTTTGTTATCATGAGCGGTTGTCTATCGCTGGTAACTGTCGGATGTGCTTAGTAGAAGTGGTCGGTGGTCCTCCAAAGCCTACTGCATCGTGTGCTATGCAAGTTAAGGATCTACGTCCAGGACCTGAGGGGCAACCTCCAGTGGTTCGTACAAACTCCAAAATGGTTAAAAAGGCGCGTGAGGGAGTAATGGAATTCTTGTTGATTAATCACCCCCTTGATTGTCCAATTTGTGATCAGGGAGGAGAATGCGACCTTCAGGATCAAGCAATGGCTTTCGGCGTGGACTTTAGTAGATTTAAAGAGCCTAAACGCGCGGTAGATGATCTCGATTTAGGACCACTTGTATCCACCAATATGACAAGATGCATAAGTTGCACACGATGTGTTAGATTTACCTCGGAAGTAGCTGGGATAAGTCAAATGGGACAAACAGGTCGTGGTGAAGATGCTGAAATAACCAGCTATCTAAATCAGACTTTAGATAGCAACTTGCAAGGTAATATTATTGATCTCTGCCCGGTAGGGGCTTTAACCTCTAAGCCCTATGCTTTTACAGCTAGACCGTGGGAACTATCAAACACAGAGACAATTGATGTTATGGACGCATTAGGGTCCAACATAAGAGTTGATACAAAGGGGCGCGAAGTTATGCGCATTCTGCCTCGTAATCATGACGGTATAAATGAGGAATGGATTTCAGATAAGACTCGATTTGTATGGGATGGTTTGAGGCGTCAGAGATTGGATAAACCTTACATACGGAAAGATGGTAAGTTGGTTTCTGCAGACTGGAATGAGGCTTTGAACTTTGCAGCTGCGTCACTTTCGGGCAAAAATATTATGGGACTCGTTGGGGATTTAACTTCAACAGAGTCGGCTTACTCCCTGAAAAAATTGGTAACGAAGCTCGGCGGGGTTGTAGAATGCAGAACAGATGGTTCCAAGCTGCCAATCGACAATAGGTCCGGATACGTTGGTAATGCGACTATCGATGATATCGATCTTGCTGATGAGATTTTTTTGATTGGAAGTAATCCACGTAATGAAGCGCCTGTTCTGAACGCCCGAATACGGAAAGCATGGTCTGAAGGAGCGAATGTGCATTTGTTAGGACCCAAAGCAGAGCTTACTTATGACTATTCTTACCTTGGATCCGATCGCTCAGCTTTAAGGAAACTGACAACCCGTGGTTTAAAGGTTGGCAAGGGCAGGAGCGCTGTTGTGATTTTAGGTGTTGGCGCTTTGACAGACGCAGATGGTGCTGCAGTACTTGGTCATGTAATGCAGCTGGTAAGTGGTACAAATTGCAAGCTTTTAGTCCTGCATAATGCCGCTTCTCGAGTGGGAGCTATGGATGTAGGAGCGAACAATGCTAAGGGTATTTCCGATTTAATAAATTATGATGTGATATTTAATCTTGGTTCGGATGAAATGGAAATTCCAAATGGGCCGTTTGTAATTTATCAGGGTAGCCACGGTGATAGAGGCGCTCACAGAGCTGATATAATTCTTCCCGCTGCCGCTTACACAGAAGAAAGTGGTATATTTGTAAACACAGAAGGTCGGCCACAAATGGCTAATAGGTCTGGGTTTGCACCAGGTGATGCTAGGGAAAATTGGGCAATTCTAAGAGCTCTTTCTCAAAAAATGGACGTAACACTGAATTTTGACACGTTGGGTCAACTTCGCGAGGCTCTTTTTATTGAGCATCCCCATTTAAAAAATATTGATCTTCCATTGGAAAATGAATGGCGTAATGAAATGATGGGGGAATTAGATAAGGGTGATTTTGCTTTTGCAATTAAGGATTATTACTTAACAAACCCAATAGCCAGGGCCTCAACTTTGATGAGTGAATTGTCGGCTCAAACTAAAGCCAGAAAATCTAGCAGAATTGCAGCGGAGTGATCTTATGCTCAAAAAAACATATCTGTTTAAGAGAAAAATACCACTGCCAATGGTGTCATTTATGTCAGAATTATTGGGTGTTCAATTTCGACCTATTGAGTATATAAAATTGCCAAGTCTGTTCCTGTGCAAAATATCGGGTGGGTACAATTACAAAGCGAGGACTAATGGCTGAATTTTTCGCTTCCTCTTGGGGCACTGCGTTAATTTTAATTTCTCAAGGATTGATGATGGCAGTCTTTTTGCTGCTTTCGGCTTATTTTTTAATTTATGCAGACCGTAAAGTCTGGGCGGCTGTTCAAATGAGACGTGGTCCTAATGTTGTAGGTGCTTTTGGGTTGCTTCAGTCGGGAGCTGACATGCTTAAGCTTGTCTTCAAAGAGATTATAATACCGGCTGGTGCAGATAAGCCGGTATTCTTCTTGGCTCCTCTGATTTCTTTTGTAATGGCTATTCTTGCTTGGGCAGTTATCCCATTAAACGATGGTTGGGTTCTATCCGAGATCAATGTAGCCCTTTTGTTCGTTTTCGCGATTTCCTCTTTGGAGGTGTATGGAGTGATTATGGGGGGATGGGCATCTAACTCAAAATATCCGTTTCTTGGATCACTGAGGTCGGCCGCACAGATGATTTCATACGAAGTATCAATTGGGCTCATAATTATTGGTGTTATTATCTCAACCGGATCTATGAACTTCGGGGATATAGTTAGGGCTCAGGAGGGTGAATTTGGAATTTTTAACTGGTACTGGTTGCCACATCTTCCAATGGTTTTTCTCTTTTTCATATCCGCATTAGCCGTTAATTGCGGTCTTTCTTATGTGCGCTCTAACAACGCTTTTGTTTTTTGGAGGGTGGTTATCGCCAATTCCTGGTCTTGCAGATGGTTTTCATTGGATGCTCGCAAAGATGGGGTTTTTCTTTTTCGTCTTCGCAATGGTAAAAGCAATAACTCCTAGGTACCGTTATGATCAATTAATGAGGTTGGGGTGGAAAGTATTTTTGCCAATTTCTTTAGGTTGGGTTATCATCGTAGCTTTTCTTGCAAAATTTAACATGTTTGGCGGCGCATACGCACGTTGGGTAATCGGAGCTTAAATCATGAGTAAAATTGATTACACGAGAGCAGCAAAATACTTTCTGCTAATGGATATATGGACTGGTTTTAAGCTAGGATTAAAGTATTTCTTTTCACGTAAAACAACACTCAATTATCCACATGAAAAGGGGGAATTAAGTCCACGTTTTCGTGGTGAGCATGCGCTTCGTCGATATCCGAATGGTGAGGAAAGATGTATAGCATGTAAGCTCTGCGAAGCGATCTGTCCTGCTCAGGCAATCACAATTGATGCTGAACCCAGGGCTGACGGTAGCAGGGGTGCAACTAGATATGATATCGATATGACAAAGTGTATTTATTGTGGTTTTTGTCAAGAAGCCTGCCCAGTTGATGCCATCGTAGAG
>LULJ01000267.1_pt1 | contig 20655 bp, 22 predicted proteins | sample 728171 | NCBI WGS metagenome assembly LULJ01 (sample SAMN03860292, study PRJNA289734) | marine metagenome | biome: seawater column; feature: ocean; material: water; isolation source: Red Sea water column Station 169 - depth 25m | place: Saudi Arabia: Red Sea | collected 2011-10-15 | depth 25 m
GAATAATTCCTCATAGGGTTTTGCCTTTAAATATTCCTGATGGTCTTACTAATAAAACAATTACTAAAATTGAGAATGAAATCGCAAATTTATAATCTGTAGAAAGTAGCTGTAATAAAGAGTCGGGCTCTAGAGACTCTGGTAAAAGATATGACATAAATCTTTTGTAAGCATAAGTTAAAAATATTTCTGCAAATGCAATTACATATCCTCCAAGGAATGCACCAAAAGGATTACCAATACCTCCAACTATTGCAGCGGCAAAAATTGGAAGCATATTGTTAAAATAAACAAACGGCCTATAACTTTTATCCAAACCATATAAAACTCCACCTATTGTTGCTAATATTCCAGCAATAATCCAGGTAATCATTACAACTTTTTTAGGATCTATTCCTGATAATAAAGCTAAATCCTCATTATCAGAATAAGCTCTCATACTTTTTCCTGTTTTAGTCTTATTTAAAAACCAGAACATAATTGAAACTATAATTACTGTTAAAATAATAGTAATTGCTTGCGAGGATTTTAAAGTTATACCTTCATTTAATCCTGTAATTTCTTTAAATTCATTAGCTTTTAAAATAAATTTTTCTCCGTCAATAAATCTTCTGTCTGATGGTCCTATAACAATTCTTATAATTGCTTGAGTTACAAACATAACTCCAACACTAACCATAGCAAATTGAACTGGAGGGCTTTTTTTTATTCGATAATAACTATTGCAAAAGGAATTGTCAGCAACGCTGTTGGTAGAAAACCAAAATTAATTCCTATAGTTTGAAAATAATAAGTAAGCAAAACAGCAAACATGGTTCCAAAGGACATCATGTCTCCAGTTGCAAAATTAGCAAACCTTAGAACTGCATAAATTAATGTTACAAATATTGCACCTAATGCAAGCTGAGATCCATAAGCCAAGGCCGGTATAACTGTGAAATTTATCAAAACTGTTAAAGCGTTTAATATTTCCATCATCCACCTAAGAAAGATCTTCTTACTTCTGGGTCTGTTAAAAGTTGATCGCCTGACCCCTCAAATTTATTTTTTCCAGTTACAAGTACATATCCTCTATCAGAGATATTAAGTGCTTGTTTTGCATTCTGTTCAACCATAATTATGGCAACATTAGTTTTTTTTACTTTTATAATATGCTCAAATAATTCATCCATTACTCTAGCATCAATACAGATGGTTCGCTCATCAAAGCTCTTCCAAGTGCCACTTGTTGTCTTTGACCACCTGATAATTGACCAACAATTTGTGATTGTTTTTCTTTTAATATGGGAAATAGCTCATAGATATTATTAATCATTTCCTCTAATCCATCTTCTCTTAAAAAGCCTCCAATTTCCAAATTTTCTCTTACTGTTAACTCTGCAAAAACATTTCTTGTTTGAGGTACAAAAGAAATTCCTTTCTTTACTCTATCTTGAGGAGATATTTTTGAAATATCCTCGCCATCTAAACAAACACTTCCTGATTTTAAAGTAAGAAGACCTAACATAGCTTTCATTGCTGTAGATTTTCCTGCTCCGTTTGGTCCAAGTATGGCTACTATTTCTCCTCTATTAGCATTTATATTACACGAGTTAATAATATCAGGTCCATCTCCGTAACCAGCTGTCATTTTTATTCCCTCAAAAAAAGCCATTATTTTCCCTTTGAAATTGTAGATTTTCCAAGGTAACTCTCTATTACCCTTTCATTTTTTTTTACTTCCTCAGACTTACCTTCAAACAACACTGAACCTTCGGCCATTACGATAACTGGATCACACATTCTGCTTATAAAATCCATATCATGTTCAATCATACAAAAAGTATAATTTTTTTCTTTATTTAATTTTAAAATTGCAGTTCCTAAATCTTTGAGTAATGACCTATTTACTCCTGCTCCAACTTCATCTAATAAAACTAACTTAGCATCAACCATCATTGTTCTGCCTAATTCGAGAAGTTTTTTTTGACCTCCAGATAGATTTCCTGCTCTCTCGTTTGCTAAATGTTTTAAATTTAAAAATTCAATAACTTCATATGCTTTTGTTCTATTAACTTCCTCCTCTTCCTTTACTTTTTTAGGTTTTAGAAGTGCGTTTAATAAATTTTCACCAGATTGGTTAGGCGGAACCATCATCAAATTTTCAAGCACACTTAAATTTGAAAATTCATGTGCTATTTGAAAAGTTCTTAAAAGTCCTTTTGAAAATAGTTCATGAGAAGGTAAATCAGTAATCTTTTCATTATTAAAAATAACACTACCCTTGGAAGATTTTAAATTTCCAGCAATTAAATTAAACAGGGTAGTTTTTCCTGAACCATTTGGACCAATTATTCCAGTTATAGAGCCTTTTTTAATTTTAAGAGAGCAATTAGATACTGCCGCTAATCCACCAAAATATTTTGATAGATTTTCTACCTGTAAAATACTTTCAGACATTTAATTTATTTTTTAAGTCGCTTAAGAATACTATTTGTAGTTTTGTTTAAAGATTTATAAAAGCCAGATTTTCTAAGTTCATTTACAGCTTGTTCATTTAAACCTTTTGGAGTTTGTGAATTTTGAACCAACAATTTTAAATCATTTTTTGAATTAATTTTTGCATCCTCAGAAAGAGCTATAAAAAGAGATGTAATATATTTTTGTGCATCTGATTTACTTATTCCCTTTTGATAAAGCCATATCGACAGTGTGTTTAATAATTCATAAAAAGGTGCCATCATAGATGAAGTAGACCAAAAATTTAAAGACAAATTCTCATTTTCTATCTCAACTGTTGTTCCCAAGTGATCAAAGAATTTTTTAACACTTTTATTGGGTGGATATAAAGGAATAGGTCCTTTTCTTATTGAAATTGGGGGTAGTGGTATAGCCCTAAAAATTTTAGATTTCATATTTGTATATTTTTTAAGATCTTTCATTTTTATTGTAGAGATAAAGCTAATTATTGTTTTATTTTTTTTAAATTTGAGCTCTGGTAAAATTTTGTGTCCTACTTCTGGAGTGACTGATAAAAAAATCCAATTGCTGTTATTTATTATTTCCTGATTATTATTTAATACTAAAATTTTTTTACTTTTTCTCTTTAAACTCGATGAAATTTTATTGTTTCTTTTGGAAACTATAATTCTTCTTATTTTGAGTTTTGATCCTAAAATTCCATGGATTACAGATTTTGTAATATGGCCTGTTCCAATAAATCCAATTTTCATGATAAATATTATTATTACTATTACTAAATTAAATTAATTAATAAAAAAAGAATTAACTTAGTAATTAAATTGTCTAAATTACTTGTTGCATACTCCTATAGAATTGGGACCACATGTTTCTCCATTGGTCCATAGGGCTCCTATTAGATTAGCCCCATCAAAATTTGCATTTGTAATATTTGATGATGTAAAATTTGCCTCCATCAAATTAGAATTTTGAAAATTTGCTTCAATTAGTGTTGATCCCATAAAGTCTGCTCTAGTCAAATTAGCACCAGTAAAATTAGCCTTTTCAAAGTTTGCACCAACTAAAATAGACTCATATAAATTTGCCCTGATAAAACTTGATTCAGGAAAAGTTCCAAAAGATAAATTTGAACTCATCATAATGCTTTTATCAAAGTTTACCTGAATAAAACTTGTAAAAGATAATTTTGAATTCGGAAGATAGCTGCCTTGTAAATCTTGGCCATCCGAAAATCGACAATTAGTATAATCGACACCATCATTAATTGGATCCTCACATCCAGCAATTGCATTTGTAGAAATTAAAAAAAATAATATTAAAACAAATATTTTTTTCATATTGAATAGTAAGTTAATAAATGTGAATGATAACAGAAAAATACATAGATGAACTAGCTAATATTTTTGAGTTATAGCTATTAAACAAGCAATAATAATTAGAACACACGCTGAAATTGTGTTTATTGTTTTTGGTTTTGCTTTAAACAAGATAATTAATTTGTTTGCTAGCAAAGCATACCCGATCAAAGATAAAAAATCTAAAATCATGTATGTGAAGATTAAAATTATGAATTGGATAATATAGTTAGAATTAAAATCAATAAACTGTGGAAAAATAAATGGGAAAAACATCCAGGCTTTTGGGCTAGTTCCTGCAACTAAAAAACCATCTTTAAAAAAGGATAAGTTGCTTTTAGAAATATTATTATTTTTAGAAATAACTTTTGGTCTGGATTTATAAATATCGTAAGCCAAATATAATAAATATATTATACCTGCCCACTTAAAAATATTTAAAACTTTTGGATTGTCTAAAAAAAAAGATCCTATTACAAATATAACTAGAGTGGCTTGGACAAAATTAGCTATAACATCACCACTTGCTGACCATATACATTTTTTCACTCCATAATTAATAGAATATAAATAATAACTACTCGAGGAGTACCAGGAGTAATGAATAAAAAAATTATAATTTGAAGAAAAAGAAAAAAATCTGGGGGGAGCATATAGGATAGTCCTAAAAAACCGGGAGCTAAAGATGGCTAGATAGGACTATCTAAAAGTGATAATATCACACCTTAACTTATTTGCATTAAAATTTTTTTAAAATTAACTGAATTTTCATGAAAAAAAGTCACAGACCAGTAACAAGAGTAAAAAACCCAGAGCCCAAAATGGGCAGTTCAGATTGGGTAATCTGGGCAGCCTGGGCGGACCGTATTACGTTTGAAGATATAGAAAAAAAAACTGGGAAGACTGAAAGCGAGGTCATTAAGATAATGAGAAGATCTCTAAAACCTTCATCATTTAGATTGTGGAGAAAAAGAGTAAATTCTCAAAGCATAAAACATAGAAAAAAATTTGAATATTCAAGAAAGCTTATAAGATCGAAGATAAAAAAAGAAGAATATTTAGACTAGTAATTACAGATAATAGAATTATATAAAGTTAATGAAAAATATCACTGTTTACTCTGGTCCACTTTGTGCTTTTTGTGATGCTGCAAAAAGATTATTAGGTAGAAATAATTTAGAATATAAAGAAATAGATATATCAACAGATCCAAATTTAATGGATGAGATGATTAAAAAAGCTGGTGGTAAAAGAACAATTCCTCAAATTTTTTTTGAGGATCATCATGTTGGTGGGTATCAAGAATTAAGAGAATTAGAAAAAACTGGCAATTTACTTAAGAGCTTAGAATAACTAGATTATCTAGCTATAAGATCAAAATCAAAGAAAGCAGAGTCAAAGTAACCGATCATATTGGTTGTGCTTGTCATACTTTTGGCTAATCCTCTTGTATTATTATATTTAATTTGAAGACCAACAGTTTCAGGGGTTATTTTAATTGGAGTTGCAAGAGGCATAACACCAAGTAATCTTGAAATTCCATGGTCTGCACCTCCAGTGCAGCCTGTTTCACCATTTTTAATTTGATCTGTATCAGTTGCTCCAACTCCATCAACAAGGGTTAGGTCAGACTCTAATAAATATGTATCCACATTAACATGTGTTCCTTGAAACGTCATAGCGTGATAACAATCGTCATCACTATCCGTTGTTAATGTATTAACACCAATAGTAGTCTCAGCAGCAGTTGCACCCGCTGTACAATCAACATTTGACTTAGCGGCAGTATTTATTCTGTTTTCAAATCCATAAATTGTTCCAAGAGAAGAAACTTTCGTCACGCAAGTCGTCGACGAATTTGATCTATCGCTCATAGTGGCGTCAAAAGTTTGGCTTGTCGTAAATTTAAATGTAGATCCCATTGTTACAATCCCAAAAGTATATGTCCCGTATGGTAAGGCCGTATAATCTGCAGCGGTTCCAATTTGAGTACCAGTTCCTTTTATGACTGTGGTCTCAGATCCACTGTCATTTTTATAAAATGTAGAACAAAATGTTCTATCAATTTGAGCAGATGTAGTTGGGCCAGTTGGTCTTGAAGTGCATAAATCCAATCTATAAAAAGTCATTTTTTGAGTATCTGGTTGAAATTCGCATGTGTTACTTGCAGATGCTGGTGTTATTGTTCCCCCGTTACCTGTGCATTCAGGATTAATTCTCGTTATTGATTCACTTGGTTGAGCATTTGAAACTGTACAATAAAAAGCTATGAATAAAAGAACGAGTGAAAATATGAGGAAATTATACTTCTTTATATTAGCTTTCATAATTAAAATCCTATTACAGTTAAGTTCATTTGTTTTTGTTTAACAATTAAGTTTTCTCTCCTTACTTTTGCAAATCTTTTATTTTCTACTGAGTTCAAATTAAATGCTTTATCGCTTACGATAAATTCATCATTATTATTATTGCAACATCTATATGTTAATCTTATAAATTCTTCATCTTCAGTAGTACCATCAAAACTTCTTTTTCCTATTTCAAGATTAAATCTTTTAAATCTTGCTTCTAATGAAAAATCATCGCCTTCTTGATCTGCTGCTCCACTCGCACCCTCCCATTCAAATGTTCGATAATATAAATTTGTAGAGGGTAAGTAAGGCAATGGGGATCCGATTTCCATATCTCTACCATTTAATGCTTTTTCTTGAATATTATCTACGCCACTTTTCCATGAAGATAATCGAAAATATTCGTTATAAGTAAATGATCCTACACTCGAAATAGCTTCAAGACCTATGCTTGCTCTTCTATGATTATAGTCTAACTCATGATCATAAAAGAAATTAGTACCAATCAATAAGTTATCATCATTCACTAATTTTCTGTTAGCTATACCTAAATTAATAGTCTCTCTACTGTCATCTGATAAAAACAGGCTTCCCTGAAAAAAAGTTGTGTTACTAGTATCGTTTTCATCTGAAAGAGGATTGATAGCTATAATACTTCCTGTTACTTCGTTTTGGGTTCCAGATGTTAATCCAAATTCTGCATAAGGAAACATTTCATTTAAACTTTGATTAAAAAAATCGGTAAATTTAGTTTTTAAATTATTTACAACTTCATTTGAATTTGCATTTAAAAAGATCGAGCTTAAAAATATTGATAAGGCTAATAATTTAAAAATTTTTTTCATTAATTAAATAAATAACATAAATTCTTAAAATGTACGCATATTTTTAGCAGGCTTAGTTTGTAGTGAATATTGCTTGAAAAGGACCGCTTCCTATATGAATTGCATCTCCCCCACCAGAATTTAGTGACATTCCCTCGCCTAAGTTAAAGCTCATTGTCAATGAAGTTGTTGCATCCGTAATTACAATTGAATCTGCGAAAGTAACCATTCCTTCAAGTTTATCTACCTCTCCTTCATTTTCAGCTAAATGTCCATTTGTATCAACTAAAATTCCTTTAATCTCTGCAGATGTACCATTAATATTTGTTGCGGTTCCAATTCTAGTCCATGCCTCACCTGATCCACCAAAATGTGTTAGAGTTTCAGTAAACTTTCCAGCCGTTACTGCGCTTGATGAACAAACTGAATTATTTGTATGCGATCCACTTCCTTTAGTATGACTACCAGATCCAGCAACTGTTCCACAAAAAACACCTGATCCGCTTGTAAGACCATCCATTGATCCATCTATTTGAAAAGATGCAGTTATTCCAAATGTATTATTCATCACAGCATAACCATGGGTATAGGTACCACTTGGAGGCCTTGTGTAAGTTCCAGCAAGATTGACTTCAGTGTTCTGTGCAACTGATGCTGTTGCACCACTCGTATTGTTAAATACTTGACTGCAACTAGTTAAGTCTACTGTTGCTGTGACAGTTGGAAGTGTAGGGGAACTTGTACACAAATACATCTTATAAATAACAATTTCATATGAGTCTGGAGTATAGTCACATCCACTTTTGATATCAGCCTCTGAAAGGACCCCTCCAGAAGTACTGCATGCAGCTGCTTTGGCTTCATTGGTAAATGATAACTCAAATATAAATATTGTTGCTAACATGAGTAACAAATTTCTAAATATTTTCACTTAAAATCCTCCCGCTTTAACAGTAAACGTTGATCCACTTTTAACAATAATATTTTCTCTCCTTACTTTATCGTATTTTTGATCAACTATTGAAGTTTTTTCAAATACTTCATCACTAACAAATTCACGATCTTTATTTACCTTATTTGTGCTAAATCTTAATTGTAAAAACCATTCGTCTGTATGATGATCATAATTTGTGTGTCCTAACTCAAATGTTAAACCAGAGTTTGGTACCTCGACTTTTGTTGCATATTCATAACCCTCAAAATCATTACCACTTGGAACATCAAACTTAAAAGCTTTCGTATAAAAAGTAGAGGATGGTATATAAGGTATTTGAGCACCAAATTCTAAATCATACCCATCCAAAGCTTCTTCTGCTTTACTGTTTTTTCCTGTTTTGCTATCACTGTTTGAAAAATATTGATTGTAATTTAATTCTAAATACGAAGATTTTATTTCTCCCCCTAAGCTCATTCTTGAATGATCGTAATCTAATTCATGGTCATAAAAAGCATTAAGACCATACATGGTTGATTCATCCTCTGATATATATCTTTTCCCTAGGCCGAGGTTTAATGTTTCTCTATCTCCATCATGCATAAAGAAAGAGCCTTGAAAGAAAGTGAGATTTTCATCATTTTCATTAAGAGGCTTGAAAGTTTGTATGCTTAGCTCAGGTTTAGTTTCTTCGGTAGTTCTTAAAGTAAAGTCTGTATGCTCAAAATTTCCATCTAAAAATGTCTCTAAGGAATTAAAGAAGTTATCTTTAACTTGTTTAATATCTGCAAATGAAATGGCAGCAAAAGAAAATACAAAAATAAACAGCTTCAATAGAAACTTCATAAGATAACTATACGTTTTAATAGTTAAGAATGATAGCTAATTTTCTTCCTTAAAAACTAGGCAAACACCGTTATTACAATATCTTTTGCCTGTAGGATCTGGACCATCATCAAAAATATGTCCATGGTGACCCCCACAATTCTTGCAATGATATTCTGTTCTTGCGTAACCTAAATGATAATCAGTTTTTGTTTCAAAGACATCAGGTAAAGATTTATAAAATGATGGCCAACCTGATCCACTTTCATATTTGGTATCAGAACTAAATAATTTTACTCCACAATTTGCACAATAATAATTACCTTTTCTTTTTTCATAATTTAATTCACTAGAACCAGGTCTTTCTGTTCCCTCATCAAATAAAATAAGTTTTTGTTCTGCAGTTAGATTAGGGTTATTTTTTGACATTTTAAATATATTTAGCACAAGTTTTGTGTAAACTTGAGTGTAATTCAATTAGTTTATTAAAATCTTTGTTATAACCACCGCCTAATACTCCACAAATTGGTATTCTTTTTGAAAAAAAATTATCTATAACTATATTATCTCTTAAATTTATACCTTGATCAGTAAGTTTTAATTTTCCCAATCGGTCTTCATGATGGACATCAACGCCGGCTATATAAAAAATAAAATCGAAGTTCTCGTCATTTAAATTTACTAAATTAAACTTTAATATATCTAAATACTCTTTATCTTCAGTGTTATCTTTAAGCTCGACATCTAAGTCACTTTCTGATTTTTTTGCGGGATAATTGGATTTTGAGTGCATACTAAAAGTAAAAACATTTTTGTTATCTTTAAAAATGTCTGAATTACCATTTCCCTGATGAACATCTAAATCAACAATTAATATTCTATTAGCAAGACCTCTATTTAGTAAATATTGTGCCGCAACAGCTACATCATTAAAAACACAATAACCTGCTCCACCATCAAAATTTGCATGATGAGATCCTCCAGCAGTATTACATGCTAATCCATAATTTATTGCTAGTTTGGATGCCAAAACTGTACCACCAGTTGCAACAAAAGATCTTCTTACAACACTATCATTTAATGGAAAGCCAATTTTTTTAATATCTTTTTCACTTAATTTTTTATTTTGTACATCTAAAATATATTTTTCTGAATGTGCCTCTTTTAAAGTTTCAATTGAACACGGAGTTGGTTCATAAAATTTTGAGACAATTTTTTTCTCAATTAAATGTTTAGCAAGTTCGCCAAATTTTTTTATTGGAAATTTGTGGTCATCATCGATTTTAGCAACATAATCTTTATGATTTACAACAGGAAGTTCCATAATTATTCGATAACTCTAATTGGTTTTCCAGATACACATGCCTCTAGGTTTTCAATCATTTGATTATAATAAATTGAATAATTCTCAGCGGTTACATAACCTATGTGAGGAACTAATAAAGCATTTGGCAAAAATCTTAATTTGTGACTGGAAGGCAAAGGCTCTTTATCATAAACATCAATTCCAGCACCTGCAATTTGATTTGTAGAAAGTGCAATAATTAAATCATCTTCATTTACAATAGGTCCTCTAGATGTATTTATTAAATAGGCAGTTTTTTTCATTTTATCAAACTCTGCTAGCTTAATACAATCTCTGTATCTTTCTCCACCTTGAACATGAACAGAAATAAAATCTGAGTTTTGAATTAAATCTTCTTTACTACATGGTAAAACATCTAGCTCTTTACATTTATCCAAACTTAAGTTTTCGCTCCAAGCCATAACCTCCATGCCAAATGCTTTTCCAATTTTTGCAACTTGTGAACCAACACGACCAAGTCCAATTAAACCCAATATTTTACCTTTTAACTCAACTCCAATTGTTGTCTGCCAGTATCCTTGAAACATATTATCAATTTCAGTTTTTAGATTTCTTGCCAATCCTAAAATTAAAGCCCAAGTTAATTCTGGAGTTGGATTTAAATTTGAGTCTGTTCCAGTGACAATTATTTTTTTCTTTTTACAAGCCTCAAGATCAATAGATCTATTTCTCATTCCACTTGTTGCAACATATTTTAATTTTTTTAAATTGTTAACCAAGTTAGCTGTAATTTTGGTTCGCTCCCGCATTATCAATAAAGCCTCAAAATCTCTCAATTTTTCTAGAGCATCTTCTTCACTTTCAAATGGTTCATTAAAAACTTCTATTTCAAATTTTCTTGATATTTTTTTAAGATCAACAAATTCTTGAGCAACATTTTGATAATCATCTAAAATCGCGACTTTAAGCATTTTTTTTTACTTTATTTGAAAGTGTTATACCTGCAATTATGAATGTTGCGCCAAGAAAATGATAAAACATAAATTTTTCATCTAATATTATTATAGCCATCAAAGCTCCAAAAATTGTCATCAAATGCAGAAATACTCCTGCTCTGTTTGCTCCAATAATATCAATTCCTTTAATCCAAAATAAAAATGCAAATAATCCAGGAAATAAAACTACATAACTCAATGTTAAAATGAATGGTAATCCTAGTACTATTTTATTCCCAAGAGACATCTCTATAAAGTAAATAGGTATCAGGAAGATAAAACCACATATAATTATAATTTCTAATAATGCTATTTGAGAAATAGGATGATTTTTCTTTCTAAGCAGTGCAGAATACATGGCCCATGATAGCATTCCGATAACCATTGATAGGTCCCCTTTGTTAAATTCTAATTCTTTAATCAAGTTAATATCTGCTTTTGTAATAATAAATAAAACGCCAGTTAAAGACAAAATTACGCCTGATATTTGAAAGATATTTGTTTTCTCAATTTTTAAGACAGATGCAAAAAATAATATCCAAACTGGAATAGTTGATATCATCAAAATACCACTTATTACTTGGGTATAATATAAAGAATAATAAACAACTGAATTAAATATTGTAATACTTGTAATACCAAGTAAAAAAAATAATCCTAAATTTTGAAATATATAATCTTTATTACTGAACACTTCCTTAAAAGTAAAAGGAAATAGAATTAGGAAAGCAAATAACCATCTATAGAAATTTAGTGAGAACGGTGGGATTTCATAAAAGCTTGCAGCTTTGCCAACAATAAAATTACCAGACCAAAACAAAGCTGCTAATGTCAAAAATAAATAAGCTTTAGAATTACTGTTATTTATTTCAAAGTTCATTTAAAAATTATATAAAAAAGACAATTATTAAAAATTATCTCTCCAGCTAGATCTGTAGTTGATTAGACCAGTATCAATTGAATCTATAACAACTAAGTCAGGTTTGACTACATTTGTAGATTCACCTGAAATATTTGCATAAAGTTTTGCACCAAACGGAATAATTTTTGAGAGAACGCCTGATCCAACATAATAACAATTATCAGTTTGACCTGAAGGGTTTGTGCCTAGTAAACTTGAAATATTATCACCACAATCTGCATCGTAGGCACAAATATAAGCTGTACCAGATCCGCATTTCTGAGTTCCAGTTGTATTTGATGATGCAAATCCTCTGTTTGGTTTATAAATTGGATAATATACAACATTACCTGTAAGTGTAGGCTCTGCTGAAACTTTCTTTTGATCATCTAATTCAACAAACCATCCAGAGTCTCCAATATCGGGACAAGTAGAATTTGCTTGATCAGTTCTATTTACACAATCTGCAAATGTTTCGACTATGGTTGATCCAGTTGATGACTTTGCGGAACCAAAGCCTGGGAAAAAAGGGTCTTTAAGACCAAACATAACATTTTTAACAGGATACGGTGCAGTAAGCATCGAGTCATTTAAATTATAATAATCACCTGTTCCACCAAATAGCCAAAATTTTTTACTTTTAACACCAATTCCAGCATCTAATGCATGATACATATATCTGTTGTTTGTAGTAGTTGAAGCCTCCACATCAAAAAAAGTGTAATTCTGATATAATTGAATTCCGGTAGGCAAGGTTGAAGAAGAACCTGTGGTTGGAGGTATTTGTTGAACATTGCCTGTATTCTGATTAACATTAAAAGTTCCACTTAAACTTGATAAATTTACTTTTGTTATTTTTCCCTCAAGGTCACTAACGTAAACTAAAGCGCCTGTATATTCTTCTTGAGATAAGTCTGCAGTTACAACTACAGGAGTTGCTGGAACAGAATTAATTATATCATTATTTTTGTCAGATATTTTGATCTCTTTTTTTACTTTTCCTGTAAGCCAATCAATAATGTATAAATTAGATCCTATAGATGGACTAAAGTTTCCATTGCCTCCTCCCATTACTGCAACGTACTGATCATCCATCACATTTCTATCTCCAGGTCCACTTGGCATTCTAAATACTCTAGGTGAAGCCCATGTTTCACCTAAATATCTATAATCATAGTCTTCCCATCCAGTTGGTAATGAGCCGACTTCTACTATTGAGATCGTGTCAATTACTCCTCCAGGATTAGCATTAAAAGTGATGTCATTTTGAAATGTAAATTCTGTATTTGCCCCAACGATGTTTACTGTCACTGAATTTGTAACAACACTTCCATTTAAAGCTATACTTGTGTTACTTGTATCTAAAGTTTGACCTGCTAAAGTTATCTTTTTTCCTTTATAGCATGAGGTGTTACCAGTTGTATTACAAGTATTCGGTAAACCTTGCGTTGCATTATTTTTAGCAGTCTGTAGTTCTTTGAAATTTGTCTCGTTAATCCTTGAGGTTGAGTAGGAACCGCTATAAACTTTTCCATTATGATCAACTCTATGTACTTTTTCGCTAACTGTATCGTTTAGGATAGAGTATAAATGTAAAGGTTGGTCTATTTTAGTTACATCAATTAAAGAAAAACCAGCTCCAGCCCTGCCATATGGTATCATTAAAAGAGTGTACCAATCTTCCTTATTATGCACAGGATGTTCAAAATAAGTATCATGCGCAACTGGAGATCCATCTAATAAAAATCTAGGATTTGTTCCTCCTCCACCAGCTCCTGTATTTAAACTTGAATTAATTATTCTTGGCATTTTAGGGATAATCAATGGAGGTACAAATCCCCATATCTCCTCTCCTTTTTTATAACCCCCCTGATCTCTAGTAGAAAAAGCATGGAGAATACCATTATTTGCTGCAGCATAAACAACTTCTAGTCTATTACTGTTGGCATTTTTAAAATTTCCGTATCCTTTCTTTTTTCTGAAATATGCCTCAGTTAGATTGGTTGAACTTTCCATTGAAGCATTTGGAGGACCGATAACTAATAATGATGAGTTGTAAATATCTGCTAAATAACCATTTTCAAAGTTGTTTGGATCATCTTTTTTGGGTTTCATTCTTTTACTTTTTAAAGTTTGACAATCATTCATATAATTAAAATAGTCTTCTCCTCTTACAAAATTAATTATACCTTTATCCTCATCGTCAATGGTTCCATCTTTTCCAACATTAGAACAATGAGTTAGATTAACAGGGTAATTCCCTACAGTTTTTCTATGATACTCTTGGATAACATTTCCTTGAAGAGTAAATAAGTTTCTGATTTTACCTACATTACCATCATTAAAATTATTTATTGATGTGTCTCCATCCAAAGCCGTCCATATCTTTCTATTGTCTGGGTCTGGCATCACTTTGTTTGCAGACCATACTTCTGTTAAGCCTGGGAGTGCAAATTTTTTAACAGTTCCAGTCCACTCCTTGTTTGTTCGGTTTGTAAAGTTAGATTGAAATAATTCACCGTCCCTTTTAAATTCACTTGCAATACTTGGTGCAGATAAAACTATATTTCTTGAAATGATAGCCTGTACAATATTATCAGTCACATTTTTTAAATCTGCTGGAGTTTCAGCAAAATATACCCCTTTAGTGGTTGCTGTTTCTGTTCCTCCATTAATTGCTATATCTGTAAAATCAGTTCTTGCCTGATTATCGTTAATGACATCTGATCCATAACCAACTGCAAAAGTCAAAACTGGGGGGCTTTTTTGAGCTAAACCCTTAATGACATTTAAAGTGGCATCATTAATTCCAGTTCTTGAGTCAGTGAATTGCCCATCACCAATTATTACAATTGCATTGATTTGACAATCGTCGAGACTTTGATACGCAGACATTGGGTATGAAGAAACATTATAGTACCTGTGAATGATATTTCTAAAACCTTTACTGTTAGTATTATAAAGCAAGTGAACATCATCTCTTGCAAACAATTCTCGAATTTGCTGGGCCCCTTTCGGATTAATACCAATATTCATGCACGCATCTGGTTTACATATTTTTGGTTTATCATATCTAATATTTCCACCTACTGTCAAAAATCCGTCATGATTTGCATTACCGCCGCTCCAAAAACCTAGACCAAAGTTTGCTTGTTGAAGAGTTGCCGAGTCATTTAATACATAACTAATTGCTTCTTTAACACCTTGAAACCTTGAAACACCTGGGTCACCAAAATGATCTTTATAAGTTAGATCTGCAGGGTCTAACATTGTAATCTCTAGTCTTCCATAATTGGTAACGAATAACGTATCTTTGTCTGCTGCTCCTACTCCAAAGTCTATTCCCATTGGATAATATAAATAAAGTTGGGAATTATTCGCCTTGTTTTCAGTAAATGCATTGCCAATACCAACTTTTTTTTTAAAATCTGCCACAGCTACCTTATTTGGTAAATGATATTTACAAACGGAATGTGAAAAATATCCAGTTGTGTAGATTGTTCTATCTTTTACAACTATGCTGGCAGCTCCTCTACCCACACCACATTTATCTTGAGGAACAATTGGAGGCATCATGCTAAGTGGTGGTAAACATCCTTTTTTAGTAGGATCTGTTGTTCCATCATTGAGTACAGTTCTTCGAATTGCTGCTTCACCCGCTTTTCCAGTCGTATCTTTGCTATACATTACTATGCTACCGTCCTCTGTAACAACGTCTATTGATTCATTAAAATACTTGTAGATCTTCAAATCGAAATCGCATATTATTTTATCTCTATTGAAACCGTTTCCACCATTCACTATATCAATTATATACATCCCACCGAGTTTATCTTCACCAGGTGTTTCGGAGGAAACAACGTATAGTTTGTTTTCGTGTATAGCCATAGCTGTATTACCTGACATTGAAACTGGATAATTTCCCTGAGAGTCCTTAGTAGTGGAACAATTAGCTCTAAAACCACCTTTGTTTTGACTTGAAACAAGATTTTTGTGAAAAGATCTTACTGATCCTAGTGGATAACTGTTTTTATTACCAGGATTTTTTTTTGTTTCCATTTGATAAAGTATGAAGCCACCATTATAATTTACTCCATTATGATTAACTCTACACATATTCCCATGGGACCTATCTCTTTGATCAGCTAAAATATAAAGTCGCCTTGTTCCTGCATGATGTTCAATTTGAACTGGACTACCTAGTTCTCTATTTTTATGACCATGAATTCTCATGTTCTGACTCTTAAATACTTGGTTACTACTGGCCAATTGATTTTGATCAGCGTCCCAATAAGAAATACCACTTTCATCAACTCCGCTTACAAAGTAATTTCCACCCCATCTGCCCGAAACATCTGTGGGTGGTCTCATTGCATTTGGAATATTTCCACTTGCAGAATTGTGCATACTTTGAGACTTATCAACAAGAAATAAAATATTTGCTGGAGTAGCGTTACCTGTTCCTGGTGGCAAAGGTTTTGCAAAACTCAAATTAAATGGAACTAAGAGCAACAGAAAAATGTAACTTAGAAATTTTATTTTCATAAAAAGTTATATTACAACAAATTGAATGTAGTTTAATTTTTAAATAATTCCTAGACCCAAATTGGTAATTAATATTTAATTTATGAAAATCTTATTGAGCTATAAGGCTGTAAATCAAGATTTGTAGGCTCATTAGCAATCATTTTGCTAACTATTTTTCCAGATATTGCACCTAAAGTCCAACCTAGATGATGGTGGCCAAAAGAATAAAATACATTTTTATAATTTTTGGAAGGTCCTAACACCGGTAAAAAATCTGGCAGCGATGGCCTAAACCCTAACCATTCATCTTTATGTTCAGGTAATCCATCAATCATATCCTTAGCATTTAAAATTAAATTTTTAATTCTTGATTTTGATAACGGGTTTTCTAATCCACCAAATTCAACAGTTCCAACAACTCTTAAACCTTGTTCCATAGGTGTCATACCAAAACCTCTATCAGCATAAACAATTGGTCTTGAAATTAAATGATCACAATCTTTAAAATGCACATGATATCCACGTTCAGTATCAAGTGGAATATTTTCATGAAGTTTGTCCGTTAATCTTTTTGAAAATGCTCCACATGCTATAACTAATTTATCAAATATAAACCTTTGTGCCTCAGTCCTTAAAACTGGCTGTTCACCATCAAAATCAACATTTTGAATATTTAGTTTTAAAAATTTTCCACCCTTCTCTATAAAACTTTCAAATAATTTAACTAAAATTTTTCTAGGATTTCTTGCATGCCTTGCATAATCATAAAAAACTCCGCCATCATAAAATGGTTTTAGATTAGGTTCTAAATCATGAATTTCTTTTGGATTGACTAATTGTTGTTTTACACCGAGTTCATCTCTAATTTGAATTTCAAGTTCTCTACTTTTTAAACTTTTATTTGTCCAAACATATAAAATTCCCTTACTCTCAACTAACCCTTCTAAATCAACGTCTTGAAATAGTTCATCATAAGCTGGTAGTGATTGGTCTAATATTTGATGCATATATTTTGCTGTATGCATCATTTTTTCTTTTCTACAATTTACAATAAATTTGACAAACCATGGAACCATTTTTGGTACATAATTCCATTTTAGAGCTAAAGGTCCTCTTGAGCTTACTAACATTTGAGGAACATCTGCCAAAATATCAGTTCTATTCAATGATACAGACGCATAAGGTGAAAAATGTCCAGCGTTGCCATAAGAAGCTGCATTACCAGGCTCATCTCTATCAAATAATGTTACTTGAAATCCTTTTTTCTGAAGAAACAATGCGTTACAAACTCCTTGAATACCTGCTCCTACAATTCCAACTTTTATAGATTTTTCTGACACATGAAAAATATAAATCTACAAAATTAATAATGAAGAAGATATTTGACGCGGGTGATTAATGTAATTTAGTTTATAATTTTAAATAAAATTAAAGCCATCACTGAATAATCTAATACAGGTTTAATTTTATTAAAGTTCTGATTTTTCTTACTTAAAATATCATACCGTCTTCTAATAGTGTCGTATAGTAAATGCATTCCTACCATTACTAATGAAACTGAGAATACAACAAAAATAATATCAAATTTAAATAAACCCATCACAATTGTTCCAATAAAAGTAAGCAAGGAAATATTTGAAACAAAAATACTAAATAAAATATTTTTACTAAACGAAAATATTTTTTTGATAACTACAAAAAAATATGACCAAATAAGTACCAGTTCAAAAATTATAATTTCAGACATTTATCTTAAATAATAAAGGTTTGCTTGATTTAAGTAACTTTTTTCACAATCAAATTCGTCTAAAGTAGTAAAGAATATTTCATTGATTTCAGCTGAATGATTAACATTGCATTTTCTTAACTCTGCATTAAAGGTACTGTCTGCCACATGTTCTAGTGGTTGCTTGCCAGTTTTTTGTTTGACAAATAAACCTGATCCTGATGCTGCAACTGCCCTTGTTGTGCTACCTGATTGAGCGATGGTAAATCCTGTACTAACAATAGATGCTGTAGGTCCACAACCTTGTAAAAAAAGGATTAGAATAGAATATTTAATAAAATTTTTCACTAGAGGAAAGTACGAAATATTTTTAAAAAGTGTACCTAAATTAGTGTTCATATTGGGTTGATACAATCAGATAGGGTGCGTGAAATAATAATGAATTTGCCTGTGTCTATTTGCCAAGTCCTATTATTGTTAAATCATCCTCAAGAATATTCTCATCGTTATTTTGATCAAAATTCTGGCCTTTCGTACTTTTGCTCTCAACATCTTTTATAATTTTGGATAATTCTTTTTTTAGAGATGTATTTTGATAACTATTTATTAAATCTTTTACACCAGCGATTCCTATTTCCTCACCTTTATCGTTTCTGCATTCTGAAAATCCATCTGTAAAACAATATAATCTTCCATTATCTAATTTGAAACTTTCTAGTTTGTATTCATTACTATTATCTGCTTTTTTAATTCCTAATGGCAAAGAAGAGGATTCATACTCTTTAAACCCTTCACCATTTTTAAATAATGCAGGAAGATGTCCTGCATTTGAAAGTTCAACAATATCTGTTTGTGAGTTATAAGACCCAACTATACTTGTCACATATACCCCTTTTGGATTTGTTTGACGAAGATCATTATTCATTTCGTAGTGAATTTCGTTGGGTTTAAATTTGTTTTTAGAATATATTTTAAATAAAGTTATGGCTCTTGCCATTACCATTCCAGCATTTACACCTTTTCCTGATACATCACATAAAGTAAAATAAATTTGGTCGTTGTGAGTATAGAAATCATAGAAATCTCCTGATATTTCCCTTGCTGGAATATTTATCCCTTCAATTGGAAAATTATTAATAGTTCTTCTTGGCATTAGTCTTTTTTGAACATCAATTGCAAGTTTAATCTCTTTTGAAACTCTATTTTTCCATATGTTTTTTTGATTTTCAGATTGTTCGAGCTTATCCATTATATTGTTGTATTGACTTGCTATTACTCCTGCCTCAGTAAATGGATCTTGCGGAGCTCTCAAACTAAAATCCTCTGTTTCTTGTTGTTTGTTTAAAACTTTTAGCAAGTCATGAGTAGCAGTAGATGCGTTATGTTCAGAGATATTAAGTCCCATGTCTTCCTCAATTTTATTTACCCTTAATCTAAATAATAAATTGATCATAAAAAAAATTGTAAATGCTGAGATGAAACAAAAAGCACCAACACTTACTATCCCAATAAGTTGAATATATAATTGATCAATCATTGATCTTTCTATTCCCATTGCCTCGAAATCTCCAAATATTGCAACAGCGATTGTTGCCCAAGTTCCTGCAAATAAATGAACTGGAACAGCACTTACAACATCATCAACTTTTATTTTTTCTAATAACAGAATTCCAGATCCAGATACTATTCCACCGATTGCTCCGATTATAATTGCCTCTGTTGGATCAACATAAGCACAAGATGCAGTGATTGAAACTAAACCAGCAATTGGCCCTGTAATCATGAACATCGGCTCAGGTTTTTTCATAACATAAATACCCATGACACTAGATAAAATTAAACCTGCCGAAGCTGCTAGAAATGTATTAATTAATATAAGTGGAATTCTAAGGTCCATTGCACCATTGGCTCCCCCATTAAACCCAAACCAACCAAACCATAAAATTAAAGCACCAAGTGCAGCTAGAGGTGTGTTACTTCCTTGAAAAGTTCTTTTCCTTCCATCTTGAAATCTTCCAGTTCTATTCCCGATAATTAACAGCACCGCAAGTGCAACCCAACCACCAACAGAATGTACAACGCTTGATCCTGCAAAATCAATAAAACCCAGTTTTCCTAACCAACCTGTTTTTACATCTGGATTTGAAAAGTTTAATGACCAAACCCAGTGTCCAACAATTGGGTAAATAATTCCTGATGTAACAAATGTAATTATTACGTATGAAAAAAATTTTAATCTCTCAGCAACTGCACCAGAAACGATTGTTGCAGCTTTTGCAACAAACATTGCTTGGAATACAAAGAACGACTGATATCCTGCAACTTTTGTAGTAAAAAAGAAAAACTTTGAACCAAATAAACCAGATACACTTGTTCCATACATCAAAGCAAATCCAAATGCCCAAAAGGTTGCTACTGAAATTCCAAAGTCTGTAACATTTTTAAGCGCAA
>LULJ01000215.1_pt1 | contig 20382 bp, 19 predicted proteins | sample 728171 | NCBI WGS metagenome assembly LULJ01 (sample SAMN03860292, study PRJNA289734) | marine metagenome | biome: seawater column; feature: ocean; material: water; isolation source: Red Sea water column Station 169 - depth 25m | place: Saudi Arabia: Red Sea | collected 2011-10-15 | depth 25 m
AGCTAATGCTATTGGATCAGACAAAAAGGAAATTGAAAGCAGGATAGAGGAACTGCATGAACAAAATCCTATGTTAGGACATAGAGGCTGTAGGCTTGGTATCTCATTTCCTGAAATTTATGAAATGCAATGTAGAGCCATATTTGAGGCTCTTGCAGACCTTAAAAAAAGTAAACAAAAATTTGCTTTTCCTGAGATAATGATACCACTAGTTTCAACCGAAGCTGAGATTAAAATAATGAAAAATTTAGTAATTAATATTGCAAGAAAAGTTCAAAAGGAAAATAAAACAAAAATTGAATTTATTGTAGGAACAATGATTGAGTTACCCAGAGCTGCAATCAAAGCAAAAGATATTGCAAAACACGCTGAATTTTTTAGTTTTGGAACAAATGATTTAACTCAAACAACTTTTGGAATAAGTAGAGATGATAGTGGCAAATTTTTAAATGACTATATTGATAATAAAATATTTGCTATTGATCCATTTGTATCAATTGATGACGGAGTAAAAGATTTAGTAGAAATAGCGGTTAATAAAGGAAAGAAACAAAATAGAAATATTAAATTAGGCATTTGTGGAGAACATGGGGGAGATCCAGAAAGTATTCTTTTTTGTTCACAAGCGGGATTAGATTATGTTTCATGTTCACCCTACAGAGTTCCTATTGCAAGATTGGCTGCTGCTCAAGCAGAACTTAAAAAATAATTACTTAAATAAGCTTTCCTTAATTTTATTAGCTATTTTCTCATATTTTATTGGAACCAATGAATTATCACTAAACCCAAAATCTATTTTGAATTTATGAATAGCTTTGGCTTTGCTATTACCAGCAAAATGCACTAAAAAATGATCATTAATTTTTTTAAAATGATAGGGCCTAGTATTAAAAATCTCATAATCAACAAGCGCTATTTTTGACATTAAATCTTCATCTTTGACTAATTCAAAAATGATTCTATCTTGATCGCCATTTGTGAAAATTCCATATTTATCAAAGTTCCACCAATTCTTTACTTTCTCAATATTTTGAGTCAAAACTTTTTGAAAAAAATTTTTTACCTCTAGATTGTTCTTAAAAAAAAAACTGCCTGAAGTTAAAAAAGTCCAACCACCATTTGGATTCACAGGAGATTTAGGAAAAATCATAATATTTGAGTCAAAATCTAAATTTAATGAGTCAAATGATTTATTATAATTAGTAAAAAAAACGTCATCATCAACCCAGAACCACCATTCGTTATCAAGTGGTAGTTCTAGGATAGATAAAATTTTATGGTCATAAACGGATAATAAATTACGTTTTTTATTATCAAATTTATATTTGTAATTAAATATTTTAGCATAAGACGCATGATTAATAATTGAATCAAATCTTATTTGCGTACATCCAGATAAAATATTCATTTCTAGTTATTATCAATTAAGTGTTTTTACGTAAATCTGTAATTTCAATGATCTTAATTTTTCACTAGTCCTTTTTTCTAAAGGGGCGTTCTGTTGCCAGGTGCCCCAAAACCCCGTCTGCTAAATTAACAAAGTTAATTAGGCAGCAAGTGCGTAACTTTCGTTAGCAATTATAATTAGCCCTTTGCGGAGGAACAATTCCGGACGAAAGAATAGCTTTTAGTCACCCGTCGAATCTAGTTCACCCCCATAAGTTGTAAATGGTGGAGGTGGTGGGTACCGCCCCCACGTCCGTAGTGGTTATTACGAAATTCGTTTATCGTCATAGTTGGAAAACCAACGTGATTAATATAAAAGTAATTCTTGAAGTTTCAATAAATTATTCATGAAATTAACTAAAGAACAGCAACAAGAAATTAAAGATCAACAGTCACAGGAAAATAAAACAAAAAGAGTTACTGTAGCTGAATTAGAAAATATACTATACGAGGCAATACCCATTTTAGATCATGGCTTTATCAGGGTTATCGATTATATGGGAGATGATACTTCAATTGTACAGGCAGCAAGAGTCTCTTATGGCAAAGGTACTAAAAAAGTTTCAACAGACGCAGGATTAATAAAATATTTAATGAGGCACTGGCATAGTACTCCATTCGAAATGTGTGAAATTAAATATCACGTTAAACTCCCAATTTTTATTGCAAGACAATGGATCAGACATAGAACTGCAAATGTGAATGAATATTCTGCAAGATACTCTATTTTAGATAAAGAGTTTTATCTTCCTGCTGTAGAAAACTTAGCAGCGCAATCTCAAAGTAATAGACAAGGTAGAGGAGATGTTCTTACAGGCGATCAAGCAAAAAAAGTTTTAGATTTATTAAGGAAGGATGCAGAACAAACCTATGATAATTATGAAACCATGCTTAATGAAAGGTATGATGGTTCAGTAATTAATGAAAACCAAGTTGGTTTAGCAAGAGAACTAGCAAGAATGAATTTAACTTTAAATACTTATACGCAGTGGTACTGGAAAACAGATCTTTTAAATTTAATGAATTTTTTAAGATTAAGAGCTGATCATCATGCTCAATATGAAATAAGAGCTTATGCAGATGTCATGTTGGATACTTTGAAAAGATGGGTGCCAACAACTTATGAAGCATTTATGGATTATAGAGTAGGTGGCACAGAGGTGTCATCTAAAGGTAAAATAATCATTCAAAAACTTATAAGTGGTGAAAAAGTAGACCCTGAACAGTCAGGTCTTTCAAAAAGGGAGTGGAATGAGCTTATGACGGCCTTAGAACTTAAAGACAAATTGATTTAAATTATAAATATTTCTTGTTATATCAGTGATTAAAATGAGACTTTTTAAGACAGATTTAATATTTAGATATTTTAAAATAATTCCGTTATTTATTTTTATTTTTTTTAATTCAATTGCTTTTGGAGAAGTTTCATCATTTGTTGACAGTAAAGATATTACTCAAAGAATTGCACATGGGATAGCATTTAACGCAAATGGAACCAAAATGTTTATCTCTGGCTCAAGTCAAAATAAAGTTTATGAATTTGATTTAACTGTGGGTTTTGATGTTTCAACAGCTACAAGAAATTCTAACGAATGTACTCATTCAGACGAAGATGAAGATGTAATTGGTTTAAAATTAAGTTCAGATGGAACTAAAATGTTTTTAATCGGTTCAGACTCTGAAGCAGAAGGAATAGAAGAGTATAAATTAGATACTGCTTATGATGTCTCATCTTGTGACTTTGTGACTACACACTTTGAGGGAGAGATGAATATAAGAGATATTGCATTTAACAATAGTGGAACAAAATTATTTATCTATGATGGAACTGGTAATGACTTTATTAAAAAATATTCACTCACAAGCCCTTTCAATATTTCAAACGCTACTTTTGAACAACAATCTACCGGAACAAGTAGTAAAACCTTTTCACAACTTGAAGGTAATCCACAGGGATTAGCATTCAGTTCTGATGGTTCTAAAATGTATATAACAGGACATGGAAAAGATAAAGTTCAAGAATTCAATTTAAGTACACCATTCGATTTATCTAATATAAAAAAAGAAGGGGGTTACGATGTTTCAGGTGAAGTTGATCAAGTTTCAGGTATAGCATTCAGTTCAGATGGTTTAAAAATGTTTGTTTTAGATTTTAAAACAAACAATAAAACTGTTAGTGAATATAATTTAAGTTGTGGTTTTGGGGTGATTAATTGTATTGATCCAACAGCTAATAAAGATGATGTTGCTTCTATTGAGACTCAATCTGAAAGCGCAAAAAAATTAATACAACACACCACATATCCAGTGATCAATCGTATGCAATGGTTAAGAAGGAACAACAGTAGGGGAAATTTAACTAATCAAAATATTAAATTTCAATTTAATAATGAAATTTTAAACTCTTTATCAAAAACGTTGCTACCAGTTTATTTATCTAATTATAATTCTTCAAACACCGATAATGAAAATTCTAGTTGGTCTCTATGGAGCGAAGGAACAATTAGCGTAGGTCGAATAGGTGATACCTCTGTTTCATCCTCCAAAAAAATAAATACTTCAGCAATCACACTAGGTGCAGACAAAAGAGGTAAAGATAACATAATGAGAGGTATTGCATTAAGATTTGGAAGTGATGATGTTGATGTGGGAGACCTTGGAAGTTCATTGAATATGAGTACATTTGGTCTGACTTTTTATGAGACTAAACCAAAAGGAGAAGAAAGATTTACTGATCACTTATTAGGTTTAAGTTTCGTAAATTCTGATTTAATTAATAATAGTGGTTCAACTTCAACTAATGGTAAGAGATCAGGAGAGCAAATGTATGGCTCTTTTAGTTTAAGAGATACTCTTTCAAAAAATAACTTAAATTTTACACCCAAAATTAAAATAGACTACGGTGTAACACATTTTGCAGAATATACAGAAACAGGTGCTGCAGGTTTAAATTTAAAATTTAAAGATCAGTACATTGGAAATTTTATTACCTCAGTTGGTGCTAATATTGATAAAAAATTCGATTTAAAAAATAAGTCTTTTTTACCTTATTTTGATTTTAATTACTCTGCTGATATGAGCCCGTCAACAAAGCAAAAATTTTCATATTCTTCAAGTGGAGATAAATACACTTTAGATAACATTAATAATGCCACCCACAGTGTTCATACTGGAATAGGTTTTGATTTAATTACAGATAGTGGTTTTAATTTAATGACAAAGTATACTAGAGACCAAATTTCAGGAGGTAGTTACAATGATAATTTTGTAATTGCAGGAGATTATAGAGCTTCGTACAATTCATCTTACGCTCTTTCTATTCATGAAACTTCAACTGAAATAGCTTATAAAAGAAAGCATAATAATTTAAATGTTGATGTTACTAGCAATTTAGACTTTTTTGCTGAAGATCCAGAATATGGTATTTATTTAAAACTCTATACCTTACATTAAAATTAATTTTCAATAAATGAGGATTTAATTTTTTTTGCTATATCTAAATAAATTTTTGATATTTCATTATCTGGATTACTCTCAACAATTGGTTTTCCTTGATCACCTGACTTACCAACTTCAGGATCAATAGGAATTTCACATAAAAATTCTTTACTGAATTCTTCTGCGGTTCTTTTAACCCCGCCTTCTCCAAAAATAGGATATTTTTTTCCATCTTCTCCCTTAAAAAAGCTCATATTATCAACAAGTCCGATAATTTTAACACCTAATTTATCAAACATTCTTATCCCTCTTTTTACATCTTGAAGTGCAAGTTCTTGGGGAGTTGAAACAATTATAGCTCCATCCATCTCTATTTCTTGTGCAAATGTTAGCTGAGTATCACCTGTGCCAGGAGGCATATCTACAATAATAAAATCTAGATTATTCCAACTGACTCTTTGTGCAAAAGTTTTTATAGTACTAGTTACCATAGGTCCTCGCCAAATCATTGGAGTTTGTTCGTCAGTTAGAAATCCTATCGACATACATTGAATGTCGTATTTAACAATAGGTTTTAAATTCGAGCCATCACTCTCGGGTTTTTGATTAATTGAAAAAAGTTTAGGTAATGACGGACCATAGATATCAGCATCTAATATTCCTATTTTGCAACCTAAATTTTTTAATGCTAAAGCTAAGTTTGTAGCAAAAGTAGATTTTCCAACACCACCTTTGGCACTTGATATTGCTAAAGTAAATTTAGTGCCCTGTATTGGGTTTTTAACAAAGGTTTTTTTATAAGGTTTTCCTATCATTGCTACATTAAGTCCGAATTTTTAAGGGATCTTTTAACATACTAAACTTGTTTTTCCCAACAAAGACACTATATAAAGTGAATGGTTGATGATTTTAGAAGTAGAGGTGGTAGTCCATGGGGATCCCCTCCAGGTGGCGGTGGAAATGGCTCAGGAAGAAGAGGCCCAACACCCCCGAATATCGACGAGATCATTAAAAATTTACAAGACAAGATAAATAGATTTTTACCAAGCGGTGCATCCAAAGGTGGAAAACCAATAATATTTGGAATTTCAATTTTATTAATAATTTGGGCATTAAGTGGTTTATACCGAGTTTTACCAGATGAGCAGGGGGTTGTCTTAAGATTTGGAAAATTTGTTTCGACTACTCAACCAGGTTTGAACTATCATATACCTTTTCCAATTGAAAGCGTCATTACTCCAAAAGTTACAAAAGTAAATAGAATTGATATCGGATTTAGATCTGAAAGAGACACTGGATTTAGTTCAGGTGTAGTTGCGGATGTACCAGAAGAAAGTTTGATGTTAACTGGAGACGAAAATATTGTAAATATAGATTTTTCTGTATTTTGGGTAATAAAGGATGCGGGTAAATTTCTTTTTAAAATTCAAGATCCAGAAGGTACAGTAAAAGCGGCCGCAGAAACTGCGATGAGAGAGGTAATTGCTAAAAGCAATATTCAACCGATTTTAACAGAGGGGAGATCTGTAATTGAACAAGAAACTGAAACAATTATTCAACAAATTTTAGATGAATACCAGAGCGGTATTCAAGTAACGCAAGTTCAAACGCAAAAAGCAGATCCACCAGATCAAGTTATTGATGCATTTAGAGATGTACAAGCAGCAAGAGCAGATATGGAAAGATCTAAAAACGAGGCTGAGGCGTATGCTAATGACGTTATTCCAAGAGCAAGGGGTGAAGCTGCTAAAATACTTCAAGCTGCAGAAGCTTATAAAAAGGAAGTTGTTGCAAAAGCCGAGGGTGAAGCAAGTAGATTTTTATCTATTTTTAATGAGTACAGAAAGGCTAAAGAAGTAACTCAAGAAAGAATGTATCTGGAGACAATGGAAAAGGTTCTTGCAGACATTGATAAAGTTATAATTGATAAAGATTCAGGATCGGGAGTTGTTCCTTATCTGCCATTACCAGAACTAAAGAAAAAAACTAATTAATATGAAAAAATTTGCATTACCAATAGTACTAGTTATAGCTTTCACAGCCTTCTTTTCTATTTTTATTGTAAAAGAAGTTAACCAAGCAATTGTTTTACAATTTGGTGATCCAAAAAAAATAATATTAAAACCAGGTATAAATTTTAAATTACCATTCATCCAAAACGTTGTTTATTTAGATAAAAGAATCTTGAATTTGGATACACCACCCGAAGAAGTAATTGCATCAGATCAAAAACGTTTAATTGTCGATGCTTTTGCAAGATTCCAAATTATTGATCCATTAAAATTCTATATATCAGTTGGCAATGAAAGAGTTGCGAGATCAAGACTGTCAACAATTATCAACTCTAGAATAAGAAACGTTTTAGGTCAGCAAGAATTGCAAACATTATTATCACAGGATAGAACAAAACAAATGGCATTAATACAAGAAGGTGTAAACAATGAAGCTGAAAATTTTGGAATTAAAATAGTTGATGTAAGAATTAAAAGAGCTGATCTTCCACAAGCGAACAGTGATGCAATTTACAGAAGAATGCAAACTGAAAGGGAAAGAGAAGCAAAAGAATTTAGAGCTAAGGGCGCAGAAATGGCTGTCACAATAACATCAACTGCTGACAAAGAGGTTACAGTAATACTAGCAGATGCAGAAAAAAAATCTCAGATTATGAAGGGTGAAGGTGATGGAAAAAGAAATAAAATATTTGCAGATGCCTTTGGTCAAGATCCACAATTCTTTGCTTTTTATAGAGCAATGCAAGCTTATGAAAAAGCCCTAATAGGTGGTGAAACTTCTCTAATTCTTTCACCAGATAGTGAATTTTTTAAATTCTTTGGAGATATAAAAGCAAAACAATTAAATCAGTAAAAATATGAAAGAAATAATAGTCGCTTTTGGACTATTTTTATTTATAGAAGGTGCTTTATACGCCTTATTTCCTACAAAAATGAGAAATATGTTAGAAAAGCTAAAGTTGATGAAAGACTCTCAACTAAGAATTGGAGGAATAATATTTGCATTAGTTGGTTTTTCAATCATCTGGTATATGAAAGTTTTATGAGAGTAATATTAAAAAAATATTTTACTTTGATTTTGTTGTTTTCAATAGCAACAATCTTTCCAACTAATTCCCAGGATAGACCAGCCTCTTTCGCTGATTTGGCAGAGGAGTTAATGCCATCTGTTGTAAACATTTCAACAACGACAACCGTAGTACAAAATACAAATCCTTTTCCTTTTGAATTTCCTCCAGGTTCCCCGTTTGGAGATATGTTTAAAGAATTTGGCTCACCTCAGAAAAGAAAAGCAAGCGCACTAGGCTCAGGTTTTGTGATAAATAGTAACGGGATAGTTATAACAAATAATCATGTTATAAAGGGTGCAGAAGATATTGTAGTTAGATTTAGTAATGATAAAGAATATAAAGCAGAAATTATTGGTGCAGACCCATTATCAGATGTTGCAGTACTAAAAATTAAATCTGATGACAAATTTCAACCTGTTAAATTTGGAAACTCTGACAAAGCCAGAATAGGTGACTGGGTTATAGCGATTGGAAATCCTTTTGGTTTAGGCGGGACCGTTACTTCAGGAATAATTTCAGCAAGAAATAGGAACATTGGATTGTCAAGATATGAAGATTTCATTCAAACAGATGCATCAATTAATACAGGTAACTCAGGTGGACCTTTATTTAATATGGATGGAGATGTGATAGGAATAAATACAGCAATACTCGGTCAACAAGGCTCAATTGGTATTGGTTTTGCAATTCCATCGAATAGTGCAAAACAAGTAATAGATCAACTAATTGAATTTGGTGAAACTAAAAGAGGGTGGCTAGGTGTAAGAATTCAAAATGTGACAAAAGAAATTGCCGAAATTGAAAAATTAGGAAAAGCGAGAGGTGCATTAGTTGCAAGTGTTGCTCCAGGAAGTCCCTCTGATAAAGGAGGTATTAAAGATGGTGATATTATACTAGAATTTGATGATAAGAAAATTAATGAAATGCAAGAGCTACCATTAATTGTAGCTCAAACAAAAGTTGGAAAAGTTGTTAAACTTAAAGTGTGGAGAAATAAAAAAGAAATAACCAAAACAATTACACTTGGCAGACTTGAAACTTCAGAAGATTTTAGAGCAGAAAGTCCTAAAGTTCCGAAAGTCGAAACAATTAATGCATTAAAGATTGAGGTAAGACCAACAACGAAAGAGGATATTATTCAAAGACAACTTCCTCAAAATGTATCAGGTTTGGTTATAACTAAGATTGAAGCAGATAGCCCAATAAATTATTTAAAAGTAAATGATATTATTGTTGAAGCAGGCAAAAGAAAAGTTAGGTCTGCAAGTCAATTGAATAATTTAGTCAACACAGCATTAAAGTCACAAAATAAAACTATACTAATCGCAATATTTAATAATCAAAATCAAAAAAGATACATCGGTGTAAAATTGGATTAATATGGACCTAAAGTCCAAAATAATTTTAATTTCAGGACCCACAGCATCAGGCAAATCCAAATTTGCAATTAAACTGGCAAAAAAAATTGGCGGCGAAATTATTAATGCTGACAGCATGCAAATATATAAAGAGTGTAAAATTTTATCTGCTAGACCGTCGAAAAAAGATCAAACTGCGATTAAACATCATCTTTATGGCTTTCAAAGTGTAAAAAAAAATTTTTCAGCTGGTCAATGGATAGATTTATGTCTTAAAAAAATTCAAGAAATAAAAAAAAAAAATAAAGTACCTATTATAGTTGGTGGCACTGGGTTATATTTCAAAAGCTTAGTTAATGGAATTGTAAAGATTCCAAAAATTACTTTAAATTTTAGAAAAAAAATTATTAAAATCCAAAAAAAGATAGGTCAAAAAAACTTTTATAATAAATTAATAAAAATTGATCCATTAGTTAAAGAAAAAATATCGATAAATGATATCAATAGATCAATAAGAGCGTATGAAGTAAAAAAAAAAACAAAAATTTCAATTTACGAATGGCAGAAAAAAACTAAAAAATTTTTTAAAGATGAAGATTTTTTAAAAATATATTTTAATTATTCAAAAAAAGATCTTGAAACAAAAATTAAAAAAAGGGTCAACAAAATGCTAAAATTAGGTGCAATTATAGAGGCAAGAAAAATTTTAAATCTTAAACTTAATAAATTAAAAAGTGCAAATCATATAATAGGTATTAAAGAAATTGAGCAATATATTAATAATAAGATCCCAAATAAAAATATTCTTAAACAAAAAATAATCTTTAGAACAATGAAATATGTAAAGAGGCAGTTAACTTGGTCCAGAGGGAATATGCAAGAATGGAAAAAAATAAAATCCTGCGACTTTGACAGCCTATTTAATCTTTAGCAATTTCTTTAAGCTTTTTTTGTTTAAATGGTGGCAACATATTAAATGCTTCTTCATATTTAATAGTTAACTTTTTATTTTCTTCCTCTAGCTTGGAAATTTTATTTTGATAATTTTTAAGCATTTTATCTACTGTTTTTTTTAGTTTTTTGTTTTCTTTTTCAAATTTTTTTATTGTTTCATTTTTCTGTGCCTCAGAAGATAGTCCACTTTCCATTTTTAATGATAGTTTATTAAACTTAAAGTTTTCATGATCTAAAATTAAATCATCTACCTCATCGTTCATTTTAAAAGAAATAATTTTTTTTGGTGGATTTTTAGGATCAAAAATAGGAATTAATCTATTTTCACATTTAGTATTCAAACAATCCTCCAAAGTTAGCTTTATCTCTTCCAATCTTGACTTTTTAGGGTAGTCATCTTCACAACATTCATCATTTATTTTATTGATTGTCGAAATAAATATACTTTTTGTTTTTTTGGGAGGTGTCATTAAATATTTTTGATTCTGCAATTTTAAGACCTTACCAACATCAATTGTGGATTGATTTTTGGGCAAATGAGTTTCACTAAAAGCAAAATTATTTATTAAAAAGAAAATTGCTGAAAAAAATACAACTTGAAGTTTTTTACACATGAGTTAATATCAATTTAAAATAACAATTATGTCAAGAAGTTTAAAAACAGTTATTTTATCTTTCATACTTTCAGTATGGATCACAAATTTTTCGACAGCAGAAGAACGTTTTTGTTTAGATAACACAGGCTTTATGTATCCTTTGTTTACTGAAAAAAAATGCAGTGAGAATGCAGAAGAATTAATTACAAAAAATGAATTCAATTATTTAATTGATTTATCCCAAAATCTAAGAATGGAAAAGTTAACAGAAATAAGAAGTAACCCTAAAATTTATGCTGAAGAGAAAGCCGAAACTAAAATTGAAACCGAAACAAAAACTAACAAAAAAAATCTTACTACTCATGAAAAAAGAAAATTAAAACTCGAGCAGAAAAAATTAGCAAGATTAGCTAGTGAGCTTAAAAAAAAGGAAGAATTTAAAATAAAAAAAGAAAAAAGATTACTGGAACAAAAAAAGAGATTAGCAGAATTATCTTCAAAAAGATTAGCAAAGAATAAAGAAAAAGAATTAAAAAAACAAAAAAGATTAGAGGAAATTGAACGTAAGAAAAAAGAGAAAGAATTAAAAATTTTAGCAAGGAAAAAAGAACAAGAATTAAGAAAACTACAGGCACTTCAGCGAAAAAATAAAATTAACCAAAAAAAAGAGTCACAAAAAATAGCTAAACAAAAAATAATTGATCAACAAAATTTAGACACAGGCAAGTCATCAAACCAAATTGAAAACCAAACAATTAGTCATAATTTAAAAGTTGCCATACTAGATAATAATATTGTTAACAAAAATCTTTTACCTAACATAGATGGTGAGTTAGAGAATTTAATTAATCCGAGCAAAGAAACAGTTGAACAGCTTTTTAAATATAACAAAAATCTTATAGTTCTAATACCTAGAGATTTTCAACGAAGCTCAGTAAGAGTTTCAGAAAATAGAATGTTATCACAACAAGTAATAGGTATAGATCAAATACCAAACCCAGAGATAAATAGAATAGAGGCTGAATTGAGGAGAGCAGAACAAGACTATTTAATTGCTGAAAGGAAGTTCCAGAGAGGGACTGCAGCAGCAACAAACTATAATCCGTATGGTGGTTGGGCTTCAGTGATAAATCAGTGGGCAGGTTTAGCTGAGCAATCAGCCGCAGGAAAAGAGAGAGCTAATGCAAAACAAAGGTTAGAGAGATGGTCAGCAAAACTTTCCTCAACCCCAATGTATTTGGAAAAAGAGAGATTAGGTTCCTACAAATACGATGTAGCAATTATTAAATCTGAAAAAAAATCTGTTTATGATGTGATAAAATTTAATAAAGATAATTATAATTTAATTGAAAATTTCTATATTAAAGAACAAAAAGACTTCAAAATTGCTTACGGAATTAGTTCTCAAGATAAAAACTTAAAAAAATTAAACAATCAATATTCGAGTGAAAATGATCTCTCCGAGTGGAACAATGTTAAAATGGAAAATTTAACAGACCAAACTCTTTTAATGAAAATTAACAATAATCAAAGTTCACGTAAAATTAAATCGAGGGATGTATTTAAACTTTTAGGTAATCAGAAATCAAACAATTCTTTTTGGTCAAACTTGTTTTCATCTAAGCCAAAAAATAAAAGTACAATTTCCTCTAAGTCTTACGAAACAAAAGACTTAAGATTTGACAGTGTCGTTGTTATTAAAAGCCCCTCAGGAATGGGATCGGGGTTTTTTATAAGTTCAGATGAAATACTGACGAATTATCATGTTGTTGAAAACGCTATGTCTATTTCAATAATTGATAAAAATAAAAAAAAATCATCAGCAGTAGTTATAAAAAAAGACTTAAAAAGAGATCTGGCATTGTTAAAGACAAATATGAAAGGAAAACCTGTAATTTTTTTTAACGGAAAACTTAAACAAGGAGACATGGTCGAGGCTTTAGGACACCCAAAGGGTCGTAAATTTTCGTTGACCAAAGGATGGATTAGCGCAGTCAGAAAAGAGAGTAGCACTTATAATGCCACCAATTCTAAGGATGTTTTATTCATACAAACTGATGCAGCTATAAACCCGGGTAACTCTGGTGGTCCATTATTTCTAAAAAATAAAGTTATAGGGGTAAATACTCAAGGATTACATAAAGATACATCCGAAGGTATGAATTTTGCAGTGCATTTCTCAGAAGTACAAAAATTTTTATCACAATAACAGCAGATAAACTTGACCAATTAGCACAACTTCAGCTAGATTGGACAAATGTCAAAATTATATACAGGCGCGGAAATAGTTTTTAAATGTATGGAGGACCAAAATGTTGAATTTATTTTTGGTTATCCTGGTGGTGCTGTATTGCCAATTTACGATGAATTAAAAAATCATGATGGCATTAAACATATACTTGTAAGACATGAGCAAGGTGCAGGACATGCCGCCGAAGGTTATGCAAGATCTTGTGGAAAACCTGGTGTAGTTTTAGTTACATCTGGTCCTGGCGCAACAAATGTAGTTACAGCATTAACGGACGCATATATGGATTCGGTCCCACTGGTTTGTATTTCAGGACAAGTTCCGACACATCTAATTGGTACAGATGCTTTTCAAGAATGTGACACGACAGGAATAACTAGACCTTGTACCAAACATAATTGGTTAGTAAAAGACATTAAGGATTTAGCAAAAACAATCCATAAAGCTTTTGAAGTTGCAACATCAGGAAGACCTGGACCTGTTTTAGTAGATATCCCAAAAGATATTCAGTTCCAGAAAACTAAATATAAAAATTTTAAAAGACAAAAAAAACTAAATGGAAAATCAAATAATAGATTTTCACAAAAAGATATAGATAAACTTATTAAAATGATGAGTAAGGCAACACAGCCAATATTTTATACTGGTGGTGGAGTAATTAATTCTGGTCCTAAAGCGAGCCAACAATTAAGAGAACTTGTCTCAATCACTGGTTTTCCAATAACCTCAACACTACAAGGTCTAGGTTCATTCCCTGGAGATGATAATCAGTTTTTAGGAATGCTTGGGATGCATGGTACGTACGAAGCTAATAATGCTATGCACGATTGCGATCTTATGATTAATATAGGTGCAAGATTTGATGATAGGATAACTGGAAAAATTGATGAATTTTCACCTAAATCTAAAAAAGTTCATATAGATATAGATCCATCGTCTATAAATAAAAACGTAAAAGTAGATCTCCCAATTATAGGTGATGTTTCAGATGTAATTTCTTTATTAATAAAAACAATAAAAAAAAATAAACCAAATTTTTTAAAGTCCAATAAGGAAAATACCTCAAAGTGGTGGGAACAAATTGCAAAATGGAGATCAGTTAATTCTTTAAACTTTGTTAATAGTGATAAAACCATAAAACCACAATTTGCGATACAAAGACTTTATGAGTTAACCAAAAATAAAGATACTTTTATCACAACCGAGGTTGGTCAGCATCAAATGTGGGCTGCTCAACATTATAAATTTGATAAACCAAATAGATGGATGACATCAGGGGGACTTGGAACAATGGGTTATGGTTTACCGGCAGCAGTGGGTGTTCAAATAGCTCATCCTGATAAATTAGTAGTTGATATTGCAGGAGAGGCTTCGGTTCTTATGACAATGCAAGAAATGTCAACAGCTGTTCAGTATAATTTACCAATAAAAATATTTATTTTAAATAATGAATATATGGGAATGGTAAGACAATGGCAAGAATTACTTCATGAAAAAAATTACTCTGAAAGTTATACAGCAGCTCTACCAGATTTTGTAAAACTTGCAGAGGCTTATGGATGTGTAGGAATAAGAGCAAAAACTCCAGACGAGTTAGATCAAAAAATTCAAGAGATGATTGATGTTAAAAAGCCCGTAATTTTTGATTGTTTGGTTGATAAAGAAGAAAATTGTTTTCCAATGATTCCCTCAGGAAAACCTCATAATCAAATGTTGTTAGGGCCTAATGATCAAAAAGAAAATAAAATCACAGGAAAAGGAAAAACTTTAGTTTAATGTCTAAATCTAAATCTGCTTATAGTGATCCAGGTAAAAAGGGAAAATTAGATACACATATAATAGTAGTATGGGTAGATAACGAGGCTGGGGTATTAGCTAGAGTAGCAGGTTTATTCTCTGGTAGAGGATATAACATAGAATCTTTAGCTGTTGCAGAGGTTGATCCTAAGAGAGGAATATCAAGGATAACGATTGTAACTACTGGTACACCACAGGTAATTGAGCAGATTAAATTACAATTGGGTAAATTAATACCGGTCCATAAAGTTGCAGATTTTATGAGAGGCGACAAAAAAATTATTTTTAAAGAAATGGCTTTATTAAAGCTTGTTGGGAATACTTCTAAAAGAAATAAAGCATTAAAGGTTTGCAAAAAATTTAATCCAGTAGTATTAGACAAAACTCAAAAATCAGTTGTACTTCAAATAACTGCATTAAGAAGAGAAATTGATACGGTAATGGGAGATTTAAAAAAATTTGGATTAGTAAGCGTGTCTAGAACTGGCGCAGTAGCTATGACAAGAGGATCAGAAATTTTTAAATAAAGGAGAGTTGATATGAAAATGTTTTATGAAAAAGATACTAACGTAAATTTAATAAAAGAAAAAAAAATAGCAATATTCGGATACGGAAGCCAAGGTCATGCTCATGCATTAAACTTGAAAGATAGTGGTGTCAAAGAGGTAGTAGTAGCTTTAAGAGATGGATCTTCTAGTAAGGAGAAAGCAGAGTCAAAAGGTTTAAAAGTAATGAACTTATCTGACGCAGCTGAGTGGGCTGATGTCATAATGATATTAACCCCAGATGAACTTCAAGCAACAATATATAAAAATCATATTGAGCAAAGAGTTAAAGAAGGAACTTCAATTGCATTCGCACATGGTTTAAACGTTCACTATGATTTGATTAAAGCCAGAAAAGATTTAGATGTTTTTATGGTTGCCCCAAAAGGACCAGGTCATTTAGTCAGAAGTGAATATGAAAAAGGTGGTGGAGTTCCATGTTTATTTGCAGTTCATCAAAATGGATCTGGTAAAGCTAGAGATTTAGCGATGTCCTATGCTTCTGCAATAGGTGGTGGAAGATCTGGAATCATAGAAACAACATTTAAGGACGAAGTAGAAACAGATCTTTTTGGCGAACAAACAGTTTTATGCGGTGGATTGGTAGAGTTAATTAAAAATGGATATGAGACTTTAGTTGAAGCAGGTTATGAACCAGAAATGGCATATTTTGAGACTGTGCATGAAGTAAAATTAATTGTTGATTTAATTTACGAAGGAGGAATTGCAAATATGAATTACTCTATTTCAAATACTGCTGAGTATGGAGAATACATGTCTGGTCCCAGAATTATAAATAAGGATGAAACAAAAAAAAGAATGAAGGAAGTTTTGGAAGATATTCAATCTGGCAAGTTTACTAAGCAGTGGATGGACGAGTGTAAAAATGGTCAAAAAAACTTTCTTAAAATTAGAGAAAAATTAGCAGAACACCCAGTTGAAAAAGTTGGTAAAAATCTTAGAGCAATGATGCCATGGATTTCTAAAAAGAAATTAGTTGATAGTGATAAGAGTTAAAAAATAACTGATAAAACCCGGATTTGACTATTTTGTTTTGCAATCTCTGCTAGAGATTGTATTATTCGGAAAAATTATTTACAAAAATAATGAGCGATAAAGACAAAGTATTTATATTCGATACGACTATGCGCGATGGAGAACAATCTCCAGGAGCATCAATGAGCGTAGAAGAAAAAATTCAAATTTCTAGAGTATTCGATGAAATGGGGATAGATATAATTGAGGCTGGTTTCCCAATATCTTCGCCAGGTGATTTTGAGGCAGTATCTGAAATAAGTAAAGAAATTAAAAATTCTATACCTTGTGGTTTAGCTAGAGCTTTAAGAAAGGACATCGATGCGTGTCATGAGTCATTAAGACACTCAAAAAGATTTAGAATTCACACTTTTATTTCTACAAGTCCAGTTCATATGAAACATAAATTAGACATGACAAACGATCAGGTTTTAGACGCGATTAAAGATAGTGTAACTTATGCCAGAAAATTTACAAACGACGTTGAATGGTCATGTGAGGACGGGACAAGAACAGATTTAGATTTTATGTGTAGAACAATTGAATTAGCAATTAAATGTGGAGCCACAACAATAAACATACCTGATACGGTTGGTTATTCTATACCTGAGGAGTTTGCTAGAACAATAAAACATATCAAAAATAAAGTACCAAATATTGATAAAGCAATTTTATCAGCTCATTGTCATAATGATCTTGGGCTTGCTGTTGCAAATGCATTAGCAGGATTATCAGCAGGTGTAAGACAAATTGAATGCACAATTAATGGTATTGGGGAGAGAGCGGGTAACGCAGCGTTGGAAGAAATTGTAATGGCAATAAAAACTAGAAATGATTTAATGCCTTATGAAACAGGAATTAAAACAGAACTTATAAGCAAAGCATCTAAAATTGTTTCAAATGCAACTGGATTTCCTGTTCAATTTAATAAGGCCATTGTTGGAAAAAATGCCTTTGCACATGAGTCGGGAATTCATCAAGATGGAATGCTTAAAAATAGAGAGACATACGAAATAATGACACCTGAAAGTGTAGGTGTAAAAAAAACTTCATTAGTTATGGGAAAACACTCTGGTAGACATGCATTTAAAGATAAATTGAGCGACCTTGGGTATTCAAACTTAACAGATGATGTAATACAAAACGCATTTGGAAAATTTAAAATTTTAGCAGATAAAAAAAAACATGTTTATGACGAAGATATACTTGCATTAGTTGACGATAGTTTAATTGTTGACAACAAAATTAATGCAATTAACTTAAAATCTCTTAAAGTTTTTGCAGGTACCGGTGAACCACAAAAAGCCGAAATGACCTTGGATGTATTCGGTGAAATCAAAAAAACTTCCCAAACTGGAGATGGGCCAGTAGATGCTACATTTAAATGTATTAAAGCATTATATCCCCATGAAATGAAACTTTTGTTGTATCAAGTACATGCAGTTACAGAAGGTACAGATGCACAAGCAACAGTAAGTGTTAAAATTGAGGAAAACGATAGAACAACAGTTGGACAATCTGCAGATACAGACACATTAGTTGCATCTGCAAATGCTTATCTGAATGCATTAAATAAAATGCTTATTAAAAGAGAAAAAAAATCTATGAATGAAACAATTAAACATCAAAAAGTGAAAGGTATATAATATGTCTATTTTTAGTAAAATAACTCAAATATGGAGCCAAGATATGGCTATTGACTTAGGAACAGCTAACACACTAGTTGTGTTAAAAGGTCAAGGCGTTGTTTTGAACGAGCCTTCTGTTGTAGCTGTTGTAGATAATAAAGGAAAAAAGTCTGTTTTATCTGTAGGGGATGAAGCTAAAACAATGCTAGGAAGAACACCTGGAAATATTCAGGCAATAAGACCATTAAGAGATGGAGTTATTGCTGATTTTATTGTGACAGAAGAAATGATTAAATGGTTCGACACCTGTTGAGAGAAAAGCTATCCAAGATAGTGCCTTAGCAGCTGGAGCTAGAAGGGTACAATTAATAGAAGAACCTATTGCTGCAGCAATTGGAGCTGGATTACCGATATCAGAAGCAACAGGATCAATGGTTATTGATATTGGAGGGGGCACAACAGAAATAGCTGTAATGTCTTTGGGAGGTGTAGTTTATTCAAACTCATTAAGAGTTGCAGGTGACGCAATGGATAATGCATTACAACACTACATGAGAAAAGAATATAACCTAATGATTGGAGATAGCACAGCTGAAAAGATTAAAAAAGAGATTGGCACTGCAATAGCTACCAATAACAACACATATGCTGTAAAAGGAAGAGATCTTAGATCTGGTACTCCAAAAGAAGTAAATATAACTGAAGAGGATACCGTTGAAGCACTTAATCCAATTTTAAGGGAAATGATTAATGGGATCAAAGATGCTTTAGAAAACACACCACCAGAGCTTTCAGCTGATTTAGTAGATATGGGTTTAACATTAACAGGTGGCGGAGCATTACTTAAAAATATTGATAAACGATTATCTAAAGAAACAGGTTTGCCAGTACATATCGCAGACGATCCATTGGCATGTGTTGCTGTTGGAACAGGTAAAGCTCTAGAACAAGAAGAAATATTTTCAACTGTATTATCTGAATATTAAGATTCGATGGAAACAAACAGAGATGATTTCATTATCGCAATCAGATCTGCTTTCCTCAAAAAAGGAAATAGGCAAAGATTTTCATTAACAACCTTAATAATTATTTCTATTATCATATTAATTTTTGAGAAATATAATTTTAAAGCAATAAATTTACTAAAAACTTCTCTAAAAGAAATTGTTTATAGATCAACCTTTATTGTATCAGTACCAGAAAATTTAGTTAAAAACGCGTATAAACTTTCATTAGAACATATTAATTTATACGAAGATTATAAAAAATTAAACTTAGAATATAAAAAACTTAAAGCAGAAAATCTTAATATTGAATTTATAAAATCAGAAAACAAGATTTTAAAATCTAAAATTGAGGATATAAAAGATCAGAAGTACGAAGTTTTAGCTAAAGTGATAATTGATAAACAAAGCCCTTTTTTAAAATCACTTATAGTTAATCGAGGAAGCAAAGATAAAATTGAATTAGGTATGGCCGTTTTAGATGGAGATTTTCTTGTTGGAAAGGTTGTGGAGGTAAATTATTTGACCTCACGAATATTATTATTATCTGATCTTAATAGTAAAATACCAGTATCTATTGAACCAAATGGGATACAATCAATTTTATCTGGAACTGGAGGAAAGCATGGAAAACTGCAATATTTGCTAAGTGATAATTTAAATATAAAAGGTGAAGATGAAGTATTTACATCAGGATCTGGAAATATATTTAATGCAGGAATACCGGTAGGCACAGTTAAAATTAAAGATAATCTTCCAGAAATTATATTTCACTCAGACTTTTCCCAACTTAGATTAGTTAAAATAGTCACCTTTGAAAGTAAAGAATAAATTATGCAATTATCTAAAATATTTTTTTTAAAAAAAATAATATCTTCAGCACCAATAATTTTATTATTTATCTCTGTACTAAATGAATTTGATTTCAATTATTTAAACTTTAAATATTTTTCATTTAACTTTCCTTATATCTTAATATTCTACTGGAGTTTGAAGGGAGGTGAAAAGTTAGGATATGGTTTAGTATTTTTAGCTGGTTTAATTAATGATGTTGTAGTGGGATTACCAATTGGTATTAGCAGTGTATTATATCTTTTAATTTGTGTGTATAATAATGCAGCTTGGAAATCAGTCATTCTAAAATTATACCCTAAGCCTTTTACATTATATAAACCAGGTATTTTTCTATCTTTAATATCTGTATCAATACCAAAAGCTTTTAATTTTTTAATTTGATCAAATAGTTTTTTA
>LULJ01000404.1_pt1 | contig 20382 bp, 17 predicted proteins | sample 728171 | NCBI WGS metagenome assembly LULJ01 (sample SAMN03860292, study PRJNA289734) | marine metagenome | biome: seawater column; feature: ocean; material: water; isolation source: Red Sea water column Station 169 - depth 25m | place: Saudi Arabia: Red Sea | collected 2011-10-15 | depth 25 m
GAACAACTTTCTATCAAGAATATTCCCTGCAGGTTTTTATTATAAAACATTTAAATGGCCTCCAAGCATGTGGTTATTTTATGAGCATTTCATAAGAAAAGCTGCTGGGTTAGGTCAGTCACCTACAGCAAAAAACCCAGACAGATATGAACAGAAATTTTATTACACTGATATCACTATTGTAGGTGGTGGCATCTCAGGTTTACTCGCAGCTTTGGGCGCAGGACGTTCGGGCTGTAAAGTCTTACTTATAGATGAAAATCCAGAATTAGGAGGATATCTCCTAGATTATAATTTTAGTATCAATGAAAAAGACGGAAAAAAATGGCTGAAAAAAATCATAGATGAATTAAACGGCTTAGCTAATGTTGTAATTCTCAAAAGAACTACCGCAATGGGGTATTATGATTACAACTATTTAACGGCCTTAGAAAAAGTTACTAATCACCATGTAGAATTTTCAAGCACTTTACCGAGAGAGAGATATTGGCGCATACGTTCAAAAAAAGTTATTTTGGCACAAGGAGCTTTTGAAAGACCACTTGTTTTTGCCGACAATGATAGACCTGGTATCATGATGGCATCTGCAGGCCAAAAGTATCTCTCTAGGTACGGAGTATTACCAGGTAAGTCAGTTGTACTTTTTACAAACAATGACCATGCTTATTTAACCGCTTTTGAGTTTGTTGAAAAGGGGGCTAAAGTAACAGTCGTAGATACAAGAGATCTTTTAAATGCAAGAATTAGTGAAAAATGTAAATCATTAAATATAACAGTTTTTAAATCTTATTCAGTTATTAAGACCTATGGTGACAAGAAAGTAAATAGAATAGAAATACAGCAAGTTGATAAAAATCAAAATAAACTAACAGGAGAAGTTGAAAATATTCATACTGATTGTGTATTAATGTCTGGTGGTTGGAATCCAGCAGTCCAACTGTTTAGCCAATCAAGAGGTAAACTAAAATATGATCTAAAGATAAATACTTTTGTTCCTGATAAAATCATCGAAAACCAAAAAATAATTGGTTCGAATAATGGTCAGTTTAATCTGCAAGAAAATCTTAATGAATCTTTTGAAGCAGGAATAGCAGCAGCTAATGAACTTAATTTCAATAGCGTTGAAAAAGTTAATTGGACTGGAAAAGAAGAGATAGAGTTCACACATTCTGATGTTGAGCCGTATATGTTAGGTAAGAAAAAAGTTACAAAAGGATCTAAGCATTTCATTGATTTTCAAAACGATGTAACTGCTGCAGATATTTTTCTAGCGCAACGAGAAGGCTATATCAGTGTAGAACATACAAAAAGATATACAACAACTGGAATGGGCACTGACCAAGGAAAAACATCCAATGTTAATGCATTGGCTTTAATGTCTCATATTCATAATAAACCTGTTGACGAAATAGGACACACAACCTTTAGACCGCCTTATGCTCCTCAGACGATTGGAGCTATAGCCGGAAGAAGCGTTGACAAGCTTTTTGACCCTGAACGAAAAACATCAATGCATGAATGGCATGTTGAAAATAAAGCTGTATTTGAGGATGTTGGGCAATGGAAAAGACCATATTATTTTCCTCAAAACAAAGAGGATATTCACCAAGCAGTTAAAAGAGAATGTTTAGCAGTAAGAAATAGCTTGGGCATATTAGATGCATCAACCCTTGGAAAGATTGATCTACAAGGGCCTGATGCCGCTAAATTCCTCAATATGATTTATACAAACGCTTGGTCAAAACTTGAAATTGGCTCATGCAGATACGGATTAATGTGCAATGAGCATGGCATGATATTTGATGATGGGGTTACAAGTAGGTTGGGAGAAAATCATTATCACATGACAACGACAACTGGCGGTGCTGCGAGAGTAATGTCCTGGTTAGAAGAATTTCTACAAACAGAATGGCTTGATATGAAAGTGTTTTGCACCTCAGTTACTGAACAGTGGGCTGTGCTGTCTATATCGGGACCAAATTCAAGAGAATTTTTAAAAGATTTAACAAATATTGATTTATCAAAAGAAAATTTTCCATTCATGAAATTTAGAGAAGGGGAAGTTTGTGGAGTGAAGGCAAGAGTCTTCAGAATCAGCTTTACTGGAGAATTAAGCTATGAGGTTAATGTACCTGCACGTTATGGACGTTATGTTTGGGAAAAATTTATGGAACATGGGAAAAAATACAATATTACTCCATATGGTACAGAGACAATGCATGTATTGCGAGCTGAGAAAGGATTTATAATCGTTGGACAAGATACAGATGGAAGTGTCACACCAAGTGATATGAATATGGATTGGATTGTTTCAAAGAAGAAAGAAGATTTTCTTGGAAAGAGATCCTTTACGAGATCTGATACCGTTAGACATGATAGAAAAAAATTTGTTGGACTCTTAGTTAATGACAAAAAAACAATTCTTCCAGAAGGATCACATATCGTTGAAAAGGCATTAAAACAGCCACCGATGAAAATGTTAGGACATGTTACATCTAGTTATTACAGTCCTACTTTAGGTTATCCAATCGCTCTAGCGATGTTAAAAGATGGCTTTAGTAAAATGGGTGAACAAGTAGTTGTACCACTTATGAATGGCAAGATTATTGAGGCTACTGTGACAGATACAATATTCTACGACAAAGAAGGTAAGAGAAATAATGAGTAATCAACCGCAAATTTTTTCCCCTCTTACACAAAAAGAAAAAATCGCTTCGGATAATATTTCATTGGAGCTAATTGATTTTTTAGGAAAAATTAATTTGAGATTAAAGGAAGATGATGTGCAAGCAAGAGATGCAGTAGAAAAATACCTTACATATAGCCTTCCAAAAAGTGCTGGTGAAGTCACTGGAAATAATGAGACTAGAGTTTTGTGGTTAGGACCAAATGAATATTTGTTATTAAGTGAAGATGAAAAAAAAGACAATGTTATCAATGGATTAAGAGAAATACTTTCAGATTTATTTTGCGCAATTACCGATGTATCTGATTATTATTTGACGATGAGGCTTAGTGGCCCAAAAAGTATTGAAGTCTTAACAAAAGCTTGCCCTCTTAATTTTGATCAATATCTCACAAAAGGGAATTCTTGCGCTCAATCATATATAAGTAAGGCAACTGTCCTAATTGACAGATTATCAGATGACCTAGTTTTTGATATATCAGTTAGATGGAGTTTTGCTGATTATTTATGGGATTGGTTAGCGGATTCAAGCAATGAATTTATTTTAAGCAAAAAGTAATTATTGTGAAAGTATCATTATTACTTGCCTTATCTCGCTCAGTTTTTAAAAAATGCCCGCAATGCGGAGAAGAAAAAATTTATAAGCAATATTTGAAACTGAAGCCTAATTGCAATAATTGTAATGAAAAGCTCTCAATTTATAGAACGGATGATTTTGGTCCTTGGCTTACAATTATTATTGTTGGGCACATCATTGTTCCTTTAGTTTTATATATAGAACAAAACTATTCACCTGAGTTATGGTTGCAAGCAATTACATGGATACCAATTACAATACTGACAGTACTTTATATGCTTCCGATATCAAAAAGTATATGCCTGGCTATATTGTGGAGCTTAAAGGATAAATAATATGAGATTAGTTTTATTGTTATTATTTTTATTTTATGCTGCATCAGCAAGCACTGAAAACCTGCCACAACCCCCCGCACATCATTTATCGGATGGAACTTATGCAAACACTAATGGAGTACCATATGAAAGTAGTTTTAAAAAACTAATGCAATGGAGTTGGGAGAGAAGAAGTAAGGATTTATCGACATTTAAATTTGAAATGGAGAAACCAAATTATAAAGAAATATATAACAATGATAACATTGTTACTACATGGATTGGGCATGAGACTTTTTTATATCAAAACAAGGATATAAATGTGCTTACAGATCCACATTTTACTGATCGAGCCTCACCATTAAGTTTTGCCGGACCAAAGAGATATATGCCACCCGGTATGGAAATTGATGATTTACCAAACATTGATGTCGTAACAATTTCTCATAGTCATTATGACCACCTTGATTATAGAAGCGTGAAATTAATCTCGGAAAAATACGAAGATGTACTTTTTTTAGTCCCACTGGGTCTCGAAGAATGGTTCATAAATAAAGGGATAAAAAATGTGAGAGAACTAGATTGGTGGGACTCAATTAAAGTAAGTGATACAGAAATTACTTTTGCTCCTGTGCAACATTGGTCGGCAAGGGGCTTATTTGATAGAAATGAAACTTTATGGGGAGCTTGGCATTTTAAAAACTATTATCACAGCTTTATTCATTTAGGTGATACAGGCTATTCTGATGATTTTAAAGAAATCAGAAAAAGATTAGGGTCAGTTGATTTAGCTGCTATTCCAATCGGTGCTTACGAGCCAAGATGGATCATGGAAGTTTCACACATGAATCCTGAAGAGGCAGTTATGTCTTTCTTGGATTTAGAAGCTTCTAAAGCCATTGGCATGTCTTGGGGAACATTTATTTTGACCGATGAGCCTGTAAGAGAGCCGCCTCAAAAGTTAATTGAAGTCGTCTCAAAATATAATATTTCTCAAGATAGATTTTTCACATTAAAGCATGGAGAAACTTACTTAGATAATTGAAGTTTAATTTTTGAAAGTAAGTAAAGAGACAAAAAAGAAATAAAAAAGCCTAATATTAATGAACTTAAAGCCGTTTCAAGCTCTATAGGCAAGTTCACTTTTTCAAAAGCTAAATTTAGAAATTCATTAAACAAAAGAAATAAAAATAATGCCAAAAAGCATGATGTGTAGTGAGCAAATGCATTTGAAGTACGAACAAAATTAAATTGTTTGTAGTCAATATCTTTGCCGATAAAGAAACCAATCATTAGACCTCCGATTGCTATTGCTGCTTCATTACCATGTGCAGTCGGCCATGTAAGATAAAATAAAAGAAAGATTACAACTAATGATAAATATTTTGTAAAGGTATTGAATTTAATATTTTCTCTTTCAATGTTTTTGTAGATAAGGTCTGCAATGTAAAGAGTAACTAATCCAACAACCAAGCCCCCTAAAATATCTCCAATATCATGAACTCCCAAGTAAACTCGGCTTAGAGGCACCCCAAAGAGAAAAATTATTGAAAGTGATTTCACAAATAAATTCTTCACATTTAAGGCTATATAAAGCCAAATCACGACCGCAATTTGAGTGTGACCACTTGGAAACCCGAATGAAGTTTCAGTTTGAAGCCATGGATCAATATTAAGAGCAAAATCCGGCCTAGGATCTTGAAAAATATCTTTCAGAAATGAATTTATAATTGCGGAAAAGAAAACTATTACAAGAAGTTTGCCAAAAACTTTTCGGTCATAACACCAATAAATAAATGGGATAAACATGAATAAAAAATCTCGATATCCCAACCATGTAAAAAATTCAAATATAGGAGTTAAATAGGGTGTTCGAATATTGACTACCCAACTAATGTCATTAAGTAAACTATAAATCATGAATATCTGTTGTATTTGTGGTTTTATTAATTATATATCAAAAAATCATTAATTAGATATTTAAATGAAAGCAATAGGATACAACTCATACGGAGATATTGATAATCTTGAAATTTTAGAGGTTGCTGAGCCAAGACCTAAAAGATCAGAAGTAATTGTAAAGATCGAGGCCGTATCGCTTAATCCAGTTGATATCAAAAAAATGCAAGGTGGGTTTAAGCCCATAACCAATCTGAATAAATTTCCTATATTCACTGCCTGTGATTTCAGTGGTGAAATTACTGAAATTGGAAGAGATGTAGGAGCTTTTAAAGTTGGTGATAAAGTATTTGGCATGACAGATATATTATTTAATGGAAGTGCCGCAGAAAAAATTAAAATTTCTCAAAAGTTAATTTCACTTGTACCAAAAAATATCAAGTTACACGAAGCGGCCGCTATTCCTCAAGTAGCAAATACATCGTTGCTAGCATTGAGAAATATTGCTTCAATTCGAAAGGGACACAAGATCTTAATTAATGGTGCATCCGGAGGAGTGGGTTCTTTTGCAATTCAAATGGCTAAAATATATGAAACAGAAATAACTGCGGTAACAAGTGATAGAAATTACGATTGGATTAAAAATGATTTTAATATAGATGACGTTGTTGATTATACAAAAGAAGATATTTCATCTTCATCAAAAAAATATGATATCGTTTTTGATGCAAACGGAAATCTATCTTTTCCTAAGGCATCAAAAATCTTAACGGCTAACGGAATATATGTGACTACAAAAAATAACATCTACAATAATATAGATGTAGCAAAACAGTTGTTTCAAAGAAAAAAATCAAGAGTCGTATTATCTGGTAGAACATCAACTGCAAATTTAGATTTATTTAGAATGTGGATTGAAGATGGAAAGATTAAGCCCATCATCGAAAAAATATTTTCTTTTGATCAATATCTTGATGCTTACAATCATCTCAAAAGTGGTCGCGCAAAAGGCAAAATACTTTTAACCTTTAATTAAAATATGTCTGACATTGAGGTAAAAAATATCATTAATCCTATTCCCGCAACAGACGGTGCTGGAGTAAAATTAAAAAGAAGTATAGGTGTGGAGCCAAACTATTTTGATCCTTTTTTAATGTTGGATGAATTTGGTTCTGAAGACAGTAAGGACTATATAGCTGGTTTTCCATCACATCCTCATAGAGGAATAGAGACGGTGACATATATGCTGGCTGGAGAATTTGAGCATAAAGATAGTACTGGTGGAGAAGGAAGAATGACAGCAGGCGATGTACAGTGGATGAAAACTGGCAGTGGAATTATTCACTCCGAAATGCCTGCTATGAAGGAGGGCAAGCTTCATGGGTTTCAGTTATGGATTAATATGCCTGCTAGCTTAAAAATGAGTAAGCCTGAATATCATTATATTGATGCCAATGAAATGAGTGTACATCATGATGAAGATAAAAAAATCAAAGTAATTGCTGGTAAATTTGAGAACGCTGAAGGGCCGATCAAAAAGCATAATGTTGAGCCAATATTCTTTGATGTTGAACTTAAACAAAATAAACAGTTTAGTTTTTCAATACCTAAATCGCATAACAGTTTTGTTTACTTGGTTGATGGCAGAATAAAAATCGGTAATCTATCTCATGATAATATTGAGGGATCTAAACTAGTATTGTTGACGAATGGTAATAATTTGAAAATATCCGCTGAAACCAATGCTAAGTTTTTATTAATCGCGGGTGAGCCAATTGGTGAAAGCATTGCTCGTGGCGGACCATTTGTAATGAATACCAAAAGTGAGATCATTCAAGCGATTAATGACTATAATAATGGAACATTTGTAAGATAAGGAAAAATATGAGTATTTATGACATTGAAGTAAAAGACATTGATATGAACTCTATCAAAATGGAAGAATTCAAGGGAAAAACTTTATTAATTGTAAACGTAGCAAGTGCTTGTGGTTTTACACCGCAATATACTGGCTTACAAAATCTCTATGATAAATATAAAGACAAAGGGTTAGAAATTTTAGCATTTCCCTGTAATCAATTTGGCGCCCAAGAAAAAGGAACGAATGAGGAAATAAAAGATTTTTGTGGCACAAAGTATAATGTATCCTTTCGTCTGTTTGATAAGATTGATGTTAATGGAGAAAATGCATCACCTCTTTTTGTTAAGCTTACTGAAGAAGCAGGCAGAGAGATACAGTGGAATTTTACAAAGTTTTTAATCAATAAAGAAGGTGAATTTGTTAGAGGTTTTGGTACACAAAAAAAACCTGAAGAGATTGAAGAGCATATAAAAGCTATTATTTAAGATGTCAGACAGATTAAAAGAAATTTTTGTTGAACCACAAACTTGCTATAAATTTACTGAAAAGGAAGTTGCAAACGACACGCTCAATGAGCTTTATAATCTTGTTAAGTGGGGCCCAACCTCGTTTAACTCTAGTCCAATGAGATTAAAGTTTCTTAAAAGTAGTACCTCAAAGGAAAAGCTGTCAAAATTAGTGAGTGATGATAATATTAGCAAAATTATCAACGCACCTGTATGTACAATTATTGGAATGGATATAGAATTTTGGCGTGATCTTCCCAGAAACTATTTACGTGAGGATGCTAAGCAATATTTTGAAAATGATACAACCAAGTCTGAGGTTACAGCTTTTAGAAACTCATCAATTCAGGGAGGTTACTTTATAAAAGCAGCAAATTCCCTTGGTTTATCAGTAGGACCAATGTCTGGCTTCTCAAATGATCTGGTTGATAAAGAATTTTTTAATGGCACAACAATTAAAAGCAATTTTCTATGTAATTTGGGATACGCTGCTGAAGGTGGTTTTTATGAGAGAGCCCCGAGGTATGACTTTTCTGATATTGCTGAAATAATTTAAGCGGCAATCAAATTTAGATAAGTATCTTCTAACTTATTGATATCTCTCGCTCTTATTAATTCATTCACTTCTTGTTTAAATTTTTTAGATCCTGGAACTCCAAAACAAAGTGAAAGTAATGGACTGAGCAATTCATAGGTAGATACAGTTTCAATATTCATTTTAATATAATCAAAATACTTTTTCACGACATCGGACTTGTTAACTTGAATATTACTTTGACCATAAAAAATATGATCCACGTCTTTAATAAAAAAAGGGTTTGCCTGTACTGCTCGACCTACCATCACTCCATCTAAATATTTCAATTGTTCAATACAGTCATCAATATTTGTCAAACCTCCATTCATGATAAATTTAATATCAGGAAATTCTTTTTTGATATTGTAAACAAATTCATATTTAAGTTCAGGCAATGTACGATTTTTTTTTGGATCAAGACCTTTTAGAAAAGCTTTACGGGCATGAATAAAAATAACTTTCACATCACTCTCAAGAACTGTAGAAATGAAATTTCTAAAAAAATCATAAGAGTCAAATTCATCAACACCAATTCTACATTTTAATGAAACATCCATTGAAGTCTCTTCTCTCATTCCACTTAAGCAATCTCTAACCAGTTCAGCTTCTTTCATCAAACACGCCCCCATTTTCCCTTGAGAAACTTTTTTAGAGGGGCAGCCAACATTTAAATTGATACCCTGATAATCAAACTTATTTGCTAAACTTGTTGAATATTTTAATAAGCCTATATCAGAACCACCAACCTGTAGAATGACAGGTTTTTCGATATTTTCTTTTCTAAGAAGTTTTTTGTAATCGCCTCTGTGTAAAGCTTGACTGGCTATCATTTCAGTAAATAAAACAGCTTCTTTTGAGATAAGACGGTACATGTACCTTGCGCTTGGAGTTGTTACTCCCATCATTGGTGCTACAGAAAAGCGATAGTCAACGTTCAAATTATTCATAATTTAGTTTTTGCCTAACAGTTATAAGTACTCCGCTACTCACAATACAAAGAATTCCAAAGCACACTATTATGTTTGGAATATCTCTAAAAAATAAGACGCTTATTAGCATATTACTGACGATTTCAAAATAGTGAAATGGAGCCAAAATGCTTGCTTCAGCATTTTGATAAGCTTTTATAAATATAAAATGCACCAGAATCACAACTAAACCAATTGAGCCCATCAAAATAATCTGACTAAAATTAGGATCACTGTCCCAATAAAAAGGAAGAAAGATAGTCATTATTAGTGCCCCAGGAATAGCGGTATAACACAGGCTTACCCATGGATCAGAAGTAAAGTTTACGCGGCGCGTGTAAACAAGATACATTGCATAAAAGAATCCTGAAAATAAGGCAAATAAAGAAAAATAATTAAACTCACTAAACCCTGGCTGTATTACTAAAAGAGTTCCAAAAAAACCAAAAAATGTACAAAAGATCTTTAGTGAATTTAATTTTTCTCCCAAAATAAATGAAGACATGAATACCACCACAATGGGAGCAATGAGCATTATGCTTAATGCATTAGCAAGAGGGATTTGTGAAATTGATGCATAAAAGAATGCCGTCGCAAGAAATATAAAAGTACCTCTGATTAATTGATGCTTCGTTGATTGATTAACAAATTCTTTTTTTCCTTTTAAAAAATAAACAAGTGGCACTAAGAAAATAAAATGGCTGAAAAAACGTCCCCAAATTATTTCAAGTATACCAATGTCCTCGCTTAAGTACTTAGCAAGCGCATCATATAAAGGAGCTATTAATAATCCAAGGCATAACAAAGATATGCCTAAAATAACGTTCTGCTCTTTAAGCATGGTTTATTTATTTAGTTCACGCATGGCCTGATCAATTCCCTCAATTGTGAGAGGAAACATTCGATCAGAAAAGATCTGCTTTATAATGGAAGTTGATGCAATTCTATCCCAATATCGTTCAGGTATCGGATTAAGCCAAATCGCATTTTCGTATACGTTTAACATTCTAGTTAGCCAAGTTTCACCAGACTCTTCGTTCCAGAACTCTACACTTCCGCCAGGGTAGGTTATTTCATACGGGCTCATTTCAGCGTCTCCAACAAATATTACTTTATAATCAGATGGGTATGTGTGCAGAACGTCCCATGTTTTGATATTGTCATTGTATCTGCGATTATTATCTTTCCAAACCGCATCATACAAGCAATTGTGGTAGTAGAAATATTCCATGTGTTTAAATTCTGTTCTTGCTGCAGAAAATAGCTCCTCACAGATTTTAACATGCGCATCCATTGATCCACCAACATCAAAAAAAAGTAATACTTTGATTTTATTTCTTCGTTCAGGCATCATTTTAACGTCAATGTAACCTTTATGAGCAGTAGATTTAATTGTATTATCTAAATCTAACTCAGTTTCAGCTCCTTCACGCGCAAACTTTCTCAACCTTCTAAGAGCAATCTTTATATTTCTAGTACCAAGTTCTACGTCGCCATCTAAGTTGCTAAATTCTCTTTTATCCCAAACTTTTACTGCCTTTTTATTTTTTCCTTCTTTCTGACCAATTCTTATTCCTTCAGGGTTATAGCCGTATGCTCCAAAAGGAGATGTTCCACCTGTCCCAATCCATTTACTTCCTCCTTGGTGTCTTTTTTTCTGTTCTTCCAATCTCTGTTTAAGCGTTTCCATCAATTTGTCCCAACCACCCAAGGACTCAATCATCTTTTTTTCTTCATCAGTTAAATACTTTTGCCCCATCAATTTTAACCATTCTTCTGGTATTTCTTTTGTTGTTTCACCTTCAGGGTTCTCTAACCCCTTAAATGAATGGCCAAAAACTCGATCAAATTTATCTAAATATCTCTCATCTTTGACTAATGCTGAGCGGCTTAGATAATAAAAGTCGTTAACATTGAATGAGTCAACAACACGCTTATTCATCGCTTCCATCAACATCAAGTATTCTTTTAATGATACGGGTAAGCTCGCTTGTTTGAGGTCAAAAAAGAAATTAATAAACATATAATATTATTTTATAGAGATTCTTACTCTACTCAACATTCTCATTTTCTCTACGAGATATGAAAGCTAAACGCTCAAATAAATGAACATCTTGTTCATTCTTTAGCAAAGCCCCATGAAGAGGTGGTATTAGCTTTTTCGGATCCTTTTCTCTGAGGATTTTAGCATCTACATCATCCGTCATGAGCAACTTTAGCCAATCAATTAGTTCAGAGGTAGATGGCTTCTTTTTAATTCCTGGAACTTCTCTAATATCGTAAAATATTTTAAATGCTTCTTGAATTAGATCTTTTTTTATATCTGGATAATGTACTTCAACGATCTCTTCCATCGTATTTGGATCAGGAAACTTAATATAATGAAAAAAGCACCTTCTAAGAAACGCGTCTGGTAATTCCTTTTCATTGTTTGATGTTATAATTACTATTGGCCTATTTTGCGCCTTAATTGTCTCACCAGTTTCGTAAACAAAAAATTCCATTTTATCTAGTTCTAGTAGCAGATCGTTGGGAAATTCGATATCAGCCTTGTCAATTTCATCAATTAGTAGAACCGGCCTTTTATCGCTCTCAAAAGCATTCCATAACTTACCTTTGCTAATATAATTTTTGATATCCTTAACTTTTTCATCTCCAAGCTGCGAATCTCGCAATCTTGTAACAGCATCATATTCGTAGAGACCCTGTTGAGCTTTAGTTGTGGACTTAATATGCCAAGTGATTATTTCAGCATCTAGAGATTTTGCTACCTCATGAGCTAGCATTGTTTTACCAGTGCCTGGCTCACCTTTAACTATTATTGGTCTTTCAAGAGTAATAGCGGCATTTACTGCCACTTTAAGATCCTCTGTTGCAATATAGGAGCTGGTTCCTTCAAACTTCATATAATTAAGATTAATTTCAGAGAAACATATTATATTTCAGTGATTTATCAATCATAAAAATTGTAATGATCCGTTGACTTAAATAATAAAAACCACTAAAAGCACCCAACTGTTTTTAATCTTAATTCTCAAGGAGTAAATATGGTCAAACTTCCAAAAACCTACAAGCCAACAAAATCTGAAAAATTCATGAATGCAAAGCAAAAAGAATATTTTAGAACCGCTTGCTAGGATAGAAAATGGAAGCTATGGCTATTGCGAAGTTACTGGAGAACCCATAAATATCGAAAGATTGGACGCTAGGCCAGTAACTACTCTTAGTATTGAAGCTCAAGAAATGCACGAGAGAGACGAAAAGCTTCATTCTGACGACTAAATAGTTATTAACAGCGAAAATCAGCCAATTTTAGATATATATTTAAGTTAATCTAATTGAGTTATATCATTAGATATAGAATCACCTGTTGATAAAAACTATAAAATTTAAGAACATTAATTGAACAAATTATATTTTATCGTTATTTAACAATAGTTTATAAGGTATTGTAAAATGAGAACAAAATGTGTACAAATGGAATATATATTAAAACTAAGTTTGGAGAAAGCACATGACAAAAGCAAATTTAAAAGTGGTAGACGATAAAAAGATGGATAACTCAGAAAAAGCAAAAGCTTTAGACGTAGCAATGTCACAAATTGAGCAAACTTATGGAAAAGGCTCAATTATGAAACTTGGTCAAAGGACTGTTATGGATGTTGAGGCCATTTCAACTGGGTCGCTATCATTAGATGTAGCTTTAGGAATAGGTGGACTGCCAAAAGGTAGAATAGTAGAAATTTATGGACCAGAATCATCTGGTAAAACAACTCTTGCATTACATGTTATTGCCGAAGCGCAGAAAAAAGGTGAGAATTGTGCGTTTATTGATGCTGAGCACGCATTGGATCCTGCTTACGCAAAAAAACTCGGCGTAAACATTGATGAACTTATCATTTCGCAGCCAGATACAGGTGAGCAAGCTCTTGAAATAACTGACTCGCTTGTTAGATCGAAAGCAATATCAGTTCTAGTTGTCGACTCAGTTGCAGCATTAACCCCTAAAGCAGAAATTGAGGGTGAAATGGGAGATGCGCACATGGGTCTTCAAGCAAGATTAATGAGTCAAGCATTAAGAAAACTTACAGGCTCCGTTTCTAAATCTAATTGTATGGTAATATTCATCAACCAAATTCGAATGAAGATTGGTGTGATGTTTGGTAGCCCTGAAACAACAGCTGGTGGTAATGCTTTGAAGTTTTACTCATCGTGCAGATTAGATATAAGAAGGATAGGAGCAATAAAAGATAAAGACGAAATTATTGGAAACCAAACAAGAGTAAAGGTTGTAAAAAATAAAGTTGCCCCGCCGTTCCGCGTAGTGGAGTTTGACATTATGTACGGTGAAGGAATCTCAAAATTGGGTGAGCTCATTGATTTGGGTGTAAAAGTCGGCACCATTGAAAAGTCAGGTGCATGGTTTTCTTATAAAGGAAATAAGATTGGCCAAGGACGAGAAAACTCCAAGATCTTTTTAAAGGATAATCCTGCAGTAGCTAATGAAATTGAATCAATAATTAGAGGACAATCTGAGGAAATACCTGAGCAAATTGGAGAAAATGAAGAAGTCGAAGATACTCCAGAAGAATAAGAAATTCATATAAATTGATCATAGCAAAAAGGCGCTTGAAGCGTCTTTTTGCGTTTTAGTCATCTCGATGTTATACCTTAACTATGAAGATTAATAGTTTAAGGGACTCATTCATATCTTACTTTGTTAAAAATGGACATAAACATGTTCATTCAAGTCCCCTTGTGCCTCAAAATGATCCTACTCTAATGTTCGCTAATTCAGGAATGGTTCAATTTAAAAATGTATTCACAGGATTAGAGAAAACAGATTTCAACCGTGCCGTAACGGCTCAGAAATGCATTAGGGCAGGGGGAAAACACAATGATTTAGAAAATGTAGGCTATACTTTAAGGCATCACACTTTTTTTGAAATGTTGGGTAATTTCTCATTTGGAGATTATTTTAAAGATGATGCGATAGATTACGCATGGAGATTTATAACTTCTGAACTAGGAATAAATAAAGATAAGCTTTGTGTAACTATTTATCACGATGATGAGCAGGCTTACAATGCTTGGAAGAAAATTACCGGTTTCAGTGATGATAAAATAATAAGAATTTCTACAAAAGATAATTTCTGGTCAATGGGAGAAACAGGGCCATGCGGACCTTGCTCGGAAATATTTTATGATCATGGTGAAAATTATATTGGCAAACCTCCTAGTGAAGCTGATGAAACGGGCGATCGATTTGTAGAAATATGGAATCTCGTTTTTATGCAGTATGAGCAAGTCGATTCAGAAAATCGTATTGATTTACCACGACCCTCAATAGATACAGGTATGGGCATTGAGAGAATAGCCGCAGTTATGCAAGGCACTAATGATAATTATCAAGTTGATAGTATATTAGAAATTATTAATCATTCTAAAGAATTAACTAAAAATGATAACGAAAATTTAATATCAAGCCATAGAGTAATAGCTGATCATCTCAGATCTTCATGTTTTTTAATTGCTGACGGCGTCCTTCCATCCAATGAAGGCAGAGGTTATGTCTTAAGGAGAATTATGAGAAGAGCAATGAGGCACGTACACATTCTAAATTACAATGATTTACTGATGCACAAACTGGCACCAACTCTGATTTCAAATATGAAAATGTCCTATCCTGAGCTTGAAAGAGCAGAGTCTCTAATAAATGAAACATTGAAATATGAAGAACAAAGGTTCAGAGATTTATTGTCCAGAGGAATTAAGCAACTTGATACAATGATCGATAATTTGAATGGAAAAACTATTCTAAATGGGCAGTCAGCTTTTAAGCTGTATGACACATATGGCTTCCCAATTGATTTAACGCAAGATATTTTGAGAAATAAGAAAATTGATGTCGATATTGATGATTTTAGGAAATGTTTGGAGGATCAAAAAGAAAAAGCAAGAAGCAATTGGACTGGATCTGGTGGCACAGCTACAGATAAAATTTGGTTTGAGTTAAACAAAAGTTTACCCCCTACAGAGTTTTTAGGCTACACATCTGAAAAAACAGAAGGAAGTATTATTTCTATAATAAAAGAAGGTGTATTAGTTGATAGTTTACATAGCGGTGATAACGGATCGCTAATACTCAATCAAACGGTATTTTATGCTGAGTCTGGCGGTCAAATTGGTGATACAGGAACAATAGAAGCTGATAATTTTGAATTTGAAGTTTCAGACACACAAAAAAAAGGAAACCTATATGTGCATCACGGAAAAGTAATTAGAGGAGATATCAAGAAAGGTACAGGCGCACATTTGTCAATTAATTCTGCTAGAAGAAGCTCATGTAAGACTTATCATTCTGCGACACATATTTTACATCAAGCATTAAGAGAAGTTTTGGGAGATCATGTGACCCAGAAAGGCTCTTTAGTTTCGTTTGATAAATTAAGATTTGATTTTAGTCACCATAAATCTCTTTCAGAAAGTGAGATATCTAAAATAGAGCAGATTTCGAATACAGTTATTGAGGAAGGATCAGATGTTGAAACTCAAATTATGACACCAGATGACGCTGTAAATGCTGGAGCACTTGCTCTATTCGGAGAGAAATATTCTGATGAGGTAAGAGTATTAAAAATAGGAAAGATGAGAAATAAAACTTTCAGCATTGAATTATGTGGCGGCACACATGTTGAGAATACAAGTCAAATTGGGAAATTAAAAATAGTTAATGAATCTTCGGTTGCTTCAGGAGTTAGAAGGATAGAAGCTCTGCGCGGTGAAGACCTGAAAGTTTATCAAATGAATAAAGCTGCAGAGAATAAGAAAATAGAAGAAAAGAAATTAATTTCCGAAAAAGATAAATCAAAATCAAAAGAGGAAGTTAATAATTTAATCAAAGAAGTTAATGATGAAATTTCAAATAATAAAAACACCATCATTATCTTTTGTGAAAATTCTAAAAGCTCTGCGTTAAGACCTGTAATTGATAATGCCAAAAGAAAATTCAAAAATGGTGGTATTATTGTTCTAGGTTCAAAAAAAGACAATAAAATCAGTTACCTAGTTGGTGTAACAGACAACCTCACAAAGGTCATTGGTGCAGATGATATTGCTTTGTACGCTTCTTCAGTTTCTAACGGAAAAGGAGGAGGTGGCAGAAAAGATTTTGCTCAGTCTGGTGGCGATTTAATTGATGAAACTGACCAAAAAAATAAAATACTGAAATTTATTACTGATAAGTTGGATTAAGGGCTTTATTTAAATTTCGTTCAATTATTTCAAGAAAGTCTTCAGTACTGTGCCAATCTTGCTCATGAGGCATAAGGAGTGCCAAATCCTTTGTCATCGAGCCACGTTCAACTGTTTTTACACAGACTTTCTCAAGAGTATCAGCAAACTGAATTAGTTCATCATTATCATCAAGTTTCCCTCTATACTTAAGACCTCTTGACCATGCAAAAATTGACGCTATAGGATTTGTCGACGTTTGTTTTCCTTCTTGATGAAGCCTATAGTGCCTCGTTACAGTTCCGTGAGCAGCTTCAGCCTCAATGGTTTTTCCATCAGGTGTCATCAACACACTTGTCATTAATCCAAGAGAACCAAAACCTTGAGCGACAGTATCCGATTGAACATCGCCGTCATAATTTTTACATGCCCAAACAAATTTACCATTCCATTTTAACGCAGATGCGACCATGTCATCAATTAATCTATGTTCATAATCAAGTTCCAGAGATTTGAATTGATCAGCAAATTCTTTATCATAAATTTCCTGAAATAAATCTTTAAATCTTCCATCATATTTTTTTAGGATAGTATTTTTTGTCGATAAATAGACTGGCCACTCTCTCATGAGAGCGTAATTCATACATGATCTAGCAAAATCACGTATTGACTCATCGGTATTATACATTGCCATCGCAACGCCACTTGATTGAAATTCATAAACCTCTTTTTCAATCGGTTCTTGGTTGGGGTCATCAGGTGTCCACTTAATACTTAATTTTCCTTTACCAGGAACCTTAAAATCCGTTGCTCTATATTGATCGCCAAATGCGTGTCGCCCAACTACAATTGGATCAGTCCAACCGGGTACAAGTCTTGGAACATTTTCACAAACTATTGGCTCTCTAAAAACTGTACCGCCAAGGATATTTCTTATTGTTCCGTTTGGGGAACGCCACATTTCTTTTAGCTTAAATTCCTTTACCCTATCTTCATCTGGTGTGATAGTTGCGCATTTAACTCCTACACCATATTTTTTTATTGCATTAGCTGAGTCTACAGTAACTTTATCATTAGTTTTATCTCTGTTCTCTACGCCTAGATCATAATAGTCTAGTTCTATATCAAGGTAGGGAAGTATTAATTTATCCTTAATGAATTGCCATATAATTCTTGTCATTTCATCACCATCAATTTCGACGAGTGGTGTTTTTACTTTAATTTTGCCCATTGTTTTCTAATAGTTTTGTGAGATCATCATAATTGTTGATTACTTTATATGCTTCTTTCATATTTTCGCCAGCAAAATCCTCATCTATTAGTCGATCTATAAGACTAAGAAGTTCATTCCAAAAATTATTTAGATTATAAATATAAATAGGTTTTCTATGCAGTCGAAGCTGTTTCCAAGAGTAAACTTCAAAGAATTCTTCTAGAGTTCCTATTCCTCCAGGAAAAATGATAAAACAGTCAGCTTGATTAAACATTTCCATTTTTCTTTGATGCATTGTTTTGACTATTTTAAGATTATTGAGACTTTTATTTTTCTTTTCTATATCAATTAAGTGTTCAGTAATTACACCATATACATCCCCTCCGTTATCAAGTGCACTGTTAGCTAATATCCCCATCAAACCCATATTTCCACCGCCATAAATAAGTTTAATTTTATGTTTTGCTAAAAGTGATCCAACTTTCTCGGCTTCACTTTTATAAATGCTGCTTACGTGATTTGAGGAACCACAGTAAATAGCTACAGACTTTATCAATCTATTAAGACCTTATCATTTAGAATTTTTGATTTACTATAAAATATATTACTTAGACTTTTAGGCAAAGCAAGAAGGGCCGGAGTAACAAATAATGTAGCAAATGATGCAAATCCGATGCCCCATATAAGTGACCAAGCAAGCAGAACAAAGAAATATGTTTCTTCACTCTTATATGCAATTGTTCTATCAAAAATATCTAAACTTATTTGAAGTGCGGATGGAAGCAATCCTGTGATTGTTGTAATAGTAGTTAAAAAAATTGGCCGAATTCTGTTTTTGCATGCAATTAAAATAGCATCATAGATATTATTATCATTCTTGCTAAGTTCTTTACGATAACTGTCAATTAAAATAATGTTATTATTAACTACAATTCCCATGCAAGCAACAATCCCAAGTCCTGAAAACACAATACTAAATTTTAATCCAAGTAATAGAGTTCCGAGTAAGATTCCTCCAATTGACAGAATTACAGAAAACAAAATTATAAAGGTATGATAAAAGCTATTAAACAGAGTGATCAATACAATAAAAATAGCAACCAAAGCACCTAAAAATGCTATTATCAAAAAACTCATTGAGCTAGCTGAGTCCTCTGCCTCACCCGCGAACTTTATAAATACATTTGAAGGCAAATTTAATTCATTTACCCAATTTGCTAGATCCTGTTTTACGGCTGATGCGTTTAATTCCTCCTTTATATTTGCGTCAATTACAAGGGTTCTCATTCCTTGTTGTTTTCCAATTGTAAAAATTTTTTCTCTTTTTTGTTTATCTACAAAGTTAGAAAGAGGAACCAGTCCTTGAGATGTAGAAATATTTGTTCGCTCAATTGAGGAGAATGTTTTTTCATCAGAGGGCAGATAAATTTTTACAGGTATTCTCTCCTCAGCATTGTCTGGAATAATGTTACCTATTGTTAGACCTGAAGTAGCAATTTTAATACTGTCTCCGATGGTATTTTTTGATAGGTCATATTTTTTTGTTTCATTTGAATTAATATTATAAATCCACTCAATACCCGTAATTGGATTTTTGATATTTTGGTCAGTATAAGAGTCATCTTTCAGTAATTTTTGAAGCACAATTTCAGCAAACTGTCGAATTTTTGTAGAATCTGATGACTGTACTTCAATAGTAAGATCTTTGGCCCATTGCGATCCACTATAATCATTTGCACTAACAGAAATATTTAAGCCTTGTATTACTGACAACCTTTCTTCAAGGTCCTTAATAACTAAATCAGTATCTGGTCTGTCTTTGAAATCAATTAAATCTACCCAAATATCCGCAACCATGTCAGTCGGATTATTATCAAATAACCATATCCTATCTCTGTAGATTGTATTTCCATAAAAATTTTTGATATGAGGATGTCCAACGATTACATCAATTGTTTCCTCTAAATAACCTTTAGACTCAGCTGGTGATAAATTGCCTTTCGCCAAAATCTCGATTTCAAGACTGTTTGCTTTATCTTCAGCAAAAAAAACATATTCAGTATTTGACTTTATTGTACCGTATACAATTGCAAAAAATATTAAGATACCAAAAAGAGAAACTTTTATAGGATTAAAAATTATGTAGTTAACGACCATACCATAATATGTATATAACAAACTATCGTAAGGGTCTTTTTTGGTCGCCATTCCTGCAGTCTTCATTCCAAAAGATGACCCAAGTACAGGAATTATAATCATTGTAACAAAGAAAGAGCATAATAAAACCACTAGAACAGTTCTTGGTATTACTCGTATCCACACACCAAAAAAATCTGGCCAAAATGCTAATGGCAAGAACGCTAAAACAGTTGTGAGTGTTGACGCAAATATTGGATAAAACATATCATGTGCTGCATTAAGATAAGAAACAGATCTTCTAATTCCCTTTTCTTGTTCTCTTCTTGCATACTCTGTAATTACAATTGGACCATCAACAAGCAGACCCACAGATAACACAAGGCCCATTATGCTCATTAAATTATAGGAC
>LULJ01000315.1_pt1 | contig 20380 bp, 47 predicted proteins | sample 728171 | NCBI WGS metagenome assembly LULJ01 (sample SAMN03860292, study PRJNA289734) | marine metagenome | biome: seawater column; feature: ocean; material: water; isolation source: Red Sea water column Station 169 - depth 25m | place: Saudi Arabia: Red Sea | collected 2011-10-15 | depth 25 m
GCTAATTTTAATGCTTGCTCGTGTTGCCATCTTTTTTTATTTTAATATACGAACGAATTTTCAGTCTACAAGGTGCTTGAAAAGCTCAGGAAATCCTAAGGCCAACTTTCTCTTATTATTACTATCAGCATGGTCAAATGCTGCAATCAGTTTTGTTTCAAACCCACCACCAAAACCACGGCGCACCTCTTCAAGGTGACGTTCTTGCTTTAGGTATTTAAGTGCAGCTTTATGTTCTGTTACTACATCATCTACAGCATGAAATGCATAGGCAAAGCTTTCAGTGTAATCATAGTTATCAATCATTTCCTGAGTGGACTCAACTGTAGCATTTTTATATGCTTCTTGTCCATTAGCAAGGATTTGCCAACACACATCACTAAATGAATCATCGCTTGCCCTAACATCGTTCAGCAAGCGCATGATATATGCTACTTTGCGATTCGCTGTTTTATGAAAGGTTTCAAGTTGTTCAATAGATAAACCACTATCCTCAACAAGCCAACGACCTGCTTCTTCATGGCCAACGCCATTGAAATCCATTTCTTCAATTACTTCCCAAAAATCCATCTTTTTTATTTTAATATACGACTGAATCTTCAGTCTTCACGGGTCAAAAAATGATTTGCAAAAAGATGTTGATCAAGATGCTTAACATTTTCTTCTAACTCATCAGTACTCATGCTCGTAACCATTTCTTCAAATATAGTCATTACACTAGTATGTTCAATCATTTCAGATAGCACATTATGTAGTTCTGTATTACTCATTTTTATCATCATTAAATAAATGTAAATTACTTATAAAAGAAACAAATGCTATTTCCTTGTTATTTAATCCAAGAAATTTACCTACAGCAGCAGCAATGGCTGTAGATATAACATCGTGTTTAGTAGGTTTTTTCATGTTTTGTTAAATTCAATATAAGCCATATCAGCGGCTTGTTCAACTGGGTAACCATCATCCAGCAACTGCTGGAATAATTCATCCATTTGGTCTTCCATTATTTTCCAAATACATTATATAGTTTCAAAACAAAATTATCTGAATCAAATTTAACACCAGCTTTTTCTGCTAAACCAATCAATGTATTAGCAGTACCAACTGATAGATCTGTTACAAGATCTGCATTGTTAATATCATTAATTATACGCTTAGTCCCAAATGGGAAATCTTTCATATCCGCATCAAGTAACTGACGCACTTCGGGGTTCAAATCTTTCAATAAACTCATCTTTTTTAATCTTATGCCGTAAACATACGAACGAAAGATGAGGACTCAAAGGTCCTCATCTCCACATTCACTTTTAATACTCAAAAGAAACCGTTGTTCCTCATCTTCATCTAACATCCGGATGATTTCACGTTGCCTCGTTACGCTAATACCATCCGTGTATAACTCCATTTTGAGCTTATTTCGTTCAATTATGTTTAACATTAGTCACGTTGATTGATAGTGTCAAGTTCCCTATTTAGGGCACCAGTCACATCAAACGACTTAGCAACACGCCTGAACAGGTAACTTGCATCGCGATTAGACATCACGCGGACGAGTTCCTCAAGTAAAACAGTATCGTTACCGAACACATTGCGAATAGCAACAAGTTCATCAAAACGACGCATTCCACCTGGCTTGGTTGGATTATCTTTAGCCATTGTGTATTTGGGTTAAGATTAAACTATTAAACCGGCTGACCTTCAGCCGGCGCGAAAAACGAATCATTGTAAATGTTTTGGATAATGTTACAATCACTATCCTCAAACAACCAACTAATATGTGGGGCAATATCATTAATATCATTACCAATTTCAGTAATAATTTTCATAGCATCTAAACCAGTAGCGGCTTCTTTACCACTACCATGTTCACGTCTAAATACTGCTTCAAATGCATTAGCTAAAGCATCACAATCATGGTGCATATTGGTAATCATTTCAGCTAACGTACCAATTTCCTGCATCGCTTCAAAAACCTTATCTGGATCACCAAATTGATTATCGTGGATCATACGTTCAGCATTAATAATACCATCACCAACCATATCACCTTCAAAATCATTAGCAATCATATCTAATCGCTTTCTGAGTTCTGACATAAATTTATCTGTACTAAATACCATTATTTTTAATTTTAGTGTAACATCAGGGGGACGGAGCCGGATTGCCCCGAACCCCCCTCTGCAACAACACAAAACAAATCTTTATACTTGCTCAAAGCTATATTCAACATTATTAGGGCGGAACAGTGAAAAGTAAATCTTATCACCAACATCGCCTCGGCGGTTCTTACTAAACACCATGTAACGCAAAGCATCACGTCCGCGACCATCAAACTTAAGCTGAGCCATAGCTGTAGTCATATGCTTGATTCGGTTTGAACCTGCAAAATCACCACCCTTAGTCATTTGCTGGATATTAATAAATGCGGTGTGCTTATTAGCATCATTACCTGCCTTATTATGCTTATCCATCAAATCAAGCAACCATGATTCAGCCTTCTTACGTGTCCAACCATTCTCCTCCTGAACCATATCATTCACCTCAGCCCAACTATCAATCAGTACAATATCAAATCCCTGATTAAGCGACAATTCAATGGCGGCTTTAGGGTTTTGGGGGTAATTTTGCATAAACAAAATAGGCAAACGACCAAACTTGGGGTAACGCTTTACGTAACCAAACATATCAATCTCATTCATCTCACCTGAGATAAACAACACACGCTTGCCCTTGCTCTGGAAATTAGCAAGCAAATCAAGCAATACGGTACTCTTACCTACACCTGGATCACCAATCACAACAGTATTAGTACCAGGGAAAATACCACCTTCATTACTGAGTACAGTATCTACAATAGTACCAGTTTTAATAGGTGTAAACAGTGAAGGATCAAACTTCACGTCATGCATTTTAGTAAATTCTACATGCTTAAGCACCGTCTTAGGTGCAACAGCATTCTTACGGGGTCGTCCACGTCCAGCCATTTTGTTTTTGTTTTGTTTGTATTGTGTTAAATTCATTTTCTCAATCTTACCTTATTAATATACGATCGAGTTTTCAGTTTCCAAAAATCTTCATCTTTTTGCTTTTTCCAAAGCATCAAATATAATGTTAACAAATGTTCCATTATAACCACCTTCAGCTGCTTTAATAGGTGACATACCGCATCCCTTAGCTTCAAGGCTATTAAAAATCTCATTACAGAGCGTTACTATATTTACTTCTTTTGCCATTTTCTTAACTTATGATTGTGAATATAAGGTAAAAGATTAGGGAAGCCAAAAAGCACTTACTCACTTTTTCTATCATCCACCAATTGTCTTCGTACTGATTTTTTCTTCTGCCTTGCATTGCGCTTAGTTACTTTAATGTCAGTAGGAAATCTACTGAAATTACCCATACCATCCATATCCATTACATCATAGGATGCATCTTCACGTTGTGCGGGTGGTTTAACACCGTTGTTAATGTTCCAAATTGTAAAATACATGTAGATAGCAAAAATAATACTACCTACGATCCACATAGTTACACTCATTCCTTATTAATTTTGTCAATTACCAGATAAAATACCAATAACGTTACAGGCCAATGTGATGTGTATAACGCTTCATCTGTATGACCATTCATTCCTAATCCTACTGAATAAAATAATGCTGCTAACGCAATTGCTACTGGGGTCCATTTTATAAATTTTTTCATGGTTATTTATTTTTGTTTAATTTTTTTTCTAGTTTAATTTGCTTTAGTGAATCGCGTCTAGCAATTTTTGGAGCTCTAATTGAGTCACGCCTAGCAATGCGTGGTGCTCTAATTGAGTCACGTCTTGCTTGCCTAATAGGCCTAAGTGAATCCATTTTAGCCTCATGTGCTAAATACCAATCCTCAACTTGCATTGAAGTTGTAAGTAAAACTCCTGTAACAGCCAAATTTATATAGTCAGACTGTGTTACACAAGAGCTAAATAATAGAGGGAATATGAATAATAATTTTTTCATTATAATGTACCCAAGGTGGGACTCGAACCCACAAGCATAAGCACTGGTTCCTAAGACCAGCGTGTCTACCAATTCCACCACTCGGGCAAAGTAGTTCCTACTGGACTCGAACCAGTGACCCCCTCGGTGTAAACGAGGTGCTCTGAACCAACTGAGCTAAGGAACCAACGCAGTCTTCAGCCGGAGAGCCACTAGCAGGGCTCGAACCTGCGACCGACGCATTACAAATGCGTTGCTCTACCATCTGAGCTATAGTGGCTGCGTTCGCCTCACACGCTGTAATCCCGGTCGGGCTTGAACCGACGACCCACGCCTTAAAAGGGCGTTGCTCTACCAACTGAGCTACGAGATCAGAAATGAAAGTGGAGGAATGGGTAAAGAGTTATTCAGGCTCTTAAGCGCGGCAAGCAGGCGAATAATATTGGTAACTCATAACGGCACATGAGGATTGTTAATCCCGCATACCTGTCATTTGTTTCACTTCATGGCTGCTAACCCCAATTGAAGTTCACAATATCGACTAGTAGAAATTTAGTTTCTAACCACACAACCACACCCTAATAGGCCAACAGTCAGGCATAACGCTTGTTACGGCTGAAGCTACTTATTAGCATGTGTACTTTGTTCCCCTAAATCATAGGAACACATTCAGTCATACCCCCCCGTGCGTGATCAGCGCGGTGGGGTTTCCTCCAGTTTCATTTGTAGGGACGGCAGGAATTGAACCTGCGACCTTCAAGATATAAGCTTGATGCTCTAACCAATTGAGCTACGTCCCCATATTGGTGCGTCACGTTTAAATTACGTAGTGACGTCATCAGCGAATTAAAAACTGCGATATGTCAATGAACTGTACCCCCGACAGGATTCGAACCTGTGACCCACAGCTTAGAAGGCTGTTGCTCTATCCAGCTGAGCTACGAGGGCATGCTTTAGTACCCGGGGCGGGGCTCGAACCCGCACTCACCGTTCGGCGAAACAGATTTTAAGTCTGTCGTGTCTACCTATTCCACCACCCGGGCATTCGATTATTTAACTGCTAGCTCCATAACCATGTCTATGATTTTATTAATATCATTAGCGTTCAATTTACCATACTTAGCTTCATGACGCTCAGTGAAGTAATCTACTTGTTCACTGTTTGATTTGGAGATGTGGTAGGCAATTTTTGGCAGGTACCCATCTGCATATTTTTTACGGTTACTCATTGTGTTGTTTTTTGAATTTCTTTCTCAACCTTACTTCTTAAATATACGATTGAATTCTCATTTTCCCAAATTCCTTTGCTTTCTCTTTTCCTTATTGACCGCAAGCTGTCGCTTACTAGGGACCTGATCCTCCATTTCACATCGGAACTCCCTCATAAATTCCTCACAGTCACGGCGGCTCATTTTTCCACCATAACGTACTAGGTCTTCGAAATGGCTAGAGGCGTTTTTAACATCCCCTGTAACCATAGCATAAGCTAGGTTACGAACACTACTATAATAATTACGCTTGCGGCGACGGCTATTATGATCTCTCATTTTAATATGACGTTTTATGACTTTGTTATGACTTATATATTACCAACGTATGTATAATTGAATTAAAAACCCAAATAACATGAAATACTTATTCGCACTAGCGGTAGTATTGTGTTTAGCGGGTTGCGCAACCACTAGTACTACACAAGCTACTAGCCAAAAATCAACTGTTACTAACTATGTAATGATGCCTGACGGGGCTGTTTATTCATGGAGTAGTGAAAAATAAACGAGGGGGGCTTACGCCCCCCTCTTCTATATTTAGGCCGCTGCGGTTTCAGGCAAGTAACTGCTCGCAAGCTCCCACAAATCCTGGTTGAGCTTTACCTGCGGCTTGAAACCCTTCACGGGACGGGCCTTACGCTCCTTTTTGCCAAGTGCATAATTGAACTTGCCGTTCACGACCTTCTCTTGCAGGCGGTTAAACACCTCCCACAAACCATTGCCATTGTCCTCCTTACGGGTTGACTCAAGCAAATCCTCTACATCAACGACCTTATCAATCGTTTCAATATTAGCTGTTTTGAATCGGAGCAACGCTGCCTGACGAGCAAACTCAAGCATCTGTTCACGCTCCAATTCCTGCTCCTTCATATCCTCAACTTGCTTGAGGTAATCAGGAATCTGTTCTACCAAGCTGTTTACAGCACCCTTGATGGTTTCAAAGTCGTAACCGTAGTGACGAACTTTCATTGAACCGAAGTCTTGGGACTTAACAACCATTCCATTGGAACAAACCAATCGGAAAATACCTACATCCAACTTGAATGCAGTAGTGCCATCGTGGCTATTAGTGAGCAACAGCTCGGGGTACTCGGTCTTACCCTCCTCCATGAAGTCATAGTTAATAAACTTGACCATGTGGCGACCAGTACCCGTACGCTTACCTCGTGAATTAACACGATAAGCATTAATTGGGGTCCAACCCAATTCCATAATATCCTCAATCACCTTTTCAGTAGGCACGTGGACATAACGATCCGTAATACCCAACTTCCTACGAAGTGCTGGGTTAATCTCTGGTGTTGCGATCTCAGGACAAATCATCTTGAGCTCACTCATAGTGAGTTCATCGCGGTTTTCGATCTTTTGATTGACCGTATTGATCAACTGCTGGGCAGTTGAGAATTGTGTGTCTTGTACTTCTGACATAACTTTGAATTTGTGGGTTTTTTAACTAACTTTCTTCCCTAAATATACGATTGAATTTTCAGGTAACCAACTTTCTAATTAAACTTCTCTCGTATTGTAAAAACCATTTAATGAGTGTCCTTCATAAAGTGCCTCACTAAAATGGTTCTCGCTGCCCCAAACTTCAACTCGTCCTGTTGTAGGCGTAACTGTAAATAAAACATCACCTGTTTCTTTATCACAGATTCGAAAATCATCACGTAACGGCCCATTGAAGGGGCAATTATTCTTGAAAAATACATAATGCTTATCTTGATCAATGTCTAGTTTTTTAACAAACCGACGTGATGCTCTGAATAGCGTATTTGCTTTATTTTTCAATGATGAATCTTTACAAAACCAATCATAGAAATTGTAACAGTGGCTTTCAGTTCCATCTGAGTCAAGATAACGACCCTGATCAAACGCTTCAAATTGTTTACGTAACGTGCTCATGCTTTTTTATTTTAAATTTACGATCGAATTTTCACTTATCAAGTTTCTTAATAAAACTTTTTCCTAATCCTACTTCTAAAATAACAGCTTTCTCTGGAATACCAGGAATTTTTGTTTTTACGTCTAATACTTCGTCAACGTTTTTGTTGCGAATAACTTTTTGTTTTACTCTAGCGTTGGAGCGATTTGATGTTTTAAACGTCACTACAACAGGGAAAATATATGATCCGTCTCTAGCCATTTTACCATTCATTTGCGTAAGCAAATCTACTATTTTTTCTTACCTTTCTCAAGTGGCTAATGTCTTCCCCTTCTTCAAGTGAAACAATTTTCCCAGTAAGAGGACCTTCATATAATAGGTTTGTACCACTGTACAAAATTGGCCCCACATACTCTTCACCGCCAGCGCGTCTATTCCCAGCGTATGATCTAAATGTAAAGCAAGTAACTTGGACCCAGTCTCCGTTAGCATGGTTTTCAACTTCAAGAAAATCAGCGACATTAAAATAATAAACTAAATTTTTACTCAAAATAATTCATTTATTGTATTTACAATTAAGAGGTAAAATGCATAAAACATTGTTAGTTTCAATGCAAATAATACTCCTTTAAGAACGGGAGGTACAATATGTTTAAACGCCCAATCTTCAAATCGTTGGACTAGATCGTTATATATTTTTAGTAATTTAATCATCTTCACACATAAAAATAAAACGGCAGGCTAATCCTACAGCCATAGCTACGCCTAATATTATAACTACAATTGTTTGTTCTTCACACATATTAATTAATTTTCAATATACTCCTTAAATATAGGAACATCCGATACCCTAACCAAGGTTCTAAATTGACTTTCTCTAGTAAGTGGCTTAGCATCATCATATGATTCACTAAATTCTGGTTTACCACCTCTTAACCCACTAAAAAATTGTGCTTGATCGTTACAAACGAGGTAAGCTCGTTCCTGCTCAACGAATACATCGCTGAGGTCTGCCCAAAACCTTTTCATTATTTAATTAACCGTTTAGTTGTTTCTTTTCAGCTTTATTTCTATTCTGGAGTGTAGTAATAGTGTCAATACCATCCCTAGCTTCGCTTAATTTTTCAATTTGCTTGCGTAGTTCTTCCATTACTCCTGGGTGTTCACCAATACCCACTGAATTATTTAAGTACATATCTATTGTAACTTCAGCTTCAGCTGCTAGCCCTTCATAGTACTTTTTTGCTGCGTCTAATTTGTCTAAGCTCATAGTTTATTTTATTTAATTGTCTTGCTAATTTAAATAACGGTTTCGAATTGTGTTTAAACCATTGTTTAACTGCCCATTTCCATATTAGGAGAATGTACAACCTTCTTAACCGTAACCCAAATGTTTTTAAATATAGATTATTTGACCACATTTATATCTATATACTATTTCTATATCGTAAGTACAATCACTTACCCAGTAATTATTTGAGTTTGAATTCTGCATTTGCTATTATTTTATCTTTGATTTGTAGTAGATAACCACAATCCTCATAACGTTCTCTTTGTTCAAAAAATTCAATTAACACATCTAAATCATTAATTTTTTCCTCTACAGTCATAAAATCATTCATAACGTAATCACCCCTAAATTCATTAGATGTTCTAAACATTTTTAATGTTGCTTCATTTGCTTTAGCAACAAAATCCTCAATATCAATTTTATTTTCTGGAGCTAAACTAAACATAAAACTAGAAATATTTTTAATAAAATCTTTATCTTTTTTCTTTTTATAAGATGACCAACGTTCTTCTTCTTTTGACATTACCTCAAATGAACTAAACATATCATCTTTTAAATCCATTATTTCATATAGTTCTTCACTTGGTATTACAATAATAAACATACCAAAATCTTCACTACCCTTTCTAAATACTTGTTCAGATTTAACTAGTATTTGTTGGCGTTTTAACCACCCGTGACAACGAAGATGTTGTATACCATCTTCCGTTGTTAAACATACTTCAATATATCCTTTTTTAAATGTCATAATTATCTAAAGCTCTAAAATCATTGTCTGTAAACAAATCTTCTTTATCACCTTTTTGAACGTATTTTTGAACTAATTGTCGGATATAAATACGTTCTGAATCCGTTCCTCCTTCATCTGAGTACTGAGGATATATAATTAATTCAGCGGTTTCATCAATATCAAAACCATCTATACTCATTTCGGCCGCTTCAAGTAACATTCTAGTTGGAATAGGAGAACTTAATTTACTGTTTTCTCTTTCACATTCCATTCTAATTCTAAAACTAATATCACAAAGTGCCTCATTAACTTTAGGATCCAAATTAGGATACTTAATATTAAGTAATTTCATTTCTTGTTCCTTATTGAGAATATCCATCTCAATAACACTAAAGCGGTCAACCAAAGCGCGGTCGAGCATACGAGCTGCTGTATACTCAAACCCAATATTGGCTGTAGAAATGAAGCTAACACCACTAGCGACATCAATAACAGGGCTATTTTCCTTTTCATCTAATCTAAGTTTGCGTATATTAACGTCAAGAACTGGCATCAATATATTCCATGCCTCGGGATTTGCTCGCGAAATTTCATCAAGTAAAATGACAGAATTTGGCGTCTTAATTGCAGTCACAAACGCAGATTCTTCAAAATATGTACCGTCCTTAAAGTAAGTATTACCAATAAGAGCTGAACGAACATCTTGAGTAGATCCTAAATTAAAGTAAAAAATCTGCTTATCTAAACGTTCAGCTGCTTTAAATACAATTTGTGTTTTACCAGTACCTGCTGGCCCAACAAACATAAGGTTCTTACCCTTATTAATACAGCGAGTTAAATATTTCCATTTAAGGTCGCTAATAATAAAATCATCCGGTTTATTAATCATTTTAGCTGGCTTTACTTCCTTAGATTGCTCTTTTTTAAGGGCATCTAAAATACCGTACGATTCTTCATTGATAAACTCAAATCCATTACGAGTTCCTCTTTGATATACACCAACATACTGACCAAAATTAATAGCACGCTCAACACGTTGTTTCATATCAGGCCTATCCTCAATAAAGTAGGGCCTATTAGTGATTAAGTCAATTGCTTTAACTTTATTATCTGTATCGTAGTATCCTTTTAAAACGTTCTTATAATTCATACTGTGAATATACGAACAAAAGAAAAGAGAGCCAAAAGGCTCTCTTAAAATCAATATCTTCCTTTGATACTCATTCCGTGATACCTTCGATTATATGTTGTAGGTAACACATTATCAGATGGATATTCACCTTGCTGTATAGGATGATTTACGTCATCTTTAAAGTGATAAGTAGGTTGAAAGTCCATTTTTTGTTTATAAAGAAACATAACATACTCCCTAATATATTTCCTTAATTTATCGTTCATTATCCTTTCATCTGACCCTTACACACTTTAACTGCTCTACCAGATAGATATGCAGATGATTTTTCACCTGCTCTTTTACGTTTTGCTATATATGCTTTACCCTTTGGGCAAAGGTCTTCTGTCATAATATCAAATATAGCTTCTCTAATTAATTGTCTTACTTTATCTTCCATATTACATATAATCTCTACTATATTCACCACTAGTAATCCAAAGTTGAACTGTATTTAATCCGTATTTGCTTATAAGACCATTAAGGATTGCAACGTCCCTATCATTATTATTTAAATCATAAAGAGGGTTACCTGGCTCCTCAATATCTAATTTTTGTTCAGTTAAATCAGAATCTATATTTAATTTTTTAGAAAGCATATTGTATGCTTTATTTAACATAAATTCTACTGCTTTATTACCATCATCAAAAACGCCTGACATTTCAAGTTCTTCTATTGCACTTGCAAGATCCTCTAAAGCTTGCTCTTGCCTTTCGGGTGATTGGCCTGTAAAAAGTCTATCTTCTATTTCAGCTAACCGACGCTTGTGGTTCCATTCGTGTACGTTAAATTGAGACATGTCTTATTGTTTATATATAAATATTGAGGGGGCCGAAGCCCCCTCATGACTGACTGATCGCTCTGTCAGTTTATTTTATTTTAAGTGATTTTGGTTTTGATTCATTAGCATAAGGGACTGTAATAGTAAGTAACCCATTAGTCATTTCAGCATTCGCTTTAGCTAACTCAAAGCGACGAGCTACTTTCCACCCAAAATTAAAGCTGGATCTTTTAATCCCGTTATGATAATAACGTTTTTGTTCTTTTCCAGGTGTGTTATCCGATCTTCTTTCATCATCACCCCTTTCATAGGCGATTTTAAGGATATCTCCCTCAATAGTAATATCTACATCGGATTTATCTAACCCAGTGCAAGCTACTTCAAAAGTTAGCCCACCGTCATCTTCAAATACGTCTACTGGGTGTTTTACTGAGCGGTTATCTGGTTTGTTAAAAACCGCATCTTGGTCAAAAAAGTTCTTTACAAGAACGTCTAGTGGCGATACAAATCGCGGGTCAAATAGGTCTAATTTATGTACCATGTTATTTAAGTTTTGTGGCCCCTAAGGTGCCGGGTTAATTATTTTTTGATTGTCTTGTGATCAATCAGTCATCAGTCGCGACGGTAAGAACCTCTCTCCCTACCCTCACAGTAATACATATGTAAATTTATCTCTTATCTAGTGGCCTAGCAAATTCAATGTGCCCAATAACTTTTCTAATAGTAATTGGTAAATCTTTTATTGTATTTTCAAACTTTCTATTAGTAGCCTTATGGTTATAATCTACTAGTTTTTCTAAATCTCTAGTTTTAGTTTCAGTCTTAATTTGATAATTATTTAGGTCACTCATTAATGCTTCTAAACTATCATTTATTTTATCAATTTCAGTACTAATAAAATTAGTAAGTTGTTTTTGTTGTTTAGTTAAATAGTAAATATAACCTATTAAACTAAACGTTACTATTAAATGTATTATTTCAATATATACCATGGTGGAACTTCTTTTTTTCGTTTAGGTAGTGTTTTAAACGTTTGAACGCCAGGATAAATAACACCACCACATGCTATTTGTAGTGTCTTATCCTTATTAATTTCTACTATAGTACCTGTTTCTAAAGCACTAAAGCAATAAAATTCTATTTTATCTCCTACTTTCATTTAGTTACTCTTAAGTATTCAGTTAATACTTTATCTGTTGGGTTGATATTTCTGTTATTATTTTGGAATAACTCCCAAGAATCTTTAGCATACTGACCTACTCCATATAATTCCATTACATCATCAAAACCATTTAAATATCCTCTACTCATTAATTGTAATGTTTTAGCTCGCTTATTATAAAAACCTAGAGGTTCAAGTAGATCAGCTATTTCTTTCTCGTCAGCATCTATCATTGATTGTGGGTTAGGATATCTCTCAAATAATTCATGTCTAACAGTATCTATTGTTGTACGTCTACAAAGATTTAGCATAATACAACAGCAAAGCATTTTCCAAGGATCATTCTGATATATTTCCTGTAGTAAAGGCCTTATTATTTTTTTCATTTCCAAAATACTTGAATTAATACAATAGTAAATGCTAATGCTAATGTAGTTGCAGTTTTAAGAGTAATCGCTTGATTTAAATGAAACCACGTTAAAAACGCAAATGAAATCATACCCATTGAAAAACCAATTAGGCGTTGAGGCCAAAGTTCACCATCAAAAGCCACTACTAAATCTCTAGTAGCTATAATATAAACATAACTAATAGGAATACCTAATAACGACATTATAAGTGGGTTTTTCTTTATCCACTCACTTAAAAATTGTCCATTAATTTGATACCAAACTAAAGTTTGCCCTAATAAAAATAATAAGGTGCCCGTAACTAACTTAGGTATATTATTCATTATTCTAAGTTTTTATTTGCTACTTTCTCGTCACTAAATCGTTTTGTATTACTTTCAATAACACGGTTAGCAACTATCATGCTCTCAGTATTAAGCCATGCTTCAAACACAGTGTCCGCGTGCTTAATTTCTTTAATTAAATTCAACTCTTCAAGCCCCGCTCCTCGCTTAACTGCTTTATGCATTTCTTTATTACAGATGTCTATACCATCTTGTGCTACATAAAATTTCCCCCTGCTGTCTGCTAATGTAACAGCTTTAGGAAAACGTTTTAGCACGTTTTTCTTTGCTAATTGAAACCTTTCTTTTTTATCCATTATTAATATTTTATTCGTCTACTCCATCTATCCATTCATCACCGTATTCACCTTCATTCTTTTGACGACGTTTTGCTTTTTTGTTTTTATCCTTTTTCCACTTAGCATAGTGGTAATCGTCATCTAGAAAATCGTCCTCGTAGTCCTTAAATGACTTGTTTCCAAAGTGATATTCTTTTAATTTGCCCATTGTAATTGAACTTTGTGCCAGTAATGCTCTGTTGATTGTTTTTTATATCCTCTTGGCCCACCATTCCAATTTCGAGCGATTATTTCATCGTTCGATACCTTATGGTGGTAATCGCGCCAAATATAAAACATTTCCTTTGATAATCCACAATCCCAACGGTCTTCTTTAGTGAATCGTTGCTTAGAATCTTGTTTACGTAATATACGATTTACTTCTCTAACCATAACGGGTCTTATTTGTAGACAACCACAGGCGTTTTCTTTTTTATTGAACGCGTTTGGGTTACCAGCGGATTCAACCAAAATTAAAGCATCTACTAGCGATTTTGGTTTGTTTATTTTAAGTGTTTTAGTTTCGTTTTTTGTTTGTATATACGGAGTAAGGGGTTGGATAGGTGATAGTAAGCTTTCTTGTTTTTGCTTTACTGGCAATGCTACTAATCCTAATGCTAAAACTAAATGTTTCATATTCTATCTATAAATTCATCTCCATCTTCACCATCCCATAAACCGAGTTCTTTAAGGTGTTGAATATGGGTGTCATCTAAATCCCAAGTTGGCTCCTCGTCCTTATTATTGGTATTTTTATTTACTTGATAATCTTCCATTTGCTTAAGTTGATTGTCACTCCATATGTTGCCTACGTTTAGGAAATAACAATTATAACAAAGGAATTCTAAATTATCACGTTTCCAGTTTTTTTTATTATTGTCTTTAAAGTTAAGTACAAGTGGTACTTTAAAATCTACTACTCGTCTTTCATTAAATCCACAACTACTACAACATTCTTCTAAATAACCTTCTTGTATTAAACGTGATTTAAGTATATCAACGGTATAATGTGAAACATCTACTCTACCTTCTAATACATCTTCAAGGGGTGCTTTAATATTTTTCTTTGGTTTACCATAACCGCCTAAATGTTTTTTAATACCCTTACCCTGACGATTTAAATGTTTATCAAATAATGTTTTACCTGTTTCATTATCATTAAATGTAAGTGCATAACGCTTGTATACATTATATGAAACCCCTAAATAACGAGCTGCTGCTCTATTGCTTAGAGTATGCTTTTGGGCTCTTAAAATATCGTCCTTTGTAAGGATTATTTTATTCATTTTAATGTTTGAACTAACTCCCAAAGTTCTTCAGGAGTATCCGAAGGTAATTATTTGTTTTTGGTTTTTATTAAAATGTAATTGGAGTAATGCTTCTATAGCTTGTACAAACGGTTCCTCAAAGTTAACAAAATCAATTTGGTGTTCGGTTTTAAGTATTAATGCTCTATCATTAGCATACTTATAGTTTTCTATAAAACGGATAAATGCTTCCTTCTTAATTAAACCTTTAACAGGACGTTCTTTAGATATTTTAGTACCATTAATTTTGAGGATTTTTTTCAATTCCTCCTTTAATTTCTCGTCTGCCATAATTAATTTTTTGTTCTGTAACTTTATATATACTTAATAATTTATCCGGATCTAATTGTTTTATTTTAGCTAGTAAAATAACTGCTTCTGTAAGACTCTGGGCTTCTACTTTATTAATTACTTCCGTGTTGTTTTTATTAGTTAGTAAATATATTGAATTCATATTTGATTAATTAAATTTAATGTTTTAGAACATAATTCATATTCTTCATTTTGTTCGTAAAAATCTAATACAGTTTTTAAATTAGTTTTGAATGAATCTTCTAATATCTCAATGTCTTTTAAATTACGACCATCGTTTACACGAGCCATTATAAATTTATTTTTATTAGTTTTTAAACTTTGTTCTACACCATCTAGAATGCTACCATATAATAATCTTTGGTATTTATCTTTATTTTCTACATCCTCGTAGAAATTAATAGGGACGGTTGGGATAATTCTTCTTTTTCTCATTATAATAAATTTAAGAAAAAAACCCTTAAAATCAAAATTCTTATTCTCCTTTAAGAGCTTTAATAATCAAGTTTTTAAACTGGTTCAAGGGAATGTAATAACCTAACACGTTAGGGTTATCCGTTGCCTGCTTAATGTCAGGATCAATACTGACTTGTAAATCATATTTAGCTAATTTACTATTCATTGCTTGTTGAACTTTTTCATTAACATCGATTTTTTCATCTGGATCAACTAATACTGTATTACCTTTAGGTAATAACTGAATTTTAATACCTTTTTTAGTTGGATTTCTATTAACATCTACTTTAATAGTAAAATCATTATCTCCAGTAGATAATTCGGCCTCACTAATGTAATCATTAAGGGTTTCAAGAACCATATCGTGCAGTTCAGTTTTTTTCATTGTAGCTATTTATTATAAATATAAGATCCTTTTCAAATGTTGTAAGATCTATAATATTAATTTTTAAATTACCTAATTCAAATTCTCCTATTTCACCACTATCTTGAATAATTTCAGATAATTGTTGTATTATTTGAAAATCTTGTTGGTTAAAATTATTACCATCTATCTCAACTAAGATATGGTTATTTTTTTCAAAGTCATAGGGTTTGATTTTATCTCCAAGATTAAAACTTGATTTAGGTTGTTCTTTTTGAATATACTCATTATAAACCCACCATTGACCATCTCCATAATAAGTACTACACCACGGCTCTAAAGCTTCTAATAATTGGGTATTACTATTACTAACAACAAAACCTATATCATATTTAGGTGGTATAATTGGTTTTAATAGAGCATCATGTTTGCAAAAATGACCCCATTTACGTAAAAATTCTCGAGTTGATTTTTGGTTTTGTTTCAACCATTCGTCTGTTTCTCTGTTTTTCATAAATACTTCACCATTAGGGTTTCGTTTTGCCCCATCAGCAAACCTACTACCTCTACAAGTCATATGATAAACACACCCCTCCCATGTTTGAATAAATTTAATACCATTTAATTGAAAACGATTAAATATATCAGTATCTTCTTTTGATTGAGGAGCAAATATAGGATCATGTCCCCCTATTTCTTGGAAATCTTTCTTCCAAAACGCCCAAGGTGCAAATATACCATCCGTAGGACCATCATGTTTAGGTTGGTACCCACCTGTTGAATCAACAGGTTTAGTAAACCATTCTAGTAAATCATTTTCTCTAAATTCTTCAGGTTCAATACCAAAATCAATAAGTACTTTTTCGGGTCCATCAGGGTGTAATGGTGGTTCAATTCTAGTAAGTGATACTATTGTTTTATCTACAAGGTGTTCTTCTATAGAATCTAAAGCACCCGGCATTAAGTACATATCAGCATGATATATCATACAGATATCATTTGTAGCTACTTCATTAACTAACCTATCATATAGTATAGTATGGCCTAGCCTAGTTGGGCCTTCGTTTCTTATTGCTTTAAATAAGAGATCTTTACCCATCATTTCTTGACACCAGTCCCAAGTACCATCATTTGAAAAGTCATCTGCTACACAGATTTCTACTTCGTGGTTACCCTGATTTTTACGAATAGAATTATAAGACCATTTTAGATATTTAAGGTTATTTCTACCCGGTTGTATTAAACTAATTTTCATATTTTAAATTTTACTTTTAAATTGGTGTATATAGTCTTCTAAATTTCTTTTTGGATCATAATTTAACATTTTTATAGCTTTTTCAAAATTTGCTAAAGTTGTTAAAGCTTCTCCTGGTCTTTTAGGGATATATTTAGTAGTAGTTTTATACATTTCTGCTACTTCATTAATTGAATAATTTACCCCCCTACCTAATTCAAAAAATTCACCTTTTAACTCTGGATGATTTAAACAAGAAACTAAAGCATCACATATATCTAAAACATGTGTAAAATCTCTACGTTGTTTACCATCCCCTGTTATAGTAAGAGGTAATTTAGATTCATACTGTTCATTAAATATTTGAATTACTGTAGAGTATGCCGAATCGCCGGGTATCATATGGTCACCATAAACGTTATAAAATCTGGTTATAATAGTAGGAACATCGTATACATTAGAATACATTTTGCATAATTCTTCTCCTACCCATTTAGAAAAAGTATAGGGGTTTTTATAAACACCACCATGAGTTGAACTAGAGCCTGCATAAATAACTGGTGTTTTATTAATACGAGCATATTCTAATATTCTTTGAGTACCTACCATATTAGAATCAAAAGTAGGATTTGGGTATTTAAACGAAGGTTGAATTCTTGCTAATGCTGCTAAATGGTATATTGCTTGAAGCATCATTACCAGTTATATGTTTATAACCAGTTACATAATTATCAATTACATATAGTTTTGTTTCAGGTTTTTGTAGTTTTAAAGTTTTAATAAGGTTTGTACCTACAAATCCTGCCCCTCCAGTGATTAAGATATTATTGGTGTTTAGTTCTTTCATTTAAATGTTCATTTAAGTCATTACTATATTTAATTCCTGCTTTATAAAAAGATACTCCCTTCCAGTGGAATATAAAAGCGGTTTTACACAAAAAAGCATTATCATCATTATTCAATAAATTATCCCAATTAAATATATCCTCATTTTTAGTGTTAATATATTCTGGTCTAAATAAATTTCCATCTTCTCTTTCATATTGGCAAATACCTCTACCCATCATGAAGAAAAACCCATTAAACATTTTCATTCGAACAGGATCTAACTGGTACAAATTATTATTACCTTCATCTGTAGCTAACTTTTTTTTATATTCTAATAATGTATTTTGGATAGATTGATAATTTTCACATTCGCTGTATTCGGATCTATCACCTCCATAATGCACTCCTATAGCTTGTATTTTATTATGCCCACAACCTTCTGCGGTAGATAATGGGACTACTAAATTACCCGGCCATCTTTTTAAGGTGCTTACCATTTCATCTAAAGCACCTATAGGAATTAAAATATCATTATTAGCGATCACAAATTGATCATATATAGAATTATTTTTAAAATATTTATATGCTCTATTCCAGCTATCCGTTAACCCTTTTCCTTCTGGTTTAGTAATTATTTCAATAGAATTTTCCTTACACCAGCTTACCGTGTCATCAGTAGAAGCATCATCAATTACAATAAGATCATATAAATTAGTATCTAATTTTAGAAAACTTTCATAAAATATTTTAGTATACTTAGACTGATTATAAGTAGTAATTGCTATTAATGTTTTTGCCATGGGATTCTTGTTTTAACTAATGGGTTTTCAATTGGTTTAACAAAGGTTTGATCATCATCTTCAGGTAACCTTCCCCATTTTTCTATAAACCTTTGAGTGGCTCTTCTTTCATATTCAGCTAAATGGTTTGGTCTATGATTTAAGTTATCATCTGGGAACCTTGAAGTTCTAGAAGCAAAATGCCAAAGTACAGATTTACTAGTCATAGTAAATTTATAATTTTCTAATTGCATTCTTATAAATAAATCTTTATCCTCCCAATACATAGGCTCAAAAATTGGGTCATTCCCACCTATCCACTTATGATCTTCTACTCTACAAAAATATCCGGCTCCTCCTGCTTTCCTAACATGAATATCGTTTTTATTAGAAAATTCTACAGCCCATTTGTCAAAAATTTCTTTTTTAAAATCATCAGCATAAGCACCAAAATCATCAACCGGGTAAAATACAGTACCGGGTCTATAAGGAGGATCATTAGGGAATATATTAGGTTGTATTCTAAAAGAAGAAGCAATTAATCTAGTATTATTATCAATATTATCATATAATTTTAATAATTCTAAATCTTGGTTAGGACCAATATACATGTCTGAATGAATAATGTTTACAAATTCAGTTTTAACTTTATCAACACAAAAATCAATTCCACCTCCTATTCCTTTTTGGACTTCATTATGTTCAATATAATACTCTACATTATAAGGATTATCTGCTAACCATTCATCTGTACCATCTGTACAGTTTTCTGCAAATACTATAATAGGCATATCATTATAGTAAGCGTTTTTTCTTACAGATTCAACAGCGAGTTTTAAATAGGGTAAATTATTAGTAGTAGCTATAGTTGTAGTAATTTTATGCATGTTGTAAAAGTTTAATATCGTTATCTACCATAGTTTTTACTAGGTTTTCAAATGAAGTTTTAGGAACCCAACCCATTTCATTTTCTGCTTTACTATAATCCCCCCTAAGTACATCTACTTCTGCGGGTCTCATAAAACGGGGGTCTTGTTTTACATATTTTTCCCAGTCATTTATTCCTGCATGATTAAAAGCTATACTAAGAAAATCTCTAATAGAATACTTATTATTAGTAGCTATAACATAATCATCTGGTGTTTCTTGTTGTAACATTAACCACATTGCCTCTACATAATCGGGGGCATACCCCCAATCTCTTTCAGCGTCTAAATTACCTAATGTAATATGTGGTTCTAAACCTAACTTAATTTTAGCAACCCCATCTGAGATTTTTCTAGTTACAAATTCTATACCTCTTCTTTCACTTTCATGATTGAATAAAATACCACTACATGCAAACATACCATATGATTCTCTATAATTCTTGGTTATCCAATGTCCGTATAGTTTAGCAACTCCATATGGGCTTCGTGGATAAAACGGGGTAGTTTCTTTAGCAGGATTTTCTACCATTCTACCAAACATTTCAGAAGAACTTGCTTGGTAAAACTTAATAGGCCTTTTAGCCATTTTATAATCAGTTGTTCGCCCGGTTGCCTTAGTATATTCTCTAATAGCCTCTAACATTCTTAAAACCCCTAGTCCGGTTACATCTGATGTTTGTTCAGGTATATTCCAGCTTTGACCTACAAAAGATTGTGAAGCTAAATTGTAGACCTCATCAGGGTTAGATTTTTGTAAACACCTAAGTAAAGAATTTTGGTCTGTTAAATCACCATTTAAAAAGGTAATTTTATCTTCTAAGTGTGATGTGTTTC